>Ga0335069_10000366_pt1 | contig 75936 bp, 63 predicted proteins | sample Lox_Sample_11_FD_206714 | JGI IMG/M metagenome (GOLD analysis project Ga0335069, IMG submission 206714) | Soil microbial communities from Loxahatchee National Wildlife Refuge, Florida, United States - Lox_Sample_1.1 | ecosystem: Environmental > Terrestrial > Soil > Wetlands | place: USA...
TTCCGCTTTCGGATGAAAAGGCTCTGTCAAGCTACACAGACATTCATTTGCTGCTCGGTTCTTCACGCCGAGCATTTCAAACCACTCAAACTCCTTTGGAATCGCGCATACCAACCGACTGGAATCTCGGAAACTGTCCGCGAGAGAAATGCAAGCATATCCCAGGTTGATCGCTGCCGGCGCTCGTTTCGGCGCGAAAAGATCAAGATGGCCACAGCAACGCTCCGTTGCTCCTAACGTAATCGCTCATCCTGGAAGAAAGACCACGCGCTCCGATAAGCCAACTCCGATCGAATGACGTCCTTCCCAATGCCGCGCCGGCGAAGTTGGCTCCGCGCAAGTCGCAATCAATAAACCTGGCGCCGTGCAGGTCGGCGCTCGAAAAATCGCATTCTTCAAGCGAGACGTTCACAAATTCCGAATAACGAAGGTCCGCGTGCGAAAAATCGATGTTCTTGAACTCGCAGTTCAGGAAAGTTAGGCCGCACAGGAATCGTTTTTCGTCGGGAGTAAAGATGACGCGCGTTCGTGCGGAACAGCATTTTGGAGCGGGTTTCTTTGCCACTGCGGTAATCTATTGTAGTTTTGTGCAGTCTCGCGTAAAATTCGGATGGTGTCAAACCTTCTCCGTAAATCTACGGAAGAACATGATTTTTCCTCCGATCGGCTGATGACGGCGCGCCAAGTCGGTACCTATCTGAATTTGAACGAGCGCACGGTTCTGAAACTTGTGTCTGAGGGCGCTCTGCCCGGCGTCAAAATCGGAAACCAATGGCGCTTCCGCAAAGCCATGCTCGATGCCTGGATCGATGACCAGATGCTGGGTGTCGTTCCGCAACATCCCGAACTCGATCAGAGACGTGATGCGCCACGCCACATGCTCGACTTGGTTAGTTGCTTTCAACCGAGTCACATCGTGCCCGAGTTGGCGGCGACGACAAAAATCGGCGTCATCGAGGAACTTGCAGACGGGGCCAGCCGTCTGGGTCTTGTGAGAGACAAGAACTGGTTTGTCGGCGCTCTTATCGAGCGCGAGAACATTATGCCCAGCGCCATCGGCAACGGCGTGGCGTTCCTGCACACCATGAACCGACATCCCGAGCAGGTCACACGGCCATTCATGGTTCTTGGGCGTTCGCGCGCCGGTGTTGATTTTGACGCGCTGGATGGAAAGCCAACCCATCTGATATTTGTTCTAGGTCTGAAGTTTCACGAATTACACCTTCCGTGGCTGGCCAAACTCGCGCAACTGTTCGCGCGTCCTGAAGCAACTGCAGCGTTGATTGCCGCACCAAATGTAAAAGCGATGTTCGAGTCTCTCTGTCAGGCGGAGCAAGCTCTGTTTCCATCGCACAACGCTCACTGACTGATAATGTCTGAGTCCGTTCCCAGGTCTAGCTCACAGTCCCTTTCCGACTGGGTCGAAGACGTGGCGCGATTGACACGGCCGAGTCGCGTAACCTGGTGTGACGGCTCTCAAGACGAAAGAAGGCGTCTGGCGGAACAAGCGGTTAATGATTCCATCCTTATACCGCTGAACAAGACTAGACTTCCGGGTTGCTACCTGCATCGTTCTCGTCAGGACGATATCGCCCGCATTGAAGATACCGCGTTCGTATGTACCGCCTCCAGGGAAGAGGCCGGACCAACGAACAACTGGAGGGCCCCTGACGAAGCTTATCTTGAACTGTCAAGCCGGGCGCGAGATTCGATGCGCGGGCGCACGATGTATGTCATGCCCTATCTGATGGGCCCTCCGAATTCGGAGTTCGCACGCATCGGCGTCGAACTTACGGACAGTCTTTACGCCGTGCTCGGTATGCGAATCATGACGCGGATGGGCAGCGTCGCGCTGGAAGCGTTGAACGGTTCAACAAATTTTAATCACGGCGTTCATTGTACTCTCGATGTGGACCCCAAGCGTCGGCTAATCTGTCACTTTCCGGATGATAATGCGATCTGGTCTATGGGAAGCAACTATGGGACCAGCGCGCTTTTGAGCAGGGAGTCATTTGGTCTGCGAATCGCGAGCAAGCTCGCCAGAAAAGAAGGTTGGCTTGCTGAACACATGACGATACTGGGTCTGGAAAATCCGCAGGGCGAGATCTGGTATATTGCCGCGGCCTTTCCGGATGGTTGCGGAAAGACCAGCCTCTCGATGCTCACTCCACCTCCCGCGCTGGGAAATTGGCGTGTGCACACCGTCGGCGATGACGTCGCATGGTTGCGAATTGGCAAAGACGGTCGCTTGTGGGCCGTTAATCCCGAGGCCGGGTGCTTCAGCGCCGCGCCCGGGACCAGCGGTCATTCGAATCGCAACCTGATGTGCGCAGTCGAGCGCAACACGCTTTTCACGAACGTAGCTCTTACTCCTGATAATGAAGTGTGGTGGGAAGGAATCGGACAAGCGCCTCCGCCGGGAACCTTGGATTGGCAGGGACGGCTTTTTGCTCCATATTCGACGACGCCCGGCGCTCACAGCAGTAGCCATTTCGTAACTCCGGTTTCCAACAATCCTGCGCTCTCCTCACACCATAATGACCCGCAAGGCGTACCTATCTCAGCGATCCTTTTCGGCGCCCGGCGGTCCAACACCGTTCCACTCGTCGCCGAAGCATTCGATTGGAAGCATGGCGTCTATCTGGGAGCAAGCATGGGATCCGAGGCACCAGCCGCCATCGGAGACACGCGAAAGGTGCGCCGGGATCCAATGGCGATGGCATCGCTATGCGGATACGACCTGGGCAGTTACCTGGGATATTGGGCTACACTTGGTCGCAGACTAAGACGTCCGCCCAAAATCTATATGGTTAATTGGTTCAGAAAGGCCGTAGATGGCTCCTACCTTTGGCCGGGCTATCGAGAAAATCTTCGAATTCTGCAATGGATCGCAGATCGTCTTACCGGACGAGTAAAGGCGCAGGAGAGCCCTGTAGGGTTGCTACCGGACGTTTCCGACGTGAACCTTGAAGGCTTGAACCTTCCAATCGATCGATTGCGGGCGGCGTTGGCAATCAAAGCTGATGAATGGAGCGCCGAGCTTTCCTCGCTGGAAGAGTTTGTCGCGCGGCTGTCGAGCGATCTTCCGCATGAACTCGAGGTGCAGCATCAGGCGACCGCTGCCGCATTCGCCTTGTAAAAGGTGTCGCTCAGCCGGCAGCGGCAAACCATGAGGTCACCGCTACTAAGAGATTCCTGAGTTATAGCAGCAGCCTCCTCAAACCGAAAAATGCCTTAACGATGCGCCTGCAAGACGCTTTTCGTACGGATGCTTCCAAATGTAAACTCCATTGCGAGGAGACGCATTAGTAGCGTGGTGACGATCTTCTCCGAGACGGCTATGACGGTGCTCGACGCGAGGTATCTCAGGCGCGACGAGAGAGGACATTGCGTCGAGGATCCGGCGGCCATGCTGGTCAGAGTTGCCGATGCGATCGCCGATCCTTGCACTAACTTCGGCGAACGAACGGAATTCTGGCGCGAGCGATTTCTCGGTATGCTGGAACGTCTCGAATTCCTCCCCAACTCTCCCACTCTTATGAATGCGGGAACCTCCAACGGTCAGCTCGCGGCCTGCTTTGTCTTACCGATAGAAGACGACCTCGAGTCAATCTTCCAAACTCTGTCGCTCGCCGCAAAGATACAACGCAGCGGCGGCGGCACCGGATTTTCCTTCAGCAAGCTCAGGCCGCGCGGAGCAATCGTCCGCTCGACCGGTGGAGAGAGTTCCGGGCCGGTATCGTTCATTGAGCTGTTCGACCGTTCTACTGCGCTCATCCGCGCTGGCGGTCGCCGCAGGGGCGCAAACATGGCGGTTCTTCGCGTCGACCATCCGGATATCGTCGAATTCATCAGCGCGAAATCCGGCTCAGGACGACTCGAGAACTTCAACCTCTCGGTCGGAGTGACGGATGAGTTTTTCTCGACGCTGCACTCAGGCGAGCCATTTTCGCTCCGAGAACCCCGAACCGGTGAACTCCGAAGTAAAATTTACGCGGCCGATCTGCTTGAACAGATGGCGGAAGCGGCGTGGGGCGGCGGCGATCCCGGCCTGCTTTTCCTCGACGAGATAAATCGCGCCAATCCGCTTGTGTCGCTGGGACCGATCGAATCTACCAACCCATGCGGCGAGCAACCGTTGCTGCCGTTCGAATCGTGTACGCTTGGATCGATAAATCTGAGCAAGTTCGTGTCCGGTAATCAGATCAACTGGAAATCCCTCGGCGAGACCGTCCGCGACGCGATCGTATTTCTGGACAACGTTATCGAGGCGAATAGCTATCCGTGTGCGGCGATTCGCGATGCGACACTGAGAACCCGCAAACTCGGGCTCGGAGTGATGGGCTTCGGAGACCTGCTGGCCGAGACCGCAGTTCCTTATGATTCGGAAGAGGGTGTGCGGCTCGGCGGCGAGATCGCAAGTTTCATCACCAAGAAGGCGCGCGAAGCCTCCGCCGAACTTGGACGCACGCGCGGATCGTTTCCCACTTTCCGAGCCAGCTTGTTGGCTGAGCGGGGGTGGGACGCGATGCGTAACGCCACGGTGACGTGCGTAGCGCCTACAGGAACTATCGGCCTTATTGCAGGCGCCTCCTCAGGCATCGAACCTTTTTTCGCTCTCGCGACAATGCGGCGCGTAGCCGAAGGAAGACGGTTCGTAGAACTAAACGGAGCGTTGCAAAGGAAATTGAGCGGCTTGGGACCTGATGGAGCGGACGCTCTCACGCTTGCTCGTCAGACTGGTTCGATACGCGAGGCAAAAGGAATCGCCGACGAACTGAAGCGGCGATTTCCGATCGCTCTGGAAATCGAACCTGAATTTCACTTGCGAATGCAGGCAGCTTTTCAAGAGCACGTCGACGCCGCAGTTTCGAAGACGGTAAACCTGCCGACATCGTCTTCACCTAAAGTCGTTCGCGAGATCTTTTTGCGTGCGCACGAACTCCGACTCAAGGGAGTAACGGTTTACCGATACGGATCACGCCCTCAACAAACACTGAGCTTTCTCGACGACACTGCGAGTCCGGAGTGCCGCGAGTGCTCCGTGTAGGACAACCCGGACCAACACCCGACTGAGAGCGGTGCTGTTGGATAAGCAAGTGCAGGACATATGGCATATGCGCCGACTGCGAGTTCCCTATCACGCTCGAGCGCCGCCGCGCGGTTTCCGTTCGCTCTTTACTGCGTACCCTGCAACGAAGAACGCAATGATGCTCACTCAGCGCGGCCGGGGCGAGAGCACAACGATTCCTCCGTACGATCATACCCGAAGAGATGCGTAAACCGACCGAACATCGACTATCTACCAATGTCGTTCGGCTGGCGGCGCGTCGGTCGAAGCAATCCTTACCAAGACCAGCGACCGTCAGGAGGGAAATTCCGAGCCTCGAAAGAAATCATTCGATAATTTGCCCGGAGATAGAGTCCTTTTACCGCAAATCTGTTCGCGACGCATCGGCCGGACTAAATCGCTGGCGTAGCGTTCTCGGGAAATAGGCCTAACGGGACAGCGAGGCCCGGCGCGCGATGTCGCAAGCCGCCAAGCCGGACCTGGCAGCGGCCGGAACAGGTATCGCAGTCTGATTCAGTGTGTCTCAAAATCGCGCACTGAATTGCAAACCGATCTGTTCTCCGACCGAACTCACCTCTTTCAGCACCTTTTAGACCAACCACCGTCGATTTACGTAACCGGCATAGCTCTTGCTGACGGCGAGCCTAGCCAAAGACCCTGCAGCACGCCGTTCAAAAGGTAGCTTTGCGCATTTTCAGCAATGGATGAAATCACCTCTGAGTTCCTGACCGAAAGTTACGAGAATCTCAGTCGACTCGACCAGGAGCTCGTTGAACTTGAAAAGCATCCTCGCTCTGACGAGCTGCTCGCAAGCATCTTTCGGACCTTTCACACCTTGAAGGGCACCGCAGGCTTCCTAACCTTCGCCAAGCTTGAATTGGTGGCGCACGCAGCAGAAGACGTGCTGAGCCAGATGCGTGACGGCGATCTGGTTTTGAACCCCGCCATTACCTCTTCCTTGCTCGCAACGGTTGATGCTGTGCGACAAATGCTTGCGACAATCGAATCGAATGGCACTGACGGCGAAGGTGACTACAATGAGGTGATCGCGACACTTAAAACCCAGATAACTGGGAACTGTACAGCAGATGAGAGCGCACCAAAGCAAGACAAGGCCGAACGTTACAAATCGACCGAAATGCGGTCGCAAGCTCCAGCCGACTCCGCATCGCAGGATGGATCGATAGTCATTTTCGAACCTGCAGATGTGTCGCCGGGAATTGACGATACGACCGCTCAGATCGTAAAGCGCAACGGTTATCAGCCGGGCAGGGATCATCCGCTCGAACCTTCGGAGCCGCCCTCAGAAGCCGGCGCGCCACAACGAGAAGTGCAGGTGGAAAGCGCTAGCGAGCTGTCGCGTACGCCGCAGTCGGAGCATCATGAAGCGGTAACCGGCTCAGCAGCTGAAGGAACCGTACGAGTTGATGTTCGCCTGCTCGACAGGCTGATGAACCTCGTCGGCGAGCTCGTCCTGACACGCAATCAGGTTTTGCAGCTCTCCTCCAAGCAGCAGGAACCTGCGCTTCTAAACGCCTGTCAGCGGCTGAATCTAACCACGACCGAGTTGCAGGAAGGGATCATGAAGACGCGGATGCAACCGATCGGGAAGATTTTCAGCAAATTCCCGCGCATCGTGCGCGACCTTGCGCTCGCCTGCGGCAAGCAGGTTCGCATCGAGACCGAAGGCGAGAACACCGAGCTCGACAGAACCCTGATCGAGGCGATCCGCGATCCTCTGACACACATAATTCGCAACGCCGTCGACCACGGAATTGAATCTCCTGATGTCCGTTCGACCGTCGGCAAGCCGCTCGAGGGCAGACTCTGCCTTCGCGCTACCCACGAGAACGGGCAAGTGATCATCGAGGTCGCCGACGATGGCGCGGGAATCGACTTTGAGAGGGTCCGGGCCAAGGCTGTCGAATCGGGACTTCTCAGCGCGGAACGCGCGGCGCGAATGGTCGAGAGTGAGGTTATAGGTCTAATCTTCAAGGAGGGGCTTTCGACCAAAGACAGCGTAACGAACATCTCGGGCCGCGGCGTCGGGATGGATGTTGTGAAGACAAGCGTCGAGAAGGTCGGTGGAACAGTCGACGTGTGCAGCAAGCGAGGCATAGGTACGACGCTGAGAATCAAGATTCCGCTGACTCTCGCGATAATTCCCGCGCTGATCGTCACCTGCGCGGGCGACCGCTATGCTATTCCGCAAGTAAACCTTATCGAGCTGGTGAAGCTGGAAGAAGGGAACGAAACCAGGCGTGTCGAGTTGATTTGTGGATCGCCCGTGTACCGGCTGCGCGGCCGTTTGCTTAACATTGTCTACCTTCGCGAGGTCCTCAAGCTTGCAGCCCCGGCACCGCAGGAGAATCCGGCACGGGCGGTATCTCATATCGTTGTTCTTCAGGCGGGCGAGCACCAGTTCGGCCTGGTGGTGGAAGAGGTCAACGACACTCAGGAAATCGTCGTCAAACCACTTGGCCGCCAGCTGAACGGGCTGCCGGCGTTCGCCGGCGCAACGATTATGGGTGACGGTCGCGTAGCGCTGATTCTCGACGTGATCGGCCTCGCTTCTCTGGCCGCGGTGGCAACGCAATCGGCTGAGTCAACGCAAGCGGAGGCTGTACAACCATCCGCCGCCGACAATCGACAGCGTCTCCTACTGTGTCGCGCCGGTGGGTCCGAGCGCCTGGCGGTGCCTTTAGCGTTGGTGGCACGACTCGAACAGTTCCCTCGGAGCCACATCGAGCACGCCGCCGGCGCACAGGTTGTGCAATATCGCGGTCGCACCCTTCCGCTCCTGTTTCTCGACACGTTGCTCAACTCGGCTAAGCCCGCCGACGCAAACGATTCTCTTCTTGTCGTCGTATTCGACGACGGTGGCCATCATTTCGGCGTGGTGATCGACGAGATTCTCGACATCGTCGAGGAAGAGGTCACCGCCATCCAGTTGAGCAAAAGTCCAGGATTGCTTGGTTCGGCGATAGTAGGCAGGAAGGTTACCGATTTCCTGGATCTCCACGCGGTGCTCGCGCAGTCCAACGAGTATCGGTCCGATGCGTCAGACGCCGGTGACGGAAAATCTCGCAGGCTATTGTTGGTCGACGGATCAGCGTTTCGCCGGGCCATGGTGCGTGCCTATCTTGAGTTTGCCGGCCACCTGGTGACGGAAGCGGACTCATTGGGCGACGCAGATAGCAAGATCGAGCACGGCCACACCGACCTGTTGATGGTCGCTCTACAAGCCGTTGACTATCGGAAACTCGGCCAGCTCTGCGAGCACGCTTCCGACGCCGGCATTCCCATTATGGGTCTGGCCGACGGGCCAATGCAGGGCTCTGATTCAGTCCCGCGGGACAGTCTCGATGACGTACAACCGGAATTTGATGACCACGCGGTGCTGACATCGATAAAGACATTACTAGCTCAACCCACGGGCGCGTCCGTCGAGCCCGCTCGCAGACGAGCATAGCGGTAACCATGGATCTACGAAAAACGGTCAATGCTCTTGCGCCCGCCGGGGTCCACGACGGGGGTCGTTTCGTCACCTTCGTCATCGGTGAGCTGTTCTTTGGCGTTGAGGTGAAAACCGTTCAGGAGGTACTGCGGGCGCAGTCGATTACTCGCGTGCCTCTTGCGCCTGAGGCCGTCAGAGGTCTGATCAATCTGCGCGGCCAAATTGTCAGTGCGGTCGATATGCACCGCCGCCTCGGCCTCGGTATCCGCGCTGAGACCGGCGACGCATCGATGAGCATAATCGTACGCGCTGGCAGCGAGGCGACCAGCCTGCTCGTCGATGACATCGGCGACGTACTGGATATCGACCTCGCCGCCTTGGAACCCGCTCCGCTCAATATTCATGCGGATGTCCGCAAGCTGCTGGCCGGCGTCTACAAGGAACAGGGAAGGTTGCTTCTGATTCTCGATGCGGAACAGGCAGCCAACCTTCAACACGAGTAGCGACTGCGAGGGGGACAACACTGTGCGCGTATTGATCGTGGATGACTCCAGAACCGTGCGCGCGATAATCGGCCGCACGATTAAGGAGCTGGGTTTCGAGGTGTTCGAAGCTTCGAATGGCCGCGAAGCGCTGAAAAAGCTTGCCGAAATCGGAAAAGTGGAGCTGGGCCTGGTCGATTGGAACATGCCGGAGATGACCGGAATCGAGTTCGTCAGCGCCGTCCGTTCGCAGCCGAACTATAACAGCATGAAATTGATGATGGTTACGACTGGAGCTGACCTGGCGCACGTTTCCAAAGCGCTCGACGCAGGCGCGGACGAATACCTGATGAAGCCCTTTACCAAGGACATGATCGTATCGAAGCTTGAAATTATGGGTCTGGTCCAGGATTGAACGCAAATCCGAAAATACGCGTGCTAGTGGTCGACGACTCAGCTGTAGTTTGCCGCGCGGTGAATGATCTCCTTTCGAAAGATCCGAACCTCGAGGTGGTCGCGACTGCATCCAACGGCAAGATAGCTCTCGACAACATTAATCAGCTGAGCCCTGATGCAGTCGTTCTCGATGTCGAGATGCCCGAACTGAACGGCATCGAGACTTTAAAAGTTATTCGACGACACTACAGCTCAATCGCGGTTATCATGTTCAGCTCGCTCACCGTGCGCTCGGCGAACGCAACCTTCGACGCTTTGGCGTTGGGCGCTGACGATTATGTGACGAAGCCGTCGTCCCTGGGCGGGAGTGCGGGACAGGTTGCTGCGGTCGGCGCGGAACTCATCGCGAAGATCAAGCTCCATATTTTTCGCAGGACCAACAGTAAATCAGCAGCTTCTCCTCTCGTAACTACCTCTCGAGGACCGGCCACGGCCGCAACGGTCGCTACAGTACGCAAGGATGTGGACGTCGTGGTTATTGGGGTGTCAACAGGCGGGCCAAACGCCCTTGCTGAATTGATGCTTTCCATCCCGGGCGACCTACCTGCTCCGATACTTATCGTCCAGCATATGCCGCCGGTCTTTACGAAGATTTTGTCCCAGCGTTTGAACGCCAACTCGCGGGTTCGCGTTGAGGAGGCGTGCCCTGGAGACAGGCTTGAGGCGGGCAGGGCATTTATAGCGCCGGGTAACTATCACATGGCGGTTCATAGGTCCGGACTCATGGTAAATGTCCAGATGAATCAGAATCCTCCTGAGAACTTTTGCCGGCCGTCGGCAGACGTTCTTTTCCGCTCGGCTGCCGCCGTTTACGGCTCCGGTACGTTGGCAGTTGTTATGACCGGCATGGGGAGGGACGGATTGTGCGGATGCCAGGCGGTTCGGTCTTGCAACGGACAGGTAGTAGTACAGGACGAGGCCAGTTCCGTTGTCTGGGGGATGCCGGGTTTCGTGGCCCGTGCAGGGCTGGCCGATGCGGTGGTGCCATTGGCCGAGCTAGGAGGCGAAATTACCCGTCGCGTTAGAAAGCCGTGCCGTTCCGTGAAAGCTCGGACAATTGCGTTGTAGAAACCGCGATGAGCCTGCAACGTGAAGAGTTCGAATATGTTCGGGAGCTTTTGCAGACGAACTCCGGAATCGTCCTGGAACCCGGCAAGGAGTATCTGGTCGAAACGAGGTTGCGCGCGCTGGCCGAGGAACTGAAGGCACCTTCGGTTCAAGAATTGCTTCGCCAGTTGCGCAACGGCTCATCCAGGGGAACACATCAGCGTGTGGTCGAAGCGCTGACCATCAACGAAACATTCTTCTTTCGCGATGCTCGCGTATTCGAAGTTTTGCAAAACACTATCCTGCCGTCGATCGTCGAAAGACGCCGTACCGAGCGCACCCTGACGATTTGGAGCGCGGCTTGTTCAACCGGTCAGGAGCCATACTCAGTCGCGATTATCCTGCGAGAGCACTTTCCCGAACTGGCCTCCTGGGGCTGCCGAATCATCGCGACCGACATTAACGAACAAGTGCTCTCGAAAGCTGCGACCGGCTGTTATAGTCGACTCGAGGTGAATCGTGGGATGCCGGCGCGGCTGTTGGCAAAATACTTCTCTCCCAACAAGCTCGAATGGCAACTGCATGCGGATCTCAGACGGATGGTGGAATTTCGCCAGTTGAACCTCACATCGCTGTGGGGGCTGCTCCCCAACATGGACATCATCCTGCTGCGAAACGTTCTCATCTACTTCGATGTCGCGATGAAGCGCAGGATCCTGCAACGAATGGAGATCCAAATTAGGCCTGACGGATATCTTCTCCTTGGCTCCTCTGAAGCGACATTCGGCCTCAGCCAGTCCTTCCAGCGGCTCGCAAACGACAAGGCCGGATGGCACGTCGTTTCACGATGAAAAGGTGCGAAATGGCAATGATCAATCTTTCACCCGACGATGTAAGCGAACTTCTCCAGGGAATTTGGCAAACCGTATTCTCGATTGGCTTGCCGCCCGCGACATCCGAGGCTGCTGCGCTTAGAGATGAGAGATCAATCGCCGGCTGCATTCGAATAACCGGTTCGTGGGAAGGTGCCGTGGTTCTGCGTTGCTCGACAACACTTGCTCGAAAGTTGGCGTCCGCGATGCTGGGAGTCGAACAACTCGCTCATAACGATATTTTGGACGCTATGGGCGAACTAGCCAATCTCGCGGCAGGCGCCATACAGACGCTGTTACTGATTCCTTCGGAACTTACTCCACCGAGTGTCGTCGTCGAAGGTTCCGATTACACCGTGTTTCTGCCAAAAAGCGTTCCGCTCATCGACCAATGCTTCGATTGCTGGTCCGAGCGGCTTTCGCTTGCTGTCTACGAGACTGCTCGATGTGAGGAGCGGGTCGAGCCTTCGCCGGTCGCACGAGATACCGGCAGCTGAAGATGATATCCTTGAACCGTCAACTCAATAGGTCACTGGCGTAACTATGAAGCCATTAAGAATACTGGTGGTAGATGATTCGCGTTCCAGTCGCATGATGATTAAGGAGTGTCTTAGGCAGACTGGGCTTCCAGTGGCGACGATCGAGGAAGCCGACGACGGCGTAGCGGCCGTTTCGAAATACAAAAGCGGCTCCTTCGATCTGGTCCTTATGGACATCCACATGCCGAAAATGGACGGCTATCACGCCACTTCGGAGATTCGGGAGTGGCAGAAACTGTTCCGCAAGCCGCGCACTCCCATTCTTGCCCTGACTGCGACGGATATCGATCAGGCGAGCGAGAGGCTCAAGACGTCGGGCTTTTCCGCTTCCTGCCGAAAGCCGGTGAACCCAGGCGCTTTAAAGCAGGCCATCCACACGCTGACGAGCTGCGGCGCAATGCCCGACGCCGAAGATACGGCCGACTCACAGAAAGAACGCGCAGGCTTTCTTGGGAGGCTTCTCGGTAGAAGGAGCGAGGACGCTTTCGGAGGACTGGAACAAACGGCTTTGCGCGACATGCGTTCGTCGTTCATCGCCGACAAACGGCGCGAGACAGAAGATGTGCTCACGGCGCTTGATGTCGGCGATCGGAGGACGGTCGAATTGCTGGCCTATCGCCTCAAGGGTGAGGGGGCGAATTTCGGACTGGCGAGAGTGAGCGAACTCGGCGAGACGATCGCGGAGAATGCTGCCAGTAATCCAAGAAAAGCCCGTCATGCAGCTAAACAGCTGCTTGACTATCTCGCTGAACAGATGCACTAAGCCGGAGCAGCTCTGTGAGCAGTCGTACAACAGTAACAAATCGAATATGAGAAATGCCCACGCTTGGGTAACCTGCAAAAGGGGAATTGACATGGATGCTAAGAAATCGCTTTCCTATCTCGACGCTTTCAGCGTGCGAAGCAAGCTAATCGGTATCCCGGCCGCTCTCATGGCTGGTATCGCAGCGGGGGTCGTCTATACGGTCGTCACACTCGAAGGTCAGAAAATCGATTCGGCCGTCATCGATGCAGCGGCCCGTCAAAATGTGTTCAGCCAGCGCTATGTGACAGAACTCCTGCTCGCGTCGCAAGGCGTTCATACTGACATTGGCTACACGCGCAAAGTTCTCGCGGACTCCATGGACGCTCTGATTAACGGAGGCTCCGTGGTTCTCGGGCTCGGTAAAGAGCAGCGAATCGAACTCCCGGCCCCTTCTGAAAACAGCGGCGCATATCGCGAAAAATTGCAAGAAGAAAAGACCTTGATGGATGATCTCTTTGTAAAAGGGGACGAGTTCATGAGGCTCGGCGAAACAAATCCCTCTTATGGAGCAAAACGCCAGGAAGTTCTTGATTTGGGCTCGCGTCTGGACGTTTGTGCGGGCGACGCAGTCAAGCTCTATAGGGCTTTCTCAGGCTCGAAAATCGAGGCGATGATCAGAAATCAAACGGGTTTGAGTCTTTTGGCTGCGATTTTCGGGATGTCTTTTACCTGGCTCACAGTTAAGCGGATTCTCAACCCGCTGGCGGAAATATCCAACGTGGCCGGGGCGGTGACGTCGGGTAATCTCGCCGTCAAGGTAACTTACTCGGGCACTGACGAAGTCGGCGTGCTCGGTGAAGCGGTTAACAAGATGGTCGACGAACTCTCGAAGGTTGTGGATGAGATTCGCACCGATGCCCAGGCGCTGTCGAATTCCGCTGAAGAGTTGTCGGCCTCCAGTCAACAGATGGGGTCCAACGCGCAACAGACCTCGGGCCAGGCAAATTCGGTATCGGCGGCTGCTGAGGTTGTCAGCAAAAACTTTGAGACGGTTTCAACCGCCACCGAAGAGATGGCCGCCAGCATTAAAGAGATCGCCAAGAATGCCGCCGAGGCCGCGCAGGTCGCCGAATCAGCCGCAAGGGTCGCCGAGACCACGAACTCGACGGTCGCCAAGCTGGGGGACAGCAGCAGTGAAATCGGCAACGTCATCAAAGTCATCACCTCAATCGCTGAACAGACCAATCTCCTTGCGCTCAACGCGACTATCGAAGCGGCCCGCGCGGGGGACGCCGGTAAAGGGTTTGCTGTCGTGGCGAACGAGGTCAAGGAACTGGCCAAAGAGACGGCGAAGGCCACAGAGGACATTAGCCGGAGAATCGAGACGATCCAAGGTGACGCCACGGAGGCGGTTCAGACCATCGGCGAGATAGCCACTGTGATCAAGCGGATCAACGATATCCAAAACACGATCGCGAGTGCGGTCGAACAACAGACCGCGGCGACCAAAGAGATCTCATTCAACATCGCGCAGAGCGCCCAGGGGAGTTCTGACATAGCCAGAAACATCACCGGCGTCGCCCAGGCTGCCGACAATACTCAACAGTCGGCAACCGCCTCTAACCAGGCCGCGCACGATCTATCGAAGATGGCTTCGACGCTTCAGGGACTTGTTGGCCGTTTCAGGCTTCACAGCGGTTACGGGCGCAACGGAAAGGCTTCGATGGTTGTCCAAGCGGCGGAAAGGATTCGCTCCGAAGCGGAATTGGTTTAGTAGCGAATTAGACATTCTCCTTCACGGCGTAAGCCGTTGACATTTGGCGTTCCTTCCTGGGGGCCTTAGGTTATTCGCGACTGGTTTTCTTGCACCTCGAGGAAAGGTAGGCCTCATTAGTTAGTCGACTTAAGGCGAACAGGTTATTGAATCGCGACCTCGTCGTGGAGGAGTCGAAATTCGGTCGGCGCACGCGAGCCAACATAAGCGCGATCGTAAGCAATCTACCTGTTTTGCTTCAACTCCTTTTCCGCGATACCTTCGCCGCATATCGTTTGGTTGAATTGCGCCGGAGGTTTGACATGGGACACATCGGTCACATCAAGGATGAATATCTGGCGTTCGTTCGCCGCCTCGAAGGAACGGAAGCCGCTCTCGTGGAACCGAAGAATCCGCGTGCGTGGCAGGGATGGAAAGACATTCTCGAAATCCTACTCACGCCGGATCAGGCGAAACTCGCTTCACATATTCCACACTTCCCGTCGACGATCGACATCATCGCAGCCCGCGCGGGTACGACTACTGAAGAAGCCCAATCGCTTCTCGATGCGCTCTGTGATCGCGGCATTGTTGTCGATATCCCAAGCCCCCGGGGCGCAAAGACCAGATATATCCTGTCACATCCGATGGCCGGATTCCTCGAACTGTCGTTGATGCGCAAGGACGAGATCATCCCGAAGAAAAGAATGGCTGAAGCGCTCGATGCCTATATGCACGGCGACGACGCCTTCATGCGCCAGATCTTCAGCGGAGAAACTGTAATCGGGCGTTCACTGGTGCACGAGACAGCGCTAGCCCAAGACGTTCCGGAAATAGCGGATTGGGAGCGCGCGACCGCGATCGTGCGCGACGCAAGCGATCTCGCCGTTGCGACCTGTTACTGCCGCCACAAGGCCGAACATCTCGGCAAGTCGTGCGGCGGCCCACAGGACATATGTCTTCAACTAAACGGCGGAGCGGAGTTTTCGGTCAAGAAGAAGTATGGCCGCAAAGTCGATCGCGAGGAAGCGATCGACTTGCTTGCGCTTGCTCGCGAAGAAGGCCTGGTCCACGTGATCGACAATGTTCTGAACGAACCGAGCTACATCTGTAATTGCTGCGGATGCTGTTGCGTGCAACTGCAAGCGATCAACGAATTCGATCTCCCCGGTGTGAAGCCTAGCGGGTTCGAGCCGCAGTCCGATCCCCACAAATGCGCGGGATGCTCCCGATGCGCTCGCGCGTGTCCGATCGGCGCGATCACGATGAGTCCCAAACGCGAAAGTGCGCAGAAGAAGAGCGAGATCAGTCCGGTCGTCGACCACGATCGATGTATCGGATGCGGGTTGTGTGCAGACGCGTGCCGGAAAAAGGCCATGCGGATGGTACGCGGCGCCGAAAAACCTTACATCCCGCAAAATGCGATCGAGAGGGGGGTCCGCGCAGCGATCGAGCGTGGCAGGCTCGCCCAGCTTCTGTTCGACGAGGGTGCCGGGCGCAGCTCACAATTCCTGAATAATATGTTGCGGGCAATCTTCGCGCTGCCCTTGGCGCAACGCGTTCTGGCGCGGGAGCAGGTTCGCTCGCGCTTTGTCCACGCGGTGCTGTCGCGCATGGGCCTTTGACTATCGATCGCTGTCGTTGGCACTCCGTGCTACGCTGCGCGGGCCTCAATGAGGCAATGCCGTGGGGCGCATACTGCGGCCATCACGTCAACAATCTCCAGACCTGCCACTTCGCGCGGCCTTCCGAGCTCGGCCTCGCGCGCGCTCTCTCGCGTGAGGTCGTTGATTGAGATAACGCCCACCAATCGACGTTGATCGTCAACGACCGGAAGACGATGAACCTGCTTTTCGAGCATTATTTTTTCGGCGGTTTTGATGTTGTCATCGGGACGGCACGAATAGACCTCCTTCGACATCGCATCGCCGACCACCGCGTTGGTCAGCGGCACTCCCTGCAGGTACGCGCTCATGCAGATGTCGCGATCGGTGAGCATGCCGACGACTCGATTTTCATCGTCAACTATCGGAAGGCAGCCGATATCAAAACCCCACATGACTTCCGCGGCCATGTTAAGCGTGGAGCATTTGGTGCAGGATTTGACGTCTCTGATCATTAGGGCACTTACTTTCATAGGAGCAACCCCCTCATTTCAGATGTGTGATGCGAGTACTGCTCTCGCCTATTTCCTTCCGCGTTTTGGTCCAACTCATCGAAAGTAATGAAGAGTTTTGCTGGAAAGACGTCTCAAGATTAGCGCTCGGGATTGCTTGATGGAAATAGTCGCCGCCGCCTTGTCTGAAAGAAAGGGGCAATCGAGATACAATGCATGGTATAAGTCGAATTATTGCACTCTTGCATAACAGAACTATCCTAAATCTGCTGGTGATCGTTTATTCGTTATTTTCTGGCTGTCGTAGCTTCCTTTGGACGTAGACTGTTGCGTCATCAGCGGCACGCACCCTATGTGCGACCAGGGGAATATAGATCACACCGACTATGATCGCGGCTGGACCACAAAATTCATTGAAGAAAACTGGCGACTCGGCGCCCTTTCAGCCCGCAGCCGCGAAAAACTGCCAAATCCCGCCGTTTCTCAGACTAACCCGTCTGTGGTAGGAGCGGACTATCGGAGACCTCATAAAGAGGGTTGATTTCAAACATACGCGAGACGTAAGTGGTGCTGATCATCGCCGGCGGAATCTAAACTCATTCGGGATCTGGCGGATGAGATAAAAGTCCTCTCGATCCGCAAGTTCGGAAAAATAATAACAAAACAGAAACTTCCGCCTCTGCTCTTGTGCTTGATGCACGAGCGCAACGGTGGTCTAATTCTGAGGTCTCGAGCGGTAGCTTAAGTACATGGGGAATGATTCGGCGAATCGATTGCCGATTTGTCCAGTGTTTGTCGCAGTCGACCTCGGCCCTGCCTATGTTGATGCCAATTTCGTCCGATGAGCGGCAATACCACGCGGGAACTAAAACACGCTGCGCTTAACGAAGCTGATCTTCCAAATGCTTGAAGTCGATTTCACGTTGCGGGTCGATCGATTGGTATCGGCAAATTGCGGAGATTGCGGAACTTTGATCGAAGCGCAAGGTCATGGGAAAGCGCTCCGCGATCAGTTCCATCTGCATTTTTCAGGAACATGTCCGACTTGCCAGCGCGATGTTCAGTGGCACCAAACGATCACCGGAACAGCCGGCGGCACGGCCCTTTTGTCACGCCCCTGCAGGTGCCCGAAGAACTGCAAGCATCACGATGCACGCTCTGTGACACCAGGTCCCAGATAGTCAGTTTTCGATGCCGTAGCGCCGATTGCAGCTCGAGTAAGCGGTTCGGACTTTTCGAAAGCGGCGTGAATTCTGCTCAACGCAATGTTAGCCGCGAGGCCGATGGGCTGACGTTTGTTCTGTTCCTGAGGTTGGAAATATCGACGGCCCTGATGTTCTCCGGGTTGGCGGCGTTCTCATGGTTTACCTCTCGGCAATTTCCTTCGAGAAGGGTGCGCCTGCGGCGAATTTGTGGATTCAGCAAACAGAAGAACGCCGGCGACTCAGGAAAATCGCCGGCGTCCAAGTTATTCAGAAAAGCCGAGATCGAAGCTAATGCTTCGAGCTAACATCTCCCGCGCCGCAGCTGCAAGCTCCTGTGCCGGACCCGTTGGTGATCAGGAAGAGGCAGAAGTTCTGAAGGTTGTTCAGGTGAATCTGATCGGGGACGGCGTCGGTGAACTCTTCGACCGTGGTTCCCTTGATCAACGTCGACGTTGCAGGCACCGGCACGTTCCCTTCAACATGTGATTGGTACGCGAGGAGCCCGGGTTCCGGAGCAAGCGCCGTACTGGTTGCGCCTATAGTCGGCCCGTACTGTCCTGAGGGATCGCAGGCGAAGAAACCTCCTCCCTGGCCAATTCCTATTGCCGCGATTTGCGCAGGAAGCGTCTTTGACTTGGAGGCGTGCAGGTTCGGCGCGTTGGAGACGATATCGATTACACCCGCGTTCAAATTGCCGCGATTTACGCCGAAGTTCTTTGTCAGGTTATTGATGACCGACGCCGTGCGAAGACCATCGGGCGTTACAGGGCATCCACAACAGGCCTGCATCTCCTCGATGTCGTCAAAGACGTAGATCATCGCGCACCGAGTCCCAAGTTGCTGTGTATCTGTGTGCGTCGGATTCGTAATTCTGACCAGCGCGTCGCCCGCTCCACCCGAACTCCCCCGGCCGCCGTATCCCGACGCCGACGGCGCCGTGGAAGTCGCTACGTCATAGTAAGAAGTCAGAAAGCCGGTTTGTCCTGATTGACACCAAGCCGGATTTGGCAAGCCTAATCCAAGCAGGCCGAGTCCCAGAATTATCGCGAGAGCGAATCTATTTGGGTTTGTCACTTTTGTTCCCCTCTCAAGTGCCTTCGCAGCTCGCACGGAGTTCTTTGCGCTCCTGTGCGAAATTAGTCCTTCTCTTCTCCAGTTCGGGTCGTGAATTGTCATTTCGCGATCGAATCTCCGGAGCCGCAGGTGCAGGCTCCAGCGCCCGAGCCGTTTTGGATTAGCAGCAGGCAAAGATTCTGCAGCTCTGCGATGTGGGCGCCGTCCGGTAGCGCTTGGGAAAATTCGTCAACGGAGACACTCTTAATAAGAGTCGCCGTCGCCGGAACAGGCACATTGCCTTCTGTGGGGCTGATGTAACCGACGAGCCCGGGCTCAGGCGCTGCGGGCACACTTGAGCTGCCGAAAGCGCCCGAAGGATCGCATGCCCAGTAGAGACCGCCCTGCCCTAAGCCGATCTTGCCGATTTGCGCGGGATAAGATGAGTTGCTCTTTGAAGACAGGTTGGGGTTAGATCCGATAATATCGATTACACCTGCGTTCAGATTGGCGTGGTTGACGCCAAAATTCGGCGTCAGGTTGTTGATCACCGAAAGCGTTCGCAGGCCATCCGGGGTTACGGGACATCCGCAGCACGTCTGCATCTCCTCGATATCGTCAAAAACGTAAATCATCGCACAGATAGTGCCGAGTTGCTGAGTGCTGTTGTGAGTCGGGTTGATGAGGCGAACCAACTCGTCCCCGGCTCCGCCGGTCGAACCCGCCCCGCCATACCCCGACGCCGACGTCGCGATGGATGTGGCGACGTCGAAGTAGTGACTGAGAAAACCCGTGGTCTGCGCGGATGCGCTGACGCAAGTGACGGTCGACAGCGCGACCAGCGAAGCGCCTGCCAGGATCTTGGACAAACAGCTAGATTTCATTCACTTTCCTCCCGTAGTACCCGCAAGAAACCTTATCTTCGTTTTTACCGTCGACTCGTCGGCGGTCTCGCACGCGCCTAACTCCTAACAACAATCAGAGCTGGATTGTGCAGCAGACATATTTAGGGATTTATCCCGCTTTCAGCAACGCACAACGCGTTCTGTTTTGCTAAGAACGTGTTAATTCAGGTCTGGTTGTTTACAACTTGGTTTTTCCGCCCGATTTCGACATCCGCGCATTCGGAAGAGCGTCGAACCTTCGCGCTTCTTTGGACCGAGATTAACTGCCGTGTAATCGATTCAGTACCGCGTATTCACGTAACTACGCAGCGGTAGGCCATCCTTTGTGCTTCGATTGAAAGCATGAGTCCCGCTCGGCAGTTCCGCGAAGTCAACGATCGAGGGCATGGCTAAGTGGCTTGAAAGGCGCACGCCCGCCACGGCGGAATTACCCGTCGAGGGCGAGCCATTACCTGCACAAATCGCGGGCTATCGTTCGATCTGGATTTCCGATTTCCATCTCGGCACAGTTAGGTGCAAATCGCGCGAACTGTTGAGGTTTCTGCGAAGCAGCCGGGCCGACAATCTGTTTCTGGTCGGAGACATCATCGATTGCTGGAATGTGGGACCGGCATGGCACTGGGATCGACTACAGACCGCCGTGGTCGAAGAAATCTGGGCATGGCGTCGGCGCGGCGCCAGGATTGTAGTGCTGCCGGGCAATCATGATGAGAACCGGGCCGATCTCGTACGGGCGCTTTTCGGCCCGGTCGAATGCATCCCAAGCATGGTTCATCGCACTGCAGAGGGATTGCGAATGTTGGTCATTCATGGACATCAGTTTGACGGCGCAGCGCATCCCGCGCGATGGCTGTCGGCCATGGGTGGCGGAGCCTACTCCGCCGCGTTGAAAGTTAATCTTTGGTATAACCGCGAGCGCAATTTTTCATCGGCAATGAACACCTTCGTACGTCGTCTACGCAAATTTCTCAAAAGTCGCGTACATCACCTGATTGATTTCGATCGTCAGCGCGCCTACGACGCGGCGCGAGCACGGAGTGTTGACGGGGTGATCTGCGGACACACCCATCGACCCGAGTTTCGTGCGATGGGCGCGCTTCTATATGTGAACGACGGCGACTGGGTGCAAAGCCGGACTGCGTTGATTGAGAAAGCTGACGGCTCGCTGCATTTACTGGGGCCGGACCTGGCGGTCATCGCGGCGGGATAAAGGAGAAAGATATGAACGACGCCTATCCGTCTTTCGACCGCACTTTCAAGGCTTCTGTCGATCTGATCTTCTTTGACGCCGGCGGAGGCCATCGTGCCTCGGCCGCCGCTTTGAGGTCGGTATTCGAAGCTGAGTATCCGTCCTGGCGAGTACGAATGATCAACCTACGTGATGTGTTGGAACCCATCGACTTCATTCGTCGCATTGCGGGAGTAAGGATAGAGGACGTTTACAACAGCCTGCTTCTTCAACGGGGACTTACGCTTGGTACGGGCCCGATGCTCAGGGCGACGCAGATGCTCATTCGGCGGCTCCATCGAAAGGAAGTCTCGCTGCTGGCGGGCTTTTGGGGAAACAATGCGCCTGACTTGGTCGTCTCGCTGATCCCGAATTTCAACCGAGCCATTTTTGACGGGCTAAGGGCTGCCGATGCATCGCTGGACAGGCCGAACACTCCGATGGTCACTGTCCTCACGGACCTTGCCGATTATCCGCCGCACTTTTGGATTGAACGGCAACCGCAGTATCTAGTGTGCGGTACCGACGAAGCAGTGAGACAAGCGCGTGCCATGGGTTATCCATCGCAGAACATATTTCTTACAAGCGGCATGGTGGTACGTCCCGAGTTCTACGCGGATCGAAGTGGCTGCCGCACTCAGGAGAGAACGGCCTTGGGCTTGCAGCCCGATCTGCCGACGGGACTGGTGAGCTTCGGCGGATACGGATCGCGCCGGATGATCACCATTGCGAAGCGAGTGGCAGAAGCGGGCCTTCCTACCCAGTTGATTTTCCTATGCGGTCACAACCAGAAACTTCGCGATCGGCTTCTCGCGATGGACCTGCCGTATCCTGCGCGCGTCGAGGGGTTTGCCAGCGAAATGCCACGACTGATGCGTCTGGCCGACTACTTTGTTGGCAAGCCCGGGCCCGGAAGTATAAGTGAGGCGCTGGTCATGAATTTGCCGGTCGTTGTCGAACGCAGTCACTGGACAATGGTTCAGGAGCGATTTAACACCGAATGGGTCCTCGCAAGAGGAGTGGGTGTTGTGCTGCATTCGTTTTCGGAAATCGCAACCGGGATACTCCCGATGCTGGACCCCGAGAGTTTGGCCTTGTTCCATGAACGAATAACGAAAGCAAAAACCCGAGCAGTTTTCGAAATCCCGCGTATCATGCAGTCGCTTCTATGCAATCCGCAAAGGCTCGATTCGAACGTTGCGCTTTCGAAAAGCGATAACCTGCGCGGGGAACGCGCGGCTTGAATGTCCCCGTCAACCGCGGACGCATGACGAGCGTCTACCGCCCGCATGCTGACAGCAGAGCCTCCAGTCCGGGGCGTGAATCGAATATCTCTACCGCGATTTCACGCGCTGCGCGACTGTGACGCGGATAGTCGGCGTCGATTTCAGCCACGCCAGCAGCAGCTTCCTCGATGTCGCGAAAAGACAGCAGTCCCAATCCTGTCGGTAACCTCTCGGCGAAGCCGGTGTCTTCGGCCAGGACCGGCCGGCCGCTGGCGAGATACGCGATACTCCGATCGCTGAACCATCCGGTTTTCATCTCGGTATGGATGGGCTTAGGACACATGAATTCCGCCCGAGAGCCGGCGATATATTTCTGGTACTGAGAAGGAGAGCCAGCAACTTCATGGGGATCTACGATTCGCCATCCGTGTTCGCAAAACACCCTGGCGTCACCAGCAGGATCTTCGGGACCTATATTGGCCGCCAGTTCGAAGGGACGTTGGGCCGTCAGCGGCAGTTCCAAGTACTTTAGATACGCCGCACGTTTGGAGACACTGATTCTTTTATCCCGCCACCACAACTCCTCCCATGTCCATTGTGTAATTGAACTGAACGGAGCGTCGGCGCCGGGATCGGTTCTCGGCTGCCACATCGGCAGATAAACAAACGGTTCGAACGTCCGCCACTCGAGGCCGAGTTTGGGAACTTCACAATCAGGAGCGTTTATTCGTGCCCCGATCGTCAGAAACACGTCATGATCCGGGATATCGAGGTCGCAGGATAGCGCCGCAAGCTGAAGATGTCCCGGGTCGACATCCAGCAGTACCTTGTGTTTGAACAAAGACAAAAGCGGCTGACGAATCGCACAGCAGAAATTCAGCAGCAGGTCGGCATTTCGAATAATCGTGCGGACCTTTTCGCCGCTTGCCCCGAAGGCCTCGCTCTTGTCAATCGGCTGCTGCATCAGGTCCGCGTTGAACAGCAGAACGGCGCAATCGAGATCAATGCCGTAAGCGTTCAGCCGCCGAAAGAAGCTTCGAATCAGCCGCAAGTCCTTTTCGCGACATCCGCTCGACCGAAGAAGCTCGAGCCAAAAGACATCATGACCTGAAGCTTTGAGACCCAGCGGATATTGCAAAAACCAGCTCCAGTGGCCGCCGCCCTGCTGATACTTAGCAAGAGAAGAATTTCCCAATACGACTTGCACGTCGAGATTTGCCTATCCTCTGTTGCCAGTGAGCGTCACTTACAGGGCTCGTGTTGTGGGTGAATAGAATTTCAACTGTCTTGGAAACTCGGTCAACTCTGATCGGACAATTCATTTGACGAACATGTTACGAAATCGTGAATTAACGCTGTACCTTGTCCGTAGACGGCGTGCCAAAGGACAAACCTATACCAGAGCGGCTTCTTCACATTTGTACTCCGAGGACACACCTTGTGAACGATCGCCGGACGCCCAGTCGCCGAGAACCGCGCCGAGCGAGCGGATTCTCCATCATTTGTTCACGCAGACAACATCGCCGTTTAACCAATGTCGTGTACTAAAAGCGCTTGAACCCAGGATGGAGGGGAAAATGCGGAAGACGAAACTGAAACGCATGGATCGTCGGCGTAATCTGAAGCGGGCATGCTTCACGACCACGGCTGCTTTGCTGGCAGCGGCGGCGATAGGCGCAGCCAACGCTCACGAAAACAAGGGAACCTCGGGAGATACTCCAGTAGTATGGACAAGTAACGGGGCGCCGACGGAAGCGTCGATCACCGGCGGGCCATGGACTCTCGAGCAATCGGGCGCGGCCGTGGGTCTCAAATCTGCGGGATACTGCGACACCGCGACCGGAACCGTCCAGATCGGGAATCCCGGCACGGAACGAATGCAACCGTACTATTTTCCGGTTACGTTCGGTCAGGGTAACCATCTTCAGGGATACTTCGATTGGAGACCGAAGGATACTGACGAAGCTGTCGTCGCAGCATATTCCGACGACGCGGGCCAGACCTGGAATTTCCAGGGCAAAGCACTCGAACTTCGCACGCTGTGCCCCTCAAACAAAAACAAGCTGCTTGACGGCACCAAAAACGGCATTCTTATCGGCAAAGCTTATTACAATGCCGACAATACTGACGACGACGGTCAAGGCCATTCATACGTTATCGCGATCAACGGCCATACTTACCTTTACACACTGAATCGTTCCAACAATCATATAGATGCGGACCCACTTGTCATCCACGATCTCAGTCCCACCGCGGCAAATCCTCTCAACGGTGCGCCTGCGAAGGACGACGGCCCAACGGATGGCAACAATCCCGGTGACGCACTGAACAGCAGCCCGGAACCGGCGCTCGCGACAAATGGGTTGTTGAACCCGGATGGGATACTCGCGGCCATACCCGGCACCTCGCCGCTTAAGGTCATCTACGAAGAGAAGCAGCTTAACGGCGACGCCTCCTTTTCTGCGACGCAGCAGTGCGCCACATATTGGTCCGCGTACTATGCTGCGAACGGTGGACTCTCCCCGAACGATGACGTTACAACTCTTCATCTTGTTGAGACGACTGACGGCATCTCCTTCACTGAAATCGGCCCCCTTCAGGGATTAAACGATCCTACGACGGTATCGGCTGAAGGCACGCGATGGGTGGCGACAGCGGGTACGGTCATGAAACTGCACGATGGCCGCTATGGTCTGTTCTTCTCGGGCGGCAACTGCATCGACGCGGACTCGGATTCGTTCCACTACATCGGCTATGCGGAATCCTCGGATCTCTTGCACTGGACAGTGATAAACGGGCTCAATAATCCGGTCGCTTCGATCGCACCCGTAACCCTAACTGTCGATGCGAACAACCTTCCCGCGAGTTCCGGCAGCCCGGTCACGATTCCTTCGCAAGCCCCTGTTGTGGGCAACAACCAGGGATGGTTCGCCGGTCGCGTCTACGGACCGAGCGCCACACTGCGTGACAGGGATCACGACGACGTGACGATGGTCTTTGCGGGCTACCACACGCAGAAACCCAAGAACGGTCTGGGAGACTATCGTACGATCAGCAGGGTGAGCCTGCATGCGTCGAAGCATCTCGACTTTGTGGGCGTCTCCACCGGCGGCGGAGATCTCGTTAACGATGGCCGTTAGGCCGCCGTACGACGCAATTTAGTCTCTGCAATTGGTTCAACGGGAAACGGACGCCGGTGAATATCACAGGCGTCCGTTCTCCTTTCGCCAAACGCTGCATACTCTGAAGCCTCAACGTTCGAGAGGAACTGAGAAATCGGGGCGACGGCTACACAACATGGTCACGTGTCGCCGTCGATAGAAGCGGTCAAACGTCCCGCCTACGTAGCTGAAGTCGTCGTCAGGGTCGAACAGTCCGCTCGCGGTGGGAATGAATCGATCTGTGAGTCGAGTGAGCCAACCGAGGTCTAAAGAAATTGTGAGATTCAGAAGTTTGCCGGGACGCGCGGTCCACGAGGTTTGCGCAACGGGAGTCGCCTTGATGGCGACTATGCGCGGCCCCGGAAAGCAGATGAACGAATGCATGGCTATCTCGCGCTCACCTTGTTTCAAACGGCGCGAAAGCAGCGCTAGTTGTGCTGAACCGGCGTAGGTATCCTGCGGCACGACCAGCTTCACTTCCCTGACGCGTTGCTCATCGCCGGAATAACTCGTACATGCCGCAATCCCGGTCTTGACGTCAAGCATATCAATAGATTGCGGCGAACCATCGGCGTTTAAAAATTTGTGGTTGTAGGTCTCCAATGTTAGATCGCCGCTTTCGGAAAGGTTAAGACAATCCACTTCCTCATCTCGCTCGCCGTCGAGATATCGGTTCTCGCCAATGATGGTTTGCGAACTCCGACTGCGGCTTATTTGGTAATAGCCTCGACCGATGACCTGCCCGGTGTTCGAATTCGAAAAGGTGACTTCCGTCCGTGTAACAGTTGAGGCGGTGTCACCCGATAGGGCCGTGGCGGGGTGCGCGGCCGTGACCGCAATACTTACGATGCCAGCCAGCGTCGCCAGCAAGCGGCGTCCGGAATTCATCCGGTTCGAATTTACGCTGCGGCCGACCGGAATCCTCAAGTAAGAATGGCTCACGGTCCTGAAGGCTACATGATTGGAGAGTTCGCCGCTGCGTGTTAACGCAGAATTAATTTCGGCTTCTGAATCTAGGTCAGGATTTGTCCTGCAGACACAAGGAACAGAAAAACATTGAAGGACGGCGGCACCTCAGACGCCGCGCCGGGAGATCGCCATCTCGCGATGTCGAAGAACTTTACCGAGCCATATTTCGTGAGCAACGGGCGCTATTTCATCGTGAAGTTCGCGGTTGCAGTCTGACCGTCTTTAACCTCAACCTTCTGATCGTTGACGCCAAGCTTTTCCTGCCAAACCTCGACGGTGTAGTTGCCCGGAGGCACGTCCTTGATCGTGAAACTGCCTTTTTCATCGGTGACCGCGAAATACGGCGTATCGGTAACGTACCACCACGCGTGCATCCACGGATGGGCATCGCAAGTGACCTTGATCACTTCGGGCTTGTCGACCTTCTGCCTGATCAACTTCTTGAACTTCGGCTGCGCCATATTAACGGCGGGATTCGCCTTTGAATATGTGTGGATGTTGTGGAGAATGCCGTCGGAGTTGGTGATGACAACCGTGCTGCCGGCCTCCAAAGCCAGCACGTGAGGGAGGTAGCGGCATCCATTCTGATCAAATGTCACGTCACCCGGCTTGAGATCGCCTTTGGCATCCTTGATCACGACCACGGCGTTTTTGATTGCGCCGTCGCTGCCCACGACGATGTCTTCTTCGAAATAGGGTTTAACGCCGCATACTTCCTTGTCCTTGGAGACGTTCAGCTGCTTGGGTTTCGGCGCCGGGCCATCGAACTTGACGGTACCGCTAACCGTCCCGCCGGCTGCGTTAGCCGAGTCAATCGCCAACCCGAGGCCGACTACAACAACACCGCATAAACCGATTATCGTCGCAAGTTTCCCCATGTTCCCTGGTCCTATCCACGGCTCAGTTAATTCTTTGATACGACTCGATAGTATGGATCCCGCAGCGCCGGCGTGAATCCGGCGCTGGCGATGCATTCTTTCACGTTATCAAGCAGGTTTTGATTCAGATCGGGCAGGCATTTGCCCGCAGCCGTCATGGTTGCATTGATCGCATTTATCGAGCCCGTCCCGCAAAGATCGTTCGCTCCGGCGCGCATCGCCTGCGCAGCGACCCCGAATCCCATGGTTCGCCAGACAGCGCGATGATTGGGCACATTGTTGAGAGCGAGACGACATATCGCGACCTCTCGTACGTACTGCGCCGCGATCTCCTGCGGGGTCATCGCATTTTCGTCGCCGTCGCAACGCGTATGCTCGACGCGGGCCGGCCACGCCTTGAACGCCGCAAAACCAAAGCCGTAGTTTTCGAGCGCGCGGTCCTGCTGGGCGCGCAACGCGACAAGATGGGATACGTGATCCGCTTTGGTTTCGCCGAATCCGTAAACCATGCTAACCCACGGGTTATGCAGGTGAAGCCGCAGCGCCACGTCGCTGATCCTGAACCAATCGCCGGTCATGATTCTCGTTGGAGCGGTGCGACGGCGTACTTCATCAACAAGAATCTCGGCAGCCGCGCCGGGCATCCCGCCCACTCCGGCGTCCTTGAAGCGGCTAAGAATCTCAAACGCATCCATCCCGGTCAGCTTTTCGAAACCCAGGATTTCCTCGGGGCTGAACGCGTCGATGTGCACGTCAGGATATGCTCGTTTGAGAGTGCGAATCAGATCGATGTACCACGAAAACGGAAGATCCGGATTCACTCCACCCTGGATCAAAACGTCAGTGCCGCCGAATCCGACGATCTCTGCCATCTGGGCAAGGATTTGATCGATGCTCAACGCGAACGCGCCTTCCTGATGAAGCGCGCGATAGAACGCGCAGAACTTGCACGCAACGACGCATATGTTTGTGTAATCGATATTCCCGCCAATCGAATACGTGGCGACTTCGGGGTCCGTGCGCAACAACCTAGCGGCATGCGCTGCCGCGATGACTTCGTCGGCGGGCATTTCATAGAGGCTAAGTATCTCGCTTGCCGAGAGGCGCCTTCCCCCTGCTGCGCGGTCAATGATCGCCGATTCAGCTGCGTGCTGCAGAAACGTTGCCATCGCGGGCTCCTCCCCGATCCCCGTCTATCCGCCGAGGACATTCATCTGGATTTCGCTTGGACGATCGCGGAACTCGACGAAGCCCCGCGGTTTCAAGAAGATCGCGCTCTCGATTCTGGCGGCCAATCGTTCGGACGCGCCGTGCTCGCGAAGTTGGCGGCGCAAATCGACGCCCGACGGCGAAAACAGGCACGAGAACATCCGCCCGTCGGCGGTTAATCGAATTCGGTCGCAGGATGCGCAAAACGGATTCGAAACGGTTGAGATAATTCCCACGGTGTATTTCGAATCGAGCATGTAATAGCTGGCAGGATCGTTGGTCGGCGCCATCGCTGCGATATCGAAGGACTCCGCCAGCGAGGTCAGCATTTCGTCACGCCCGACGACCTTGTCCGCACTCCACATCCCTCGCGAATCGAGCGGCATGAATTCGATGAATCGCAGTGCAATGGCTTCGCGCGCCGCCCATTCGGTCAAAGGCACAACATCGCACTCGTTCAGGCCACGGATGATGACGGCGTTCACCTTAAGGCCGAGCCCTGCACGCCGGGCCGCATCGATTCCGCGCAGGACGTCGCGCACGTTTCCGCCGGTCATCCGCGCGAAACGCTCGGGCGAAAGAGAATCGAGACTCACGTTGACATCGTCGAGGCCCGACCGCGCCAGGTCCGCAGCGTATGCCTCGAGCATCGCGCCGTTGCTCGACAGCGACACGCGCCGCAGCCCCAAAGTTCGCAACCCGCGCATCATCGCGACGAACTCACACACGCCTTTGCGCATCAGCGGTTCGCCGCCGGTAAGCCTTATCTGCTCAATGCCGAATCGAGAAACGAAGATCTCGACCAACGTGCGCAATTCTTCGAAGGTCAGGATTTCGCTGCGCGGATTCCAAGACGGATGCTCCGGCATGCAGTAAACGCATCGATAATTGCATCGATCGGTAAGTGAGACGCGCAGCTTGCGCATCACGCGCCCGAAGCGATCCGCACTAGCATTCGGCGCCGTCGCAGGCTGCTCAGATTTTCGGTTTCCGATGTTCACTTACCGATTCTCATCCCAACGTAAAACCGCCCCAGCGCAACACTCCGCCGATCATCAAAGCGGTCGACGAAGCGATCGCGTTATAGCGCGCCAGCCATCGCATGTATTTTGCGTACTTGACCGCGTCGAGGCGCGAATTCTCGACATCCTGACGCGATGCGTCATACGGAAGTTTCACGACCACACGAGGACGAAGATAAAATGTGAGGATCGTCGCGGTCACAACCAACGAGAGCCAGATAGTCATCATTATGGCAAGCCCCACTCCGTAGCCGCCGTCATAAAAATCGAGCGTCACAAGCTGATCTATCGTCCCGGTTTGCCAAAGCAGCGTGAGTCCGCTCAGCGGCAGGCCGCCCAGGGCGATCCAATTCAGGATGGCGAAATCTGTCCCCAGCTTGTCGCCCAGGCGTGCCGCCTGTCCGGGCGGAATAAGGTCAAGGCGCGGGGTAAGCAGGAAGTCGAGAAACAGGTTTGACCCGACGAAGGCGGCCGCGAACAGCAGATGAAGCGCAACCAAAGCCTGAAGAACAATCATCATCTACTTGCCGCTCCTGTAACTTCCAATCCTGATGCTCTCCAAATCGGCCGCGATCTCGGCAGCGGATTGCTCGGGACTGCCGCTCAGCCTGACTGCGCGCGCCGCCCATTGCCCGCACCAATCGCATGTCGAGCAATCCAACGCGCAGCGATCTTCCATGAAGAATCGGAGGAATCCGTCGAGTGCGCGACCGTCGACACGAACCCCGAGCGCCGCCGGCGCTTCGCCGTGCAACGTCAACGGCGGTTGGATGCCCACCAGCAGGGACGCAACGTCATCACAGGTTCGCTCGTGATAGGCGCGAGCGACCGAGACGATCCAATCCGTATGCGAGCTCGGCCCTTCGCCCATCTTTTCGCGCCCCGCGATCTTGAAGAGATCGATTCCGAGATCTTCGTAGATCGAAACGTCCTGCGGGCGAACCCACGGCGAGCGAAGGTATTCAGCGGAGTCCGCGATCTTCTGGAGCGAGCACTGATAATAGCAGTAGTCGACGTGATAGCGCCCGGCGATGCTCTCCGCCGAATGCGAGATGGTGTTGGAGTGGTAATGGCGGATGGGACAGCTCAGCATGCATCCTTCGTTGACGACCAGCGAGAGTCGGCTCTTCACCGCTTTGCGGATTGCTTTCACCTGACGGAAATCACGGTTGATCTGCGGATCCAGATGAATGACCGCGGGATTGAAACGCTCGAAAAAGAGCGCCTTTCGCGAGTCGTTTACCGACGCGAGCACGGAAATGTGGAGTTCGAGCGAGGGGAAATACTCGCGCATCAATTCCATCAGCAGCGGATTTGCGGTCACCACGCCGGCCGCGCCGACCTCACGCACCCATTCAAGACGCTGAAGAATCTCGCCTCTGCCCTGCTCCGAGTACTCGCGATTCCCGAGGCACGTCGCGTTCATCACGTAGATGAATTTTGCGCCGTCGCGCGACGCGAGCGCGACATGATCCGCGATCTCCTCTTCGCTGCTTTCAGTCAGCACGTTGACCGGACGCAGCGTCGCCTCGTTCGCGAGACTCCCGTAAAAGTACTCCGGCTCAAGCGGGGCAACACGCGACAGCAGTTCCGGATCCCAATTGGTCGGAAGCATCAGTTTCATTGCCGCATCCTCATGATCCGAGACCGACTTCCCGCCCGTCGATTACCTGTCTGAATCCCCAGGCGACGCGCAGCGATCCAAGCCAGACGACCCGGGCCTCGTCGACGCCGAGTTTTTCGCAAAGGCGATTTTGAACTGCGACGGTGTCGTGCTCGACGCCTTCGATCGCGATGCTGAGAGTTCCCGACGAACGTTTTTCAGGGCGAATTAGAAGAACGTTGCGGCCGACGAGAACCGGATCATTCTCGACGCAAAGGCGCACGTCGTACGCTGTGATCATCCGGCCGGAAACCTCGACGCTGCTCTCAGGCCTTCCGAAGATCTTCAGGCGACGGAAGGTGCAGCCGCATCGGCAAGGCTCCGACGCGAATGCCGCGATGTCGCCAGTATCGTATCGCACAAAGACGCTTCCGGTCGGTGTCAGCTTCGTTACCACGAGGCGTCCGCGCTGGCCGGGCGCAACCGGATGCCCGGAGGAATCCAGTACTTCGAGATAGCAGACATCTTCATGAACGTGCCCGAAGGAATGAAAGCGACATTCGTCGATCGCAGCGCCTTCCTGGGTTCCGCCACGCTCGAATACATCGCCAACACCGAGACGATCGCGGATATATTCGCGCGTGCGAGGAGTCAGCGGCAGTCCGACCGCAACGACCGCGCGGACGCTGCGAAACAGATCGTGAAGCGGCAGACGGTTTTCTTCTCCGTACTTGACGAGCGCGAGGATGAAGGGCGCCGTCGTAGTCAGGAAATCGGGACGCGTCGTGCGCAGCGTGCTCAGAAACTCGCCTGCATATTGAAGGCCAAGGCTGCCCCAGAAGAACGCGCATCGACCGCCCATCCGAACAACGGCGTGCGATTCGCAGGCCGCGAGTCGATGCCACACCGGACTCATCAGGAGCGCCGTCTGCCCGTTTTCGAATCCTGCCCATCGGAACCCGCGAATCGTCGGGACGATGTATACGTCTTCCTCCTCGGCGCTGAGCCATACGACGAGCGGCTCGCCCGAGGTCCCGCGCGTGCTGAAACCAACTCGCGCGTGCGATCCAGGGACCCATTCGCTGCCGGCATTGATCAAATCCTGCTTGTTAATGATCGGGAATTGCCGAACATCGTCGATCGAATCGCAAGTGATATTTCCGAGACCGGCTCGCGACCATAGCGATCGATAGAATGGGACCCGATCGCGCGCCCGTTCGACGACCTCGGTCAACCGTTCGGCTTGCCATGAACGCAACGCCGCTTCGGGCCAGCGCTCGATGTTGTCGATATCGTCGCTAACGCTGACCGAGAGACTCATAGAGATTTTGAATCTCCCTCGGCCGCGCAAAAGCGCAGGCCTAAATCCTCGCTGCCGCAGAAACCCCGGATCAGGATTTCCGCGCCAGAGACTTCGAAAGGCTCGCAATCGTAGCGCAGGTTGTGGATGGTCGGGCCGTCGGAATCGTAAAATCCGCCGCGGAGGTGAAACACACCGCATGAGGGACATTGCGGCGCCATCAGCATTTTTGCAGGTTCGTTCAACAGATAATGAAGACTGCGCGAATCACCGTGCGGCGACGGATCGTCGAGACCGAGCGCAACGACTATCTGCGGCATCTTCTGCATCTGCTCACGACCGCGCGCTTTCTTGGCCAACTCTGCGTCCAGCAACCCCATCACATCCGCGCGAACTACCAGCGCATCGACGGTCACCTGCGTGAGCAATGCAGGCGTGAGCGTCACGCGTTCCGCCGACGCATCCAGGCAGATGAACCTCCCGCGTAGATGCTCGGCGACCCCGCGTTCAAGCCCGGGCATCAACATTGCCGAACCGAGAAAGGAGAGCGGGCTGTTTCCAAAATCCTGAACCGCCAGAGTGCATCCGCTGCGAAGCCCGAGAACGCCATAACACCACGCAAGATGTTCCGCCCACTGTTCGAGGTCGGACGACGAAAAACGAAGCGTCGCTCCGGGAACATCGAAGAACAGATTTGCGTCACGCCCCGGCAAGATGGCCTCCGACTGCGGATGGGCTTGCGCCTTGCAGGATTACGACTCCGACGTGATCCATGCTCACGATCTGGCCAGTCCTGAGCGAGGTCCCTACCTTGATTGCGGCTGACCGCGACGCGTCAACATAACCGGGCATCGCAGACAGCGTTTCGACGCCCATCTCCGCTTGCTCGAGCATCTCCCACGGAACGATCGACATCTTGCCGGTGACCGGCTCGATCGGCATGAGCGAGACGTTCACCAACGGGAATCCGTGACCGTGCGGAGGAAGCCACGTCGGATGAGCCGCGACGACGGGTCCGACTTCCGGCAGTCCCCAGATGGGAAAGATGGGTTTGCCGAATGCGCGTTCGAGCTTGCGCCGCCATCGCAAATCGAAAAATCCTGTCGAAACGAAAACATAGGTCGCAGCGGAAAGGAACTTCGGCGCCCGCCCCGCAGCGACGATCGCATCGGCCTGCTCACGATCGACAATTGTGTAGGCCTCCGGGCCGTTCGTCGTCGCCTCGCTTTGCGCAGTGCCAAACACGATGGGTACTCCGTGCTGTAGCGCGAGCAGTATCCCGCTGAGCGTTTCCCATCTTCCCGGCGCGGTGGCCATGCATATGAAGGTCATCTCGCGAAGCTTGGGGATAAACGCCGCCATCGACGCCGCCATCGCGGAAAGCGAAAAATGTGAGTGCGTAACAATGCCGCGCGGCGACGGCAGAAGGATTGCGATTTCCGCGCCGCGCTTCGCCCCCGCAGCTTCGTTGTATTGCGCCTTCAAATCGCGCGGGCGCACAACACTCATACCCGGGAACTCGGCGCGCGCTGCGTCATTGGTGAGAATCGCCGCGACCTTGGCCTCCGCCATCTGCGTTGTCAGATGATCTGCGGTTTCGAGGCTGTCGGGAAGGAAGACCGGACGTCCGGCGAAAATCGCAGCCAGGACCATGACAAGATTGTCGACGGCATCGGTGTCCAGCAACGCGACGGCGCCCTTCACCGCCGATGCCTGGATTCCTCCGGCGGTATCGAGAATCTCTCGCAGGAGTTCGGAGTACGTCAGGGTTGCAGACCCTGAAAAGACTGCCGGCTTATCCCCAAAGCTGGTGAAGCGCTGACGCAGTATCTTACCCAGCGGTTGCTGAGCGACGGGTACGCGTCTGGGTATCCCTGCCGGCCAATACCACGAAGGCAGCGCACCACCAACTTTGGACATAACTACGCCTGAACTGTAGCGCGCTCGAACGTCATATTGGTCTGCCTGTCGTTCTGAGTGGGCGCCCAATTGAACAGCGTGTATTCGAAGTGCCGATACCCTCCCGCGAAATGGAGACCCTTCGGCGGTCCCGGCATGATACCGTCCTGCGGCATCCCACCCGGATGCTGATAAGGCTCCCACGCGTGATAGATGACGAGCTGATCCGGTCTCACGCAGGGACTCAGCTTGGCGCGCACGATGAACGAGCCGTAATCGTTGAACACACGGATGAAGTCGTGATCTGCCACGCCGCGGTCTCGGGCGGTCTTGTCATTGACAAACGCGAACGGCTCGCCGCGATGCAGCTTCAGCATCTCGGGAGAAGTGTGCCAGTTGGCGTGGATGCTCCAGCGGACGTGGCCTCCCGTCATACGCATCGATTGCGGTCCGCCGATATTGGGCGGCTGCTTGTAGCGCACCAGATGTTCATCGGCTTCGACGAAATAGGGGTGGTCGATGTAAAATTGTATCCGACGCGTGGTAGTGGCGTACGGAATCTTGCGCTCGACCTGGTCGCGCATCGGAACGTGAACCTGGGCAGGTATCATGTCTGAGCTTTGGCATACGATTCCATGCCAGGGCGGACGCCCGGCCAGCCACGCCTTACCGGTGCGCCGCACGGTGTCGAGGCTCAGTGGTTCATCGTTGATCGATGTTAACCAGCCCATCTCGCCTAGGGCTTTCAGGCAGTCGTCGACAAGCTTTTCCTCACCTTCATTGGTCTCGTCATAGCGATCGCCATAGGTCGCCCGCCAGACAAGATCATCGACGAGAATCTCGCGCTCGCCTGACGTGTACTTCTCGATGCCGCGCGCTTTAAGGTGTCTCGCAATGCTCCTCAGTAAACCAATCGCAATGGAGCGGTCGGATCTGGATTCGCCAAGCGGTTCAACTGACTGATCGGTGAAGCAGAGCAACCTTGTGTCGGGCGTCGAATACTTGGTGTCGGCGTACTCGTAGTAAGATGCGGAAGGCAGCACGTAGTCGGCATAGAGCCCGGTCGTGCTCCATCGAGGATCGAACACAACGATCAATTCGAGCATCGGCCACAGATTCTTGATGTAGGTGTTCATGCCACCGCGATGACGCCGCAGAGGATTCGAACCGGACACCAGCATCGCGCGCGGCGGAACTTCGTGATCGAATCCCTTCCACCATCCTTTGCTCACGGCGTCTTCGGCGTAGTCGCTGATCTTGCGCGGCGCGTTGGGATCGTCGAGGAACTTGTCCCAGACTTCCTTGTAACCGGCGTGGCGGTACCATAGGAAAGCGCCGGGCGTCAGGATGCCCGAGGCCTTCAGACCCTCGCGAGTCGCGCCGTTGGCGGCTTCCACCGGCGGCATCGTGGGATCCATTTTGAGCCGCGACTTGTAGTCTTCCATCATCAACTGCGACAAGGTCGCCGCGGCGACAACCGGCTCGGCGGACTCGATGATTTGCTTGGGCATGTTCGCAACCGCCGTCATCGACGCCGCGACTTCGGTCCCCGGCGACCATCCCTGAGTTCCGGTTCCCGAACGTCCAACACTTCCGGTCAGTGCGAGGATGTAGCAGTAGGAGCGTTCCAGCAAGTCGCCGTGATAAAGCTTACCGGCGAGAAAATTCATGTAGCCGAAGATCTTGCGCGGCGGACGACACAGCTCTGCTATCTGAGCCAGCGTCTCAGGAGGCACACCCGCAATTTGATGCACCTTCTCAGGCGTGTAGTCGACGAGGCGCTTCTTGAGAAGACTGAAGACCGTCGTCACCTCGACTTCGACCCCGTTGGCGAGCCGCACTTTGGTTGTTGCGTCGAGTGCGTAGTCGCAAGCGCGCTCGAGAGTTCCCTTCGGCAAATGCGCAGGCTTTCCGGTAGCCGAATCGATTACGTAAAACTGCTCGGGGTCGCCGCCCTTGCGGATATCGGAATCGCGTAGAAAACCGCCGGTATCAGAACGGACCAGCACTGGCGCGTCGGTCTGTTCCGCGACAAAGTCACGATCGATCCATCCATGGTCGATCAACAATTTCGCCACGCCCAGCCATAGCGCCGGATCAGCCGACCAGTTGATAGGCACCCATATGTCCGCGAACTGACACGATGGATTCTTGTCAGGAGCGACTGCGATAATCTTCGCGCCTCGATATCGCGCCTCAAGCAGATAGTGGATGTCCGGTATGTTTGCGTATACCGGATTCGACATCAGAATTATCGTGTCGGGAAGGAACCAGTTTTCGATTCCGGGCGCATGATGCATCTCGCCGAAAGTGAGCCACTGCCCGGATTTGAAATCTCCGGTGACGAAATCCAAATCGAGGCTGATTCCACCCAGCAGCGAAGTGATGCCAAGACTTGATCCCTCGGCCGCGCCGCGAAACACCCCGATCCCATTGGCAGCGTGATCGTCAAGGAGCGCCTTTGCGCCGTACTTCTGGATTACCTCCGCCAGCTTGGCGCCGATTTCCTCGAACGCCTGCTCCCATCCGATTTGTGCCCATTTGCCGCTCCCACGCTCTCCGGCGCGCTTCATCGGATAAAGAACCCGATCGGGCCCGTACATCGCCCTCGAATGTTGATATCCCTTCTGGCATCCGCGCGGATTGTAATCCGGCACGCGATCGTCAGGATCGGAAAACTCGGGATAGGTGCAGGAGATCTCTTCGCGGACGACCTTGCCGTCCTTGACGTAGACCTTGAAGGGGCAACTGCCCGGATAGCAGTTCACCCGATGGGTGCCCCATTTGCAGCTATCCCAACTCCAGTACTGCCCCTTTTCCCGATCCGGATCGCGACGGATCTGCGATGTGCCGGACTTCGGCTCGTCTTGCGCCATAGCTGGAGCCTCCTACCATTTACATGCCCTGAGCCTTTTCGAACGAAATATTGGTCTGGCGGTCGGACTGCGAAGGCGACCAGTTCCAGAGTGTGTATTCATAGTGGCGATAGCCGCCCGCAAAATGGAGTCCCTTGGGAGGGCCGGGCAGGAGACCGTCGTATGGCATCCAGTTCGGATACTGATACGGCTCCCACGCGTGATAGATGACCAACTGATCAGGTCTCGTGCACGGACTGAGCTTCGCTCTGACTATGAATGATCCGTAGTCGTTGAAGACCTTGATGTAGTCATTGTCGGCGATGTTCTTCTGCGCAGCGACCGTACTGTTGATGAATGCAAACGGCTCTCCGCGATGCAGTTTCAGCATCTCGTAGGAAACCACCCAGTTCGAGTGAACGCTCCATCGCAGATGCCCGCTGGTAAGACGCAGCGGCTGGGCGCCTCCTATGTTGGGCGGCTGCTTGTAGCGTACCAGATGCTCATCCGCCTCGATAAACCACGGATGATCGAGGTACATCTCGATTCGTCGCGTCGTAGTCGGATACGGGACTTTCTGCTCGATTTGATCGCGAAACGGCCAAAAGATCTCTCCGGGCACGATGTCGGCGTTCTGAACGACGGTAGCATGCCAGGTAGGACGTCCACTCAACCAGGCTTTGCCGTTCTTGCGCAGGTTGTCGAGGTTCAAGGCCTCGCCATCCAGGCTCTCAAACCATCCCATTTCCCCCAGGGCGCGATAGGTATCGCTGACCAGCCGTTCCTCGTCTTCGTTGGTTTCGCCGTAACGATTGCCGAAGGTGGCGCGCCAATAGAGCTCGTTAACGATTACCTCGCGATCACCGACCTTGTACTTCTCGATACCCTGTTGTTTCAGGTGGTGCTCGACGCGGCGCATGATGCCAAGGGTTATCTGGCGATCGGTGCGCGACTCACCCAGCATCGGTACCGTCTGATCGGTGAAGGTGCTGAAGCGCGTGGCCGGCGTCGAGTACTTGGAATCCGCGTACTCATAGAAGGAGGCGGCAGGCAGCGCATAATCGGCGTAAAGGCCGGTTGTGCTCCATCGTGGATCGAGCACAACGATCAGCTCGAGCTTCGGCCATAAGTTGGTCAGATAGGTGTTCATTCCCCCGCGATGGCGCCGGAGAGGATTAGATCCGGAAACCATCATCGCACGCGGCGTAACGTCCGTGGCGGGACGCTCGAATCCCTTAAACCAGCCGCTGGCTATCGCCTCTTCGGCGTACTCGCTTATCTTCTTGGGCGCGTTGGGATCGTTAAGGAATTTGTCCCAGACCTCCTTGTATCCGGCGTGGTGATACCAGAGCCAAACCGGAGGCGCGAGCGTCGCTCCATTGCGGACGCCTTCGCGCAGAGCGCCGAGTGCAGCCTCGGGCGCAGGCATTGTCGGATCCATCTTGAACTGGGTGCGATAATCCTCCTGCAGCATCTGCGACATGTTCATCGCATGAAGCACAGGATCTCCCGACTCCAGGACTTCTCTCGGCATTCCCCCGACGACCGCCGCACCGCCGATGTATTCGGCGCCCGCTGACCATCCGCGCGTCCCGGTACCGGCCTTTCCGATGTTTCCGGTCAGCGCGAGCATGTAACAGTAGGACCGTTCAAGCAGATCGCCGTGATAGAGCTTGCCGGCATTCCAGTTGACGAAAACGAAAACCTTGCGCGGCGGTTTGCACGCTTCCGCCAGCGCCCGCAGCTGGTCCGGATGAATTCCCGAAATCTCGTGAACCTTCTCGGGCGTGTACTCCGAGAAGCGCTTCTTTAGAAGCGAAAAGACGGTCGTCACCTCGACCTGTTGGCCATCCTTAAGCTTGACCTTCAGGCTGCCGTCGAGGACGTAGTCAAACGGCATCGCGAGCGAGCCCTTGGGCAGCGCCTCATGACCTCTGGTCGCTTTATTGATCGCATAGAACTGCTCGGGATCGCCCCCAGCCCGCAGATCCTCTTCACGCAGGAAACGTTGATTATCCTTGCGCACCAGCACAGGAGCATCGGTCTGCTCCTTTATAAATTCTTCGTCGATCCACCCGTTGTCGATGAGGATTTTGCATACGCCAAGCCACAGCGACGGATCGGCGGACCAGTTGATCGGAAGCCACATATCGGCAAATTGCGCCGTGGCATTCTTATCCGGACAGATCGAAATCACTTTCGCGCCACGATAACGCGCCTCGAGTATGTAATGGATGTCCGGAATGTTGCCGTACGCCGGATTGGAGAGGGCGATGACTGTGTCGGCAAGGAACCAGGTCTCGATCCCGGGCGCCTGCTGGAACTGCCCGAAGGTGAGATACTGACCGACGTTAAAGTCGCCGATCAGGAAATTCATATCGAAGCTGACGCCTCCGAGGCGCGAAACGAAGCCTGTCGCGGCGCCTTCGCCTCCACCTCGCAACACGCCGGCTCCGTTGGTGGCGTGATCATCGATTATGGCCTGGGAGCCATATTTTTGAATCACTTGCACGAGTTTGGCCGCGATTTCGTCGTACGCCTGCTCCCACGAGATCTGCTGCCATTTGCCGCTGCCGCGCTCACCCGCGCGTTTCATCGGGTACAGCAGGCGATCGGGACCATACATCGCCTTGGAGTGCTGGTAACCCTTCTGACATCCGCGTGGATTGTAATCGGGAACCTTGTGTTCCGGATCATCAAACTCCGGATAGGTGCAGGAGATTTCCTCGCGGATTACCTCGCCCTCGCGAGCATAAACCCTAAAAGGACAACTGCCCGGGTAGCAGTTGACGCGATGCGTTCCCCATCGGCATCGATCCCACTGCCAGTAATTCGACGGGGCTTCGGCCGCCGCCTCTCGCGCCTCAACATTCGTTTCGCCCTTGCGCTTCGCCATGGCTCAACTCCTCCGGCGGCTTAATCAGCCGTTGATAGGTTCCATCGGGGCGTCGACCTTGAACGGAACGAATGCATCGGCCCACTTGTAGATGATGAGAAGATCCATCAGTTCCGAGGACTCGCCGCGTTCCGCTTTTGCGCGATGCTCGCGCAGGGTTGCGAGCGCCTTGTCGACGCCCCCGCCGAAATAGTTCCGGAGCAGGTCGATCGGAATGTCCGATATCCCCGTTGGCTTGTTGCCCGCACCCAGAGTGCTGGGCCGGATGAATGGCGGGACGTAGTAGACGTTGGGCTGGGTACCGTAATCCGGACGAAGCGGCAGGGCCACCTGATATTGTTTCACCAGCTTGTGCACGAAGCTGGATTCGTCATCGAGATAGCCGAAGTACATCCCGCGAGCCGGACAGCTCTTGGCGCATACCGGCGCGTAATCGTTCTCGACTCGCGATGAGCAGAAATCGCACATCTCGTATGTGCCGGCCGTGAGATTCTCCATCGGAATCTTGTACGGACAGGCCGCAGCGCAAAGACCGCATTCATCGCAGGAACGGGCGTCGATCACGACGATCCCGTCGGACTCGCGCTTGCTCATCGATGCGCGATGTCCGTTGGCTTGCGAAGAGGGTGTTCCACCTCCGCGCTCGAAATGCCCCTGGCATGCGGCCACACAAGGCGCGTTCGTGCAGTGATTGCACAGGCGCGGCATATAGAAGAAATAGCCGTTGGGCCATTCTCCACCGCCTTGGTCCTCCTCCCAGATAGGCCCCCATTTGACCGGTTCTCCGGTTTCCTTGGTCACCGGGTGTAGATACTTGGCGCCCACCGGCGAGCTGTAGACTTCCTCCCAATTGAAGGTCCAGGTTCCGCCGTAGTCACGCACACGGTCCGGCACCTTGCGCCCCATATCCATCCATCCGCGAGGCCATCCCTCGCCGGGTTTGGTTTCGCACCACATGTAGCGCAACATCTCAGTGCCCGGATGATCGAGCCGATGTGTGCTGCATGCGACCGTGCATGTCTGACACCCGATGCACTTGTCGAGATTGATCACCATCGCAAGTTGCCGTGAACCCATGACTCACCTCGCCGCTGTTGCGGTGTTACGAGATTCTTCGCCAGTTTCCGCCACGCGCCGCGCCGAGAGCCGGATCCGAAAGACGTCGCCTCGGCCAAGCTCAGGCTCGGATACAGTACGACACACGTTAGGCCGGGACGTAGTAAGCATCAAAGGTGCCAGCGCCCGCTATTCAGGAAATTAACGATTAGCCCAACATAATGTCAGAACGACTGATACTAATCGTCACAACTGGGAGCATCGGATACAGTACTTTAAGGCACGCTGCACGAAAGATGACGCATCAAGAACCATGCAGCGTGGCACACGGGATGCTGTTAAATCCTCATATTCGACTTTCCTGCATCGCGGTAAGAGGAGTCAAAGATGAAGACCGCACTGATGCGAGGCTCTTTAGGTTTGAGCCTTATCCTCGCAGTTGTTTCTTGTGTTTCGAAGCCTTCAAAGGTCTTTGCGCAGGTAAAACCCGGCGATTTCGTTACGCCTGACCGATCCGAATCTATTCGCAACCTTGTCTCTCCGGGCGTTTATGCAAGGATACAACGCGGGATGACGATGAAAATCGTGCCAACGCAACGAATCGAATGGCCGCCTCCGTATCGCGAGGCTACAGAGAAGTATGCCGCCCAGGTGCGACTTACTCCCGACCATCAAAGTCTGATGGGGTATGTTGCCGGAATGCCTTTTCCCTTCATCGACCCCAACGATCCCCACGCGGGAACGAAGCTGATGTGGAATTACACGTTCCGTCCAACGTCGACTGACGACTACGACGTGCGTGATCTTTCATGCATCACCGTAAGCGCAGGGCGCGATAGGCCGTATAGCCCCATCAACTACTACGAAATAGGACATCTCGCGAGCTACAGCCTCGTCGGCCGAACCGAAGTAAATCCGATCCCGGTCGATCCGGAATTTCCGAAGACCGGCCGTCTGCTTTTGATCGGGTTTTACCCAATGCTGGCGCCGGAAGAGGACCGCGGATGGGGATTTATCCGATATCGCTACGCCCGCGAAGACATCGGCGACGACCTATGGTCGTGGCTGCCTGGGATGCGCCGCATTCGCAGGATGAACGAAGCAAGCCAGGGGACAGCCGTCGGCGCCATAACCTGGTCATCTGATAACTTCCAGGGATTCGCCGCCAAGAATGAAAACTATGACTGGCGATTGTTGGGTGAGAAGCAGATGCTCGCCTGCATAACCGCCTCGCATGTTCCCGTTACAACCTGCTCAAGCGACGGTGGCGCCAGCGCGTGTCCGGAAGAATGGCAAATGCGCCATCTCTACATTGTCGAAGGCGTCCCGCGCCGTGACCGCATCCCCGAGGAACTATTTGGTCGTCACATCCTATATATAGACTCCGAAGCTATCTATGTGATGTACCAAGACCTCTATTCACGTAGCGGCGAGTTATGGAAGAACTACACCGCATGGGTCGCGTATCGCGACCGTGCCATCCCTGATGCGCGCATAGCAGTCTATCCTTTCAAACGACTGTTCCACGTCGGCGCGAGCATCGAGGATGTTAATTCCGGGTTCGCCACCATGTGCTACATGCCTTCGCCCGAGGGTCAGGAGCACGAATCCTGGTATATCAACATGGGTGCTGTCGACAAGGATTTCTTCACGGTAGCATCCCTTGTAGCCGCCGCCCACTGAGCCCGTGGCGATAATCATCTTAATTATGTCATATCCATGCGATTCCTTTCGTGTAGTATTTAACTAATCTCCAGACCGGTCAGTTTGGCCAGCCTTCTGCCATCTCGAAATCCACGTTGGTCTGACGATCGGCTTGCGACGGCGCCCAGTTCCATAGCGTGTATTGGAAGGGGCGATAGCCTCCCGCGAAGTGCAATCCTTTGGGTGGACCCGGTTCTATCCCATCGTGCGGCATCCAGTTCGGATACTGATACGGCTCCCACGCGTGGTAGATCACGCTCTGATCGGGCCGCGTGCAAGGGCTCAGCTTGGCGCGCACGATGAACGAGCCGTAGTCGTTGAAAATGCGGATGTAGTCGTTATCGGCGATGCCTTTGGCGCGAGCGGCTCCGTCATTGACGAAGGCGAACGGTTCGCCGCGATGCAGCTTCAGCATTTCTTCGGACACGACCCAGTTGGAATGGATGCTCCAGCGCAGATGGCCGCCGGTGAGACGCCGCGGCTGCGCGCCGCCAATATCGGGCGGCTGCTTGTAGCGCACCAGATGCTCGTCGGCTTCCACGAACCACGGATGGTCAATGTAGAACTGAATGCGGCGCGTCGTGGTTGAGTATGGAACTTTCCTCTCGGTTTGATCGCGGAATGGCGCATGGATTTGGCCCGGAATCATATCGGCGTTCTGCACAACACTCGCATGCCAGCTTGGCCGGCCGCTAAGCCATGCGATGCCGTTCTTGCGCAGGTTGGCAAGATTAAGTTCCCTACCGTCCACGCTGGTAAACCATCCCATCTGCCCCAGCGCGCGATAGGTGTCGTCCACCAGCCGTTCCTCGTCCGCGTTGGAGTTGCCGTAGCGTCCGCCGTAAGTGGAACGCCACTTAAGCTCGCGAACCACGATTTCGCGCTCGCCCGAGTTGTAACGCTCGATGCCGCGCGCGAGTAGCGTCGCCTGCACCGCCTCGGTCAGGGCAACCGTCATCTGGCGGTCGCTCTTTGACTCGCCGAGCATCGGCACGCTCTGGTCAGTGAAGGCGGTGAGCCGGTTGAACGGGCATGAGATGCGCATGTCGGCGTATTCGTAGAAGGAGGCTGCCGGCAGCACGTAGTCGGCATACAGCGCGCTCGTACTCCATCGCGAGTCGGCGACCACCGCCAGTTCCAGCTTCGACCACAGGTTCTTGAGATAAGTGTTCATGCCGCCGCGAGTGCGCCGCAGCGGATTGCCCCCTGACACCAGGATCGCTTTGGGTGGCGTGTTGCGGGCGGGACGCTCGAAGCCTTCCCACCATCCATTTTTCACCGCCTGCTCCGCGTACTCGCTGATTTTGCGAGGCGCATTGGGATCGTTGAGGTGCTTGTCCCACACCTCACGGTAACCCGCGTGATACAGCCACAGAAAGACAGGCGGCGCGGCCGTGCCGGTCTTGCGCAGGCCCTCGCGCATCGCGCCAAGCGCCGCCTCGGCCGGCGGCATGGTCGGATCCATCTTGAAGTGCGTGCGATAGTCCTCGCGAAGCATCTGCGACAGGTTTAGCGCCGTCAACATCGGATCGGGCGCCTCCATTAGCTGCTGCGGCATCGCGCTCACGAACGCCGAGCTCGCGACCGCTTCCGCACCGGCTGACCAACCGAAAATGCCGGTGCCCGGTTTGCCGAGGTTGCCGGTCAAGGCAAGGATGTAGCAGTACGCGCGTTCGAGTAGGTCGCCGTGGTAAAGCTTTGCAGCGTTCTCCATGGATGCGAAATGAACGCGGCGCGGCGGCCTGACGAGCGCGGCCAGTTCTTCGAGATGCTCCGGATGAATCCCGGAAATCTCGTGGACCTTTTCGGCCGTATACGGCGCTATTCTCTCTTTCAGCAGTGAAAAAACCGTGCGCGCCGGCACGCGTGCGCCGTCCTTCAGCCTCACCGCCACTTCCGCCTCGAGCGCGTAGTCGCACTCCGCCGCGAGAGTACCTTTGGGCAGTGCCGTAAGTTCGCCGCTGGCGCTGTCGAGCGCGAAAAACTGCTCGGCGTCGCCGCCTTCGCGCAGATCGGATTCGCGCAGGAAGGCGCCATTGTCGGAGCGCACGAGAATCGGGGCGTCGGTCTGCTCCTTTACAAATTCGGCGTCAATCCAGCCCCGCTCGATTAGGATTTTCGCCACGCCGAGCCACAGCGCCGAATCCGCCGACCAGTTGATCGGCAGCCACATGTCGGCAAACTGGGCGCTCGGATTCTTGTCGGGCAGGATCGCCACGACTTTGGCTCCCCGATAGCGCGCCTCGAGCAGCCAGTGGATGTCGGTGATTACCGAGTAGACCGGATTGGCATGAGTCACGATCAGTGTGTCGGCAACGAAATAGTTCTCCATGCCCGGACTGTGCTGTGACTGGCCGAACGTCAGGTATTGACCGGCATTGAAGTCGCCAATCAGAAAATTGACGTCGAGACTTACCCCGCCCAGCCGCCCGACCAGCCCCGGCATCGAACCCTCGCCGCCGCCGCGCAGAATGCCGGCGCCGTTGGGACCGCCATCGCCCACGATCGACTGCGCGCCGTGACGAGCGATAATGTCGGCGAGTTTCGCGCCGATCTCCTCGAGAGCCTGCTCCCAGGAAATTCGCTCCCACTGGCCGCCGCCCCGCTCTCCTTTGCGCTTCATCGGATGGAGAACCCGGTCGGGACCGTACATCGAGCGCGAATGCTGGTAGCCCTTCTGACATCCGCGCGGATTGCAGTCGGGCAGACGAAAGTCGAGATCGTCGAATTCGGGAAGCGTGCAGGCAATCTCTTCGCGGATGACCCTGCCGTCTCGCGTATAGATTCGAAACGGGCAGCTTCCCGCAACGCAATTGATTCGATGCGTCCCCCACGTGCACGAATCCCACTTCCAATAGTTCCCGCCGTTCATCGCTGCTTCGCGCTATCTGCGGCCGAGACTGGTTGCTCCGGCAGGCTCTCCACCCTCTCGAAATCGACGTTAGTTTGACGATCAGATTGCGAGGGCGCCCAGTTCCATAGCGTGTACTGGAAGTGACGATAGCCTCCCGCGAAGTGCAATCCTTTAGGTGGGCCGGGTTCTATCCCGTCGTGAGGCATCCAGTTCGGATACTGGTACGGCTCCCACGCATGATACACGACTATCTGGTCGGGCCTGACACACGGACTCAGCTTCGCACGGATAATAAATGAGCCGTAGTCGTTGAAGACGCGGACGAAGTTGTGCTCTGCGATGCCTTTGGCTCTGGCAACCTGCTCATTGACGAAGGCGAAGGGCTCACCGCGATGCAGCTTGAGCATTTCTTCCGAGACAACCCAGTTTGAATGGATACTCCAGCGCAGATGGCCGCCGGTTAGCCTCAAGCCCTGCGAGCCTCCGATATTAGGCGGCTGTTTGTAGCGCACCAGATGCTCGTCGGCTTCGACGAACCAGGGATGGTCGATATAAAACTGTATCCGCCGTGTGGTGGTCGAATACGGCACCTTTTGCTCCACTTGGTCACGGAACGGAGCATGGATTTGCCCTGGAATCATATCGGCGTTTTGAACGACGCTTGCGTGCCAGGTTGGCCGGCCGCTTAGCCATGCCATGCCGTTCTTGCGCAAATTGGCAAGATTGAGCTCTTCGCCATCCACGCTGGTAAACCATCCCATCTGTCCCAGTGCGCGATAGGTGTCATCTACCAACCGTTCTTCGTCTTGATCGCTTTTGCCGTAGCGGTCACCAAAACTGCTACGCCATACGAGTTCACTTACCAGAATTTCGCGATCTCCCGAGTTGTAGCGTTCGATTCCGCGCTTGAGCAGCTGCGCCTGCACCTGGGCCATCAGCCCGAGCATGATCTGGCGATCGCTTTTGGAGTCGCCGAACATCGGAACGCTCTGATCGGTGAAAGCGGTCAGACGAGCGGTCGGACACGACAGGCGCATGTCGGCATACTCATAGAACGACGCAGCCGGCAGTACGTAGTCAGCGTAGAGACCGCTCGTGCTCCAACGGGAGTCGGCCACCACGGCAAGATCGAGTTTCGACCACAAATTCTTGAGATAAGTGTTCATGCCGCCGCGATGACGGCGTAGTGGGTTGCCTCCGGAAACGAGTACCGCCTTGGGAGGAATGTTGCGGGCCGGGCGTTCGAACCCTTCCCACCATCCGTTTGCCACCGCCTGTTCGGCATATTCACTGATTTTGCGCGGCGCGTTCGGGTCGCGAAGATGCTTGTCCCAGACATCACGATAGCCACCGTGATACAGCCACAGAAAAACCGGCGGAGCGGCGGTGCCGGTTGAGCGCAATCCTTCGCGCATCGCGCCCAAGGCAGCCTCACCCGGCGGCATAGTCGGATCCATCTTGAAATGGGTACGGTAGTTCTCCTGAAGCATCTGCGACAGGTTCATCGCCGTAACCATCGGATCCGGCATCTCCAGCAACTGCTGCGGCATCGCTCCGACAAATGCAGAACTCGCCACTGCCTCTGCACCGGCCGACCAGCCGAAGATACCGACTCCCGGTTTGCCCAGGCTGCCTGTCAGGGCGAGGATGTAGCAGTAGGAGCGTTCCAGTAGATCGCCGTGGTAGAGCTTGCCCGCATTGGCAAGCGAACTGAAGTACACTTTGCGCGGCGGCTTTACCAATTCCGCCAGTTGCTCGAGATGCTCAGGGTGAATTCCCGAAATTTCGTGGACCTTGTCCGGCGTGTACTCGGCGATTCGTCGTTTGAGCAGCGAAAACACCGTCGTTACAGCAACCTTGTTTCCGTCCTTCAGTGTCACGTTGAGTTCGGCGTCGAGCGCATAATCGCCGACCATCGCAAGCGTTCCCTTGGGCAGCGCAATAAGGTGCCCGGACGCCCTATCCGCGGCGAAAAATTGCTCGGCGTCGCCTTTTTCGCGGAGATCCTCCTCGCGCAGAAATGCGCCGTTGTCCGAGCGCACCAAAATCGGAGCATCGGTCTGCTCTTTGACGAACTCCTCGTCGATCCATCCTCGATCAATCAGAATTTTTGCTACACCGAGCCACAGCGCCGGATCCGCTGACCAGTTGATCGGCAGCCACATGTCGGCGAACTGGGCGCTCGGATTTTTGTCAGGCAGGATCGCAACGACCTTCGCACCCCGATAGCGTGCCTCGAGCGCAAAGTGAAGCTCCGTGATCACTGAATAGACGGGATTTCCCTGGGTGATCACGATGGTGTCGGCGACAAAATAGTTTTCGACGCCGGGACTGTGCTGCGATTGGCCGAACGTCAGGTATTGGCCGGGATTGAAGTCGCCGATCAGAAAATTGACGTCGAGACCCACGCCGCCCAGGCGGCCAACCAGTCCCGGCATCGAACCTTCGCCGCCGCCGCGCAGGATCCCGGGGCCGTTGGTGCCTCCGTCACCGATGATGGATTGCGATCCGTGGCGCACGATGATGTCGGCCAATTTCGCGCCGATCTCCTCGAAGGCTTGCTCCCAGGAAATCCTCTCCCATTGACCGCTGCCGCGTTCCCCCTTGCGCTTCATCGGATAGAGGATGCGGTCGGGGCCGTACATCGAGCGCGAATGCTGATACCCCTTCTGACACCCGCGCGGATTGGAGTCGGGCAGGCGAAAGTCGGGATCGTCGAACTCGGGAAGGGTGCAGGCGATTTCTTCGCGGATGACTTTGCCGTCGCGCGTGTAGACGCGAAACGGACAGCTCCCCGGAAGGCAATTGACCCGATGCGTCCCCCACGCAATCGAATCCCATTGCCAATAGTTCTCGCTGCTCATCTGCGCCTCGAGTTATCTTTCATCGAATGTGTCACGCAATGCTCTTCGCTTGATCGCTGTCGCGCCTCACGGCGCTGGAATCGGGTACACACCCGTGACACCCGGCTGCTAAATCAGCCCGGATCGCATAGCTTCGTTTCCGCGCGGCCTTAAGTTTCGCGCGACGATAAACCTTTTCGATGCGACCTCGTCTTATGCGGCAAAAATGTGAACGCCTGCGGCGCCGCCGAAACCTTGACAATGGGTGAGCGCCATTCGCGCGTTCGGCACCTGTCGCGGGCCGGATTCTCCTCGAAGCTGCTCGACAGCCTCGACCGCCTGCGCGACCCCGGTAGCGCCGAGCGGATGACCCTTCGCCAGCAATCCACCGCTGGTGCTGATCTTCACGCGCGCCTTCGCGAGACCCTGTTCGATAAACCGGCCGCCCTCTCCGCGCTCGCACAGTCCGAGATTTTCGTAGTGGATAATCTCCGCGATTGAAAAGCAGTCATGCACTTCCGCGCAATCGAGTTTGTCAGGCCCGATTCCGGCCTGCTGAAATGCGGTGCGCATCACGCGACTGTTGATTTCGGTGATTCCGGCGAGAGAATCGTTCGCGTTGGCTGCGGGATCGGATTGGAGCGCAGAGGCAACGATTCGAATCGGACGGCGCGTCGCCCGCGCAACATCGGCGCTCGTTATAACCGCGGCAGCCGCGCCCGAACTCGTCGGACAACACATCATCAGACGCAGAGGCGCAGCAATCTCCCGCGATTTCATCACGTCGTCGATGGTCACGGCGTCATGAAATTGCGCTCTCGGATTCTTCGCCCCGTAAGCGCGATTCTTTACCGACACCATCGCCATATGCTCGATTTTCGTGCCGTAGCGTCGCGAGTGCTGTTCGAACAGAGTGGCGAACATTGACGGCATCGCCGGCGCTCCCGGACGTGCGACCGCTTCGAACCGCTCGTCGCCGCCGCTGGGAATCGCGCCGCGCCCCATCACTTCGAAACCGACCGCCAGCGCCACTTTGGCGATTCCATATCCGACCGCGGTCGCTGCCGCACGCAGCGCGCTGGTGCCGCTCGCACAGGCGTTTTCGACGTTGAAAATCGGGATTCCCGTCATGCCGACGCCGTAGAGGACTTTCTGTCCTGCCGTCACCCCTTGCAGCACGTGTCCGCAGTACGCGATTTCGACGGCGCTGTAATCAAGGCCCGAATCGGCAAGCGCTGCTTTCACAGCCTCCTGTCCGAGTTGGGCGACATTTTTGCCCTCGTGACGACCGAACGCCGTCATCCCGACGCCCGCGACGTATACCTCACGTGGAAATGGATCGCTCATTCTGCCTTCTCCAATGATCTTCGGACCGCTTCGTTGTGCGATTGCCACACCGCAACTGAATTTGTTCGCCGCCGGATTATATGGGCGTGTCGCAAGCCTCGCATTTCATGCGTTTATCCCGCCAACCGATATTTCTGTCCAATCGTATTTTCTGATACAGATATATCTTCGAGCTATACCGGGAAATTTCGTAGCAGCGTCAGAATTGCGGACATGTGGCAGGCAGCGAGGCGGAATCGATGCCTTCGCACAGCGCATTGTTCACCGTCAAATTGCCTGACGCGTCGAGCGTAACGGTCCAGATCGTGTCGTAATCGTTTCCCGGCCAGTCGGGTACCGGTGGAGGGCCGCCGTTCGGAAAATAGGTCGAAACCAGCGCTCGCACCGTCGGCGGAATGTGATCGTGTTCCCACGCCAGCAGCACGGTCTGATTGGAGAATTGACCGCCGTTGAAGAAGAACTTACTGGCCTGCTGAGGCGAGTCCGAGGCAAAGATGTCGAAGCTCGCGGCCAGACCATACGGCAAGTCGTTCGCGATCGCGTACGGTTCGACCGTCAATGCGGGCCTCACGTAGGACCAGGAGAAATTGCCCGTGTCGTTCTGGGTACCAGCGATGACCTGAGCCGGATCGACCGAATATACCCGGTTGGGGCTTATTTTGCCGCGTAGCGCGTATGGAAGGTCCAACGCACGCCATTGCCCAGCACACACATAGTTGCCGTCGTCCCAATGGCCTTGCGGATGTGCCTCCGCATGCCGAATCAGATAGAGCGTTTCATTGGTGTTGATCCCTGTCGGAATGACCGCCCCATCGACTCCACCGGTCACCGTGATAGAGAACGTCGGTACCGCGCATGGAGTGCTGGCGGGCGTCGGCGAGGGCAATACCGGGTACGTCGACGGCGGGTCCAGGTTGCTATTGTAGGTAACCAGGCTGGCGCTGCCCGACAGCGCGATCGATATCGCGTAAATGTAGTTGGGGCCGGCATAGCTCGTCGGAAGCGTCAGATTGAAACCTTCAATCCCATTGATATTTGCCATCAGCGGGCGGGCGGTCTCCCAAGGGGCCGAAAAGACGTAATACCCCGGGGCGCGAGATGCGATAATGCCGGTCACCAAGGTTTCGTTGTCCGCTCCCTGGTCATTGAAATCGAGACCCTGACAACCGGGGCAGGAAATCGCCGGCGTGGCGACTCCCGTAGGAAGCGGCCCTGCGGGCGTGTACGACGCGTTGAGCGGGTAGCTGTTGCCGGTATAGGGAACGTATTGGGGCGCCGGCACGTCGGACAGAGTGATCTGATTAAGAAGAGCGAACTGTTGAACCGTCTCGAGCGCCGCCATATCAGGGTACTTGATCGCGGTTTGCAAAGCGGTTTGCATGTGGGTCATCGGTTCCAGCACATAGATACCCGTGACATTCTTCGTTCCCAGCACCTGCTGCTTCAGAAACGTGGCGGTCCGCAGCGAGCGCTGCAGCCCCTGATTGGTGAGATTTGTAGTGTTTGGATTGACATCCCCGGAAGCGCTGTAATCCAAGTCCTCGCTTACGAGGAAGATCAGGTTGACGTTGTCCGGGCTCAGCGGCCCAGGAGTTGGCGGCGCGGTGGTGCTCGAACTGGAGCCACATCCCGCGAGCCACGCCACTGTAAGTACCAGCAGCACAGCGTGGGTAGTTGCAATCCTATACATTAGTCATCTTGATAAGCGTATAGGCGCAAAAGAAATCAGAATTGAGGACATGTGACCGGCAGCGCAGCCGAGTCGATGCCTTCGCACAGCGAGTTGTTCACTGTCAGGTTGCCAGCTGCGTCGAGCGTCACCTTCCAGATGGTGTCGTAGTCGGTCCCCGGCCAGGCGGGCACCGGTGTGGGCGTAGGTGTGGCGACGTTTGGATAATAGCTCGAAACCAGCGCAAGCATCATCTGTTGGATTTGAACGTACGACCACGCAACCATCACGGTCTGATTGGAGAATTGGCTGCCCGTGAAAAAAAAGTCGCTGGTAAGCGTGGCAGCGTTCGGATCGGACATCTCGAAGCCTGCGACCAGATTGTAGGGCAAGTTAGCGTCTATTGCGTATGGTTCGATGGTCAATGAGGGCGCAACCGAGGACCAATCGTTCGGAAAGCCGGGGCTAGTCTGAGCGGGATCGAGCGAATAAATCTGCCGGGGTTCGGGGCTGAGTTTGCCTTTTAGTGCGTTTGGAAGATCCAAGGCGCGCCACTGCCCGGCACATACGTAGTTGCCGTCGCTCCATTCGGACAGCGGATGCGCGTCCGCGTGCCGAACGATGTAAACAGTCTCGTTGGTGTTGATTCCCGGCGGAACGACCGCCCCACCGACCCCGCCGGTCACGATGATGTTGAATGACGTCTGTGCCGTGCATGAAGTGCTGGCCGGTGTCGGAGTGGGCAATACCGGGTAGGTCGACGGTGGGTTCAGGTTGCTATTGTAGGTAACCAGGCTGGCGCTTCCCGACGGCGCGATCGAGATCGCGTAGATATAGTTCGGGCCCGCATAGCTCGTAGGAAGTGTCAGATTGTAACCTTCGATCCTATTGATACTCTCGAGCATCGTGCGGGTGGTCTCCCACGGGGCCGAGAAGACATAAAAGCCGGGGACGTCCGCTGTGATGATGCCGGTCATCAGGTTTTCGTTGTTGCCCTGTCGGTCGTTGAAATCGATACCCTGGCATGGCGTGCAGTATGCTGTCGGCGTGGCGACCCCGGTCGGTACCGACCCCTGCGCATATGATGCATTAAGCGGATAGCTGTTGCCGGTGTACGGAATATCCAAAGGAGGGATTAGCAATGTGATCTGGTTGAGAAGAGCGAACTGCTGAACCGTCTCGGGCGCCGCCATATCAGGGTACCTGATCGCGGTTTGCGAAGCGCTTTGCAAATGGGTCATCGGTTCCAACACATAGATGCCAGTGACATTTTGCGTCCCGAGCACCCGCTGCTTTAAAAAGGTGGCCATCAGCAGCGAGCGCTGCAATCCCTGACTGGTGAGGTTTGTAGTGTTTGGATTAACGTCCCCGGAAGCATTGTAAGCGAGATCCTCGCTTACCACGAAGATCAGGTTCACGTTGTCAGCGTTCAGTGGACCGGGACCCGGCGGCGATGTTGTGTTGGAACTGGAGCCGCATCCCGTGAGCTGCGTCAATACGATGGCAAGAGCCACGGTCCACACGACTAGAATTTTGTGCAATCGCACGACCCCCTCCGACCTCCAAACGCCGAGAATTAGCTCCTCCTGAGATGGCGCCCGGTCGCAACTCAAATCCGAACCTGATGATGATGCAAACCGCCGAGCATCGGCAGCCCAGCTTCAAAAACGGCCAATTTAACACTCGAACATGGGCCTGTAGCGATTCGCCCCAGCCGTGTTTTCTGATAGTGGTATGCATTCCAGCTATACCGGCTGCGTCGGACGTTCATCATGGATATGCGCCAATTGCGTCACCTGCTTGCGGCGGCGGAGCACGGCAATATGCTGCGCGCCGCAGGTTTCGTACACATTTCTCAACCGGCGCTGAGCAAAAGCATCCAGAATCTGGAGGCGGAACTCGGCGTGCAACTGCTCGATCGCGGCCCACGGGGGGTCACGCCGACGATCTATGGCGCAGCGCTCCTCAAACACGCGCGCTTGTTGCTGAACGAGGGAGAGCAGGCTGTCGCCGAGATCGGCGCGATCAAGGACGGGCACCTTGGTCATCTGCGGCTTGGAGTGGCCAACTTCGCGATTCACTTCCTGCCCGCAGTGCTGGCGAAACTGCTCGCGTCGCAACCCGGCTTGTCCTTCGACATCGTTGACGGCGCTTACGAGGGATTGACCGCGCTGGTGCGCGAAGGCGCCCTCGACGCGGTCGTGAGCGGATTCCCGCCGCTGCATCGGGCGGAGGATCTCGTTCACGAGGCGCTGACGACGACCGAATTTGTACGCGTCTGCCGCGCCGATTACCGGCCGTACCAGGAATCCCAGGTGCCGCTCGCAACGCTCGCCAAAGCGCGATGGATAATTCCAAACCGGCCGCAAGCAATCATCGACTTATGGGAACTCAGCTTCCGTAATGCGCGATTGGCGCCGCCCAAGCCGGCGCTCGAATCCGCCTCGATGATGTTCATCAAGACGATGCTGATGCAGGGGCAATTTCTAACCGTACTTCCAAGCGGCATCGTGGAGCCCGAAGTAAATAGCGGAGACCTGACGGCGAACGCGATTGACGATCCATTCGCGACCGTGACGGAAGGAATCATCTATCGCGCTGGAGGCGTTCATCCTCCGGCCTTGTTTGCGCTGATCGAGGCGATCCGCGCCGAATGGAAGGGCGGTAGCGTGGCAAATTTCCCACCTGCGGCTCCGCGTAAAACCTCAGGTCGGCGACGCTGAGTCTCCCTTTCTATTGTCTCCTCGCCCCTGTTCGATCGCGGCTCACACGTCGAACTCTCTGCAATTGACAACGCGTTCCTATTGCGCCACGTAGCCCCCATCCACGGGCATCGGCACTCCAGTTACGAATGAAGCGTCGTCGGAACACAGGAATAATACGGCGCCGGCGATCTCTTCGGGTTTCCCGATTCGTCCTATCGGCTCAGCGTTAACCATGAACTCTTCCGGAATTGAACCGCGATCGATGATACGTTCGACCATCGCGGTGCGGATGAAACCGGGGCATACAGCATTGATTCTGATTCCGGACTTGCCGTATTCGAGAGCTGCCGATTTCGTCAGACCCGCGACGCCGTGCTTGCTGGCTACGTAGGCCGTGCCTCCCGGCAAACCGATCAGTCCTGCGGCGGATGCGGTGTTCACGATGCTGCCGCCGCCCTGCTTAAGCATCTGAGGTATCTCGTACTTCATGCACAGAAAAACGCCGGTCAGGTTGACCGCGATGATACGCGACCAGTTTTCTTCGCTGCAGTCAGCGATATTGATCACCGCGGCCTGCGGCCCCATCTCGCCTTCGATGCCGGCATTGTTGAAAGCACAGTCCAGGCGGCCGTAGGTCTCGACCGTCTTCGCGACCATCGCCTCGACCTGCTTCGCGACCGCGACGTTGACCTCGATGAAAATCGCCTCGCCGCCGGCGTTCTTGATCGTTTGAACGGTTCGTTCGCCGCCGTCGCTGTTGTAGTCGGCGACCGCTACTTTCGCCCCTTCGCGTGCAAATGCGATTGCGGTAGCTCTGCCGATTCCGGAGCCACCGCCGGTGACCAATGCCACTTTGCCCGAGACTCGACCTGCCATTGCTTTCCTCCCGCTTGTCGATTTTCGCGCTCTCCATAGCACGGGAGGAAGCACACTGCGAACGCGATTCAACGCCCGTTCGCGGCAGCGATGGGAATCATTTGCGCCCGTGCAAGATCGTTGCCCGCCGTTACAGGCTCTCGGCCGCAACCAGACTCAGAATGTCGTTACATCCGTCCTCGATCATCGAGGCGCGCGCGTCGCGCATCAGCTTTTCGATTGGGTATTCGCGGCTGAGCCCGTTGCCGCCGAAAATTTGCAACGCACTGCTCGCAACCTCGAAAGCGGTGTTCGTCGCCGTGACCTTTGACGCGACGGCGAGATGCAACCGGGGACGGGTGCTCGTCGTGTTGTAAAGCACGACCTGTCGGCTCAACGCCCGCGCGGCCTGTACTTTTCGGAACATCTCGAACAGGCGCATCTTGACGTTCTGATGCTGGAAAATCGGAACTCCTCCCTGAACGCGTTGCTTGGCGTAGGCGAGAGCGTGATCGAACGCGGCCTGCGCTACTCCGACGAAGACCGATCCCATGCCACTATTCGCGTTGATGAGAATCATCTCTGAGGCGGCTTGGCATACCTCAGGCGCGAGGACCAGGTAGTCGGCAGGGATGCGGACGTTGTCGAAGAAAATCTCCCCCTGATTGAGCGCACGCTGTCCGATCTTGTTCAGCGGTTTGCCTCTTGAAACGCCGGGAAGATCAAGCGGGACCAGGAATCCTCCGCTGCCACGCTTTCCATTGCCCATGTCCACTGCACAGAACAAAGCCCCCGCTTTGGCGATGGTTCCATTCGAAACCCAGGCGGATTTCTGTCCGTTGATAACGAACGAATCTCCGTCCCTGCGCGCGATGCAGTTGGGGCGTCCCGGCGCTTCAGCGTCGGGCTTGTTCATGTAGTAAATCATGTCGCTGCCGTGGTCCGGCTCGGTGCCCGGCCAGCATCCGATGCAGTCCTCGGCGCTGAAACGCTCGACGAGTTCCGGCTTACCCGACATCTGGGCCAGCATCTTTGGAAACCCCGCGACGCCAAGACTGATAGCGAGGCCCGAATCACCCCATCCAAGCTCTTCGGATATGATGCATCGCAATCTGGCCTGCTGTGCAGGAGGCAAATCGCTGCCGGGACCGGTGAGATTATCGAGCCCGAGTGCGCGATGCTTTCTGTGCACCTCCCACAGGATGGAGTCTTTCGCGATCACATCGTTGGGATCGGCCATCGCGTCGAGCTTGATGCCCGCCGGCCGCATCACTTCGGCGGCAAATCGATGCGCCGTCTCACGCGCGGCGCGCTCCGCCTCGCTCAGGTCAGTTTCATATTGGACGTTGCCTTCAATGTTGGTCATAACGCGCTCTCCAGTTCGGTGACCTCGCCCATTCCGTTTGCGCCTAGCGCGCCAGAATCGTAACGCACATCGATGCCGCTTCGCCTCCGACCACGCCTCCGCCGTTGTGCGCCAGCGCAATTTTTGCGCCTTCGACTTGCCGCTTGTCGCATCGACCCTGCAGTTGCTCCGTAAGCTCCACAATCTGCGCGGCGCCGGTGGCCCCTACCGGATGGCCTTTGCGCAGCAGACCTCCCGAGGTGTTAACCGGCAGGCGACCACCAAGGCGTGTGACGCCCTCGTCGATCAACCTGCCGCCGCCGCCCTTCGCGCAAATCCCGAGCGACTCGTACGCGAGCAGCTCGGCGATCGCCGACGCGTCGTGCACTTCCGCCACGCTCAAATCCTTCGGCCCGATCCCCGCCTCAGTGTAAGCTTCTTGCGCGCAAAGCGACGCCGAGCCCAAATCGCTCTCGTCGTGGTCCCATCCTGAATGGAGCACGCAGGCGGCCACACGCACCGGATTCTCCAGTCCCAATGTGCGCGCCTTGCGCTCGCTGACCACGATTACTGCTGCCGCGCCGTCGGCGATCGGCGAGCACATCGGCCGCGTCAGCGGCTCGTCAATCATGGGCGCCGCCAGCACCTCTTCAATCGTCATCACCTCGCGGAACTGCGCGCGCGGATTCAGGCTGCCGTGAAACGAGTTTTTGGCCGACACTCCCGCCAGTTGCGTGAGCGTCGTCCCGTAGTCGCGCATGTGGGCCCGCGCGACACTCGCATAAAAATCCATCGCGACCGAACGCTTGGCGCCCTCGACGCCGGCTTCGTCCACAGGATGGTCAGCATGAAACCGAGCAAGCGCCGCCTGCATTTCTTCAACGTCCATCCCGCCCGCGAGCGCCGCAAACGTGCGTTGTTTGTCGGGATGGTTGAGCTTCTCGATGCCGAGCACGAGGACGACGTCGTAGCATCCCGTCGAGACCATCGCGCACGCCTGATGGAAGGCGGAGGAGCCGCTGCCACAGGCGTTCTCGACGTTGATCACCGGAATGCGCCCGATACCGATCGAGCGAAGGATCACCTGCCCCCGCACGCATTCCTGGCCCGTGATCATGCCGGCCATCGCGTTGGCGACGTACGCCGCTTCAAGATCCCGTGCGCCAAGGCCGGCATCTGCGAGCGCCGCCCGCACCGCCTCGGCTCCCAACGCCTTGAGCCCCGTCTCCAGATGCTTTCCAAATCGCGTCATCCCGATTCCAGCTACAAACGCTTTCATGCGCATGATTTTCTCCCCACGATGCCTGAGTGCTGGCTACTTTTCTCAGCGCGAATGGATCTAAACGCAACTCGAACGCCGGATGGATTCGGTCGATTCACGGCCGTCCGCGCATTCGTATCCCGCCAGCGGATATCTCCGTCCGATAAGATTTGCTGATGGTGATATAAGCTTACTTGCTAGCTGGATGAAGGCTTCTTCCAGATGCCGCGCTCGTGCATCAGAGCGATCTGTCGCTCGATTACCTCGCGCCGATACTCCGCGTGTTTCATCGGCTCGCGATGCTGGTAAAGATTCTTTGGATAGATGGGGTCCTTGTAGAGAATCTGATAAAGCTCGGTTCGCAAATCCTTCAGCCAGTTGTCCCATTGCGCATTCGCGCGATGGTAACGCAGCGCCTCGATATCGATAACGCCGGCAACGTACGTCGATCCGCCGCCATACTCCTGCCTCCCCACAACCCGACCCAGATAGTCAAATATGAATGAGCGTCCTCCGAACGTATCGATCGGATCGCGACTGTCGGCGTCAAGGTAGTACGTGCCCATATTGGGCGCGACCACGTACATGTTGTTGTCCAGCGCTCGCGCGCGGCTCTGGATTTCAAACAGATCGTTGCCGGTCGCAGGGTGCGGATACGAGCCGCGATAAACCACCTCTGCGCCGTTCATCGCCAGCGCCCGCGCATTCTCTGGATACGATCCCTCGTTGGCCATCATAATCCCGAGCCTGCCGATCTCCGTATCCACAACCGGCCAGAACGCCTCGAGTGTGCAGCCGTATTTCTCCACCCACCAATCAAAGATGTCGTGCGGACATACCGAATGCTCGACCGGGAAGAGCGGCGAAACCTTGTAGTGCTTCAGGATGACGTCGCCCTTTGGATCCAGGATAAACCCGACGTTGAAGAATCTATCCTTCCAATCAGGATGGCGTGCCTTGGCTTGCGCCATCACGAACGCGCCATAATCTCGCGCGATCCTGCCCAGCGCCTGAGTCTCAGGACCGGGAATATCGATAACGCATTCGCGCGCAAACACCGCATGATCGAGATCCAGGACCTCGTCGTTGAAGCCCTGCAGAGCACCCTCCGGAATTGCAATCAGGCGCACCGGCAGGTCGAGGCTGGAAAGCCATGCCGCGGCCTTGACCAGATGAGAGATGTGTTCGAGGTTGACCGCGATATCGTCGCGCTTTCGAATCCCGCGCACGGTGGGAACCAATCCAACGGCTGTGTATGGCTTGATCATCGTTTTACTTTTTCTCGCCTCCGCTGCGCTGCACCTCGAAAGCGCTCACGCGCTGCGCGGCGCAGCGCCGCGCCCCTTCGGAATTTGGCATCGAGCATCCAGCCTGTCCGTGTCGCTTCCATCTTCTCTGCGCCTTGCGCAGATTCGAACATCGGTTTCAGGAGAACTTGGGAAGTTCGGCCTGCGCCGCCTTTATCGCTTCCTCGGGATAGCGGCTGTCTTCCAGTTGCCCGCTTAGATAGCGATCGTACGCAGCCATGTCGAAATGTCCGTGACCCGAAAGCGTGAAGAAAATCGTCTTTGGCTCGCCCCTGCTCTTGCATTCGAGCGCTTCGTCGACGGCGACTCGTATCGCGTGATTGCTTTCCGGCGCGGGAATGATTCCCTCGCTGCGCGCGAACATCAAACCCGCCTCGAATGTTGCCCGCTGCGCAACCGCAACCGCTTCGACCAGACCCTCATGATGGAGTTGCGAGACGAGCGGCGAGTCGCCGTGATATCGGAGACCCCCGGCGTGGATTGCGGGCGGGATGAACTTGCGCCCGAGCGTGTACATGAGCATGTACGGCGTGAGCCCCTCGGTATCGCCGGAATCATAGGCGTAATGGCCCCGGGTCAGCGTCGGACACGATTCGGGTTCTACAGCGACGAGGCGAATTTTCCTTCCTGCGGCCTTGTCGGCGAAGAATGGAAATGCAGTGCCGCCGAAGTTCGAGCCGCCTCCGCAGCACGCGATAATTACGTCCGGGTAGTCGCCCGCCTTCTCGAACTGTTTTTTCGCCTCAAGTCCTATCACCGTCTGATGAAGCAAAACGTGATTAAGAACCGACCCGAGCGCATAGTTGGTGTCTTTGCGGGACGCTGCTTCTTCGACCGCCTCGGAGATCGCGATCCCGAGCGAGCCCGGCGAATCCGGCTCGGAATCCAGAATTCTTCTTCCCGATCGCGTTTCATTACTTGGACTGGCGATCACCTGCGCGCCCCATGTTTCCATCATCGATCGACGAAAGGGCTTCTGCTCGTAGCTCACGCGTACCATGAAGACGCGGACCTCGATTCCGAACATCTGTCCCGCCAATGCCAGCGCTGAACCCCATTGTCCCGCGCCGGTTTCGGTCGCCAGGCGACGCACTCCATCGAGATGGTTGAAGTACGCTTGCGCAACGGCGGTATTCGGCTTGTGCGAGCCGGCGGGGCTAACGCCCTCGTATTTGTAATAGATGCGCGCCGGGGTTCCGAGCGCCTGTTCAAGACGCAGCGCTCGGTAGAGCGGGCTCGGACGCCACAGACGATATATTTCGCGAACGGCGTCCGGGATGGGAATCCATCGCTCTCGTGAGACCTCCTGCTCGATAATTGCAGCCGGAAAAATCGCCGCGAGCGCGTCGGGAGCGATCGGTTTTCCGTCCGGACCGAGCGGCGGCGCGGGCGGATTCGGCATATCGGCAACGACATTGTACCAATGGCGGGGGATATCGGATTCGTCGAGAAGAAATTTCACCTGTGACATAGATCTCGGCGCTCGCATTGCTCCTGTTGGGTTCGGCAGCGGCTCGCATGATCGATCGCGCGCGTGCGAGTTTCAAGGCGAATCGCTTTCCCGCACTTGCGCATCTGCGCAAATCGCGCTCTACCTACAGGTCCACAAACGGATTAAGAAACGACGCTATGGCTTCTCTTGAAACTTCGCTCGCCGAATATATCGGCTCAAAAATGCCCGATATCACGGTGGTCCGCGTTGACCAGCTCGAGCAAATCTCGGGCGGCGCTTCGCGACAGACCTATCGATTTCGGGTCTCATACCAGCATGGCGGAGAGCATCGCGAACGCCGGCTGATTCTGCGCCGCGATCCAACGCAGAGCCTGATCGACACGGACAGGAGAACCGAATTTTCCGCGTACAAGGCGTTTTTCGGCACCGACGTACCGGTTCCCGAAGTGCTGTGGCTCGAAGACGATCCGCGCCATCTGGGCAGTCCGTTTTTCATCGGCGCGGAGATGAGTGGTTTTGAAGCGTCGCCGGCCCGCATGCTCCTGCCTCCTTATGCGCAGCACCATCAGAAGCTGGGCGAACAGAAGTGGTCGATACTCGGCGCTATCTCTGCGAAGGATCCGCGCAACCTCGGTCTCGTCGGCCCGATGGAATGGGTCGAGCCAGATCAATGCTGGAAACGCGAACTCGATTACTGGGAAGGCGTGATCAATTCCGACGAGCTGATTCCACAACCGATAGTTCGCGCTGCAATCCGTTGGCTCAGGCGCAATCCGCCGCCGCCTGCGCAGAAAATCAGCGTGGTTCACGGTGACTTCCGGACCGGAAATTTTCTTTTCGACGAGCAGGGCAAAATTCACGGCATCCTCGACTGGGAGATGGCGCATCTCGGCGATCCGCTCGAAGACCTCGGGTGGGGCCTCAATCGCGTATGGTGCTGGGCCCAGAATGATCGCCGCGGTGGGCTGTTGCCCAGAGATGAAGCCATCGCAATCTGGCGCAAGGCGAGCGGGCTCAAGGCCGACCCCGACGCGCTTCACTGGTGGGAGCTGTTCAACTGCGTCAAGGGTCAGGCGATTTGGATATCAAGCGCGCACGCCTGGGAGACCGGCGAGAACAAGGACCCGATCCTCGTAGTCGCGTCTTGGACGCCGATGAATAGCCAGGACCGCGCGATGCTGGAACTGATGGGGCATCTAAAATGAGACCTGCTGTAAATGTCGTTTTCATGAAGATGGCTCAGGACCTCATGGAGCGCGTCATTCCCGCGATCAGCCCCACGTATCATCAGGGGACTATCGGCATGATCGCGACCATGCTCTTGTCGGTGGCCGAGGAATGGGATCGCGTCGCGAGCCGTCGCGTCGAAGAAAATCGAAGCATTCGCGATATCTTTCGCAAAGCCTCGCCTGTCGTACACAAGCCGGACCTCGCCAAGCGCCTGAAAGAGCTTGCCGAGACCAAAGATGAAGATCTTCATATCTCCGCGCTCGAAAACAGCAACTGCACGCTCCGCGCCGCGTTGATCGATCTGCACGTGCATATCGAGTCGCAGCAGGGTAAGGATGCGCGCGCGATCGAGGATGCGATCTGGAAGGAACTCGCCGCATCGACCGAGCGGCGACGCTTCTCAACCGCATCGTTCTGACGTCAACGTCGGAGTGGAGGAAGACGATGAAGACCTTCGATCACATCCTCTATGAGAATCCGTCCGAGCACGTCGCGCGGATCGTTTTGAACCGAGTCGAAACCAGGAACTCGCAGGACACCCATTTCCTTTACGAACTCAACGAGGCCTTCGACATCGCCGCCCAGGACGACGACATCAGGTGCATCGTGCTCGCGGCGAACGGGCCGCATTTTTCGTCCGGTCACGACTTGCGCGAAGCGAACGGCGTGGAGCAGCTTCGCAATCACAAGACGGTCGGGACCTGGTGCGGTTTTGGATGCGCGGGCGCAGAGGCGCAGATGTCGCGCGAGAAGGAACTTTATATCGGGCTTTGCGAGCGATGGCGCAATATCCCGAAGCCCACAATCGCCGCCGTGCAGGGTCGATGCATCATGGGCGGTCTGATGCTCATCTGGCCGTGCGACATTATCATCGCGAGCGAAGATGCGCTGTTCGTCGATCATGCGGTCAGTTTCGGCGTCGGCGGCGTCGAGTACTTCGCGCATCCGTGGGAGATGGGTGCGCGCAAGGCGAAAGAATTTCTTTTCACGGGCGAGTGGATGACGGCGGCGGAGGCCCATCGCCTTGGCATGATCAATCACGTGGTCGCGCGCGATCAGTTGCAGGACGCGGCCCTTGAGATGGCGAAGAAAATCGCGAAAAAGTCGCTCTTCGCGCTCAAGCTGGCGAAAGAATCCGTGAATGCGATGGAAGACGTGCAGGGGCGCCTCGCTGCGATGCAGACCTCGTTCGCGCTCCATCAACTCGCGCACACTCATAACCTCAAGTTGTTCAACATGCTGCTCGATCCATCGGGACTTCCTGCCGAGACCGCGAAGGCTGTTGGCTTAAAGAACAAGAAAGATTGACAAGAGGACTGCCATGCTCAACAAACTCGACGACTTCCCTATTCATCAGACCTCCGAGCCCATCGCGCATCCCGCGACGAGCGATCGCAACGCTTACGACCGCACGTGGTTCAATGGCTTCGCGCAGGACGGCTCGTACTACTTCGGCATCGGGATGGCGGTTTATCCTCTGCGCGGCATCCTCGATTGCGCCTTCAGCGTCGTGACGCGCAACGGTCGTCAGCACTGCTTCTATGGATCGCGCCGCGCGCCCGCCGAGCGCACGGAGATGCAGGTAGGACCGTTTCGTATCGAGGTTATCGAGCCGATGCGTCGGACGCGCGTGGTGCTCGACAAGAATGCTTCGGGCATAACCTGCGATATCACGTTTTCTGCCCGGACCGCGTCGATTCAGGAGGTACAGCAGACGCTGCGGGAAGGCGCGCGACGTGTGATGGATTCGACGCGATTCGATCAATTCGGCCGATGGAGCGGCAGTATCCGCCATCCCGACGGCGAGATCGCGGTAAGCGATCAGGTTTGCCGCGGCACGAAGGATCGCTCGTGGGGAGTGCGACGCGTGGGCGAGCCGGAAATCGGCGGCGCACCGAGTATGCCGGCGGGGACTTTCTTTCTATGGGCGCCGCTCGCCTGGGACGATCACATAACGCATGCGATCTTTTTCGATGGAACCAAAGGTGAAGCTCTCGTTCGCGAGGGTCTCGTCGCGCCGCTTTATGCGAGTGAGGCCGAAGTGCCCGGCGTCGAGGACGGTCGCGTCGAACGCATGGCGACCGCGCGGCATCGCATCAAATACCATCTGGGCACGCGGCTGGCAGAATCGGCCGAAATCGATCTCGTGAACCTCGACGGCAACGTCCGCACGATCGCGCTGGAGCCGATATTGAAGTTCCAGATGAAAGGCCTCGGCTATTTCCATCCGGTTTGGGGACAGGGGATGTGGAAGGGCGAAATGGAGACCGCAGGCGAGTCATTCGATCCCTGGGAACTCAACCCGCTGGCGCCCGAAAACATCCATGTTCAGCAGGTGGTACGCGCGACTGACGGCAAGAAGACCGGTATCGGAGTGCTGGAACAGATATGCCTCGGCCCATACGCGCCCGCCGGATTCACAGACTTTTTCGACGGCGCAAAGTGAGCGATACTTAAACCCTCAGCGCATGGCATCTCTCCGATCGTAGAGAGAGCGGAGCGCGAGGGTCAGCTTTGGACAACGAACGGAATATACTGCCGCGGACCGTTGACGAAATTCGCGAGCAATATAAGACCGCGGACAATTTTAACGCGCGCATCAGGTTGCACACCCGCTTTCGGACCAACAAGTCGAGCATATTCCGGTTCGTATTCGACAATCTCGACGTCCCCGCCGACGCGCGCATCCTGGAGCTCGGAACCGGCACGGCGCTTTTCTGGCGCTCCAATGCCGATCGGATCCCGCCCCGATGGCGTGTGACGCTATCGGACTTCTCCGCAGGGATGCTCAACGATGCGCGCGCCAACCTCGTCGCCGTGGCGCGGCCGTTTACGTTCATGCAGATCGATGCGCAGGCGCTGCCATTTGACGACGGCTCATTTGACGCCGTGATCGCGAATCACATGCTCTATCATGTGCCGGATATTGCGCGGGCGCTGCGCGAAATCCGCCGCATTCTGGCGCCCGGACGTGCCTGCTATTCAGCCGCGATGGGTGTCGCGAACATGCGCGAATTCGACGAGCTGGTTTATCGCTTCACCGGCCATCGGATGCATGACGCGGCGGCGCGCTTTGGCCTCGAAAGCGGATTCGACCATATGAGCAAAGTGTTCTCGCGCGTTGAGGTGAAACGATTCGACGACGCGCTGGAGGTCACCGAGGCTCAGCCGGTTATCGATTACATCAATTCGACCCGGCTCGGTTCGGCGGTTGGCGAAGCGCGGAAATCCGCCCTCAAGGAATACCTCGAGTCTGAAATCCGCGCCAAGGGCGCGATCCACTTCTCCAAGGATGCCGGCGTACTGATCGCAACTGCGTAAGCGGGCTTCGCTTGCGCCCGCTTTTGTTGCATTTGGAAGTCAGAGCCGCGTGCGACAGGAACCGGAGCATCAGAAGACAAGCACCGGCAACTGATAGGCGTGTTCGAAGATGCCGGGTCACGTGGGCAGCATCGAGGCTAGGTTGAGCATCTCCTGAAGCGTCTGGTTGTAGCGGTAGAACTTGTCCTCGCGCAGCTGGTCGCTCGATTCGAGCCACATCTCCTCGCCGACCAGGGCGAGCGAACTCAAGGTGTGACGCAGCGAGGGACGCCCCGACTCCGCGATCTCCTGTAGCATCCGATCCCAGACCGATCGTTTGGCGCAAATCACGAAATCGGGGTCGAACGCATTCAGATCATTGACGATCTCGGCGCGCGCTAAACGATAGCCGTCGATCACCAACCCAACCAGCGTCTCACCGCCGTTGCCGGCGTGATCGGGTATCACGCGTACGACAAAGCTCGTCTCGGCGAAGCCAAGACGTTGGAAAACCGCGCCCTCGGCCTCCATCAGGCGGCCGAGGGCAAGAAACCATCCGGGCTCAGGAAACGACGGCATCTTGCGGGCTTTCCAAAAGCTTGGAGAAATCAGTCGGCAGGATGCATCGCGGGCGCCGATCGAGTCCCGCGGAGTCGCATCGTTGCAGATATTCGTTCACGATTCTGCGCCACAACTGCGCCTGCATCTCCATACCCTTGTCGAAATTCTTGACCCCGCCGCCCATCAGGATCGCCATCGGCTCGACCTGTTCGGGCACGCTGAAGGTCTCGAGCAGGATGCGCTCGGCATCGTCGAGTTGTTCGTGAATCTCTTCGGCCGCGGAAGGATCGGCCTTGAGCTGCGCGCGCAGATGCATCGTGCCGTAGCCGACGTGCCGCGATTCGTCCTGCATGCATCGACGGAAGATCTCCTGATCGACGCGGCTCGGCGCAATAAACTCGCCCTGCCGAAACATCGTGAGAACGAATCCCTCGCCGAGCAGATGGAGGCGGCCGGTTTGCGCAGAGAAGCTGGGCGCGTCGAAAATCCGCTTGAGCGACAGCTCGCTCAGCGGGCTTGCCATACCGAGTCCACCGCCATTGGCGAGCGCGCGTTTGCGGAACACGTCCATGTGGCGCGCCTCGTCCATCGCCTGCGTGGCAAGGAACATCTTCACTTCGAAGAAGTCGTGATTCATGTGGCTCATCCATCGAGTCGGGGCGTCCGCCGCGATGAATTCGACCTCGGTCAGGAACGTGCATAGCTGGCACATCGCGCGCTCGAGGTCATCGGGCAGAGGCTTGAGCTCCGACCACGGGATATCGCGCGCCGAACTCCATTGACGAGCGACGGCCTCTTCATATAGTTCCGCCGCGTTGTCGGCCCATACTTCCGCCTTCTCGTTCAGCGTAAATCCGAGGGAAGGCAAGCCCTCCGGGATCACCGCGCCCCGCGGCGCCATCGAGCGATGCTCTCCGCCGTGATCGGGAATCACACCGTAGCTGCCGATTTCGATATCCTTGAGACGCAGACCGAGGTTGCCGGGCTTCGCGCGCATCCCCCATTCGCCCATGTTGTTCATCCAGGCGAGGTCGGGAGTGCCAGTTTCGTAGAGCTTCTGAAGATAAACGGAGGGCTGCAGCCTGATTCTGGCTTCGGACCCGATGCGCTCCTCGTCCTTGATCTGCACTGTTCCCATCGCAGCCTCCGTTGGCTTGAGTCTGAGTTGTTTGAGTCTGGAACCCCGGCGAAAGGGCGTCGATCGCATGTAACAAAAGAATTTCTGCCTTGTCAAATCAGACTGACTTATAGCAATGCGCAAGGCTTACTCGGGCAGTGCAGAATTCGACGGCGACCCGAACGGTCGCCGTCAATCTCTCAATCAGTGAGGAACGAACTCTTCAGTTATTGGTCGTAATGCCCGACGTGTTGCCGACGCCCGCGCTGACGCCGCCGTCAACTACCAGCGCGTGGCCGGTTACGAAGGACGCATCGTCGGACGCCAGGAACAGAACGCATTTCGCGACCTCGACCGGAAAACCCATCCTGCCGAGCGGATGGAACCGGTGCATCGATTCGCGAATCTCTTCGCTCGTTCCGAATGAGTGCGCAACCAGCGGAGTATCGATAATTCCCGGACATACGCAATTCACGCGCACTCCGGCGGGCGCGAATTCAAGCGCAGCGTTGCGCGTCAATCCGACGACGCCGTGCTTCGCCGCGTTGTAGGCGCCCAATCCTACGCTGCCGCGGATGCCGGCCACCGAGGCGGTGTTGATTATCGAGCCGCGCTTTTGCGCAACCATCACCTTGCCCGCGTATCTGAGTCCGTAGAACACGCCGTCGAGATCGATGCGGATGGTGTTCGAATAAAGCTCGTCGCTGTGTTCGAGAAGCGGGGCGGTGATACCGATGCCGGCGTTATTGAACATGATGTCGAGCTTGCCGAACTTGTCGATCGCGGTGCGCACCAGTTTTTCGACTTGCTTGGCCTCGCGCACATCGGTGGCGACGAACGTCGCGCCGATCTCTTTGGCGATTTTCTCGCCGTCGCTGTTGGCCAGATCGCCGATGATGACCCTGGCGCCTTCCTGAGCGAAAACCTCCACGGTGGCCTTGCCAATTCCCGATGCGCCGCCGGTCACTATCGCCACGCGATCCGCTATTCTTCCTGCCATTTGCGTTCTCTCCCGTATACGTCCGGTTTGTGACTCGTTGGTATCGCACGGAAGTCTGTCGAAACGCCAGCGGCGTCGCCGCGTGAAAGTCGAGTCGGCAGAGGTGGGGCAGCAATGAGCGGACATTTGCTATATGCGTGTTCAAAGGCGAGGTTAATCCATGGCCGAAAAAATTCCACTTCCCGATGAAGCGCACCTCAGCCCCGAGATCGTAGCGACGTTGAAGAAACTGCCGCCACTGAATGTTTTCAGGATGGTGGCGAATGCGCCGGCGAGCTTTCATGGCTTTCTGGATTTCGCGATGTCGATCCTGATGAGCAGCGAATTCGACAAACGCAAGCGCGAAATCGCCGTCTTGCGCGTCGCGCACGTCACACGATCGACCTACGAATGGACGCAGCACGTGTTCGTCGCGAAGAGCGCCGGCGTAACCGACGACGAGATCGCGCGAATCGCGGTCGACGGCCCTGTCACGCGCCTCGACGAGGAGGGAAACCTGCTCTGCCGGGTCGCGGACGAAATCAGCCGCGACGTGCGCCTGAGCGACGAAGCGCTCGCCGCTATCAAGCAGCGCTACGGCATCCGTCAGGCCACGGAACTCATCCTGTGCTGTGCGTATTTCAACATGCTGAGCAGGTTTCTGGAATCGACGCGGGTTGAACTCGAGGCGCACAATCCGCTCGCGTAAGGGCCCCCAATTCCCTCCCCCATTTTTTGCCATGGGGGAGGGTTAGGGTGGGGGTGCTGACACCATCAATGCGTAAACGCTACCGCCACGGGCTGATTGACGGTTCGCTACTCGACAACGCGCGCCACCTACGCGCCAACGCGACCGAAGCTGAAACAATGCTATGGAACCGCCTCCGGCGCGCGAACCTAAACGGCCTGCGCTTCCGCCGCCAGGTTCCTATCGCCGGATTCATCGCTGATTTCTGTTGTCGAGAGAATAAGCTGATAGTCGAGGTTGACCGCGGCCAGCACGCGATTTCGATTGAGGCCGACGCCACCCGCACGCTTAAACTCCAGCAAGAAGGATTTCGGGTTCTCCGCTTTTGGAACTCCGCCGTCCTTGAGAATCTCGAAGGTGTGTTGGAAGTTATCGTGCGAGAAATCGAAGAGGAGGCACCCCCTCCCTAACCCTCCCCCATGGCAAAAAATGGGGGAGAGAATACGGGTTTTTGGGGCAGACAAAGAGAATGAGCAAATCGTTCCCCGAGATTTACGAAGAAGTTAAAGCCCAGGTCGGTAAAGTCCGCAAAATTCCGATCGGAGTCGTCGCCCGACGTGATTTCGAGCGCTTCGCCGTTGCGGTTGGAGATTCGAATCCTCTGTTCTTCGACGACGCGTTCGCGCGCGCTCATGGATACTCGGCCGCTATCGCGCCGTCGCTTTATTTGAGCGCCGTGCTGGGTTGGGAATCCGGCCCGCCCGAGGATGGGCTGCGCGTCGATGGAATCCCGTCGAGGGATTCGATGGCCGTGCCGACCGCGGGCTTGCGCGTGATGGGCGGCGGTCAGGACCTGGAATTCCATCGCGCGATCACCGCGGGAATGGACGTAGTCATCGAGTTCAGCGTCAGCGGCGTCGAGTTGAAGGAGGGACGAACGGGCTCGTTGCTCATCGTCGAGCTTCAAAAACGATTCGTCACTACCGATGGAACACCGCTCATCACGTGCCGCGAAAAGTTCATCGCGCGTTAAGGGACCAATCATGGGTACGGCAAAGCTTTTCTTTGAAGACGTCAAGGTCGGGACTGCGATCACTCCGCTGGTTAAGCATCCGACCGCCGTCCAGCTATTCCGTTTCAGCGCGATGACCTGGAACGCGCATCGGATTCACTACGACAAGCCCTATGCCGAGACCGAGGGCTATCCCGACGTTCTCGTCCAGTCGCATCTGCACGGCTCGTTCCTCGTCCAGATGATCACGGATTGGGCCGGGCCGGACGCGCGCCTGGTGGGCTTTCGATGGCAGAATCGCGGGATCGCGATCCCCGGCGATGCCCTGACCTGCACGGGAACCGTAGTCAAAACCGAAGTGCAAGACGGTCTCGGCTACGTCGAATGCGAGATCGAGGAGCGCAACCAGAAAAACGAGCTATGCGCACCCGGATGGGCGCGCGTGCAACTGCCCCGGCGCGCGTGATTCGGCGGCAATCTCGCTTGCCCTCGATCGCGCACACGTGCGAGGTTCGGGGCGGCTGATATCGAAAGGAGAATTTTGCGATGGCGACGAAGATTACCGGCGGATGCTTGTGCGGCGCCGTACGATACGAGTGTGCGGCTGAGCCGCTGATGGCCGTGAACTGCTATTGTCGCGACTGCCAGCATGCGACTGGCGCTGCGATGGCTCCCGTCCTGCTCCTGTCCAAGGCCGCCTTCAAAGTGACGAAAGGCGAATTCAAGCACTACGAGGTTACCGCGGCGAGCGGCAACAAGGTGAGTCGCGGATTTTGCGCAAATTGCGGCGCGCCGGTTCTGTCCGTCCTCAGCGGCTATCCCGATATGGTCGCGGTCAAAGCCGCGAGCCTCGACGATCCCGCGATATTCAAACCCACGATGAATTGCTGGGTTTCGAGCGCGCCGCCGTGGGCCCCCATCGCGAGGGAATTGCCTACCTACCCGCGCGATCCCCAGCTTTGACCCGATCGCGCGCCTGACGCGCTCTTCCCGCAAGTTTCGCTTCGATGCAGGATGGCGTCAGTCGCGTCAGGTTCGCGCTCAAATCGCGCCGAGACGGACGACCGGCGGAGGTTTCACAAATGTCGGACGGAGATGGCGTCAGCCACGCGTTCACCCTCAATCGCGAACAGCAGGAGATACTCGATCAGGCGGATAAATTCGCCCGCCGTGAGCTTGCTCCCCTGCAGCAGCGGATGGACAACGAGGAATGGTGGCCTCCCGAGGTCATGCCGAAGTTGGCGAGCGCGGGCTATCTCGGAATCACAGTGCCGCCGGAATACGGAGGCGCGGGAAGCGATGTCTTCACCTCGGGCCTGATTATCCAGGCGATGTCACGATGGAATTCCGCGATCGCGATGTCGTACGGCGCTCACGACAACCTGTGCGTCAACAATATCTATAGAAACGGCAACGAGGATATCCGCCGGCGCTATCTGCCGCGTTTGTGCGACGGCAGCGCGACCGGCGCGCTGGGCCTCACCGAGCCCGGCGCCGGATCGGACGCGCTCGGCTCGATGGCGACGACGGCCAGACGCGTCGGCGATCAGTATATCCTCAATGGCGGCAAGCTGTTCATCACCAACGGACCCGTCGCCGACATCCTTCTTATTTACGCCAAGACGGATAAAGCCAAAGGCGCGCACGGAATCTCGGCGTTCGTCGTCGAGAAAGACTTCCCGGGTTTTCGCGTCGCTCAGAAGCTCGACAAAATGGGTTTCCGCGGCAGCGCGACGGGAGAACTGGTTTTCGACGATTGCCAGGTTCCCGCGGCGAATCTGGTTGGAGAGGAGAACAAGGGCGTCGCGGTGGTGATGAGCGGCCTCGATCTCGAACGCGGGGTCGTCTCGCTGATCTCGCTCGGCATGGCCGAGCGCGCATTCGATCTCGCACTGGAGTACGCGAAAACGCGACGCCAGTTCGGCAAGGCGATCGGCGAATTCCAGATGATTCAGGCCAAGCTGGCTGATATGTACACGACGGTCGAGACGATGCGTACGTTCTGCTATCGCACGCTTGCCGCATGCAACACGATGGAGATTGGCGCTGGCGGGCGCGGCGAGATTCACAAGCTCGCGGCCGCAGCGATTCTGTACGCAGCCGAAGGATGCTCGCGCGTCGTGACCGACGCAGTCCAGATTCACGGCGGGATGGGTTTCATGCGCGAAAGCGAGGTGAACCTGATCTATCGCGGGTGCAAGTTGATGGAGATCGGTGCGGGCACCACGGAGGTGCGCAAGATGATAATCGCAGGAGAGTTGATGCGCGCGTGAATCGCGCGAAAAATATCGGTCGCTCAGAGAGACCTGAACTACGGAGAAACATAGATGGGACGCAAGGTGTACGTGGTCGGCGTAGGCATGACCAAGTTTGAGAAACCCGGTTCTCGCGCGTGGGATTATCCGGATATGGCGAAAGAAGCCGGCTCCAAGGCCCTTGCGGACGCCGCGATTCCCTACGACAGCGTCGAGCAGGCGGTGGTCGGTTACTGCTACGGAGAATCGACATGCGGCGAGCGTGCGCTTTACGGCCTGGGGATGACCGGAATTCCGATCTACAACGTCAACAACAACTGCTCGACCGGCTCGACTGCCCTTTTCATGGCCAAACAGTTCGTCGAGGGTGGAATCTCGGACTGCGTGATGGCGCTCGGGTTTGAGAAGATGGAGAAAGGTTCGCTAGGCGCGAAGTTCACCGATCGAATCAATCCGATGGACCATCATGTGCAGTTGATGGTCGAGTTGCGCAACTTCGCCCCCGCGCCGCCTGCGGCCCAGATGTTCGGCAACGCCGGTCGCGAGCATATGGAGCGCTACGGCACCACCGCGATGCAGTTCGCGAAGATCGGATGGAAAAACCACAAGCATTCGGTGAACAATCCGTATTCGCAGTTCCAGGATGAGTATTCGCTTGAGGGAATTCTCGCCGCGCCGATGGTCTACGAGCCCCTGACCAAGCTCCAGTGCTGCCCGACTTCCGACGGCTCCGCGGCGGCGATTCTCGCCAGCGCCGATTTTGTCAAAAAGCATAAGCTCGAAGATCGCGCGGTCGAGATTCTCGGGATGGCGATGGCGACCGATCTTCCCAGCACCTTCTCGGAGCGTAGCTGCATCAAAATGGTCGGCTCCGACATGACGAAAACCGCTGCGCGCAAAGTGTACGAGCAAAGCGGGCTGGGCCCCGAAAATGTGCAGGTCGTCGAGCTGCACGATTGCTTTTCGTGCAACGAGCTCATCACTTACGAAGCGCTCGGGCTGTGCCCCGAGGGCAAGGGCGGAGCGTTCGTCGATTCCGGCGCAAACACATACGGCGGCAAGGTGGTCGTGAATCCTTCCGGCGGGCTGATTTCCAAGGGACATCCGCTGGGCGCAACCGGCCTCGCGCAGTGCACGGAACTAAATTGGCAGTTGCGCGGTATGGCGGACAAACGCCAGGTCGCGGGCGCAAAGGTCGCTTTGCAGCACAATCTGGGATTGGGTGGCGCAGCCGTCGTGACAATGTATCGTCGCGCGCAACTCGGCTGAGCACCACATCGATGTCAAAGCGCGCGCCGCGTTTATCAACGCGGCGCGCGTACCGGGCATCATCCCGAGCAGGCGAGCGTCGCGAGCCGTCGCGAAGGATCTCGCGGCCGCGCCTTTTGCGTCCCGCGATGGGATTGCACGAATTGGTAACTCACGCGCGGCAAGCCGCGCGTGATCCTTCACTCCGGCAGCCTTTGTTCAGGATGACGAGCAGCGGAGTTGGGCTTCGGGGCGCGCGCCAGAAGGACGCCGAAGAGCACAGCGGCGGCTCCGAGGCAGAACACGTTGATCGCGATTTCAATCGCGACCTGCCCGCGCTCCAGCATGTACACACCGTTTTCGAGATCGAACGTGACGTCCATCAGCGCCAGATAGAGCATCGACCCGGCAGCCGCGATCGCCATCGGATATCCGAGCGCCCATCCGCGCTTTAGGCCGATCGCACCGAGCGCCGCGGCAACAGCCATCCACATGTCGGCGGCCGGAAACGCCATCTCGAATCGCAGGCCAATATCGGTCGGCGACGGAGTGAGATTTCCGGTCGCGAAAAACGCGATCCAATAGAGCGGAGTGACGACCGCCGTCATCCATAGGATGACGTACACGATCGCCGGTATCGGTCTGGCGAAAGACATTACGCGCGGCGCAGCGTGGCGCCTCCGTCGATTACGAGCGTCGTTCCCGTCATATAACTCGACGCGTCCGAAGCGAGGAAAATGCACGGATACGCTATCTCCTCGACGACGCCTAGCCGTCCCAACGCCCGGTCCGCGGCAACTCTCGCCACGAGTTGCGGCGTACCCCATCCACGCGCGGTGGCGGCTTCGGTTTCAATCGGACCGGGCACGATACAGTTCACCCGGATGCCAAATTCGCCCCATTCGGAGGCGTGCGATTTGGTCAAATTGATGACTGCGAACTTCGCCGCGGCATACGACGCCGCCATCGGAGTGGCGCGCAGGGCGAGATACGTCGACATGTTGATGATCACGCCCGGGCTTTTCTGCTCGATGAACTGCCGGGCCGCCGCTTTGGAGGCGAAGAACGTACCGTTGAGATTGATGCCCACTACGGCGCCCCATCCGTTGGGCGACAAATCGAGGCTTCGGGCGGCGATACTCGCGCCGTGGTTATTGATCATCACGTCGAGGCGTCCGAAGTGACGAACCGCTTCGTCGATCATCGCGTCGCACGCGCCCGCGTCGCGCACGTCGACCTGCATCATTTCGCATCGAGCGCCGCTTCGGCGAATCTCGTCGCGCACCGGTTCGAGATGGCTTAGCTTCCGGCTTGCAATGAGAATCGGAGCACCGCGCGCCGCGAACTCGCGCGCGATCGAAGCGCCAATACCGGTGCCTCCGCCGGTGATGATCGTGACTTTGCCCTCGACGCTGAAAGGATCCCTAAAACTCAAGCAATTCTCCGCGCTTTCGCCGTTTGCTCGCCTCAGCAGCGGGAGATAATAGGCCGATTCTGAACATGAAGGGAGCCTGATTTCTTGGCGGCGGCCATGAACGCAACGGTTCATCGCGATTGAACGCCTTGTCGGTGAGGGGAAGTAGCGATGACCAAATCGACAGGCGACAAGCAGAGCCGATGGCGGGTTCGTTTTTCCCGGGCCGGGTTTAACAAGCGGGCGATGGTGACCGTTCTGATCGCCATTGTTGTGACGGCGGTCGTATCGTCGGTCGGATGGGTGGTCTGGAAGGAATGCCCGGGGCCGAGCGCACGCGCCTTCGCGTTTGCACAAAGCGTTTTTGCCTTGCGGTTCGTTAAAATGGCGCGGCGCGCGACAGTGATCACCAGTGTCGTGCGTAAAGTCTGCGTTTGGATTGGCTCACGCAATCCAGACTAGGAGGCTTTTCTTTCGCCAAGCCCCGGAAAAGACCGAATTTTAACACGCCGGTAAACAGCGACGGTTGTCGCAACTTGTTACGAGATCGTCCCTGTTGCACAATCAGACCCTTGCGAACCGCCCGACTGACGGCGGCCGCACAAATGGGGAACCACGGTGGGACGTTACAGCGAATACAAAGAACGCGTGCTCTGGATGAGCAAGAAGCTGTCCGAACAGGGATACTTCGGAACGCGCTCGGGCAGCGCGGGCAACGTCTCGTTGGTGGTCGAAGATGAAGAAGCGCTCGCAATAACGCCGACGCACTTCCCATACGGCCCGATGACCGCAAACGACATCTGCATCGTTGACTTCGAATTGAAACGAATCGAGGGCAGGCTCGATCCGTCGATCGAAGCCCCGATGCACGTGGCGGCTTACAGGATGCGGCCGGACGTGAGCGCGGTTATCCATACGCATCAACGCGGCGCGAGCGCGCTCAGCTTGATATCGCAACCGATCCCGCCGCTGTTTGACGAAGTTACGCTGGCGATCGGCAATATCGTCGATGTGATTCCGTACGCTCTGTCAGGGACTCGCGAACTGCACGATATGGTGGGCGCGAAACTCGTCAATCGATGCCACTGCTACATCATGCAGAATCACGGCGCGCTGTGCGTCGGGGCGGACCTCGATGCGACTTTCACGTACGTCGAGCTGCTGGAAAAAATCTCGACCGTATACGCCGCTGCGCTCGCGACCGGCAAACCCGTCAGTGTCCTGCCCGAGCCTATCGTGGCTCAGCTTTTCGCTTCCGTGCTTGCACGGCAGGACGGCGTCGCGCGCAAGCGCTTCCAGAACGAATCGCAGACCGTTAGCGGTTTGGCGCAAAAAGTCGCATAAGCCGCTTCCGGACAGGTTATACCAGGCTCGGATTTTCCCGGGGTACTGCGAGTCCCGCCGCCCGCTTTGATTCGATCTGACGCCGGGCTCGCGCGCTCGCTCGATCCGCCGTCGCACGCGCGGAATCGGTCGCGTTATAAAGCTGCAGGTCGTCATCGAGTTCAACGCCGGCGGGGCTAAGCGCGAGATCGGTGTAGTTCTTCGATGCCGGGTCTTTCTCGATCTTGCGCCGTATGCGATTGAGCCACATGAAATACATGAGCCCTGGTACATAGGTTGAGAACATCTCGCGCACGCGTCTGAGCCCAAAGGCGAGGACGTTGTCGCGCGGCATTCCCGGACGGCGCTGGGATCGGCGTTTGCGGCGAAAGATTCCGCCCTGCAGCGGGTGTACATGCTCGTAAAAGTGGCTCGCTGAGAAATAGAACACCATCGAAGTGAC
>Ga0335069_10000367_pt1 | contig 75933 bp, 66 predicted proteins | sample Lox_Sample_11_FD_206714 | JGI IMG/M metagenome (GOLD analysis project Ga0335069, IMG submission 206714) | Soil microbial communities from Loxahatchee National Wildlife Refuge, Florida, United States - Lox_Sample_1.1 | ecosystem: Environmental > Terrestrial > Soil > Wetlands | place: USA...
AGGCCGGTGTCGACTTCATCGACAAGACCCTCGAATTTCTTCCGGGCTGCCTCAAGGTCCGACTGCAACTGCTCGTCGGTCTCGCCCATCTTCTTCGCTGCGCGCATCTCTTCGAGCTGCATGTTCAACTCGAACACCTCTTCGAGCAGGTCGGCCGGCACACGCGAAACGTCGCTCCCGTCACCTTTGCGGTTCTTCCCGGCGTGCTGCTCGCCGATTTCCGCGCCCTCGAGCTTGAGCAGATACTGGGTACGGGGGAGCGGGTCCTTCAGAGTGCGATAGGCATCGTTGACCAGCGCTGTGTTGGCCAGGCTCCAGTCGCGCTCCTGCTCGCCGGCTCGCGCAAAGCGGTCAGGATGCAGCCGGCGGCTGAGGCGGTGAAACTCGCGCTCCAGCGCTTCCAGATCGATGCGCAGCGCGCGCTGCAGGCCGAAGACCTGAAAAAAATCGCCCGCCGTGGCGGGCTGGATCTTGCTGCAATGCGTGCAGAACAGCGTCAGGTCATTCTGAGCAACGTGGCACGACCAGCACGCAACCGGAACTGCGGAATCCAAAGCGTTCGACATGGCACACCCTTGCGGCTTGATTCCTACGACGAAAACGACGTTCCGCAGCCGCAGGAGCGCGAGGAGTTCGGGTTGATGAAGTTGAATCCCTGCCGCATCAGCGTCTCCTCGTAGTCGACCGTCATGCCGCGCAGATAGAGGAACGACTTGGGATCGACAAACACGCGCACGCCGTCGAATTCGAAGACGCGGTCGCGCTCGCGCGGGCGTGTATCGAACTTGATCGAGTAGGAAAGCCCCGAGCATCCGCCGCCCATCACGCCCAGCCGCAGACCGCCTTCTTCCGGCGAGATGCCTTCCTTCGCCATTACATTGCGGATGCGCACGACGGCACGATCCGTGACGGCGATGCTGTTGACCGGGGCGGATGAGTCAGCCGGCGCGCCCGCCGCCGGCCCTGCGCTCACGGCCTGCGACGGCGTGCTCCCGATTGTGACTACGTTCGACATGGTGTCCTTCGTTCAAAAACCTCAGGAGCCAAAGCCCCTGAACTTTCCTGCCTTCTTGCGGCGCAGCTGAAGCCGTGCCCCGTTACAAAGCACGTTCGCCGGCCAGGCGAATGCCTGGACCAGAGCCCCGGTACGCCCTTACGCGTTGGCGGCCGCTGCCGGCACGGCCTCGGCGACGCCGTTCTTCTTCTTCCAGTCGCCGATCGCAGCGCGAATCGCGTCCTCGGCCAGCACCGAGCAGTGAATCTTCACCGGCGGCAGCGAAAGCTCCTTCACGATATCCGTATTCTTGATGGCCAGTGCGTCTTCCACCGTCCGGCCCTTGATCCACTCGGTCGCGAGAGACGAGCTGGCGATCGCCGAGCCGCAGCCGAAGGTCTTGAACTTGGCCTCTTCAATCACCTGCGTCTCAGGGTTTACGCGGATCTGCAGCCGCATCACGTCGCCGCACTCCGGCGCGCCCACCAGGCCCGTGCCCACCTCGGTCGAGCCCTTGTCCAGCGTGCCCACGTTGCGGGGATTGTTGTAGTGGTCAACCACCTTGTCGCTGTATGCCATGTTCCGATCTCCTCTCGCGGGGAAGCCGCGTTTTCTTTTGAGCTCTCAGCTTTCAGCGATCAGCGATCAGCTCTCAGCGCTTCCAACTCGCCGTCACTGCTTATTCGATGCACAAGGCAGCGACTCGTAGCTGAAAGCTGACGGCTGACAGCTTGTTTTTCTCAGTGTGCCTGCCACTCGATCTTGGTCAGGTCAATGCCTTCCTTCACCATCTCGTAGAGTGGCGAAAGCTCGCGCAGCTTCTGCACGATGTCGATCACCTTGGCGGCCACGTAATCCACTTCCGCCTGCGTATTGAAGCGGCCGAGGCCGAAGCGGATGGAGCTGTGCGCCACATCGTCACCCAGCCCGAGGGCCTTGAGCACGTAGCTTGGCTCGAGCGTGGCCGACGTGCAGGCCGAGCCGCTCGAGACCGCCACGTCGTTGATCCCCATCAGCAGCGACTCGCCCTCGACATAGACAAAACTCATATTCAGATTGCCGGGCAGCCGATGCTCCATCGAGCCGTTGACGTGAACGTAGTCGAGCGCCGACTCGAACTTGTTCTTCAGACGGTCGCGCAGGCCGCGCAGATAAGCGGCTTCCGAATCCATCTCCTGCATGGCGACCTCGCAAGCCTTGCCCAGGCCGACAATGCCGGGCACGTTCAGCGTGCCGGAGCGCATGCCGCGCTCGTGCCCGCCGCCGTCGATCTGCGCTGCGATCTGCACACGCGGGTTGCGCCGGCGAACATAAAGCGCGCCCACACCCTTCGGTCCATAGATTTTATGTCCGCTGATCGATGCGACGTCCACGTTGTCGGCGATCACGTTGAACGGCGACTTGCCGACGATCTGCACCGCGTCGGTGTGGAACAGCACGCCCTTCTCGTGGCAAAGCTTGCCAATCTCCCGGATGGGCTGCAGAACGCCGATCTCGTTGTTCGCGGACATGATGGTGACAAGGATCGTCTTGTCGTCCATGGCGCGCTTCAGGTCTTCGAGATCGATCAGTCCATCCGCCTTCACGGGCAGATAGGTCACGCGGTAGCCGTACTTCTCGAGCCGCTTGCAAGTGTCGAGGACGGCTTTGTGCTCAGTGACCTGCGTGATGATGTGGTTGCCGCGTTCGCGGTACATCTCCGCGACGCCCTTGATGGCCAGATTGTTGCTTTCGGTGGCGCCGGACGTGAAGATGATCTCCTTTGCGCTGGCGCCGATCAGCTTGGCGATCTGCTCGCGCGCCGTCTCGACCGCCTGCTCGGCTTCCCAGCCAAAGGAGTGGTTGCGGCTCGCGGCATTGCCAAATTTTGCGGTGAAGTAGGGCATCATCGCCTCTAGCACCCGCGGGTCGAGCGGGCTGGTGGCGTGATTGTCCATGTAGATCGGCAAGCTCACGCCGGAAGGCGCTTCCACTGTGCTGGCAACTGTACTCATCGTCGGGTCTCCGTCCCCCGCTCGCGAGCGGCGAAGCCGGGGAAAATCGCTTAAAGCGTCAATGTCACCAGCCGCTGGGCCTCGTGCGCCCAGCCTGAGGCTGGCTCTGCCAGATCCTGAATACTGATGCTCTTCAGGACTCCGGCGATGGTGTCGTTCACCCGCGCCAGCGGTTCCTTGATCGTGCAACTCGGCGTAAGCTCGCACGATTTGGCCCCCTTGGTGCAGGAGGTAATGAAAAACGGCCCATCGATGTCGTGAATCACCTCGTAGGCCGAGATCTTTCGCGCCTCGCGTGCAAGCTCGTATCCGCCGTTCATTCCAGCGTGCGATTTGAGCAGCCCGGTCTTGGTCAGCCGCTGCAGAATCTTTGCAAGCAGCTGCGCCGGAATGCCGTAGGCGTCTGCAATATCCTTGGCGCTGAGCGCAGGCGTCTCAGGGTGCTCAGCGAGGTACTTGAGCGCCATCAGCCCGTAATCTGCCTTTTTTGTCAGCTTCAGCATGGAATATGCGACTTGTTCGGTCCGTATTCAGTATACGACCATTTCTGTCCGGTTTTCAAGCCGGCGTCCCACGGCCCAGCCCGCGTCCTGAATTGAAGTCCCGAGGCGGGGGAAAGTTTCACAAAATCCCGTTTCAAATTGCCGTAAAGACCGCTACAATCTTGCGGAAAGAGCACCAGCCCTGGCGTAAGAACAGGAAGAGTCCCGGATACTGACTCTGCCAAAACCGATACGCAGCACGGGAGGTGGCAATCTTGTGCCGAGTGGGCAACACCAATCATCTGCGGTCTTAGTTTGTAACGATCCAGAACAGGATGTAACGATCCAGACGAGATGGCGACCATCTGTAAGCATCCACGGGTACGAATTGTCTCCCGGCACGACGACGCCGAATTTGTCGAATGCCTGGAGTGTGGTGAGGTCTTCGACTCCGAAGAGTTCCGCGATATGGAGATCGAGGAATCCGCTGAGAAAGAGGAAACTGAGGACGCCTAGGGTCAGCCAGCCGCCCGGCCGTTCGGGTGGCTTACCTGATGTCGGAGCCGTTGCCTCCTGAGCGGCCAAGCCGCCGTGCCGTGATCCAGGCGTAGTGCAGGCCGGAGATCACGGTCAGAGCCATGGTGGCGTAGAGCGCCAAGGCCCGGAACTCTACAACCCACTGTGCCGTCGTGAGCTGGTGCAGCAGGACGACGGCGATCGCGGTCACCTGCGCAAAGGTATTGGCCTTGCCGAAGATGCTGGGGCTGAACTCCCGCCATCCGACGGCGGCATAGAGCAGCGCAGCCACCACCAGAATTCCGAGATCCCGGCCGAAGACCAGTGCTGTCACCCGGGTCGGAATGAGGGCTTTGTGCGTAAGCACGATGAACAGCGTGCTGAGCAGCAGTTTGTCGGCCACCGGGTCGAGGTAGTGCCCTAGCTTGGTGCGCTGTTTCAGAACGCGGGCCAGCGTTCCGTCAAGCGCGTCACTTAGCCCGGCACACACGAACAGCCAGAAACTGAGAGCGTATTTCTCTTCCAGCACCGCCGCCACCAGGAACGGCATCAGGCAGATCCGCAGGAGAGTAAGCAGATTCGGCGCGGAGCGGTAGGATTTGAATCCCCGGCTTTCGACATTCACCATGACAGAGAAGAACGGGTAGTTCCCGGCCAACAGCCCGGCTGCATTTCGTTCAAGATGGTACAGCACAGCGGCCCGGCTTTGAAGCGGCCAGTCCATCGCCCCAGCTTCCGCGGGCACCGCGATCCTGATAGACTACCCTTATCTTGGTGCAGGCGCGTAGCTCAGTTGGTTAGAGCGCTTCCTTGACACGGAAGAGGTCGCTGGTTCGAATCCAGTCGTGCCTACCATTTCCCCTTAAAAATCAGTAACCTGCGGATCTGACCTCTTCGCTCGGCCGCTCATTCGGTTTGCTGGCGGACTCAAGCGGAATTTTCGCCCGGCATGCCCATCTGCGCCAAGTTCTGTGGGTGACGCTTTTCCTCCGTCACAGCCTGCTGAGAATGCCCCTGCGTGATCCCGGATTGGCGTGCTTGAGGATCGCGATTGCGGCCGGCTGACGATCATCGAGGGCACGGCGGTAAAATCCACGTGATATGCAAATCAAAAAGGCGGTTATCACTGCGGCCGGCCACCGACAGCGTACGCTTCCGATGCAGATGCTGATCGATCAGCAAGGTGCTGAGCGCTCCGTACTCAGCCTTGTTGTCGGAGAAGCCGTCCGTGCCGGGATCAGCGACATTTGCATCGTTGTATGCCCGGGAGACGAAGAGGCCTATTCAAAGCTCCTGGCCAACGATCCCGTGCGCCTGACGTTTGTCGAGCAGAAAGAGCCTGGAGGATATGCCCACGCCGTCCTCTGTGCGAAGAGTTTTGTGCGAGACGAAGCTTTTCTTCACTGTGTTGGAGATCACATCTATGTCGGGCCGGAGTCGAGCGGAAGTGCCAAGCGGCTGGTGGATGCGGCGGGAGCTGCGGATTGCAGTATCTCGACGGTTCAAATCACCCGCGAGAGTTCCCTTCCATATTACGGAGCGGTCGGCGGACTCCCGGTTCCCGGAAAATCGGGCTTTTATCGCGTTGACACCGTCCTGGAAAAACCGACTCCCACCGAAGCGGAACAACACCTCGTCGTCCCTGGATTGAGGAGCGGACAATACCTCTGCTTTTATGGAATGCACGTTCTGACGCCGACGATCTTCGAAGTTCTTTCGACTGTGCCGGCGGACTCACGACCGAGCCTCTCTTCCGCCCTGGCTGTGCTGGCCCAGCGCGAGCAGTATCTGGCGATGATCCAGAAGGGTCAACGATTCGACGTTGGAGTGAAGTACGGACTCTTCACAGCTCAACTCGCACTCGCCCTGCAGGGAAAGGATCGGGACAAGGTGCTGACCGAATTGATCCAGGTCATGGCTGCTCGCGAGATGTTCTCTGAAAGGGGGACGGAATCGTGAGCCGGCTATGGACCATCATTACCGCGACGGATCCGGAAATACGCAATCGTTCTCTCGACAGCTTTTGTGCTGGCGCCGCCGCACAGGAATTGATGGCCGAAGCCGCTGGCCTTGAAGAGTGCCGCCATCGCAGCGAAAACCTCTATGAGCAGGTTCGGGCTCTCTTTCTCCTGTACGCAATTCATCGCTTCCATCTTCCTGCCCGTGCGGAGATCGCGTCGCGCAAAACGCTGATTCCTTTCGCAGGTTTTGAAAAGCTGCTGAATCGGCGCTATGAGGAAGCGATCAGCATCTTTCTCTCCACCCAGGCAGCGCAGGGTCCGAGTGACGGCATTTCAAGCGCCGTAGCTTCCGCTTACCGCGGGTTGGCTTTCGAGACGCTCGCCGATCAGGTGCGCCGGAGCGTTCGCTCGGTGCGCGGCAATCAGTGGATGTTTCGCACCGGCCATCCCGAAGATTACGCCTTGCGCATCCGGCGCGAACTCTTCGCAAGATCGGCGGAGGACCCGTTTCCGGTGTTGCACGAATCGACTCCAGTCCGCATGGACCTCAGTCACAGCGGATGGAGCGACATCTTTTTCCTCGGAATGGACCTCTACGAATGGGCCCGGGTGCTGAATATTTCCATCGATTTGGCGGTTTATGGGTCCAAAGCTCCGGAACCGAAACCGCCCGTGGAAGCTTACCTGCGCGTCATCGACCGGCCTGTCATCCGGCTCGTCAGCATCGACCTGGATGCAAGTGCGGAGATTCGCGAACTGCGGGAGCTGTTCGATTTCGGCCGTGACTATCTCGGTCTCCTGAAGGCGGCCGTCATTGCCTCAGGCGTTGTGCCCGCAGGCCTTGAAGGTTCGGATCAGCCGCTCTCCGGCCTGCTGAGACAGCTGATGGGCCGGGAGGGGCTTGGCCTGGAGATTGTGAGTCATGTCAAAAACATTCCCAAGGGGTCCCGCCTGGCGGTCTCTACCAATTTGCTTGCTTCGCTGATCTCCGCTTGCATGCGCGCCACGGGGCAGGCCTCCTCGTTGACTGGCCCTCTGACGGAATCCGAGCGCCGCCTGGTGGCCGCTCGAGCCATTCTTGGGGAGTGGCTGGGCGGTTCGGGTGGAGGGTGGCAGGACTCGGGCGGTGTTTGGCCGGGCATCAAACTCATCGAGGGGGTTGCCGCTGCCGAAGGGGACGCGGAGTTCGGTATCAGCCGCGGCAGACTCCTGCCCAATCACCGCATCCTGACCGAGTCGGAAGTGAGTGCGGACACCCGTCAGAGACTTCAAGACAGCCTGGTCCTGGTTCATGGCGGCATGGCGCAGGATGTGGGTCCCATCCTCGAGATGGTCACCGAGAGATACCTCCTGCGCTCGGGAGCCGAATGGGTCGCGCGCCAACAGGCATGCGGGATTCTGAACGAGATTCTCGACGACATCCGCGATGGGGATGTCCGTGCGATCGGCCAAGCCACGCAGCGGAACTTCGATGGCCCCCTGCAAGCCATTATTCCGTGGGCAAGCAATCTGTTCACGGAAAGCCTCATCCAGCAAGTGCGTGCGACCTTTGGAGACGCTTTCTGGGGGTTCTGGATGCTGGGAGGCATGTCAGGAGGCGGCATGGGTTTCATCTTCGATCCCGCACGCCAAGCCGAAGCAAAGGCCCGCCTCGTCGCCCTGATGCGGGAGGTGAGCAGCCGGGTTGCAGGCGGTATCGCTTTCGCCATGGAGCCGGTGGTTTACAACTTTTCGATTAACGAACGCGGCACATTTTCTGAACTCCTGACCGGCGATTCCGCCGCTCTGCCAGACGGGTATTACAACCTGATGCTGCCCGGGGTGTTGCGAAAAGACCAACGCTTGCTCTCAGCCAGCGAACGATTCGACCTTGAGCGTTTCAGCCTGCGATGCCACAGGGAATTGGGTGCAGAGGAACGCACCTTGGGCTTTCTCGACCGGATATTGCCGCATGCCGGTGGAAGCGAGGAACAGGAGGGGACACTCGAGGCGTTCCTGGCGCAGAATGGTTTTGACCCGATCCAGCACGAGCGCATCCAAACGGAGCTGCGCGCCGGCCGAATCGGGCTTGCGCAGAACAGAATCCCGGCATCGGTTGTCATCGACGACGTTTCGCCCGAAAGTGTATTCGATGCACGGCTGGGGACTGACGCGGAGTTCCGCAGCATGGGTGAGGACGCGCTTGCTTCAGGCTCTGTAGCGATGGTCACTTTGAGCGGCGGAGCGGGCAGCCGCTGGACTCTGGGAGCGGGTGTAGTCAAGGGCCTCAGCCCATTTTGCCGGCTCGCGGGAAGGCACCGTACATTTCTTGAAGTCCATCTGGCCAAGAGCAGGCGAGTCAGCCGCACCTCTGGCTGTGCCGTGCCGCACGTCATCACCACCAGCTATCTGACGCACAAACCAATCGATCGGCTCCTGCGCCAGGAAGAAAACTACGGATATAAGGGCCCGCTGTATCTCTCACCCAGCCGCAGCGTGGGCCTGCGAATGGTGCCCATGGTCCGGGATCTCAGATTTGCCTGGGAAGCAACACCGCAACAGTTGCTCGATGCGCAGGCTCAAAAGGTGCGCGACAGCTCCCGGGCAGCGCTTATCGCGTGGGCGCAGCAGTGCGGCGAAGGAAGCAACTACACCGACAATCTCCCTCTGCAGTGCTTGCACCCCATGGGGCACTGGTACGAAGTATCGAATCTGTTTCGCAATGGTGTGCTTCAGGCAATGTTGAATGCCACGCCGAATCTGCGATACCTGATGGTTCACAACGTTGACACGGTGGGCGCGGATCTCGATCCGGCGATTCTGGGCCGGCATATGGCCACTCGGGCAACCATGACGGTTGAAGTCATGACCCGCCGCATCGAGGATCGCGGCGGAGGGCTCGCAAGTGTCGATGGCCGCGCGCGCATTGTGGAGGGCATGGCGCTGCCGTCGGAAAAGACCGAGTTCAAGCTCTCGTACTACAACTCGAATACATTCTGGATCGATATCGACGCACTCCTGCGGGTCTTCGGGTTGTGCCGGGCAGATTTGCAAAATGAGGGCAGGATCGCCGATGCGGTTCGCGCCACGGCCGCCCGTATGCCCACCTATGTCACGGTGAAGGATGTGAAGAAGAGGTGGGGAAAAGGACAAGAGGACGTCTATCCTGTAGCCCAGTTCGAGAAGCTATGGGGCGACATGACAGCTCTGCCGCAAATGACCTGCGAGTATGTCGTTATTCCTCGAGTGCGCGGACAGCAGTTGAAAGAACCGGCGCAACTGGATGGCTGGCTTCGCGACGGTTCGGCCGAGTACGTTACGCGGCTTTGCGAATTCGTTGCCTGATCGTCGGAATCGAACTGCACGCCATGGCTCGTCCCTTTTGTCGAGCGCGGAAGGAAGAAGGAATTCTCTGCATCGAATGCGACAATCTCTTGATTCGCGTGGCGCCTTCCTTTGTGACGTTCGCGAAGAGATCGATGGGACTTTGATCGCATTGCGGAGGCTTTCGAGAAGCCCGGAAAGGAATGACGTGGTGCGCCAGGCAAGTGCCCGCTGGCCGTGGCATGTCGGAGTTTCATCTTGCCCATGAAGACCATCATTGAACCGTTTCGCATCAAGAGTGTTGAGCCCATCCGCTGGACCACGCGCGAGCAGCGGCTGGAATTGCTGAAGGCCGCGCATTACAACCTTTTTCTGTTGCCCGCCGACGATGTGTTGATTGACCTGCTGACGGACTCCGGCACCGGGGCAATGTCGACCAAGCAATGGGCCGGGATCATGGAGGGTGACGAGAGCTATGCCGGAAGCCGGAGCTACGACCGCTTCCGCAACTCGATCCAGGAGATCTTTGGCTACCGGAACGTGATTCCGACGCACCAGGGCCGCGCGGCCGAGCGCATTCTGTTTGGGATTGCCTGCAAGAAAGGCGATGTGGTGCCGAACAACACGCATTTCGACACGACGCGCGCAAACGTTGAGTTCATTGGAGCCGAGGCCGTCGACCTGGTCATTCCGGAGGGCCGCCAGCCAGCGGCAAAACACCCGTTCAAGGGGAATATGGACGTACCAGCGCTGGAGAGCCTGATCGAGCGTGTTGGCCGCGAGCGTGTGCCGCTCGTGATGCTCACCGTGACCAATAATTCGGGGGGCGGGCAGCCGGTTTCAATGGAAAACGCACGCCAGGTGAGCGAATTGTGCCGGCGGCATGGCATCCCGCTCTATTTCGATGCTTGCCGATTCGCCGAGAACGCGTGGTTCATCAAGCTGCGCGAGCCGGGATACGCGGACAAGACGCCAAAGGCGATCGCGCAAGAGATGTTTGGCCTGGGTGACGGATGCACCATGTCGGCCAAGAAGGACGGCATGGCCAACATCGGCGGATTTCTCTGCACCAACGACGACGTGCTGGCCCAGCAGGAGAAGGACCTGCTCATTCTCACCGAGGGATATCCGACGTATGGCGGCCTGGCCGGCCGGGACCTCGAAGCGATCGCGGTGGGCATCCACGAGGCGCTCGAGGAAGACTACCTGCGCTACCGGATTGCCTCGACGGCTTATCTGGGCAATCACATCGCTGCGCAGGGCGTGCCGATCGTGCAGCCCCCCGGCGGGCATGCGATCTATCTCGATGCGCGTTCCTTCCTGCCCCATATTCCGGCCGATCAGTTCCCAGGTGTCGCTCTGGCGGCCGAGCTGTATTTCGAGGGAGGCGTACGCACGGTGGAGATCGGCTCGCTGATGTTTGGCGCAGCGGCCCAGATGGACCTGGTCCGGCTCGCCATTCCGCGGCGTGTCTATACGCAGAGCCATATCGATTACGTTGTTGAGGTGATACTCGCGGTGTGGGCGAACCGCGAGAAGATTCGCGGCATGAAGCTGACATACCAGGCGCCGTTCCTGCGGCACTTCACGGCTCACCTCGAGCCGGTGAGTTGAGTCCTTGAGAGAGAGAGAGGCAGAGAATGCTGATGTTTTTCCAGCTCGTCTTCGCCAAGCCGCCTGCATGAATCGACTTCGATTGTCTGCAACTGCGGCGCTCTTGGTCCTTCCCTGGCTGATTCTTTTGCAGGTGAATTCGCCAGTCTGCGCGTATGCCGCAGTTGAACCCACTCAGCAAGCGGTTTCGGCATTCGATTCCTATGTGAGTTCGGTGCAGTCCAGACTTGCCGCGCAGCGCCGGTCGAGCAAAGGATTCACTGTCTTGCCGGGCAAATCCTCCGACGCTTTATCCCGTCTTCAAAAGGGCGAAGTGATCCTGGAGGGGCTGACGCCCTCGGAAAAATCGGACCCGCCGGGTGCGATGCTCCATCACTGGCGGGCTACGGCTTTTGTTCCCGGCGCAAAGGCGGAGGAGTTGGAGCGGCTTCTGCGAAACTTCGCTGGGTACCCGCAAACGTTCGCTCCACAGGTGCTTCGGGCAAGCGTGATGGCCGAGAACGGAGATTATGTGGAAGCGCGGATGCGCGTTCGCCAGAAGCACATTCTTACTGTGGTGATGGACGGGACCTACGACGTTACCTTTGGCCGGCTCGACGAGCGGCATGGGTACAGCAATTCGCTCAGCACGCAGATTACGGAGATCGGGTCGCCGGGAACAGCGTCGGAACGGGAATTGAGCCCGGCCGAGGCGCGAGGATTCCTTTGGCGGCTGAACACCTATTGGACATACGAGGAGGCGGACGGCGGGCTCTTCGTGCAGGTCGAATCGGTTTCACTCACGCGTTCGATTCCGCGCGGTCTCGGATGGGTCATCGGAACCTTTGTGCAAAGCATTCCGCGGGAATCACTCGAGTTTACGCTGCGCTCGGTGGGCAACGCCCTTCGTGGAACTTCGGGCGTCAAGGCAGGCGCAGCGGGGTTGGCGACTGCCCGGCCCGCGGGCGTTGAATAGCTGGTGGTCTTTGATCTATTCCGAGTCCCGGCTGCTCTCGCCCCAGCCGAAAGAGTTCTCGAAGTGAACGATCTCGGGTGGCTTTCCTGGGATCAGGTAAACGCTGACCACGTCGAATCGGGCATTCGGCTGTGAGGCCGCCGGCGACTGCCGGATGTAGCGTTGGGCAAGCCGGCGGAGAACGCTGCGCTTGTGCGAGTCGACGGCGACCTCGGCCGGCGTGATGTCGTGAGCCGTGCGGGTCTTTACCTCGATGAAGCAGAGCAGCGGGCCTTGCCAGGCGATCAGGTCGATATCGCCGGGCAGGTTCCCCGCCGACCAGCGTCGCGCGACGACGACATAGCCCTTGCGGCGAAGGAAGAAGAACGCCGCGCGCTCACCATCGAGGCCGGTGATGAGGTGCGCCGGCTGCTCCTGTCCATGCCGGCGCACGAACCGGTGCAGGCGGTCGAGGCTCCGCTCCACAAGATGAATCCGCGCACGCTCGAGACGACCCATGGCAGACCATTGTCATGCGAAGAGGCTGAAGATGCAAATCCGGCGCCGCCCGGTCGGACAGCGCCGGATCGATTGTTTCACTCGAGCTAGACGGTTGCTACTGCGGGTTCCGCGGCGTTCTCGTACTCCTTCTCTGCCGCGCTGAGCGCGTCCTCGAGGATATCGAGAGCGACGGTGGCCTCATGTTCGTTGACGATGAGCGGCGGACAGAGACGCAGCGAGGATTCGCCGCAGCCGAGAATCAGCAGCCCGCGCTCGAAAGCCAGCGTTTCGACGCGATTGCGCACCGCGGCGATCGGCTCGCGCGTCACTTTGTCCTTGACGAGCTCGACGCCGATCATCAGGCCTCGGCCGCGCACGTCGCCGACGAGCGGATGCGTTTCCTTCCAGCCCTGCAGGCGATCGAGCATCAGGCTGCCGACGCAGGCCGCGTTCGCGATGCCTTCGCGCTCGAGCACGTCCATGGTCGCCAGGGCGGCCGCCAGGCTCACGGGGTTGCCACCAAACGTGGATGCGTGCGAGCCAGGCACCCAGTCCATGATTTCGGCGCGGCTCATACAGACGCCGAGGGGCATCCCGCTCGCGATACCCTTGGCCATGCAGACGATGTCGGGCTCAACGCCGGAGTGCTGGATGGCCCACCACTTGCCGGTGCGGCCGGCGCCCGACTGCACTTCGTCGGCAACCAGCAGAATGCCGTGGCGATCGCAGATACCGCGCAACTCGCGCAGGAAGTTGTTTGGCGCGACCACGTAGCCGCCTTCGCCCTGGATTGGCTCGACGAAGATAGCGGCAACTTCCTCCGGCGGAAGAATAGTCTTGAAGAGCTTTTCTTCGATGTAGCGAGCGCAACCGAGAGCGAACTCTTCCTCGGCCTGCGGGCCGCCGGTGCATCCGCGATAAGCGTAGGGAAAGCGCACGTGCGTGACGCCGGGTACGAGCGGGGCGAAGCGGCGCTTCTGCTGGGGCTTTGAAGCAGTAAGCGAAAGCGCGCCCATTGTGCGGCCGTGGAAGGCTCCGAAGAACGCGATAATGTGCTGGCGGCCGGTGTGGTAGCGGGCCAGCTTCAGCGCGCACTCGATGGCTTCGGCGCCGGAGTTGCCGTAGAAGAAGCGGTGCGGGCCGGGCATGGGGGCAACGGCGGAGAGGCGCTCGGCGAGATCGGTGAGCGGCTTGTTGTAGAAGTCTGTGCCGGAGATGTGGATCAGTTCCGCGGCCTGCTTCTGGATGGCTGCGACCACTTCGGGGTGGCAATGACCGGTGGATGTGACGGCAATACCGGCGGCAAAGTCGAGGAACTCGTTGCCGTCAACGTCTTCGACGCGGATGCCGCGGCCGCGCCTGGCAACCAGCGGATAAGAGCGGGTATAACTGGGCGAGATGAGCCGGTCATCGGCCTCAACGGCAGCCCTGGCATTGGGTCCAGGCAGCGGACAGCGAAGCTTGGGGCCGTATTGCGCGTGCGTTTCCTGCTTTGTCATGGTCGTTTCTCCTCGGCAGATTCGGTTGCCGGCCGTCGCACGATCCTTGGGATGGAGTGCGGCCACGATCCCGGTGGACGGGATCATCCGTGTCGGCTCGCCTGGGCGGATGCATGCGAGGCGAGCAAAGTCAGGAAGGAGCCTTCGGCGGAACGGTACTAATCGCCGCCGAAGAGGCTAGGTCGTGTGCGGGTGGGCAGCACGCGGAGATGCTGCCGCGGGCAGATGCAGCGCGCGCGCCACCGCGACCAGCGCTTGGCGGCTGGAGGTGCAGTTGTCGCGTGTGTGTGGCGCATCTGCATTGGGCTCCCGCTTGCTTGAGCATAGACCATCTTGACTTTTTCTGTATAGATTCTTTATTTCTCCGCCCGGCGCCTCTCACGGGGGCGAGCCGGCTGGGTCACACAAAAACGCGGCAAGAAGCGGGAAGCGGGCGGGCGCGAATGCGGCTACGATGATTCCATTCTCATGACGAATGCCAAAACACAAGACGGCCACTCTGCAGGCAACGCCGCGCCGCTCATCCGGATTGTGCTGGCCTTTGCCTGCGTGTATTTTTTCTGGGGCTCGACGTACACCGCGATCCGCATCGGAGCCGCTCAGATGCCGGCCCTGCTGCTGGCCGGTACACGATTCACCGTGGCCGGCGCGCTGTTGCTTGCATGGTGCCGGTGGCGCGGCCTGCGGCTGTTGTGGCCAACGAAGACGATGCTGACGATGGCGGCCGTGGGACTGTTGCTGCTTGGCGGCGGCAACGTCGGCCTTGTCTATGGCGAAAAGTCGGTGGAGAGCGGACTGGCCTCCCTTGTGCTCGCCGCAATTCCGCTGTTCATCGCGTTTTTGGAGATGATCCTGCCGGGCGGCGAGCCGCTACCCGCGCGCGGCTGGGTGGGCATGACGCTCGGCGCGGCCGGATTGGCGGCAGTAGTCTCGCCGTCGCTGAGCGCCGGTTTCAGCGGAGATCGCGCGCGTCTGCTGGCCATCGCGGCGCTGCTCGGCGGGTCTCTGTCATGGGCCGTGGGAAGCGTTCTCTCCCGGCGCGCCCGGCTGCCGGTGAACAGCTTTGTGGCGGCGGCCTGGCAGATGCTGGCCGCAGGCGTGTTCAACACAGCGTTCGGTTCGGCGATTGGGGGCTGGAGCCAGTTTCACGTCAACGCCGCGTCGATCGGCTCGCTCGCCTATCTCGTGACCTGCGGATCGCTGCTCGGTTACACGGGGTATATCTATCTCCTGGAGCATGTGCCCGTGGCGAAGGTCGCGTCCTACGCATACGTCAACCCGGTAGTGGCGGTGCTGCTGGGCATGCTGTTGCTGCACGAGCGGCCGGAGCCGGCCGAGTTCGTCGGCATGGCTGCCGTGGTCATCGCGGTTTTCCTCATGACGACGGCGCGGGTCGGAACCCGGTCGAGAACGGACGCGAAGGGATTGGAAGAGGTTCCGGCAGAATAGCGGCGGCATCGCGGCCAGCTAGGGCAATGGCTGCTTCTCGAACGCCGTCGTGGGAACCAGCGCGGGCTGCGCATCGCCATCGAGGGTGACGGCGCCGTGCTCAAACGTGGCTAGGGCAGCGTCGTCGCCGGCAAGCGCCATCCAGCAGACCGCCCCTTTCTTGATCGCCGTGCAAACGGTTTCCACGGTATATTGCACCTCGGGCTGGCCTTGCAGTACGGCTCGGGTGCGCTCGATCCAGAAATTGTGCACGCCGAGCGTGTAGGTTCCGTAGACGGAGCCTGAGAGTTCGAACGTTTGCGTGAGGCTTTCCGACGCGCTTTGGCCGAAGCCGGGCAGGTCCTTCTCCGTGACCTGCGAACCGAGGCAGTCGCTGGGCAGTGCGACAACAACCACCATGGAGACGGGAGGCGCGTGCTTCGCAGTCAGCGCGGTCTGGATGCAGTTGATGCCGCGCTTTTCAGCGTCGGAGGTCGCGGCCTTCTGCCATTGCTCCCGCACTTCGGCTGGCGATGGATTGTTTTCCGAGACGTCCCAGTCGGCGGGGAGCGAATAACTGAATCCGAGGCTGTTTGCGTGGACCTGTTGCGGCTGCGCCGGTGCGGGTGAGGGCGCCGGCTGCTGGCCGAAAAGTGCCGGCGCAAAAAGCGCGAAACACGCAACAACCATGGTGGATTTCATCGCCTGCGAGTCTAGCACGCAAGGCAGGCGAATTGAATGCCGGCCGTTACTGCACGGGGCCGGGGCCGGCAGCGTTTGCCTCTACTGGAGAAAGGCAGACACTACCGAGGCAATTCCCAATATCGAGAAGAGGAAGCCGGCGTACCAGTAGATCTTGCTGCGCGTGAGCAGCGTGACCGACGTGATGACCAGGCCGATCTCGAGCATGGCTTCGCCGAGGTCAAAGCGATTGGCCCGGAGCTCAGCCTTCTCCACCTTTTCCTCGAAGGCTCTTGCTTTTTCGACGTCCTCCTTCAGGTCTTCGTCCCATTTCGCCTGGTGGTCGGCGTAGGACTTCTGAATCTTTGCCGCCTTGTCCTTGTCCGTGACCGTGGCGATGCCAAGCAGGTCGTTGGCCAGGCTCGTGTTGTAGGAGCGGATCTTCTTGGCCTGGTACTCGTTCCACTGGTCGGTGGCCTTGTTCTGATCCAGCACGGCTTCGGTATGCGTTCGATGACCCAGAACGGTGGTGACTGCCACCATCACAGCCAGCACGCTCATAGTGAAGGCGACCGGCCGCAAAGATGACTCGCCGCCTTTTTCGGCCTGCTCTTTCAATTCCTGAACTTCGTTGGCTTCCATGGGGGACCTCCCGGGGATTACTTCCGTTTCCAGCGTACGCCGTCCTTGGAGTCTTCGATGACAATGCCCTTTTCCGTCAGCTCATTGCGGATCTGGTCGGCGCGGGCAAAGTTGCGGATCTTCTTGGCCTGCGTGCGTTCGGAGAGCAGGGCTTCGACGGCCTCGTCGGTGAGTGACATCTTCGCCAGCAGTTTCGGCGCTATCTCGGCATGCCTGCCGGCCTGCTCGGCCCACTCGACAGCGCGGCGCGTGGGTGCGGCATCATGATCTTCGATGACGTCGAAGACGGCGTCGAACTTCTTGAGCACGGCGAGGACGGCGTCGCGATCGCCGCCGAGGAGTTCGTTGCGGTCGATGGCCGTGTTCGCGGCGCGAACGAGGTCGAAGACCGGTGCGCGCGCCTCGGCGGTGTTCAAGTCGTTGGCCAGCGCGGCCAAAAAGTCGGCGTCCGCCTTTTTCGCGGCTTCCTGCAGGGCAGGATTCTCACCCGCTGCGAAGCTGCCCTGGGTCAGCCGCTCATGGAAGGTCCGCAAGCGGTCGATGGCAGCGGTCGCGTCGACCAGGCTGTCGAAAGTGAAGTTGAGCTGGCGCCGGTATGGCACAGAGATCAGCGCGAGCCGGATGGCTGATGCTTTGTAGCCTTTGAGAAGCAGGTCGCGCAGCGTGTAGAAGTTGCCCTCGCTTTTCGACATCTTGCGCCCATCGACGAGAAGGAAGCGCACATGCATCCAATGACGGGCGAAGAGCTTATGGGTCACGCTTTCGCTCTGCGCGATCTCGTTCTCGTGGTGCGGGAACATCAGGTCTTCTCCGCCCGCGTGCAGGTCGAAGCTGTCGCCGAGGTATTCCATCGCCATGGCCGAGCACTCGATGTGCCAGCCTGGGCGGCCGCGGCCGATGGGCGTGTCCCACGAAGTCTCGCCGGGTTTGGCGGCCTTCCAAAGGGCGAAGTCGCGAGCCGAATCCTTCTCGTACTCGTCGACGTCGACGCGCGCGCCGTCTTCCATGCCGCTCAGGTCCTTCTTGCTCAGCTTGCCGTATTCAGGGAAGGACTTGAGGCGGAAGTACCAGCTGCCGTCCTCCGCCTGGTAGGCTGCGCCGGCCTCGGCGAGCCGCTGGATGAGTTCAACCATGCGAGGGATGTGTTCGGTGGCGCGGGCGATGATCTCAGGCCGCTCGACGCGCAACGACTCAAGGTCCTCGAAGAAGGCCGCCACATACTTCGCGGTGTAATCGCCGATGGGCACGCCGGACTGCGCGGCGTTGCGGATGATCTTGTCATCGACGTCCGTGATGTTCATGACGTGGCGCAGCGGGACACCATTCAGCCTGAGGAAACGGCGCAGCACGTCGATCTCGAGAAAAGTGCGGAAATTGCCGATGTGGCCGTAATCGTAGACGGTAGGCCCGCAAGCATATATACGCAGAGGTTCGTCCGGCGCGGGTGCGAGCGTATCCTCTTCTCCGGTAAGGGTGTTAAATAGGCGGAGGGTCATCGGCGCTGGGTCGTTCTGCTGGGTCATTCGTGCGGTTGTTTCGGGCTGGCAGACCAGAACGATTGTATCAGTGGACGGCGATGGGCAAGGAGGCCGCGTCTTGTCCTACTGCCGAGTACGATGGCTCCGCAGGCTGGAGTATCATTTGCAGATCGAATCGCCGCTCGATTTGTCCGCTTCCAATGCAAGTGGAGGCGAATTGGCGCTTACAGACCAAGCCGGAATCGACCGCCTGCAGGCTGTTCGAGCTGCTTATGCTCGGCAAGTCTGCGCAATCGCCGGAATTCCACCGGGCGGCGGAATTGAAGCGGCGCTGGCGGTGATTCCACGAGAACAGTTTGTGGGGCCGCCGCCATGGCGGGTCGTCACGCCGCGCGGCGGGGCGTGCTCCAAGTCGGACGATCCGGCAATCCTTTATCAGGATGTGCTGGTAACTCTGGGCGGGGAACCAGGGCTGAACAACGGCCAGCCTAGCCTGCACGTCCTGTGCATTGCGGCGTTGCATTTGCGGGCTGGCGAGCGCGTTGTCCATGTCGGCGCCGGGACGGGCTACTACACGGCAGTGCTGGCGCGTCTCGCAGGCGAAACGGGACTGGTCGACGCCTACGAGATCGAGCCGGATTTTGCCGAACGGGCCAAGGCGAACTTCGCCGGATTTCAGCAGGTGGAAGTTCACGCGCGGTCGGGCGCCGTAGGCCCGCTGCCGGAGTGCGATGCGATCTATGTGAATGCTGCCGCGGCCGAACCGCTTGCCGTGTGGCTGGACTCGCTTCGTCCCGGCGGAAGACTGCTGTTTCCATTGGGTGGCCGTGACGGTGCGGGCGAGATGCTGTTGCTGACGCGAGGCGAGGCCGAGTTCTCGGCGCAGTTCCTTTCCCAGGTGCAATTCGTACCGCTGATCGGCGCACAGGACGAGCAGGCAAGCCGCGCGCTGCGGGTAGCGTTCCGGCGCGGGGGCGCGAAGCGGGTCCGGAGGCTGGTGCGGAACGATACGCCGGATCCGACTTGCTGGCTGGCCGGCAAAGGGTGGTGGCTGGGGGAGTGATCGAAGCAAGTCAGCCCGGCAGGCATTTCGACGTGGCCGCCGCGGTTCTACCCGGATCTCGCCGGACTGCGCACCGGCAGATTCAGCAACACCCATGCCAGCACACGCAGGGCGGGTAGATGAGAGAGCCGGCGTTCCGGCCTCAAATTCTCAAACTCCCAGCGCGAGCGACGGATCTGCCGTTAGGCCGGGCAGTGCATTCTCGCCGGCCAGAAGGCGAGGCCAGGCGGCGGCGGCGATCATGGCCGCGTTGTCAGTGGAGAGCGCGAGCGCGGGGAAGGCGATGCGGAGGCCGCGCTGGGCCGCTTCGGACGTGAAGCGTTCGCGCAGCTCCCGATTCGCCGCAACGCCTCCGGTAATCAGCAGGTGAGTGACGCTGTAAGCTTCAGCGGCAGCAAGCGTCTTCTTCATCAGGTCGCCGACGACGGCGTATTGGAAGCTGGCGATGAGGTCGAGCGTGGCCTGCGAACAGAGGCCGAGGGCCTCTTCACTCGTCTGCGGAATGGCTATATGAGGTCCATTGGACCCGCTCCAAACGTGTTCAGAATGAACCAATTGCGCAGGGAACAGTCGCGACGCGCGCACCTCAGCTTCAGAACGCATGCTGTGCAGCTGGACATAGCGCAGGACCGCGGTCTTGATTCCTGAAAAAGAGAAAAGAAAGTGCGGGTCGAGATGCGCGATCGGCGCCGTGCGAGCGTCCTTCGTCCGGGGAGCTTGCCCGGCGAGATGCGCTTTGCGCTTAATCTGTGCGAACGAGAACGGCACGCCATGGGGATCGCCGAAACGGGCCAGCGAGTCGATCCAGGGACCCCCCGGATAGCCCAGCCCGAGCAGCTTGGCCACCTTGTCGAAGGCCTCGCCCGCGGCATCGTCGAGCGTGCGCCCGACCAACTTGTAGGTCCATGTGCCTTGAACGGGGCACGCCAGAAAGAGGTGCGTGTGACCGCCGGAGACGACAAGGGCCAGGGACTTCTCGTCCGGTGAGCCATCCGCAGCGGCGGCGGTGTCGGTCAGATGCCTTTCGTTAAGAAGAACTGCGTGGATGTGCCCTTCGAGATGGTTTACGGCGACCAGCGGCAGGTTTTCAGCATAGGCGAGGGCTTTGGCGTAGGTGATTCCCACGAGAAGCGCACCGGCAAGGCCGGGGCCGGAGGTCACAGCGACGGCGTCGAGATCGGCGAACGTGACGCCGGCCTGCGCGAGCGCGGCGCGGACCACCGGCACGATGTTGCGCAGATGCTCGCGGCTGGCCAGCTCGGGCACGACTCCGCCATAGCGCGCATGCGTGGCGATCTGCGAGGCGACGACCGAGGAGAGGGTGCGTGCACCGCGCTCGACAACAGCCGCGGCGGTCTCATCGCAGGAGGTCTCGATGCCGAGAATGAGGCCGCGAGGGGTCATACTTTCAGTGTATCGAGCAGACGGGCGGGATCGATCGCGCGACAATAGAGGCAGAAAGAATGTCCGGCGTCACTCGCCAATTCGAGGTCGCTTGCGGGATCGTGGGTGAGCTGCGTGCGGCTGGTTACGAGGCCTATCTCGCCGGCGGGTGCGTGCGCGATTTGCTGCTCGGACGGCAGCCCAAGGACTATGACGTGGCGACCAGCGCCACGCCGGAGGCCGTGCTGCGCATGTTCAAGCGCACGTTCGGTGTGGGAGCGCATTTTGGCGTGGTGCTGGTGGCGATGCGCGCCGACGGCCAGCCGGATTTGGACTATGAGGGCGAGAAGCCGGAGTTTGTTCTGACCGAGGTGGCGACATTCCGGTCCGATGGCGCCTATTCCGACGGACGGCACCCCGATGCAGTGCGTTACACGCTGAGTGCGGAAGACGACGTACGGCGCCGCGACTTTACGATCAACGGGCTGCTGCTGGATCCGCTGCGCGAGAGCGGGATTCCGCAGGAAAGCCTTGCCGATCGCGAATTTGTTTCTGCTGCCGTGATCGACCATGTCGGCGGCGTAGCGGATCTCGACGCCGGCATCGTACGGGCTATAGGTCGAGCCGAGCTGCGCTTCGAAGAGGACCATTTGCGCATGCTGCGCGGCGTGCGGTTCGCGGCGCGATTCGGATTCGAGCTGGAGAAACGGACAGGAGCCGCGATTCAGTCGCTCGCCGGGCGCATCGGCGCCGTGAGCCGCGAACGGATTCGCGATGAGCTGACTAAGATGCTCTGCGAAGGCCACGCGCGGCGGGCGTTCGAGCTGCTGGACGAGACCGGCCTGCTCTCCCAGGTGTTGCCGGAGATCGCAAAGATGAAGGGCGTGGAGCAGCCGCCGCAGTTCCACCCGGAGGGCGATGTGTGGATTCACACGCTCATGCTGCTGGAGCAGCTGGAGCCGGGCTGCGAGGCCGCGCTGGCCTGGGGCGCGCTGCTGCACGACGTGGGCAAGCCGCCGACTTTCCGCCGTGCGCCGGACCGCATCCGGTTTGACGGGCATGTTGAAGTCGGCGTCGCGATGGGAGCGGAGATCTGCCGGCGGTTCCGCTTTTCGAACGACGAGACGTGGCAGATTCTGGCGCTGATTGAGAATCACATGAAGTTCGCCGACGTGCAGAAGATGCGTGCGTCGACGCTGAAGCGGTTCTTCCGGCTCGATCGCTTCGACCAGCACTTGGCGCTGCACAAGATGGATTGCCTCGCGGCACATCGCAACCTTGAGAACTGGGAGTATGTGCGCGAACGGTACCAGGCAATGCCCGCTGAAGATGTCCGGCCGCGGCCGCTGGTGACTGGCCGCGAATTGATCGAGGCCGGATTCAAGCCTGGGCCGGCGTTCAAGGAGATTCTGCGTGTCGTCGAGGATGCGCAGCTCGAGGGAACAGTGGCGACCGCAGCCGAGGCAATGGCGATGGTGAGGGAAAGATTCCACGCCTGAAGGACATGGATTCCAGAGCGGTAGCGACCACGCCCGCTGCGGATGTGTTCAAACTGGCACGCGCGAACTCAAGTTGAGTGCGGTGTCAGGTGTGATCTTCCGCACTGCCGGTTGTTCCTGGAGATGAAATAAAGGGATAGTGGGCTTATTGACCGTGATCGGTCTCCAGGCCTCTCATCCTCATCCCCGGAAAGCGAGCTACTATGACCAGTGCCACCGCGACTCAATCGTACATCGACTTTCAGTCGGAGTGGGCGCGGTTGGAACTGCCGGCGCACGTGCGCGATGTGCTGGGTGCGGCTCCGCTGGTGCAGGCGCCGGAGAACCGCCAGCAGTTGCTCGACTGGGCTCTGGGACGCGCCACGGGAACCACCGACTGGCGGCTGGGCAATCGTGAAGACCACGGCGTCTATGAAGCGGTGTTTCACCCACCCGGCATGGGGCGCGTGGTGGAAGCGGTTGTCACCAAGGCGAGAAACGGGCTCGCCATCAATTTCCCCGATCCCGCTATGCGGCGGCGCGATCCGGACGCGATGGTGATTGGCGACGAATTGCCGACCGACAAGCCCACTTACCGCGAGCGATTCGGCGAAGGCTTCGAGCGTATGCGCCAGCAGACGCTGGACTGGCTGAAGACACAGGAACTCGTGGCAATGCCGTTCTATGCCGGCACGGACTCGCTCGGCTATGGCTCGCTGCTGATTGTGCCGCGGCAGGCAGCGTTCTTTGCGGCGGCTCTGGCCGACCTTCAGGGGATGATCCCGCGCAGCCGCGTGCCGGCGGAGTTCGCCATCAACGGCGGTGTGTTATTTGTAGCGCCGCCGTTCCGGCATACGCATTTCGGTGGGCGGCAGGTGGTGGTGCATGACCGCTCGGCAAAACATCAGGAGATTTTTGCCTACAATCTCTATCCGGGGCCGAGCGCGAAAAAAGGCGTGTACTCGCTGCTGCTCGACATCGGCGAGCGCGAAGGATGGACAACGAACCATTGCGCAGCGGTTGCCGTGATGACTCCGTATGAGAATCAGCTGATCCTGATGCACGAGGGCGCGAGCGGCGGCGGCAAGAGCGAGATGACCGAGCACATCCATCGCATGGAGGATGGAAGGCTGCTGCTGGGGCGCAACGTCATCACACGGGAGGAGCGCACGCTGAACCTGCCTGAGGCGTGCCACCTGCGGCCCATCGCCGACGACATGGCGTGCGCGCATCCGCGCTACCAGGGCAATCATGGGCGGCTGACGGTGGCCGATTCGGAGAGCGGATGGTTTGTCCGCGTGGACCATATTCACAGCTACGGCACGGCGCCGAACCTCGAGCGGCTGTGCATCGATCCGCCGGAACCTCTTATCTTTCTGAATCACTACATTGTGCCCGGCGGCACCTGCCTGACTTGGGAGCACGTCGAAGACGCGCCGGGCAAGTTGTGCCCCAATCCGCGCGTGATTCTTCCCCGGCGGCTTCTCCGGGATATCCTCGACGGCCCGCAGCGTATAGACGTGCGCAGCTTCGGCGTGCGCTGCCCTCCGACGCACACTGAAAGCCGGCTGTACGGCATTCTGGCGATGCTGCACGTGCTGAGCCCTGCGCTGGCATGGCTGTGGAGGCTGGCGGCGCCGCGCGGGCATGCGAACCCAAGCATCAGCGACAGCCGGCAGGGAGACGGGCTTCTGGAGGATCTTGACCGGGACGACTCGACGCCGAATTCTCAAATGGACTCGGAAGGCGTCGGGTCCTACTGGGCGTTTGCGACGGGCCGGCGGGTGGACCAGGCGAATCTGCTGCTGCGCCAGATAGTCGAGACACCGGAGACGCGCTACGTGTTGCTGCCCAACCAGCATATCGGTGCGTGGAAGGTGGGCTTCATGGCGGAGTGGATTGCACGCGAGTACCTTGCCCGGCGCGGCAGCGCGCGTTTCGGCCGCGAGCAGGTAGTTGAGGCGCCGTGCCCCCTGCTGGGGTACATCCCGCACCAGCTCAAGATCGAAGGCTCGATGATCCCGCGCGTGTTTCTGCGGGTCGAGGAGCAGTTGCAAGGCGGACCGGAGGTTTACGAAGAGGGCGCGCGCCAGTGGCGCGAGTTCTTCGCACGCGAGCTGAAGCCGTTTCTCGTGCCGGACCTCGACCCACTGGGCAAGCGCATCATTGAAGCTTGCCTGGACAACGCGCACCAGGAAGACTACCGTCGGCTGATTCAACATCCGATGTTTCGCGACGAATAACCGGAGAGCCGCCATCGGTTCGCCGGCTCAGGAATGCCGTGTCATTGGGGGCCCGATCCGCCGCAGCTACAGAGGAGGAGGCGGCTACTCGATGAACACTACCTTTGCGCCGTGCTTGTTGGCGAAGGCGCGGGCGTTGGTTTGGATGGTCTGCCACTCGGCTCCCGTGATCTTTTTCCCACTCAGCATATCGCTGCCGGAGACGTAGAGCACCTCCAGGTTTCCTGAGAATGTGAGCGGTTCGAAGATGTGGGCCTCAACCAGAAGAAGGACGTCGAGGCTCGAGGTCGACTCGCCCAGGCTGGCATCGAGGATGCAGCTCTTGTAGAGATCGGTCTTCAGCCTGTCATTGGCTTTCCCATAGACAGCGCCGAGCAGATCGTAGCTGATCTGGTCATCGGCCGCGACCTTCATGCCGGCCGTGATACCGAATGTGTCGCCGGCAAAGAAGATGGCGTTGGTTTTGAACCTGGGGTTCAGGACCATGTAGCTGCTTCCGTAAGTGACAGCGGAGCCGTGCGGGCGGCGTCCGTAGTTGAGCGCGGCAAAGACCTGCTTCGACTTGGGATTGAAGAACGGGTTCACCGCTTCGAACTCGCCGGGCTTCGCGTCGACGGTGGGGGTTCGCAATCCGCCAGGCGACATGACACGGCCCATTCCGCCATACTGCGGATCGAACTTGTCGTTCGCAAGCACGTCTTTGCGGAATGTGACCTTGTCGTCGGTTGCCACCCGGAGCTGCGCCGGATTGAGCGGGTCGCTCTTCAGGCGCATCTCCTTCACGGCCGGCTGGCCCGGCGCACCGATCGCGCGCACGGCTCGCTCGTACATCTGCGTGTAGGAGTCGTAGTTGTTGGGCGACATGAACCAGCTCGTCGACTTGAAGTTGATGGTCAGTTCGGCCGTTTGAAGGCGCTTGGTCATGTGGTTGAAGCCATCCATCAACTGCGCCTTGTTGGCCTTTTTCCCCTGCGGAGTGAGCTTGAGCGCGGCAATCGTCTCTTCAATGAGCTTTGCGCCTTTGCGTGTGTTGATGTCATGCAGTTCGGCGCGAACGTAGTGGTGCTGCACCACGCTTGCCTGCACCCGCTGCATTTGGTCGCTGAGCTGCGACGACGGCGTCGTCGGCTTTACTCCGGCTGTCCAGGTACCCATATGTCTCGGTGACCTCTGGCCGAATCATGCCACGAGGCGCGCCGAGCTGGCAACGGCTTTATAAGACCTGGAACACAGGTATATGCATCAGCCCGCGCCGGCACAAAGCCATAGGGCAGGATCAAACTGCATACAGGTTCCGGCTCAGGAACTCGTTGCGGAATTTGGCGCTTGGATCATAGTGCGCAAGCTGCGCCTTGAATTCAGCGAGCCGCGGATAGCGCGCATCGAGCTTCGCCGGCGGCAGCGTAAACAGTTTGCCCCAGTGCGGGCGCGCTTCAAACGGCTCGAGCTCGGCCTCGATCATCGGCAGTATGTCGCTCACCTCAGGCCACTCGGGCTTCCACGTGAAATGGATGGCAAGCGACGGGCGCTGGTAGGCCATGCTCATCCACAGGTCGTCCGCCGCGATGGTGCGCAGTTCGGTGACGAAGAGATGCGGCGTGATGCGGTTGCGCAGCTTTTCGACGGCGAGGATGGCCTGGTAGCCGCGGTCGCGCGGAACGAAGTACTCGGTCTGCAGCTCGCGGCCGCTGGAAGGCGTGAAGTTCATTTTGAAATGCGGCAGCCGCTCGTGCCACGGGCCTGGAATGCCTTGCTGCTCGGTGCAGGCTTCGGCGGAGTGGCCGTCGATGGGATGCAGTTTCTCTTTTGCGAGCGCCGCGCCGAAGAATGTGTCCGCCCACTTGTTGGGGTCCCCTGGAGAAAGGCGCCGCTTGATCCATACCTGGGTGGCGTGATGGTTCTGCCAGTCGGTGAAGAGGCTCACGCTGTAGCCTGCGGAGATGATCTCGTCGAAATGATGCGCGAGGTGATCGAAGGAGAGATTGCGGTAAACCGACTGCGCCACCTGAAACGTCGGCTGCACGTCGAGCGTGACCCGGGTGACGATGCCCACGGCGCCAAGCCCGACCACCGCGGCGTGAAAACGATCGCCGTCCTTTTCCCGCGAAAGCGTGACCAGGCCTCCATCGGCAGTGACGAACTCAAGCGCGGAGACGGGCGTGGCCAGGTTGCCGTTGCGGATGCCGGAGCCGTGCGTGGCGGTGGCAATGGCGCCGGCCACCGAGATATGCGGCAGCGACGCGAGATTGTGCAGCGCCCAGCCGCGCGCCTCGAGGACCGGGGCAAGCTGGCCGTATGCAATGCCGGCGCCGACCGTGACGGTGCGCGCCTTTTCGTCTAAGTCGATCGAGTCGAGGCGCTTGAGCGAGATCTGGTTGGCATTGCTGTCGGCAATCGCGTTGAACGAGTGGCGCGAGCCAAGCGCGCGAATCTTTGCGCAGCTCTTGACGATCTGGCGGACCTCGTCGACGGAACCGGGAGTGTGCAGATGATCGGTGCTGTAAGTGAGATTGCCGGCCCAGTTGGTGCGCGGCGCGGCGGGCTGTTGCCCGGGTACAGCGTTTGACAACATGCTGCCCGCGATGATCGCCCCCGACGCCTTGAGGAACTCCCGTTTGTCCATCATCGAATTGCTCCCAATGAAGTCGCGCCACCGGGAATCAGGAAAATGTGGTTCTGGGCTAAGATATCACTCCACTCACCGGCAATTCTGGCGTGGCTTCGATGAGCTGCCGCGTGTACGCCTCGCGCGGGTTCGCGCATAGCGCCTCCGCCTCGCCCGCCTCGACCAGCCTCCCCCGCTGCATCACCGCAATTCGCGTGCTCAGGTAGCGAACCAGCGGCATGGCATGCGAAATGAACAGATACGTGAGCCCGTGCTCGCGCTGCAGGCCGCGCAACAGGTTCACGATCTGCGCACCCACGCTGACATCGAGCGCAGAGACCGGCTCGTCGAGAATCAGCAGCCTCGGCCGAAGCGCAAGCGCCCGCGCGATGTTGATGCGCTGCCGCTGGCCGCCGGAAAACTGGTGCGGATAGCGCCCCAGCGCCGGCTCGTCGAGCCCGACCTCCATGAGCAGCTCGACCACCCGCGTCCGCAGAGCAGCCCGTCCCGACGGCATGCCTGCCTCGCCGCTGTGAATCCGGAACGGCTCAGCGACGATTTCTGAAACCGTCATGCGCGGGTTCAGCGCGGCGTATGGGTCCTGAAACACGGGCTGCATCTGCCGCCGCAGTCTTTTCAGTTCGGCCTTCGGCGCGCGGGCCAGATCCACGCCATCCACGCGAACCATGCCGCGGCTCGGCGCCACCAGGCCCAGAATCATGCGCGCCACGGTCGTCTTGCCCGACCCCGACTCGCCAACCAGCCCCAGCGTCTCGCCGGCCTCGATCGAGAGCGTTACATCCTCGACCACAGACTCCATCTCCGTGCGCAGCCCCTCACGCCGCGGATACTCCTTCGAGACGGCTTCGACCTCAACCAGCGCCATGCACCGATGGTATATGTCTTCGCGCCCGCTCTCGATGGCCTTGAAACGTCCTGCACGGCCATCCGTCGATCCGTGAACAATCCGGCGCTATAATCGCCACCGGCCGCGCCAGACGATCCGCGCGGAAATCCCCCGCCGGGCAAACGCCCGGCAGAAAGAGGGCTCCCCTCATGTCCTCCCCCGGTTTCGTCTTTGCCAATCCCACCTATACGGCCGACAACTTCTTCACCTACAGCGCCGGCCAGATCGACGCCGACTCTTCCATTCAGGCGCTTCAAGCCACCGAACCCATCCCCGCGCCGCAAGTCGACCCACCCGTGATGGACCTCGGCTCCGTCCTCGGCGCCGATGCCATTGCACAGATCCAATCAGCCGGTCAGATCGTGTTTCATTCTGTCGGCGACACGGGCGGCATCAAGAATCCCTCGCCTCAGCTCGCCGTGGCCGACGCCATGTGCGCCGACCTCGTCAACAAGACGTACGCCACCGGCCTGCCCGCGTTCTTCTATCACCTCGGCGACGTGGTCTATTACTTCGGCCAGGAGCAGTACTATCCCGAGCAGTTCTACGACCCTTACCGCAATTACAACGCGCCCATTCTTGCCATTCCCGGCAATCACGATGGAGTATTGTTCGCGAAAGAGCCGGTCGACTACTCGCTTCAAGCCTTCGTCGAAAATTTCTGCACCGCCGCTCCGGCTGAGGCCGCACCCAGCTTCTCGCGCACCACGATGACCCAGCCCGGCGTGTACTTCGTTCTCACCGCACCGTTCACGCGTATTCTCGGGCTCTACTCCAACACCGGCGAGCAGATGGGCATTCTCGGCGACAACGCGACCATCGGCCAGGCGCAGATCGCGTTCCTCACCGGACAGCTGCAGGCCGCGCTTGCCGCGCGCAATCAGCCGAACGCCGCGCCCGAAGCGCTGATCCTGGCTGTTCATCATCCACCGTTCACCGGCTCGAGCCAGCATTTTCCCAGTGCGGCCATGCTGGCGCAGATCGACGCCTGCTGCCAACAGGCCGGCATGTGGCCCGACCTTGTGCTCTCCGGCCACTCGCACCTCTACGAGCGCTACACGCGCACCATGAAGGCCGACGGCCGCCAGATTCCCTATGTCGTTGCCGGCAACGGCGGCTACTACAACCTGTCGAAGATGAAGATGAGCTCGAAGGGCAGAAAGCCGTCCCCCGGCCAGCACTCGGAACCAGACGGCCGGGGCAACACGATTACCCTCGACCAGTACAACGACAGCAGCTTCGGCTTCATACGCGTCACCGTCAGCGCGACATCGATCGAGGTCGACTCCCTGGGCGTCGACGAGGCCTCGCCGACCACTACGCCGACCATCATCGACAGCTTCAACGTGAATCTGGCAACCCACGCCGTCACCACGTTCAGCGCGTAGCGTTGTCGCATGCCCCGCAGCGACCGGGTTCCGGCGATCGATTGTAGGATCGCCGGGGCGCTCAATCAAGCCTAGGATGCAGCTTGTGGAAGCCGGTTGCTTCCTGGTAGGCGCGGGCGAACGCGGCCAGCTTTGCGTCCTGGTAGTGCGCGGCGAGGAACGTGAGCGAAACCGGCGTTCCTGGCCCGCCGATGTCGTCGTTGTCGCCGTCGTCCACCTTGGGCGGTTTCGGCGCGTCGTCGCCACGCAGTCCGTTGGGCAGGATGATTGCCGGATGGCCGGTAAGGTTCGTTGCCACGAGCTGCGCGCCGAATGTCGGCGTCACGATCACGTCGACGGTCTCGAACAGTGCTGAAACCTTCTGGATGGCGAGCGTCCGCGCGCGGTTAGCCTGGATGTATTCGACCGCCGGATAGAAGCGCGACGTGCGGAATGCGTTAGGCCAGTCCTCGATGCCCTGCTCGGTGAGCAGTTTGTCGCGGCCGCTCAGCGTCAGGTCGTCGAAGGCCGCGGCGGCCTCCGCGGTCAAGAGCGCCGTCATCGCACCATAGGGAAGGTGCGGCAACTCGACGGGAACGAGGTTCACACCCATCGCTTTTAGCTTGTCGAGCGCGGCGAGATCGTACTTGCGGTCGTAGTCGCGGCGCGCGCGGCCGATCTGCGCCTGGCGGTTGCCGTCTTCGCGCTTCTTCTTCTCGTCGGTGGTCTCGCCGGGTTTGGCCTCATCGAGCTTCAGCGGCTCCGGAGGATCGAACTCCTTCTTCAGGTAGCCGATGCGCAACGCCTTCCAGTCGGAATTCGGTTCCCAGCGAAACTCGGCGGGATAGACCGACGTGTCCTTGCCGTCGGGTCCGTGAATGGCTTCGAGCACGAGCGCGCAATCTTCGACCGACCGGCAGATCGGGCCCAGCTTGTCCATCGTCCAACTCAGCGCCATGGCGCCTGTGCGCGGCACGAAGCCGAAGGTCGGCCGCAGTCCGGTCGTTCCGCAGCGCGTGGAAGGCGAGGAGATGGAGCCGAGCGTCTCCGAACCGATGGCGAAGCCGACGCAGCCCGCGGCCACTCCGCTAGCCGAGCCGGCCGACGATCCGCTCGAGCCCTGTGCCGGATTCCACGGGTTGCGGGTGCGCCCGCCAAACCACTTGTCGCCCATGGCGAGCGCGCCCAGCGTGAACTTGCAGACGAGCACCGCGCCGGCCGCATCGAGCCGCTGGACGACGGTCGCGTCTTCTTCGAAGCTCTGATGCTCGAAGCCGCCCGCGCCCCATGTCGTGGGATAGCCCTTCACTGCGAGCAGATCCTTCGCGCCCCAGGGAATGCCGTGCAGAGGGCCGCGATACTTGCCGGCCGCGATTTCCTCGTCAGCTTTCTTCGCTTGCGCTAGAGCGCGTTCCTCCGTGAGGGTGATAACGAAGTGCAGTTTCGAGTCGTACCGCTTGAGGCGATTCAGATACATCTGCGTGAGCGACAGCGAAGTGATCGTACGTGTGCGAAGTAGATCGGCCATCTCGACGACCGTCGCGAAGGCGAGAGCCTCGATTCGTGCAGGCGCCGTCGGACCGGTTTGTGGCGGGCCAAAGTCCGCTACATGAACCGAGCAGCTAGTGGTTTCGCAGTCCTCATGACGAATGGGCTTCGCCGCCGGCATCGGGTGAAACACATACGCCGGCGCCACCGAGTTGGGAATCTTCATCGCGCGGATCGCTTCGTAGCCGCCGCGCTGCTCGCTCAGCCCGTCGAGCATCATCTGCTTTTGCTCTTCGGTGAACGGGCCGATACCGGCCAGCTCCGCGGCGCGGTCGATCATCTCCGGCGTGATCTTGGGGAGTTCCGGCTTCTTGTCCTTGGCGGCCTCCTGCGCCTGCGCAGCGAACGTGTACAAAATGCCGGGAAGAAGCGGGGAGGCGATGCCCGCACGGCTGCAGCCGGCGAGGAAACTACGACGGTCGATCGGCATGGAGAAACGTCCTTGTCGAGGATGAGAGCTACCTCGCCAATATAGCGGAGCCTGGTGTGGAGGTTGTCATCGGCGCTTCGTCGCGCCGGCGCGCGGCCCGCGCCTGCCCGAATCTGTCAAGTGGTCAGGCGGTCGGACGAGATCGCGTCGAGCGGCCAATGATCGACCTCGACGGCGCGGTCTCCGGCAACCGTGATTTCGAGCTCGCACTCGCCGGGCTTGAGTCCATAGACGCGGCTGGTGAGCGCCTCGCGGCCACCCACAAAGCTCTCCACAATCGATCCATCGAGGAAGATGCGCAGCCCGGGCCTCGGCCACGGCAGGCCGGGAAGCGGGAATTCGATTTCGCCGCACCGCACTGCGTTGCCCGGTACGTCGAGGGTGAGCTCCCACTTCGCTTCGCCATTCATCAGCAGGCTTGTTGTCACCACCGAGTGCCTCAGCAGCGGAACGTGCAACAGCAACTCGTGCCGCAGCGTGTCCAGCTTGCGCCTCAGCGGCGCGCCGGGCTTCACGCTGATTCGCTCCAATGCGCCGCGCAGTTTCTCGACTTCTGCCGCCGGATGCATCTCGAGCTGGCCCTGCGCACCGATCGAGAGAGCGCGCGGCAGCGACGTCGCTCCCGCCCAGCCGGCATGCGAGAACTCCGTCTCCGGCCGCTTCTCCGGAACCCAGCCCCACAGGATGCGCCGCCCGTCCGGCGCGACAAAGCTCTTCGGCGCGTAGTAGGCGCCATGATCGAGCACGCCGCTCCGCGTACCGGTGAAGCGACGCGCCTGTGCGTCGTAATCGCCGGTCGACCAGATGACCTTGCCCTCGGCCGAGTAGAACAGGCAATGCTTTCCTTTGAGGGCAAAGAAGTCCGGGCACTCCCACATCTCACCCGTATCCACCGGGTTTGTGCCGGTGCGACCGCTCGGCTTGCCTTCCACAAGCGGGTGCAAATACTCCCAGTGGCGAAGATCGCTCGACCGATACAGCAACACACATCCACCCTTGCCGCGCTCGCCCGAGCCAATGCCCAAGTACCAGGTATCGTCCTCGCGCCACGGGCACGGATCGCGGAAGCCGGTCACATTCATTCCCGGCGGCGGCGTGGCAATTACCGGCTCGGGCAGCTTCCTCCAGTGCAGCAGATCGTCGTCTTCGGCGACGGCGAGCAACTGCGTTTCGCGCAGCTTGTCGCTGCCGTCGCGGATTGTCGCCTGGTCAGGCGGCGCGTTCCGCACACCGGTGTAGATCAGGGTCGGGCGGCCGTCATAAACCACAGCGCTGCCCGTAAAGCAGCCTTCGCTGTCGGGCCCGCCCGGCGTGGGCGCAAGCGCGATGGGCTCATGATGCCAGTGCACCATGTCGGTGCTCACCGCGTGGCCCCAGTGCATGTCGCCCCACACAGCCGCATGGGGATTGACCTGATAGAAGAGGTGGTACCTTCCCTTCCACCAGATGGGCCCGTTGGGATCGTTCATCCAGTTGTGCGGCGCCAGAAAGTGATACTCGGGCCGGTCGAGATCGTGGGCGACGCCGGACGGCGTGAGCGAAGTATCCAAGCGCAGGCAGCATGCGCGGCGCGCCAACGAGGCAAAGGCAACACTTTTGCCCAGCGCACCGAGGAAACACCTTCGGGAGGTCATGGAACAGCTTACCTCGCCGGCGTCAGCTTCAACACATAAGAGTATTTGCACGCGGCGCCGCCGGGCAGCGCGACTTCGAGCGCGCCGGCGCCTTGCGTCCACGTCACCTTTTCACTCGAGCCAAGCAACTCGATCGACTTGACCGGGAACGTGCCGCCTTCATGCGCCCAGCCCAGCGAGTGGATCGTTGCCGTGCCGTTCGCCGGGCACGCCATGCCGATCGCGTAGACGTTCTCCCCCTTCGCCGTGAACCGAAAATCGTCCGCGGTGTAGGGTTTCGTGTCCGTATCGTGGAACGCCCCGCCTGTCACCTGCGTCGGCCCCTCGCCGAAAGTCTTCCAGGGCGTGGTCGCATAGATGGCCTCGCCGTTCACCTTGAGCCACGCGCCCATCTCGAGCAGCCGCGACTTGATCTCGTCGGGTATCGTGCCGTCGGACTTCGGCCCAAAGTTCAGCAAAAGGTTCCCGTTCTTGCTCACAATGTCGATGAGCTGGTGGACGAGGAACTCCGGCGACTTGAAGGTGTCGTTTTCGATATAGCCCCAACTCCTGTCGCTGATCGACGTATCGGTCTGCCAATGTTCGGCGACGATGCGGTCCTGCTGGCCGCGCTCGAAGTCGCGCACGCCGGCCTTCCAGTTCAGCGCGTAGTCCTTGAAGTTGATCACGCCCGTGTAGCCGTGCGCCGCGGCGTAGTTGTAGTAGAACGCAGCGAACTTCGCCACCGCCTCGCGCATGCGCGGCTGCCCGATCCACCAATCGAAGTAGACAATCTCCGGCTTGTACTTTTCGACAAGTTCCGTGTCGCGCGCCAGCCAGTCGCGCGCCCACGCTTCGTTCACATACGTCCAATTGTTCAACAGGCCCCCGCCTTCGCTCTCGATCGCCTCATGCGCCGGTCCGTAGAGCGACGCGTACTTCGGGTCGTTCACGTCGGAGCGGATCCTGCGGCCGCTCTCCATGAACCAGTCGTGCTCCACGCGGTGCGAGCTGAGCCCGAAGTGAAGGCCTTCGGCGCGCACCGCCTTCGCCAGCTCGCCCAGCGTGTCGCGCTTCGGACCCATCTTCGCCACGGTCCAGTCGGAGAGCCCCGAGTCGTACATCGCGAAGCCGTCATGATGCTCCGCCACCGGCATCACGTACTGCGCGCCCGATTCCTTGAATACGTGCGCCCATTCGGCGGCGTCGAAGTGCTCGGCCTTAAACAGCGGGATGAAGTCCTTGTAGCCCTTCACGTCCTTCTGGGCCGGGTCCTTCGAGGCGAACCGGGCCTGGAAGTCCTTGTAGGCGCCCTCGGTTGAAATGTACATGTTGCGCGGGTACCACTCGTTCTCCGCCGCCGGCACCGAGTACACGCCCCAGTGAATGAAGATGCCGAACTTCGCGTCCTTGTACCACTGCGGCTGCTGGTACTTGACCAGCGTCGCCCAGTCCGCGCGGTACGGTCCGTCGCTGATCTGTTTCTCGGCCTCGGCCACCAGCCGGTTGCGCTCCGTATCGTACTTCGCCACCGACTGCTGCCACTCGCGGTCGATCTGCTCGGCGGATTTCACGCCGAGCGTCGGGGCCAGCGGATCGCTCTCAGCGGCCGGCGCCTGCGCAAAAATCTGCGGCGCGGCAAGCAAGAAAGCAGCGGACACAACAAGGCTGATTTTCTTCATAATAGGGCATAGTAAACGGTTACTCCCGTGCAATGCAAAGAAAAGCCGAAGCAGCCCGCTACTCGCTGCGCAAAGCCTGCATCGGATTCACGCTCGCCGCACGCCGCGCCGGCAGATAGCTGGCGATCGTCGTCACCGCCGCCATCAGGAGGCAGGCAGCAAGAACCGTCGTCGGATCGCCCGGCTTCAATCCGAAGAGCTGGCTCGCGATGAGCCGCGAAGCCAACGCGGCCGCCGGCACGCCGAACGCCAATCCGCACGCAACCAGCAGCAGCGTCTCGCGCAGCACCATGCCCATGATGCTTCCCCGCGCGGCGCCCAGCGCCATGCGGATACCGATCTCGCTCGTGCGTTGGCTCACCGTGTAGGCCATCAAGCCGTACAGCCCCACACAAGCCAGCAGCAGCGCCAATGCTCCGAACATGCCGCTCAACGACGCCACCAGCCGCTCCTCGACAAGCGAATCGTCCAGTTGATTCTTGAGCGTCTTCACTTGAAACACCGGGAGCCGGCGGTCGACCTCCTTCACCGCGTCCAGCACCGCCGTCTGCACATTCTCCGGATTCAGCGCCGTTCTGACCTCGAACGTCGCTCCCGTTTCCGGCGCCTGCAATATCGGCAGATACAGCATCGGCGTAGCCGGCTCCTGCAGGTTGTGCACTTTCATATCGCGTGCTTCGCCCACAATCTCGAGCCAGTCCGCATCGCCGCGGTAGCCCGGAATGCTGACATACCTCCCGATCACGTTTTCATCGCCAAAGTAGTGGTGCGCAAAGCTCTCGTTCACCACCGCCACCTTCGGGCTGCCCGCTCGGTCGGCCGAAGAAAACTCCCGCCCACTGACTAGCGGTCCTTGTAGCGTCGCAAAAAACTTCGGTCCCACAGGCTCGATTCCGACCGACGTGAGATCCTCGCCCGCCTGCCGCGCTTTTCCCTGCACATTCACGATTGTGCTGCTCCAGTTCGAGCTCAGTGGCTCGTGCACCGAGAGCGACGCCGATATCACTCCCGGAACCGCGCTCAGCCGCTCCAGCAGCCGCTCATACAGCGGCGCTGCCTGCTCGTCCTTGTACCCCACCATGGTCTGGTTCAACGCGAACATCAGGACGTTTTCCTTGTTAAATCCCGGATAGAAGCTCCTCAGGTTCTCGAGGCTTCGCGCCAGCAGTCCCGCGCCGATCAGCAGCACGAGCGAAACCGCCACCTGCACTACAACCAGAGCGCTTCCCAGCTTCGAGCCATTGCCCGCACTCGCAGTTCCACGCGAACCCTGCGCCAGTCCCTTTGCCGGATCGAGCCGCGTCGCTCTCCACGCCGGAAGCGTCCCAAACAAAATCGCCGTCATCATCGAGATCGCCAGCGTAAAACCCAGCACCTTCACATCCGGTTGCACCGCCAGCGAGACTGGGTTGCGCCCATGCGCCATCAGCTCCAGCAGCCACCGTGAGCCCAGCACCGCCATCCCCGTTCCCAGCAGCCCTCCGCCCAGTCCCAGCAACACGCTCTCCGTAATCAGTTGCCGCATCAGCCTGCGTCTTCCCGCGCCCATCGCCAGCCGAACCGCGATCTCACGTTGCCGCGTCTGGGAGCGCGCCAGCAGCAGGTTTGCAACGTTCGCGCAAGTCGATAGCAGCAGCAGGCCCACAATCGCCATCACCACATACAGCGGCTTTGAAAACTGATTGCGCAGCCCTGCCAGCCCCTGGCTTCCAGGATCGATCCGCAGCCGCGTCGACAGAATCGCCTGCCGCACTGCCGGCGAGTCCACCGGCAATCCCGCAAGGCTGTCCGCAGTCTCGCGCATCGATTGCGCAAACACCGGCTCCAGGTTCGCGCCGGCCGCTTGTGCCGTCACGCCGGGATTCAGCCGCGCCATCACATACAGCCAGTTTCGAAACGGCGCCTTCAAAACGTCGTACGGCATTCCAGATCCCGCAAACGCCGGATTCACCAGCGAGTCCGTCGTCAGCGGAACCGATACATCGATCCGTTCTCCCGGCTGAATCCCATAAAACTCCGGCCCGGTCACGCCCACAATCGTGAACGCCGCATTGTTCAGCAGAATCCGCTTCCCAATCACGCCCGGATCAAGCGCGAAACGCGACTGCCAATAGTCGTAGCCCAGCACCGCAACCGGGTTTTGCCCATCCACGCCCTCGTCATCCGCTCGCAGCGTCCGCCCCTCAATCGCCTTCACCCCCAGCACGGAAAAGTAGTTCCCGGAAACAAATTGCCCGTTGGCCAGCCCGCCTCGCCCGTCCACTTCGAAATCGATGTTGCGCATCCGTCGAAAGGCCAGCGCGCCCGCAAACACCTGCGTGCGTCCCCGAATCGCCTTGTACTGCGGATACGAAAACTGGTCGTCCACCGGCGACCCAGGGTTCACCGTTTTCAGTTGAACCAGTTGCTGCGGATCGCGCACCGGCAGCATTTTGAGCAGAGCCGCGTCGATCAGGCTGAAGATCGCCGTATTGGCGCCGATGCCGAGCCCAAGCGTGATGAGCGCGACAACGGCGAACCCCGGCGCGCGGCGAAGCTGGCGCAGCCCGTAGCGGACATCGGACCAGACCGTGCCGACGCCAAGCGCGGCGTCCGCTGCGGCAACCCGCTCACGCGTCGTCGTCGGGTTCCCAAAACGCACCCACGCATCGCGCCGCGCTTCCTCCGGCGTCATGCCCGCCGCGATGTTGTCGGCGATGCGCATGTCGAGATGGGCGCGAATCTCGGCATCGATCTCGCGATCCAAACATGGCCGTGACAGCAGGTTGGCAATGCGGCGTAGCAGCGACAAGGTATCACCTCTCGAAAAGTTGGCGCGATCGCGCGGCGGGACGCCCACAGGCGCGCTTCGCGGTGCCAATACCTAGACAACTCGATATGCGGACGATATGCCTAGACGGATAGGTGTGTCAAGCGGGCCTGGGCAGCCGCGATCTTCATTCGTCACAAAAGGTCTTTACATATTCCGATATAGGCATATATTTTTTTCCATGGCCAGGGCTGCTACCACCACCGACGCCTTCAACGCTGTTGCGGAGCCGAAGCGGCGCGAGATCCTTTCTCTGCTCGTCGTCCAGGAGCGGCCGGTCGGCGATATCGTCGCGATCCTCAAGATCGACCAGCCGTCGGTCTCCAAGCACCTGCGCGTGCTGCGCGACGTAGGCCTGGTGCGCGTGCGGCGCAACGGCCGGCACAAGTTCTACAGCACGAATGCCGAGGGCATCCGCCCGCTGCACGAGTGGGCATCCACGTTTGAGCGCTACTGGCGCCATCAGTTGAACCGCATCAAGGAACGCGCCGAAGACAAGACCCGTGCGGCGAGCGCGGAGTAGAATCTCGCCACTCCAGACCGAGAGGGAATCCATGATCCAGGCACCCGCCAGCATCGAAGACATGACTCTGAACATCGAGCATGAGATCCACGTCAACGCCTCGCTCGAAGACACTTTCGCCGCGCTCCTCGATCAAATCGGCCCCGAGAATGAGACGTCCGACGGCAAGCCGCTGCCCCTGAAGATCGAGCCTTGGCCCGGCGGCCGCTGGTATCGCGATCTGGGCGGTGACAACGGCCACCTGTGGGCGCACGTGCAAGCCATCAAGCGGCCCACGCTGCTCGAGTTCACTGGCCCGCTCTTTGCGTCGTTTCCGTTTTCGTCGAATGTTCAGTACCGGCTGAGCGAGGTGAACGGCGGAACGCTAATCAGGTTCCGGCACACTGCCTTCGGCTTCATCGCGCCGGAACACAAAACCAATGTGCACAAGGGCTGGGCCTCGATGCTGGAGCGCACCCGCAGGCGCGCCGAAGCGCGCTGACGCTCCTTCGGCTTGAGTGTTTTACAAACCTTGCATTTCGAATCGGTCTTGCTTGTCGAATCCAAGGAGAATTTCCATGTCCATCGCCCGGCCCCTGTTCGCTATCTCGATCGTTCCATACCGTCTTGGCACCTCTCGCGGCCAAGCGGTGGTCAGCTTCCAACAAGTGTCCTGCGGCTTTCCCCCGGCCGTGCGCCAAACCGCCCAAAGCACGGGTTGGAACCGGATCCTCGATCGCACGCGTCGCAGGGCCGAAGCGCGCCGAGCGATCTCCCGCTACATTTCTTTCTGACAAAAGGAGACATGCAATGTCCATCGCACAATCGCTGCTCGCGGAGTTCGAAGCGCAGGCTCCGCTCACGCACCGCTTTCTGGAACGGCTGCCCGAAGACAAGCTGACCTGGAGACCGCACCCGAAATCGATGTCCGCCGGACAGCTCGCCTACCATCTCGCGGACACTCCCGGCGGAGTCGTCCGGTTATCGCTTACCAATCCCGGCAAGGCCGATGGTCCTCCCTCTTTCCCTCAACCGGCAAGCCGCAACGAGGTGCTTGGCAAATTCGATGAGACCCTGCGCACGGTCCGTGAGCTTCTGCCCACGCTTGACGATGCGGCGATGAACGAAATCTGGCGGCTCGAGATCGCGGGCCGTCCGGTGATGGCAATCCCTCGCGTCGATTTCCTGCGCAACATCATGTTGAATCACTGGTATCAGCATCGCGGGCAGTTTGGAGTCTACCTCCGGCTTCTCGATATCCCTGTTCCCGCCACATGGGGACCGAGCGCGGACGAGTTGCCGGCTTTTGTCCGTGAGCTCCAACTGGCCTGAACAATCGATCGGAGCTTTTCCATGTGTCCTGTGTGCATCGCCGCCGCCACGGTCGTCGCCGTCAAAGCAGCCGGAGGCGGTAGTGCTGCGGCGCTGGCGGCAGGCCGAATCCTGAAGATGCGAAATCGCAACGAAGCTCGAACGTCAACGCGAAACGAGGAGGTTGAACATGGCTACAGCAACAGCGGAATTGAAGCAGCCGAAAGTGGTGTCGCACGAGGAATGGATCGCGGAGCGCAAGGCTTTCTTGGCGAAGGAGAAGGAATTCACCCGGCAGCGTGACGAGCTCAGCCGGCTGCGCCGGGAGCTGCCGTGGGAGAAGGTGGAGAAGGAGTACAGGTTCGATACTCTGGCCGGCAAAGTGACGCTCGCGGATCTCTTCGACGGGCGCAGCCAGCTTTTGATCTATCACTTCATGTTCGGGCCGGGCTGGACCCAAGGCTGCCCGAGCTGCTCCTACATCGCCGATCACTTTGACGGGATGGCCATTCACCTGGCCAACCGCGACGTGACCCTGCAAGTTGTCTCCCGCGCGCCGCTGCCCGAGATCGAGGCTTTCCGGAAGCGCATGGAATGGCGCTTTCGCTGGGCGTCGTCGTTCGGCAGCGATTTCAACTACGACGACCAGGTCTCGGCGCGGCCGGAAGAAGTGGCAAAGGCGCCGGTCTACTACAACTACGACATGGTCGAGTTTCCCAGCGAGGAACGCCCCGGGTTGAGCGTGTTCTACAAAGACGAGGCCGGCGGTGTCTATCACACGTATTCGACCTATGCCCGCGGATTGGACATCCTTCTTGGCGCGTACAACTTCCTGGACTTGGTTCCCAAGGGGCGCGACGAGTCCGGCCTCAAGCACTCCATGGCCTGGGTTCGCCATCACGACAAGTACACCGAGGGATACTTCGTAGATCCCACGGCGGCATGGGAACACCCGAAGGTCGCGGCAACAGGGCATTCGTGCTGTTCCGGCGACCACGCCAAGTAAGCGCGACCGGAAGTGTCCCCGTTCAATCCACAACCGTTGTTGTGGAACTCGGGCGAAAACAATCGAGGGACGGCCCGAGAGAGCCGTCCCTCCGCGTTGTCGCGACAGAGTCTACTTTCCCGCGTCGGCCACCTGCTTCTCCGCGCGCGCCATCGCATCCAGCCTCTGTTGTTTCTGGGCATCGAGATCGGCGGGCCTGTTCTCCGAGGCCAGGCGCTTGACGAAGTCGTTCATCTGTTCGGGAAACGTCTTTGCAATGTCATCCACGGCCGCCTGCGCCTTGGGCAGCAACGCGTGGAAGTGCGCGATCTGTTCGGCTGCATGCTCGGGACGATATTCGAGCCGGTCGCCGCACTGCATGGCATCTACCAGCACGTCGGGGGGATCGCTCACCGGCCACGTTGCGTGCATGGCATCGTAGGCGCCGCGCAGCCGCGTCATCGCACCGGCAAATCCGTCGAGCTCGCCGCGCCTGGCAGTGAGTCCCGCTGCCCGCCGCACTTCGATCGTCACTTTCGACTCCACGTTGCCTGGCGCTGCAGGAATCAAGGTCGTCAGCGTGTTGCCCTCGTACGACCATCCACCTTTATCCGTCGGCCCCGCGTGCTTCACGGCCAGGCCATTCACGGTCACAGCCGCCGGCGGCCAGTCCGCGGGCAGCCGCAGCTCGTAGGCACGGGTCTTCGGCATGCCGGGATAGCCGCCTTCCACCGGCCCGATTTCCACGCGCACCGTGTCGCCTTCCTGCGTGGCCTTGATCGGCGTCCTCGCAAACACCCCGTGCTGATACTCGACCGAGACACCCGAGTCCTCATACACCGAGTAGCTCGAGCTCGCGCCGGGCGCCAACGGCCACACATTCACGATAAGCGGGTCGACCGCCTTTTCACCCGTATAGCTCATCGGCTTCTGCATGGGCACGATCGCGCCTGCCTTCAGATATACCGGTATCTGCTCGATGGAAAAACTGCGCTCGACTGTCGTCGGTCCGCTGAAGAGCCTGCCCGTCGGCCACTCGATCCACTCTCCCCTGGGCAGCCAGATCTTTTCCGTGGCCAGACGCGAAACCTTGTCGGCCGGCACAACCACGGGCGCGGCCAGCATCTGGTCGCCGAAGAGATATTCACCCTTGCTGGTATAAGCCTCGGGCGCCTCGGGCCAGTCATAGTAGAGCGGCCGGAGGAACGCCACGCCGGTGTCATAGGTCCGCCGCGCCTCGGTATAGATATACGGCTGCATCGCATAGCGAAGGTCAAAGGCCGAGCGCAGCTCCGCCGAGTATGGCTCGGGATAGGCCCAGATGCGCCGCTCCGACTCGGGGTTTTTCGTCGTGTGCGTGCGCAGGATGGGGCTGAATGTGCCGAACTGCACCCAGCGCGTGTAGAGCTCCGGCTCGACCGCGCCCGGCATGTGCCCCCCGATGTCGTGGCTCCAATACGCATAGCCCACGTTGGCCGCGGTGGCCGTGAACCATGGCTGGAAAGCGAGCGAGTCCCACACGGAGACCGTGTCGCCACTGAAGCCGATCTGGTAGCGATGATTGCCCAGCCCGCCCCAGCGATGGAACAAGAGCGGCCGGCGCCCCTCGCGTTGCTGATCGGTAAAATGCACATAGTTGATCCACCACGTAGGCGTGACTCCGGGCATCTTCGTCGTCGGCTCCTGCTGCCAGTCGAGCCACCAGAAGTCGATGCCCAGCTTTTCCAGCGGATGAAGCACCAGGTTGAAGTAGTTGGTCGCGAATTTCTTGTCGGTGATGTCGAAGGGCACGTATTTCTGCATCGCCGGGTCGATGCCCATGGCTCGCGCCATCGCAGGATAGGCGTCTTCCCACGGTTGGATGCCCGACGCCGGATGCAGGTTCAGGCTCGTCTTCAGCCCATTCGCGTGCAGCCTGGCCAGAAACTGCTCGGGGTCCGGGAAGAGCAGCTTGTTCCAGCTATAGCCGGTCCAGCCTTTTGGATGTCCGCTTTGATCGAGCTCGTTGAAGCGCCCTCCGAAGATCGGGTGCCAGTCCATGTCGATGACGAAGACGTCGAGCGGCGTTGAGTTCTCGTGGAAGCCGCGAACGATCTCCTCGACTTCCTGGTCGCTATAGGCCCAGTAGCGCGACCACCACGCCCCGAATGCGAAGCGCGGCGGCAGCGGGATGCGTCCCGCGACGCGGACATAGTCGCCCAGCGCCTTGCGATAGTCGTGCCCATATCCGAAGAAGTACCAGTCTTGCCGCTCGCCCGCGCGCCGCTCCATCACCCATGGCCATGGGCTCTTCTCGCCTTCCCTGAAGCTGAAGTCGGCCGAATCGAAGAGCGGCCGAGCCGAGTCGTCGACCACCGCCCAGCCCGAGCGCGAGACCAGCCCCTGCTCGATCGGCTCGCGTGTCTTCGAGCCCAGAGCGCCATCGAGCGTGCGCGTGGTGCCTTGCAGGTTTTCGACGTCGACAAGGCCCGGACGCCACCTGGCTGCCTTTGCGTCGACGCTCAAATCAATTGTCAGGTTCTCCGGTGTAAAGCGTCCGTCGCCTGCGGCCGTGTAGGTGAGCGTCAAAGCGGAGGTCTTGAGGACGAGCTGCTTTCCGCTCTCTTCTCTTTCAAACTTCGGCACCGGCAGCCTGCGGTTCAGAAACACGAACGACGCATGATCTTCAAACTTGCCGTCGGCGGCCCATTCCATTCGGATGAGCTCGGGCGTGAGCACGGTGAAGCGCGCCTTGCCGACTGTGACGACTGCATTGGGATCGGCCACCGGATTGGCGGTATTCTCTTCCTGCATGGGTTTGGTTTGAGCGGCAGGCGCCTGGCCGTCGGCGCGGCCCGGCAAAGTCCCGATGAGTCCCATTGTCGATCCCACTAAGATTGCGGCCACAGCAAAATGATGCAAAGAAATTTGCACAGAGGTCCCCCTTGTTTTTCTTACAGGGGAAGCCTACCACCGCGCGGCGCGATGCAGCGGTGAGAGCCCGGCGCGTGGCCGTCCCGCGGGTGTAAGACATGTTTGGTTGGTGCAGCAGAATCAGATTGCAGTCTACGCACGTCCCATCAGCACGGCCTGCCGGTTCTCGATCGTCTCGCGAATTGCTTCGAGGCCCGCTTCGAGATCCGGCAGCAGCTTCAAGATCGCCGTGCCGTCCTTGCCATCCACTATGGAGCGCACCAGCTCGCACTGGCCCACCAGCCGTTCGTCGAATCCAAGCAGCGTCTCGAGCGTCGCCGCTTCCTTGCGATACCGCTGCGTCATGCGGTCGTTCTCCGGCGCGGGCAGATGATGCATGCGCGCTTCGAGCGCGCCGATCGCCTTCGCCATCCGTTCCAGCTTCTGCGCCGCGGCCACCGCCTCGGCATCGGGGAACGGCCTGGCCCGCGTGGGCGGAGGCAGATACTCGCGGCGATAGGCTGTCTCGGCCGCATCCACGCAAGCCATGGCGCAGCCCAGCAGCCATGCGGCTTTGCTGCGCACGAGCTGGTCGTCCGCGCGCAGCTGGTTTTCGACGCGATAGAAGTTGTAGCCCCAGCCATAGAAGAGGTTGGTGGCAATCTGCCGCAGAGCCCCGGCGTCGTAAAACGCGTCACCCGCCACTACTTTGCTCCGCCTAGCCCGGCCTCCGCGCCTACCGGGTAGAATCCGGTCGGCTGCCCGCCGACAAAGAACGGCATGCCCACCGCGGCGTTCGGCGCGCTCACCAGGCCCTTCTCCGCCATCTTCAGCGCGAGGTAGTAACGCACTGCTTCGATTGGCGTCAGCCCCATTGCCTGCAGCGAGATCAGCTCGCGCATGCGCTCGTCCTTGGGCAGAATGAGCACCTTCAGGTCGTTCAGCGTGATGCCATAGGTCTTCAGGAACTCGGACAGATGGTTCTTCACCAGCTCGCGCACCTCGTTGATGTGCTCGTTGATGTCCTCCATCTTCGTCACCTGGACGATCTGGTTGATCGATTGCTCGATGGCCGGCCCCGCGTAGTCGGCTACTTCCTTGGTGTCGATGATGTGGCCGTTGAACGGCAGGTGCGTGATCAGATCCAGCGCCGATTCCTTCGAGTCGATGTGGATGTAGTAGTCCACTTGGTAGGCCATCTCCGCCATCTCCTCGCTGGTGGCCACGCCCTCGCTGCGCACCAGCAGCTTCGAGCGATTCACGTAGATCACTTCGTACACCCACGGGGAGTTGCCGCCAAAGAATCCCTGCGCGATCGAGCCGAGAAGCGGCTTGTCGGGAGTGGTCAATGCGAACTGCCCGGTCTCGTAAACGTTCAGAACCGCACCGCGCGACTTCAAAACACAAAAATGATTGCTTTCCACCGTAAGTAACGAGCCGGAGACAATGCTTTCGTCCGCGATCTTCACAGCCAGGCTCCGGGTTCCAAGCATGTCTGTTCCATCGGGAAGAATCGAAGTAATGACCTGTCGTGTAATCGCCATGAGACCGCCTTTGCTGAGATTGGATTTTCGCGACCCAGCATACTCCTTTCAGCCCACGCCGCCAAGCACGGGAGTCAGGTGCGATCCACACAGCATTCGCAATTCAATGAGCTGTAACAAAGAGGCAGGACTCGTGTGCAGAGTCCAACCCCGGATGAGTTCTTGTCCAATCCTTTAGTGTTTTCTCAGGTGCGTGAGAATCTCGCCGCCGGCAAACCGCGCCCGCTCGCCCAGTTCGCGCTCGATGCGCAGCACCTCGTTCCATTTCGCCATTCGCTCACCGCGCGCAAACGATCCCACTTTAAGCTGGCCCGCGTTCGTCGCCACGGCGAGATGCGAGATGAATGCATCTTCCGTTTCGCCCGAACGCGCCGACACCACTGCATTCCAGCCCGCGCTTTGCGTCAGCTCGATCGCCGCGATGGTCTCCGTCACGGTGCCCACCTGGTTGAGCTTGATCAGCACGGCGTTGGCGGCATTGCGCTCGACGCCGTCGCGAATCCGCTCGACGTTCGTCGTGAACAGGTCATCGCCAATGAGCTGGATGCGATCTCGCAGCGCAGACGAAATCAGCGACCATCCCTCCCAGTCCGTATCCGCCATCGGGTCTTCCATCGATACGATCGGATAGCGGTCGCACCACCCAGTCATCAGCTCCGCAAACTGCGCCGAGGAAAACCTGCGATTCTCAAGCCCGAAGGAATACAGTCTTGTCTCTGCATCGAAAAGGTCGCTCGCCGCGATGTCCAGTGAGATCGCTGCGTCGCGGCCCGGCGTGTGTCCCGCGCGCACAATGGCTCCGGTCAGAAACTCGATGCAGGCTTCATTCGTGGCAAACTCGGGCCAGTAGCCGCCCTCGTCGGCCACGCCGCGCAGCAGGCCGCGCTCGCGCAGCATATCGCCCGCCGCGCGATATACGTTGAATGTAGTCTCCATGACCTCCGCGTACGAACGCGCGCCGGTCGCGATCAGCAGAAAGTCCTGCAAATCGGTGCGCCAGCCGGCATGCGCGCCGCCTCCGAGAATCTGGATCTCGGGCAGCGGAATCAGCGTGCCGCGCGACTGGCCGAGACACTCATACAGCGGCTTGTTCACCGCTTTCGCCGCTGCCGCTGCCGCCGCCATCGAGACGGAAAGAATCGCATTCGCGCCGAGCCTTGACTTCGACGGCGTGCCATCGAGCTCGATCAATGAATGGTCGAGTCCTGCCTGGTCGCGGACGTCGCGACCGATCACCGCGCGCGCAATCTCGCCGCGCACGTTGCCGATCGCCTTCGCGACCGACTTGCCGCGAAAGAAACTCGGATCGCCGTCGCGCAGCTCCAGCGCTTCGAATTGGCCTGTCGAGGCGCCCGACGGCACCGTGCCGCGTCCGCGCACGCCGTTCTCAAGCACGATCTCGGCTTCCACGGTTGGATTGCCACGCGAGTCGTAGACCTGGTACGCGGCGACGGATTGAATCTTCATCAGCTTGCCTCGATCGTCTGCAGCCCGGCGAACCACGGTTCGAAGATCCCGCTCAGACTCGATATCTGCCCCTGGATCGCATCCCGCGTGAATGTGCGCACCCACGCGCGCCGAGGCTCATCGAGGTACTCGACCGGCGATTTGCCGTCGACCCGCGCCAACAGCAGCATGGGCAGCAGCCGCGCCACACGCGGCTCCAGCGCGGCACAGTCGATCGCGTGACCGGCCCGTTCCCGATAGCGCCGCCAGAATGCGCGGCTCATCGCGTCGAGTCCTTTCGGTTCCGGAGCGTGAAATAGGGCCTTGAGCAGAAGGTGCGTCAACAAAAACGCGAGATCGAATGCCGGATCGCCATACCACGCCACTTCGCAGTCCAGCAGCACAAATCGCTGCGGAGAGATCATCATGTTCTTCGGGCTGAAGTCGCCGTGCACAAGACATTGCCGCATAGCCGCCAGCCGCTCGGCCTCCGCGAAAAACAACGGCTTCAAATCTCCATGCCGGCTTCCCGTGGTCAGCAGGTAGGGCTCGATGCGCAACTGCGTGAAGTTTTCCGTGGTGTCGAACCGCGCGGCGACGTCAGCGTCGCAAGCCGATTGCGCATGAACTGCACCCAGAATCGCCGCCGCCCGCTCCGCATGCTCTGTCCGCGCCTCGCCGCGCAGCAGCATCTTCTTCCAGCACATAAACTCCGGCCCCAGCAGCTCCATCGCAAAGTAGCCGCGCTCACCCGCACCCGCCCGCAAAACCGGAACCGTGCCTGGCAAGAACTCTCCGACATACTGAATGAACATCCGCTCATAGCGGTTGCGTTCGACGTTCGCCGTCCAGTGGTCCTTCACTTTCAGCTTGCGCAGGGCGCGCTTCACTACGAAGGACGCCGCGCCATCGTCCACGCGATAAATCTCGCTGGAAACGCCGTCGGTCAGCGCCGTCAGCTTTACATCGCTGCTTTCGACCACACCGTCGCGGCGGAGCAGCGCAAGAAACTCGCGCGCTGACGAGCCGTCTGCGCCCTGCTCGCCAGAATTGCGCTCGGCTTGCGTTTTCGCGATCGCTTGAGAATTGCTGAGGCCGCCTGGATCCATGCGCCTCGAAGCATATCGGGCTGGTCCGTGGAGATGCAATTGCGACCGATCGCGAAGGATGGATGAATTGCCAAGGAATGGGATCGAGTTTCATTGGGCGGCCTCGCCGCTCCAACCGCGGGCGCCGGGCCCGCGGCGTATTGGAAAACCACCGGGACCGCAAGACTCGCCGTCGAAACGACAGGTACGGCAGGTTCGCCGTCCCCATCGTTTCCAGGATTTGGCCGGGTTTCGGCCAAGCAGAAAGTTAGAGAGCCGATCCAGTGTCGTGCATGACGAACGATTCTATCCCGAGATATTCGGGGTAGGAGATCACGTTGCCATTGTTATCGAGCATGTCGACAGGCGTAGCCCCGTTCACGTCGTAGAAGGCTGACGCTTCAGTGTAGGCATAGGCATCCCAGAAGGGGTCCATGATGTAGTTGGTAAGATTTGTGAGGCTGCCGCCCACGCTGGGACGCTCGACGACCCACTCCGCGGAGTTACCCACCAGCGGATATCCGGGATAGGCCGTGAAGCCCACTTGCACCGCCTGGTTGTTGTTGTAGTTCACCAGGTAGGCATAACCCTGCGTGGAAGACGTGTGCCACACTTCAACGAACAGGTCGTCGCCCGGAGCAACGGGGAAACCGCCGATGCGGACTTCGCCGTAGGGGTACCACTCATACCACGCCGAGTAGTAGGACGAGCGGGTGCTGCCGGAGCAGTACGCGTCGAACTCTACGCCGGCCTGCAGTACGTCGGGGGATCCCCAGCCGTCGATGCCGTTCCACGCAGAACCCCAGTCCCAGCCGCCGGTGCAGGCGCCGAACGCCTGTTCCGCCACGGGGACCGCGAAGTCGTTGACAAGGTAATAGAAGGAGGTGGATCCGTATTTCGTCGCGCCACTGAAATCGACATAGCCGCTCCAGTTAGACGAGTAGGAGGTGTTCTTCGCTTGCGCCAGAAGCAAGGGGCTTTCTTCAACTGCCGAGCGATTCGCAACCTTTCCGGGCTTGACCGGACCATGGAAGATCGCGGTCTGTTGGAGCTTGGGAACTACGCGTACCTTCGAGGCCTTCATGGCCTTGACCCAGGTGGCGTAGGCCTTGGGCTCTGTGAACTGGTTCGGGCGTGGAGGAAAGCCGTGATAGGCAAGCTCTTCGTCCGAAGCCGAGATAGGATCGAAGTCCTTCGACGGAGCCTCGATGGTGGTAGCGCCGGGCAGATTGAGCGCATGCTCGTTGGGCTGCAGATGGCGTGTATTTTGGGCGATGCCGGCCAAAGGCGCAGCAAGGACTAGGACCGCCGTGAGGGCGGACGTCAGGCTCTTCATATTCTTTCTATTCCTTTAAGGGGAGGTTGCTCTGATGGAGAATCAGAGTGACTTACTGCCCACATAGTGGAACCTGGCTCGCCAGCGTTTCACGGCTTGTAAAACTGACCTGTTGCTATTCCGAACTCCTGTCGAAAAGCCGTGAGCTGGAAGCAGCCATCCGGCTGGCTAACTTTGAGATTGCTCGAAATACTCCGGATCGCATTTGCCGCAACGTCTGGATGCTTCCAGCACGCTGGGGACGTTGAGATCGGCCTCCGTCATATGGATACATCCATACTGGCTGGGCGGGTTTTCGCAGCCGGCACGAGAGCCCGGCATCCGCGTCGGATATCATTCGGGAGGGATTCGATTGAGGAGGGGGAGCGGTGATTTCGCGGCGTCGTTTTCTCGCAACTGGCACATTGAGCGGACTAGCCATGGCATCGTCTCGCTTCTCCCTGGCCGCGGCTGAAGACCCGAACCGAATCGGCGTTCAGCTTTACGTTCTTCGCGCGTCGCTAGCCAAGGACTTCGACGGCACGCTTGCCGCGGTGGCCGCGATCGGGATCAGGAACGTCGAATTCGCCGGATTCTATGGCCATACGTCCAAACAAGTCCGCACAAGCCTGGCGAACGCCGGGCTCAGAGCGAGCGGCGCGCATTGTTTGCTGGCCAGCATGTCCGACGACGAAGTCAGCCGCACGATCGATTTCTGCCACGAAGTCGCCATGCCGTACATGATTGCCGCCGTGCCGTCAATCAAATCCACCGCCGCGCCCGGTGCGGCCAAGACGGGCAATCCGTTCGAGCACATCGACCTGGAGGACTGGCGCTGGAGCGCGGAGCGATTCAATGCAATTGGCGCGCGCGTGCGTGATGCGGGAATGCGCTTTGCCTACCATAACCACAACATCGAAGCCCAGAAGTATGGTGACATCGTAGCATTCGATGAAGTGCTCCGCCTGACCGACCCCGCCTTGGTGGGCATTGAATTCGACTTGGGCAACTTCGTCGCCGGCGGTGGCGATCCCTATCCCTATCTTGTGAAGTACCCCCACCGGTTTGAGTTGGCCCACGTGAAGGAATGGGCTCCTGGATTCACGCCGACCATCACGAGCAACTTCCCCAAGTACGCGACCTTCGGCGAGGGCGCAACGAATTGGAAGAAACTGCTCGGCGCGCTGCACAAGGCAGGCGTGAAGGAGATCTTCATCGAGCAGGATGGGACAGCGGCCGGCGACGAACTGGGCGCAGTTCGCCAGGCATATCAGTTCCTGCTGACGGTTTGAAGTGGACGAAGTGGTTTGTGCTTTCGCCCGCTGCTTGGAGAAGCGCGTGAATTTCGTATAGGCAACAAACCGGACGTTATTTCGCTGCGCTATGATTTAGGCGCTATGCAGTGGCTCTGGTGTTGGCGTTGCAGGTCCGAGATGCCTATGCTTGACGAGCAAGAGTTCCCCGATGTTATCTCTCTTTTCCAAACGCCGTTAAAGCGCGTTCCGCTCGCTGAACACTTCGCGGCGATGCTCGCGCGATACTCTGCCATCACGGGTTACAAGGAAACAAATCCCAATGCAGTTTGGCACCACCGTCTTTCGCTTTATGGTCCTCCATGCACTCACTGCGGCAGACCTTTGCGTACCCCAAAGGCGAAGCTGTGTGGGGGTTGCATGACCCCTAAAAGCTAGGACTCGAGTCCGGGACTTGCTCTGGGCGGACTACTGGCAAATCGGAAATTATCTTCCGAGCCATCCTTCCGATTCCTCCTGAGACAACAAGAGCCGCGGCTAACCGTGGCTCTCATCTGCAACGGGCTCGCGCCCGTGCCTTGCGCTGACTTCCGCGCCTCAGATGTCGAGGTTCTTCACATCCAGTGCATTGTCTTCGATGAACTTGCGCCGCGCCTCGACATCCTCGCCCATCAGCGTGGTGAAAATCGACTCGGTCTCGGCGATGTCTTCGAGCTTCACCAAGAGCAGTGTGCGCCGCTCGGGATCCATGGTCGTCTCCCAGAGCTGGCCTGAGGTCATCTCGCCCAGGCCTTTGTAGCGCTGCACGTCGTAGGCCTTCTTGCCTTCTTCCACAATGTAGGCAAACAGGTCGCGCGCCGTCTGCTTCTCCACGGGCTCGCGCTGCACGCGCGCCGTGCGCCGCGCCGCCTTCGCTTCGTCGTTGGCAGCCTCGCCTTCTTCGCCCTCCGCCGCTTCGGCTGCTTTCTCGTCGCCCTTCTTCGCGAACTCGATCAGGAAAGGCGGCTCGAGAAAGTCCTTGATCAGCGAGTACTTCGACATCATCTGCCGGAACTCGGGGCTGATGGCCAGGTTGCGGTCAATGCACCGCGCCGCGCCCTGTGAGTCAGTGAAGCAGATCGACCAGGTCTTGTGTTCCTCGTCAACCACCGGCTTGTTTACCTTGATCTGCAACTCATCGGCCATCTCCTTCAGCTCTGTGTGAAGCGCGGCCAGCTTCGCCGGCAGCTCGCCTCCCGAGGAGTCGAAATCCTCCTTGTGCAGCTCGGTTCGCGCCAGCAACTCGGTCAGCTTCTCGTTGCGGATGCGCTTGTCGACCTTCTCGACAAAGCCGAGGTACTCGTTCACGGTGCCCATGAAACGCGTCAGGTCCGAGCCTTCGATCCGGCTGGCCGCCTCGCCGTGCCGCACCACGATTCCTTCCGAGGCGCGCGCCACCATCACCTTCACAAATTCGCGGTCGTCCTTGATGTACTGCTCGAACCGGCCCTTCTTGATCTTGTAGAGCGGCGGCTGCGCAATGAACACGTGGTCGCGCTTGATCAGCTCCGTCATGTGGCGGAAGAAGAACGTCAGAAGCAGCGTACGGATGTGCGATCCGTCCACGTCGGCATCCGTCATCAGGATGATCTTTCCGTAGCGCAGCTTCGCGGCGTCGAAGTCGTCCTTGCCGATGCCGCAGCCGAGGGCCGTGATCATGGCGCGGATTTCTTCGTGTCCGAGCATCTTGTCATAGCGCGCCTTCTCCACGTTCAGGATCTTTCCTTTCAGCGGGAGAATCGCCTGGAAGCGCCGGTCGCGGCCTTGCTTCGCGGTCCCGCCGGCGCTTTCGCCCTCGACCAGATACAGCTCGCAGCGGTCCGGGTTGCGCTCCGAGCAGTCGGCCAGCTTGCCCGGCAGGCCGCCCCCATCCAGCGCGCCCTTGCGCCGAGTCAGGTCGCGGGCGTTGCGCGCAGCTTCGCGCGCGCGTTGCGCTTCAATAGCTTTGTTGATGATCTTCTTGGCCACGGGCGGGTTCTGCTCCAGAAACATGCCCAGGCGCTCGTTGACGAACGCCTGCACGATGCCGGCGATGTCGGAGTTCAGCTTGCCCTTGGTCTGGCCTTCAAACTGCGGTTGCGAGAGCTTCACGCTGACCACCGCCACCAGCCCTTCGCGCACGTCGTCGCCGGAAAGGTTCTCTTTCACGTCCTTGAACAGGCCGAGCGACTGGCCGATCGCGTTGATGGTGCGCGTGAGCGCGGTGCGGAAGCCCGACAGGTGCGAGCCGCCGTCCACGGTATTGATGTTGTTGGCGAAGCTGAAGACCGACTCCGTGTAGCTGTCGTTGTACTGCAGCGCGATGTCGATTTCGATGCCGTCGCGCGGGGCCTCCATCACGATCGGCTTCTCGTGCAGCACCTGCTTGCCGCGGTTGAGGTGCTTGACGAACTCGGCGATGCCGCCGGCATAGCGGAACTCCGTCCGCTTGGCCTCGCCCGTCTTGGGATCGGAGGTGCGCTCGTCGATGAGCGTGATCTCCAGGCCCTTGTTCAGGAAAGCCAGCTCACGCAGCCGCTGCGCCAGCGTGTCGTAGTTGAATTCGGTGGCGGTGAAGATCGTTTTGTCGGGCAGGAAGTGCACCTTCGTCCCGCGCTTCTTGCTGGTGCCCGACTGGCGCAGCTGGCTTGTCGGAATGCCGCAGCTATAGTCCTGCTCCCAGGTGCTGCCATCGCGCCAGATCTCGACGTTGAACTCCTGGCTCAATGCATTCACGCAGCTTACGCCTACGCCGTGCAGGCCTCCGGAGACCTTGTAGTTCGACGAGTCGAACTTGCCGCCGGCGTGCAGCTTTGTCAGTACCACCTGCACCGCGGGCATCATCTCGCCCGTTGGCAATGTCATCATGTCCACGGGAATGCCGCGGCCGTCATCGACCACCGTGATGGAATTGTCAATATGAATGGTTACGTCGACCTTCTTGGCGTAGCCGGCCAGCGCTTCGTCCACGGAGTTGTCGACGACTTCGTATACCAGATGGTGCAGGCCCATCTCGCCGGTCGAGCCAATGTACATCGCCGGACGCAGTCGCACGGCCTCCAGACCCTCCAGCACTTTGATATTCTCGCCGGTGTAACCGCCATTATCTTCCGGCGGTGGGGGAACTCCAGGAACGTCGCTCGCCATGGGTCTCCGTGCCTCAGTCGCCATTCACTGCTCCATTCGCAAAATCTTCGCTCCCGATTCCGGCCGTTTCGCGTCTTCCGGGCACGATTGCGGTAGGGAATCGACAGGATTTAACCAATTGAAAAATGGGGGCTTTCAAGCAAGTTGGCCTGTATCGATTTTACCATGCTGGAGAGCGGGAACAACAGGCCAATCTGCGGTGCAAAAGTGGATGCCCCGAATGTGTTAGTTACGTGGAAAAGTTACGTCAGTAACAAAAAACGTGACTACCAATGCATATATCTGAATAAACTGGACTTACTTAAAAACATGTTCTAAGATTACCAATATGCAGTGAGTACCACTTCTCTGCTATCCACCCCAACAACAAAGGAATCTGAGACCATGAAAACCGCAATTCGTCTTTTCGCCGTGACTGTTGTTCTGGCCGGTGCCGCTGCCGCCTCTGTGACCCCCTCCCACGCCGGTATCTTCGCAAGCCACCAGTCCGCCACTGCCCATAACCCGATTCCCCTGTGCGCACCGGGCATTCCAACCTGCCCCAAAAGCACAACTAACTGACCCGAAAAGGTCAAACGGCTGACCCGACCGAATCGGCGCATGCCCCAAAAGTGTGACGGGGAGCGGCGGTTTTTTGGTTGAGCAGCCCCGGGTTCGGCGCTATTCTGAGTCTATTCTCAGAATGGTGAGCGACCCGCTATGTCTTCAGAGTTGGCAATGTCACTGTTGAGCGCGCTGGAGTTCCTTCTTTCCGCGGCGCTCGCTTTTGTTTTTTGGAAGAAGGGGCTGCAGCGTCGATTCCCTTCGATGAGCGCCTATCTCGCTCTCCGCGTTGCGTCGACTCCGGTACTCTCCCTGTTGCTGATGGGTCATCTGCTCTCTTCCCAGCAGATGCAGAGGAACTGCGAGTTCACATACTTCCTGCTCTTCTGGGCGGTTTACATTCTCAGCGCCGCTCTGCTGTTCTTCGTCTGCATGGAAGTCTTCCGCTCTGCGCTTTCCTCGCTTCCTGGCCTGATGAAGTTCGGCCTCGTCATCTTCCGCTGGGCGGCTGTGGTCTCGCTGATCGTCACGTTCTCGTCGATCTCCTACACGCGCCGCGGACTGCTCTCCATTCCCGATATCGCTTCCGGCTTGATGCGCTCGGTCAGCCTGCTTGAGCTTTGCCTGCTCGCTTTCCTCTGTCTCAGCATGAATGCACTGCGCCTCTCCGTGCGCGACATGGCCTTCGGCATCGCTCTCGGCTTCGGACTCATGTCCGCGAACGACTTCGTCGTTGTCTCGCTGCTGAACTCCAACTCCACCCTGACGGCGCCGCTGCAGTTCGTCTACCAGTCGTTTGTGCTGGGTGCGCTCGGCACCTGGATCGCCTACGCTGCGCTGCCTGAGCTGGCTCGCCGCCCCGTGGTCATGCCCGTCAACTCCACCATCTACCGCTGGAACGAGATCGCCTCTGCACTCGGCCATCCCGGAACGCAGATTGCCGTGCAGCAGTCGAACGGCTTCTTCCTCACCGATGTCGAGAAGGTGGTTGAAAAGGTGCTCAATCGCTCGCTGAAGGGCCGCGAGTCCGAGTTGTAAACCTGGCAACGAAGGAAAGTCAAAAAGGCCGGACCTGAATGGGTCCGGCCTTTCGCATTGGAGTGCGCCCTTTTGCTTCCTGGTGCGCCGTTCTGCCACCCCGATTCGAACAGCGAAAAAGCCACGGCGTCGCCGTGGCTTCAGGTCTTTCGCAGGAAAACCGGCGCTCGATGCGCCGCGGTTAGTCTGCCGCGATGGGCTCGATCGACGCAAAGCGCCCGCGGTTGCCGCGGTCGATGAACTTGACCCGTCCGGTCACCTTCGCGAACAAGGTATCGTCAGAACCGATGCCCACGTTTGGCCCCGGCTTGATCTTCGTCCCGCGTTGGCGAACGATGATCGACCCGCCGGTGATCACCTGTCCGGCAAAACTCTTCACGCCCAGCCGCTGCGCGTTCGAGTCGCGCCCGTTTGTTGAACTGCCGCCGCCCTTTTTATGTGCCATTGCCGAATCCCCTTCTTTTATGCTGCTCTTTGCGGTTCGCTCCAAGCCATTGCTTTTCAGCCGTCAGTTTTCAGCAAATCTCGCGAACGGCCTTCCGCTTCACCCGGCGATTCCCGGCTGAGAGCTTGGAGCCGGATGGATGTCAGCTCGCCCCATAGGTCACGCCCTCGGCCTCAATGGCCTTGATGCGCACCTCGGTGAAGTTCTGCCGGTGTCCCTGCAACTTCTTGTATTGCTTCTTCCGCTTGAGGTGAAAGACCAGCACCTTGTCGCTACGGCCTTCGCCGAGAACCTCGGCCGTTACCTTGGCCGACGCCGGGTTGGCCACGATCCCGGCATCGCCGGAAACCGCCAGCACATCGCCGAACTCGATGGTCTTGTCATCGCCTGCAGGAACCGTCTCAATCCTCACCACATCGCCTGGCGCAACCCGGTACTGCTTGCCGCCGGTTCGAATCACCGCGTACATACACCCTCCAGCGCACAGCCGCTCAGGCCGCGCTCATGCGTTTCAATCAATGCTCGGGCGGAAACTTCCGCGCCGCAGGCCGCTCAAGCCCTTTGGTTCCGGGCGAGCGTCAGGCTCTGCAGCGACAGGCAGGACGCACCAAACCTGTATAGTTTACCGGGTTTGGGGGGTGAGGTCAATCAGCCGCCGGCCGCCTCCCGGCGATTGGGACAAGTCGTTCGATTGCCGCACACCTCGCCTATTCGGCAATCACTTCGATTCGTACCCTGCTCGATCGATAACTTGCCTCGATCATTGGGGATGAACATCGAGACGTTCCCGCTTGCGCCATTCTCTTCGTCGGCACAGCAAGATAGAATCAACCCCGAAGGCAACTTGACTCCCAACCCACGCGGCGCCTGTTCCGTCCCCCTTCCCGCGGCGGCGCGCTGCGGTCTCGAGGAATCCGCGCGTATGTTCACAACAATCCGTCCGCGGTGCTTGATCGTCCCCGTCCTCATCGCCACGCTCAGCTCGGGCGCTGCGGCACAGCATCCACGGCAATACACCGGCGCCGACTATACAGCCGCCGAAAAGTTCATGCCCTATAACGCCAACCCGCTCGCCAATAAAGGCCGGGTGGAGGCGCACTGGGCCGACGGCGGGCATTTCTGGTACCGGGCGGTCGACGAGGCCGGCATTTCGTACATCCTCGTCGACGCGGCGAAAGCAACCCGCAGCCCTGCATTCGACCAGGACAAGCTGGCGGTTCTGCTGAAGGCGGCCTCGGGCGGCGCCATCAAGGCCGACGGCCGTCATCTTCTTATCGAAGACATCGCGATCACCGGTGACCACGACTACACGCTGGTCGCCGAGGGCGTCACTTACCATTGCGATCTCGCCGGAGCAGGTTCGTGCCAGCCCACCGCTCCGCCCGCCACGGGCGGCGCTCCGCCGCATCCGCCCCTGACGCTCTCGCCCGACAAGAAGCTCGGCGCCTTCATCCGCGACTGGAATCTGTGGGTGCGGGACCTCGCGACCGGCGCTGAAACCCAGCTCACAACCGATGGCCAAAAGGACTACGGTTACGCCACCGACAACGCCGGCTGGAAGCGCTCCGATGGAGCGATTGTCCTCTGGTCGCCGGACTCGGCCAGAATCGCCACCTTCCTGCAAGACCAGCGCAAAACCCGCGAAATGTACCTGGTGCCCGTCACCAACTCGCATCCCGAGCTCAAGGCGTGGAAGTATCCGCTGGTGGGCGACCCCGGCGTCACGATGATCGAGCGTGTCGTGATCGACGTGAAGGCGCGCCAGGTTGTCCGGCTCAGAATGCCGCCCGACCAGCACCGCTCCACCATCTGCGACGATGTCGCTTGCGAGGGAACGACGTGGTCCGACGTGGAATGGTCTCCCGACGGATCGCATCTCGCGTTCGTCTCCACCTCGCGCGATCACAAGCAGGAATGGCTGCGCGTTGCCGACGCCGCCACGGGCGACGTGCGCGAGGTGATGACTGAAACCGCCGCGAAGTTCTTCGAGAGCGGCATTGACAAGATCAACTGGCACTACCTGACCGCGTCAAACGAGATCCTCTGGTGGAGCGAGCGCGAAAACTGGGGCAACCTCTACCTCTACGATCTGGCCACCGGCCAGCTCAAGAACCCCGTCACGCACGGGCCCGGCAACGCCGCCCAGGTGCTCCACGTCGACCCGAAGGACCGCACCATTTACTTCGTTGGCGTGGGCAAGGAAGCCGGCCGCGACCCTTATTTCCGGCACTTCTACAGCGTTGGCTTCGACGGCTCCGACCTGCGCCTGCTCACGCCGGAGAATGCCGACCATGAAATCGCGATATCGCCCAACGGCCGCTACTTTGTCGATTCCTACTCGACGCCGGCGGAGCCTGCGGTCACAGTGCTGCGCGACCGGACCGGCAAAGTTGTGATGGAAGTAGCGCGGCAGGACATTTCTCGACTCGTGGCCGGCGGATGGGTGCCTCCCGTGCCTATCAAGGTGAAAGGCCGCGACGGCAAGACCGACCTTTATGGCTTTTTGTTCAAGCCCTCGCATCTCGATCCGGCAAAGAAGTACCCCATCGTGAACCACGTCTATCCGGGGCCTCAGACCGGATCGTGCGGCGACCGCGAATTCCACGCGGCGCACGGAGACATGCAGTCGCTCGCCGAGCTGGGCTTCATCGTCGTATGCATCGACGGCATGGGCACGCCATGGCGCGAGAAGTCCTTTCACGAGGCCTACTACGGCGATCTTGGCGACAATACCATTCCCGACCAGGTGGCCGGCATGAAAGACCTGGCCCGGCAGTATCCGTTTATCGATCTCGACCGCGCCGGGATGTATGGACACTCCGGGGGCGGCAACGCCACGGCTGCGGGCATGTTCCATTTCCCCGACTTCTTCAAGGTGGGCATCGCCGAGAGCGGCAACCACGACCAGCGAGACTATGAAGACGACTGGGCGGAGAAGTGGGCCGGCCTGGAAGTGAAGCAGCCCGATGGCAAAAGTAATTACGACTCGCAAGCCAACCAGAACTACGCCGGGAAACTGAAGGGCCATCTGCTGCTGGCGCACGGCACCATGGACGACAATGTTCCGCCGAACAACACTCTCGTCCTGGTCGACGCGCTGATCAAGGCCAACAAGGACTTCGATTTGCTCATGATTCCGAATGTCCATCACGGGTACGGCGCGGCCTCGCCCTATATGACGCGCCGCCGCTGGGACTACTTCATTCGCTACCTGGCGGGCGACCAGCCCCCCGTCGAGTACAAGATGAAGCCGTTTGAAGACATCATGAAGATCATGGAAAGCGGTCCCGGCGTCCATGGCGACGAAGAATAGTCAATCGGCAGGTATCGAGACGTTTTGCGGGATCCGAGCCGCCTCCATTTTCGGCCAGCGGCCCCGCCAGTTCCAATCTGTGCATCTCGATTGCCGGGTTATGGGTGGAGCCGAAAGCTCATCGTCACTTCGACGTCGGATACAACCGGCTCGGCCCCGCAAAGGGCGGGTTTGAACTTCCATCTCTTTACTGCCCCGACGGTTGCTTCGTCGATGGTGTGAGCCGCGCGGGCGACGAGCTGGACGTCGCCGACTGAGCCGTCCGGCTCCACCGTGATCACGACCGTGGTGTCTCCCATGATCCGGTTGACCTTGGCCGATTTCGGGTAGAGGGGCTGCGGCGTCTTGAGCGGCACCGGCGCTCTCATTTCGGCGCAATGCCGGCGCTCGCTGGATCCCATCGGCGGATCGAGCCAGGCATCGTCGAAAGAAATCGAAGTGAGATCTGTTACCGTTGCCGTGATCACCCGGCTCCCGTTCTCGATCAATGCGAGTTTTTCAGGGTAGCGGTGACCATTGAAATCGACGTATTCGGAATAGAGTTCCTGATATTTCCGGTCCGGGAGTCGGTCCCAGGCGGTACTGGACATGTCATAAGAGTCCGGATCGAGGCAGACCCGGTAACGCGCCCGCCTGAGTATTTCCGAGGCTGCTTCCAGGCAAGTTGCTTCCACACTCTCCTCGCCAGGCGGCTTTGGCTTCTTCGCTTTAAGTTCGCTCAGCCGCTCGGGAAAATGAAGAAGCTCGGTCAGTTGCTGCAGGCGGAGCGGTGTCGACTCCAGATTGCGGTTGTTGTAAATGGCTTCCCCATCCCGGATAACAACTTGTTCAAATCCGCCGGCAAATACATCCACCCTCCATTGTTCCCTGTTTTTCCATCTCAGCTTCAAACGCCCCGGTGTAGGAACGTTCAACTGCGCGACAAATTGCACTTCGAGCTGGAAGGGAGAGGAGGACTGGTCGAAGATATCTGCCTGCTGCCGGGCAAGTGTAAGGCTTTCCTGTGGCGAAGGCGCCTGGGTAAAGCCAACGGAAACAACGCCGCCAAGAAAGATGGCGGCCAAAGCCGCTATTCTTGCCATAACAGCCAGCCATCGTACTTCGATTACATCGGCTGTTTCAGTGACGGCGATCAGTCATCCTTCAGATTCGAGTCCAGGACGTAACTGGACCGCGGTCTCGCCGCAAGAAACATAGAGTTACAGGTCTCTAAGATGCTGGGACAGCCTCTCGCGGCATGTGTCCATCGTCCGGCGAGAGAAGGAAGGCTTCTTTGCAAGGGCCATGAGCCCCCGGGCAGGGAGTCACCTCACCGGCCACAGCTTTCGCAACCCGGGCACCGAAAAGCCCCATCGTCCTTCCGCCTGCTGGAACAGGAAGACCGTCAGCACGCAGAAAAACGGCTCCAGCGGATTGCGAAACCGAGCTCCCGCGATGACAAAGTAGTAGATTGCCGGCAGCAGCAGCGTTGCCCATGCGAACAGTCCCGACGCAGGAAGCCTGCGTTTGACCGCCAGGATGAGCCCCAGGATTCCCGTAATCGAACCAAAGCAATGCGCTGTCTCGCGGATCGCCTCGGCCGTCTTGTTGCCGCCCGACTCGTGCGGCACGCTCGCCCAGAACATGTAGAAGCGCAGGAGAACCAGCTTCCAGAAATGCCCCGGATACTCGCGCGCCCACTGCTTCGCCAACTGCCCGCGCATCTTCACATAGGCGAGCTCGCCCATCTGCGCGTAAAGCCTGTGCTCCGGCGTGGCGTCGAATACGGGCACCGTTTGTCCCCAGGGAAACCCGGCCGACGAAGGCGACCACGCCATTGCCAGCTCCGCTCCCAGGTTGTCGCGGGTGGGAATGAACGCATGAAAAACGCGCTCGTTGCGCACGATCCACGGCATCATTACCGCGAAGCACAGCACGGCCGACACCGCCGCCAGGCCGGCGCCTCGCACCCAATCGCGCCGGGGCGTGCCCGCGATGATCCACAGCCCCTCGACCGGCGCCATCAGCATCAGCGTGGGGTTCGTAATCGCGATCGCGCCCCACAGCAACCCGAACTTGACCCAGTTGCGCACGCGGGTGCCCTGCGGCAGCGTGCCTCCGGTGCCGCGCATGCGCATGCCCAGCACCAGCACCGCCGCGAACAGCAGTCCGGAAAGCGATGTCTCCCAGATCCACCGCACGCCATATTGCAGAATGCCCGGATACACCGCCCAGATCCACGCCGCCCACAGTGCAGTGCGCCGCCCCGCTGTGCGCACCCCGATCTCGTAGACCAACGGCACGGTTAGCGCCTGGAACAGGCTGTCGATCGTCTGGATCACCCACGCCGAGAGCGGCGTATAGATGCCGAACACCTTGAACACGCCCGCGAGCAGCAGCGTGAACCCCGGCACCATCCACGCAGTCGGCCCCGTGTCGCCGCCAAAGGGCGAGCTGTAGCCATGCCCCGCGGCCAGCGACGCCGCCACGCGCCCCGTCTCCCAGCCAAACTCGAAGTGATGATTGACCGCCGTGATGCGCCAGGTGTTGCCGAGCGTGATGTAGGCGACGCGAAGCAGAAGCGCCGTCCAGAAGACGGTCTGCGCTGCGCGAAAAGGATGTTCGAGATCGGCGCGCACTGCCTCGCCTGCGCTCGCGGCCGGCCGGCTCATGAGAACCACTTCAACAGCCGCAGCACGCCCATCTCCGCCGCGCGCGAATGCGCCGACACATTCGTGCGCGCGGCGATCTCTTCGCGATTCTCCGCGTAATACTGGTACGCGTTGGTCAGCATCTCGCTGTTGTTCACCGTCGGCCGCCAGCCCAGCGCCGCCTTGATCCGCGACGTGTCGAAGGTGAAGTCTTCCGCAATCATGCGATAGTGATACGGCCCCAGGGGCGAGATGCGCAGGATGTGCGCCAGGCGCATCGCGGAGAGCGCCGGCCCCTTGGGCAGCGAGCGCACGCGCGACCGCGAGCCTGCCGCGCGAATCACCGCCTCATAGCACTCACGGAGCGTGGGCACGTTGTCGCTGCCCACGTGAAAGGTGGCCGAACCCGCGAACTCAAGCGACTGGATGCACGCATCGGCCAGGTCGCCAGCGTGGATGAACTGGTAGCGGTTGTTGCCCGACCCCACGACCCACACCGTTTTGCCCTCGCGGATGAACTCGAAGAGAATTGCCAGCAGGCCCAGACGGCCGCTGTCGATGATTGTCGGGCAGCGGAGGATCACGACATCGAGATCGCCGGCGAACCCTTCAAGCGCCTTCTCTGCCGCCAGCTTCGACTCGCCATAGACCTCCGCCGGGGCAGGCTCGTCGTCCTCGCGTACAGGATGGCCGAGGTTGCTCGCCCACAGGCAGTTTGTCGACGTGAAGACGAGCTTCTTGACTCCGGCATCGCGCGCGCACTGCGCCATCCTGCGCGTGCCGTCCACATTGCTCGTCCACAGCAGTTCGCGATCCACCTTGCCGTGAGCCAGCATGGCCGCGATATGGAACACCGCGTCGAAGCGATGTTCGGCGAAGAGCCCGCGCATCCGCCGCTCGTCGCGAATGTCGGCCTGCACGCTGATGAGCGCGGCGTGCTTCGCCGTGTCGGGCACCAGGTCCACGCTCACCACGTCCGCGCCGCCCGCGAGCAGCCGGTTCTTCAGGATGCCCCCGAAGAACCCCGCTCCGCCCGTGATCAGAAACTTCGCCATGCTTGCCGTTCAATTGCCTTTCTTAAGATTGTTCGCGCGCGCGAACTCCGCCAAATCACTCCGGCTCGGTTTCCGCGATCTCCGCCGCCTTCTTCACCGGCTGGATCAGTTTCAGCCCCACCGGCAGCGCATTCTGGATCGCGGCTTCATCGCCCCACTGCACATACGGCTTGCCCGGAGGCACGGCATACGTTCCCGGCGGGCAGTAGATCCCACGCAGACACTTTTCGCACCACATGTACCATTTCGCCCAGATGGAATCGCCCAGCTTGCGCGTTGGATCGCCGATGAGCAGCTTGCGCAGAGTCGGGGTCAGGCAAAACGGGCACACATGCGGCGGAGGACCCCAGTCGGCAGTCAGAAAAGTGGCGTATTCCTCTCCATACCTCTGCCGGAATCTCGCCAGCAAATCCTGCAACTCCATCGCCGCACATCCATCTGACAGTTCCAATGTTAGCAGCCGATCGGGGCCTTCCAGCAGTCGTGCGCTCCGGCAGCGCAGGCCGCAATCGTGAGCTTCCCCTTGACAATCGACAAGAGCGTCGGGCACTCTATGGGCACCCTGTTGTCGAACGTCGAGGGGAACGAATGACGCCGCCATCCACTGACCTGCTCCAGGGCACGCTCGATCTGCTCATTCTGCAAACACTCGCTCCCGGCCCCATGCACGGCTGGGCCGTCGCGCAGCGCATCCAGCAGGTCTCGCGCGACGTTCTGCAGATCGGCCAGGGCTCGCTTTACCCGGCCCTGCACCGCCTCGAATACAAGGGCTGGATCCGCTCCGACTGGGGCGCCTCGGAGAACAATCGCCGTGCCAAGTACTACTCGCTGACCCGCGCCGGCAAAAAGCAGCTTGAAGCCGAGCTGAAGACCTGGGACCGCCTGTCCTCGGCGATCGGTCTCGTCCTTGCCGGAGGGGGCCGCATTCCGGAGGCGCAGTCATGATCGCCGAGTTCCTCAGCCGCCTGCGTTTTCTCTTCATGCGCCGCAAGCCCGCCGATTTGCGCGGAGACATCGACGAAGAGCTTGCCTTCCACATCGAGCAATCCGTCGCACAGCACGTTGCCGCCGGCGTCTCGCCAGAAGAGGCCCGCCGCCTGGCGATCCTCGAATTCGGCGGCGTAGAGCGCATGCGCGAGCAATGCCACGAACAGCGGCCCGGCTGGTGGCTTTCGACCGTCGCTCAGGACGCGCGCTATGCCCTGCGCGGCTTCCGCCGCAACCCGCTCTTCGCTTTCACGGTGCTGGCCACGCTCACCCTCGGCATCGGCGCCACCACGGCCGTTTTCTCCGTCGTCGACCGCATCCTCTTCCGCCCGCTGCCCTACGCGCACGGAGATCGCCTGGTGTCCGTCGGCCTCACCGCACCCATCATCCCCGAGGAGTTCATGCTCGGCGGCTCCTATTACGTCTGGCGCGACAGCCAGAAGCCCTTCGAAGCCTTCACGTCCGAAATCGGCGTGAACCCCTGCGACCTGACTGAGCGCAACCCGGCACGCCTGAGCTGCGCCGGTGTGGAAGCCAGTTTCCTGCCCGCGCTCGGCATCGCCCCCGTCCTCGGCCGCAACTTCTCGCTCGATGAAGACCGCCCCGGCGGCCCGCGCGCCGCACTCATCTCCTATGGCCTATGGCAGTCGCACTACGCGCGCGACCCCGCCATCGTGAACCGCCTCATCGACCTCGACGGCAATCAGGTCCGCGTCATCGGGGTGTTGCCGCGCGACTTCGAGATGCCCACCCTCGAGGCCGCCGACATTCTCATCCCCGAGGCGCTCGACGAAGCCGCACAGCGGCGCGCCGACCCTGGCCGCGTGATGTACGCCTTCGCCCGCCTCAAGCCCGGCATCACGGCGCAGCAGGCGCAGGTCATGCTGGGGCCGCTGCTTGACTACTCTTTACGCTTGGTTCCACCGGCGTTTCGCAAGGAGGTTCACTCGCGCGTGCGATCCATCCGCGACCGCCAGGTGCACGATCTCCGCCTCGCAGCCTGGATCCTGCTTGGCGCCGTGCTCGCTGTGTTGCTGATCGCTTGCGCCAACGTGGCCAGCCTGCTGATGGCTCGCGCCGCGGCGCGCCGCCGCGAACTCGCCGTGCGCTCGGTGCTCGGCGCCAGCCGCGGCCGCCTCATCCGGCAGATCCTTACTGAAACGCTTCTACTCGCGCTCGCCGGCGCCGTTGCCGGATGCATCCTGGCCGCGCTTCTGCTGCGCGTCTTCATCGCCATTGCGCCCGAGGGCGTTCCCTTCCTGCTCAAGGCGCATCTCGATCTGCGCGTCGTGCTCTTCACAGTCCTGATTTCGCTCGCCTGTGGCGCCCTCTTCGGCATTCTCCCCGCGCTGGAACGGCCCAGCACGTCGGCGCTGGCGGCGCGGTCGCCCGGCTCTCTAGTGCACGCCTGGCTGCGCCGCACGCTCGTCGCCGGCCAGATCGCGATGAGCATGGTGCTGCTCACCGGCGCCGCGCTGCTCGTGCGCAGCTTCCGCAATCTGGAAGAACAGAACATGGGGATGCAGACGCGCGGCGTGGTGGCGGCGCACATCGAGTTGCCGCACTACCGCTACGACACGCAGCAAAAACAGATGGACTTCTTTCTCCAGGCCGAGAGTGCGCTGCGCCGCCTGCCCGGTGCAGAATCCGTATCCCTCAGCGACTCTCTGCCGCCCGGCGGCCGCCACGGCGACCAGATCTTCAATATCATGGCCGTCGCCGGCCGGCCCAGGCCCGAAGGCACCTCCGCGGGCACTGGCGGCATGGTGGCCTGGCGCTGGGTCACGCCGCAGTACTTCACTGCTCTTTCGATTCCCATCGTCCGGGGCCGCAACTTCACTGAAGCCGATCGCACCGGCAGTGACTGCCTCATCATCCTCAGCAGCCTGCTCGCCTCGCGCCTCTTCCCCAGCGAAGACGCGGTGGGCCATCGCATCCAGCTCGTCCCCGACGGTCCCTGGTGCGGCGTGGCCGGCGTGGCCGCCAACGTACGCAACGCCGGCCTTAACGGCGCCGACGAGCCCGAGTACTACCGCCTGCGCCGCAGCGCCCCCGCCGACTGGAACTGGTACGCCGCGCTTACGGTGAAGACCTCTCTGTCGCCCGCCGCCGTCGAGCCGTGGGTCCGCGCGCAGATCGGCGCCATCGACCCCACCCTTCCCGTCGACATCGAAACGCTCAGCCAGAACGTGAGCACGCTCGCCGCGCGCCCGCGCTTTGAAACCGCATTGCTCTCTTTCTTCGCGTTTTGCGGGCTTCTCATGGCCGTAATCGGCCTCTACGGCGTTATCTCCTTCATCGCCACGCAGCGCACGCAGGAGATCGGAGTGCGCATGGCCCTTGGCGCTTCGCGTGCCGACATCCTCCGCCTCATCGCCGGCGAAGGTGCGCGCCTCATCGCGTTTGGCGGCCTTGCGGGCCTCGCCGCGGCCTTCGCGCTCTCGCATTTCCTCCGCAGCCTGCTCTTCAACGTGGACGCACACGACCCGGCAAGCTTCATCGCCGTGCCCATCCTTCTCGCCGTTGTCGCGCTGGCGGCGACGCTGATCCCCGCCCGCGCCGCTACAAAGGTCGAGCCCGTCGCAGCGCTGCGCTACGAGTAGCGCCGTCAGTAGGTGATAAACACCGCGCCGTTCCCGCCAGCCAATCCCGGCTCATAGCCGCTGGTTCCCGTTCCAAACTGGCCTGTTCCGCCGGTGCCGTATTGAAACCCATTCGGATAGAAGGCAACGCCGATCCCGCCTGCTCCGGTCGCCGAGCCGCCCTTCTGGCCATTGTTGCCCGCCGAGGTCAATTGCCCGGCGGCATTCGACGCAGCTCCGCCCAGTCCGCCGTTTCCGCCGGAGTCAATCCCGCCGTAGCCGCCCAACGCGGTCGCCACCAACGTGCCGCTTCCATCCTTCAGAGCCGTGGTGCCGCCGATGCCGCCGGGATAGCCGAAGACACCCGCGCCGCCGGTCCCGACGGTGATGTCCAACGCGTCTCCCGGTGTCACGGCCAAATAAACCCGTGCGTACGCACCCGCGCCGCCCCCGCCGCCGGCATAGAAAAGGCTGGTCCCTCCTCCTCCGCCGCCTCCCGCACCCACCAACTCAACCAAGAGGTGCGTCACGCCGTCGGGAACCGTAAACGTGTGCTCGCCCGTCACGGCGAAGAGCTGAAAGCCGTTCAGTCCCCCCGAGGGCCCGATAGGACCCTCGGGACCGGTATTGCCTGTCGCTCCCTTCGCTCCCGCTGGGCCCTGCGGGCCGGTGGGTCCCGCCATTCCCTGGGGACCCACCGCGCCAGCGGCTCCGGCCGGACCCTGCGGTCCTGCTGCGCCCGTTGCCCCGGCCGGTCCCTGCGGCCCAGTCGCGCCTCTTAGTCCCGCTGGACCGGTGGCCCCCCTGAGCCCTGTCGCGCCTCGCGGCCCGGCCGGTCCCGTCGCTCCCTTCGGCCCCGGCGGGCCGGGAATGTTCCAAGTCACATATCGTTCGGTTTTACTGCACTTCGTGGCGGAGCTGACAATCCGCGCCGCTCCTGTCTTGGTGTCGTAGCAGGCCACAATTGTCTTGGGCACGGTCACTGCGGGTTGAGGGCCCTGGGCCAAGGCAGCGCCGGCCATGACAAAAGCGAGCGCGAATCCGCATAGGCGTGAAGTCGAGACCATTCGGACCTCCTTGCGGGAGAGGAAAGGGGAAGAAATCGGACCTCGGGGATGAGGTTGCAACATCATAGTGCGGATCGAGGCCGGGCCGCATCATGAATCTGCGTCTTATCGGCTGGCGCCATGGCCGCGCCGGTAGTGGACTACTTCGATCTCTTTGACATCCTGTCCAACGTAAGGAAGAAAAGAAAAGCTACGATGCCGAATGAGATCAGGAACCACGGTTGAACCACGAGATTCATGAATGGAGAGTTCAAGAGGCTGGTTGTCACGTCGAGATCGCTCCTTTTCTGGCTGTCTAGCTATGCCGCACTTTCCGCTTCCTGCCCGCAGGACTCCCAAAGGGCTGCCAGGTCTGAAACTTCCCAAAGCCGATCCCTGACGCCTGCCGCCGTTGCCGAGCTCATGCGTAGCAAGTATGCCATCCAATTCGAATCAATATTGTCCCGATTTCAATTGAGTCCGCTGCCGCCGCGCCTTCTGCCTTGGCGCATATACCCGCTTCCGGTATACTGAGAGTTCGGTATCTTGAGGGCTGATGTGTCTTGATCGACCGCCGGCCTCTCCGGCGAAGACGCCCTCAAACGCGCAGCGCCCCGTGCGCCGCGGGCCGGGCGAGAAAATCAAAGAGATTCTGGAGTTTAGCCATGGCACAGACATGCGATATCTGCGGCAAGGGCCCGCAGTTCGGCAACAATATCTCGCACGCGCACAACGTCACCCGCCGCCGCTGGAACGTGAACCTGCAGGCCGTCAAGGCTCTGGTCAACGGCGCCCCCAAGCGCATCCGCGTGTGCACCAGCTGCATCAAGGCCGGCAAGATCGCCAAGGCTTAGCCAGCCGGGCGGAGATTTGAACGAGTTTTTCGGCTGAACCAGCGAACCCCGTCCCGCCGGACGGGGTTTTGTTGTGCTTAAAATCGCTCCGTTCCCAGCCAGTCCTCAACGTGCCGAAGCCGGCTCCGCCAAGGGATTTTCCCACTTGAAAGCCTTCGGATCGAGGCCGCCCGGCGACCACTGCTCCACGACCGCCTTCCCCAGCTGGCCCAGCGTCTGCTCGGCCTCGTTGTCGCCCGTCCAGCGCTGGTCGGCGTTGTCCCAGGTGAACGCGGCGATCACCACCGGCCCGTTCTTTGTTGAGATCAGCGCCACGTCGTTGCGCACCTGGTCGAGCGCGCCGGTCTTGTTGCCGATCGCCGACCCTTCCTCGCTCGTGTCCAGGACCTCGATATAGCGCGGCAGGCTGTCGCGGTCCTGCTGAGCGCGCAGCATTTTCAGGATCGCCCCGCAGATCTCGCCATCGCCCGCTTTCGCCGCTCCGCCGTCCAGCCCGAGCCGGCACTCGGCGATCCGCTCCATGATCCCCGCCATCTCTCGCGCCGTGGTCTTGCCGAGGCCGAACCTCGGCTGGTCCGCCGGCATCGGCCCCTCGGCCGGTTGATACACCTTCTTGTAGAGCACCGTCTGTTTCAGTCCCGCCGCGCGCAGCGTAGCGTTGATATGCGCGAGGCCCAGCCGGTCGATGGCCATGTTGGTCGCCGTGTTGTCGCTCTGGATCACCATCAAGGTGAGGGTGTCACCCAGCGTGAGCGCGAGCGGCGCGGTGAGCTGCGCCAGCACGCCGGAGCCTGGCACCTGGTTCTCCCTTGTCAGCACCAGCTTTTCGGCGAGCGCCGCCTGTCCCGCGCGGATCTGTTCCGCCGCATCGAGCAGGATGCCCATCTTGATGGTCGACGCGGTCTGAACTGGCTCATCCGCATCAGAAGCCGCCGCCTGACCGCTCTTCAGATTGTGCGCGTAAACGGCGACGTGCCCGTGATGCGCCTGGGCGACGGCCTTCAACTTTGCGTCAAGCTGCGCGTCTTCCTGCGCCGGCAACTGCGAAGCGCCCGGACTCATGGCGAACCCGAGCGCCAATGCCAGCAGGGATTTCGAGAGAGTCATGCAGCCAGCTTATCGCGGATGCGTTCTCAGCCCTTGTTCTCTTTCTCGAACGTCAGCGACGCCGAGTTGATGCAGTAGCGCAGACCCGTCGGCCGTGGCCCGTCGGGGAAGACGTGCCCCAGGTGCCCGCCACAGTTCGCGCAGGTCACCTCGATGCGGCGCATGCCGAAGCTATGGTCGTCGTGCTCATCGACCGCCTTCGAGCCGGCTGGGATCGTAAAGCTCGGCCAGCCGCAACCCGAGTCGAACTTGGCACCGCTCAAAAACAGCAGTGCCCCGCAGCCTGCGCAGTGGTAGTTGCCCGTCTCATGGTTTTCGGTCAGCGCGCCGGTGAACGCACGCTCCGTGCCCTTCTCGCGCAGGACATGATACTGCATCGGCGTCAGCTTCTCGCGCCATTCCGCCTCACTGCGGACGACCTTTTCCGGGGAAGCATTCACTTTGTTTTCCGTCAATTCGCTCATTCCCATTGGATGGATTTCGTGCGCCCGGGTTTCAACCCGCGCAGGGTCAGACTTCCGTCACCAGGTCGATCTCCACCAGCACATCCTTGGGCAGCCGCGACACCTCGACCGTGGTCCGCGCCGGCGGCGTCACGCCCTCCGGCGCCAGGTAGGTCGCATACACCGCGTTCATCGCCGCAAAGTCGTTCATGTCCTTGAGATAGACAGTCGCCTTCACCACGCGCGACAGGTCCGATCCGGCCGCCGCGAGAATCGCCTTCAGGTTCTCGAGCACCCGCTGCGTTTGCTCGGTAATTCCCTGGGCCAGCACTGACTGGTGAACAGGGTCCAGCGCTACCTGACCCGCCGTAAACACCAGCTTCCCCGTCTTGATGCCCTGGGAATAGGGCCCGATCGCCGCCGGCGCGTCGCCTGTCGCAACCGCCTTCTTCGTGCCTGCCGCCGCCTTCGCCATGTCTCTATTTTAGATGCGCCGCGTCGACCAGCGATCTAACGCCACGCTGCAATCAGCCCGCCTGAGAGCACCAGACCCACCAGCCAATAGCCGCCGTTGATGGCGAACAGCTTGAACGGGCGGCCTTCATAGATGCCCTGCGGAATGTTCGGCCCGGCGATGAACCCTGCCCACACGATGAAGCCCACCAGCGCACCCATTGCGAAACCGTCGGCTCCCGACCACAGCACCACGTGCGCCAGCACGAACGACAGAATCAGGTCGCAGAGAATCGACGCGATCATGCCCGCGGCCAGGCCCTTCTTTTCGCCGTCCATCTTGATGCCGAGCATCGCCGCCCACGGCTTGGCAAACAGCGGCGGCGAGTACCACAGCGCGCCCAGAAACCACTGGAAGAGCGCAGCCACAAGGATCGCCCAATGATTGAAATGAATGTGGTGCATGAGAATCGCCTCCGGGAAGAGTGATTTTGACTCTGCCGAACGGCGCCGAGAGGTGTCAATGGAATTCGAGGAGGATTATTTCCGCTTCAACGCTTCCAGTTCATCCAGCGTCCGCGGCCAGTCCGACCCCAGCAGCCGCGACAAGCTGCGGTCCGCCAGCACCCGCCCGCCGGTCTGGCACTTCGCACAGTAGTTCGTCTCGTTGTCAGCGTAGCGGATGCGCTGCACCTTCTCGCCACAGCGCGGGCACGGCTGCCCAAACTTGCCATGCACTGCCATCTCTGGCCGGAACGCCGTCACGCCCTCGGGGAAGGCCGTCTTCGCCTCCGCGCCCAGCTTGTCCATCCATGTCTTGAGTGTGTCGCGCGTGGCCGCGAACAGCCGCTCCCACTCCTCGGGCTTGAGCTTGTGCGTCTGCGTGATGGGTGAAAGCCGGGCCGCATGCAGAATTTCATCTGAGTAGGCGTTGCCCACGCCGCTGATCAGCCGCGGATCGGTGAGCGCGCGCTTCAGCGTTCGGTTCTCCTGCGTCAGCGACGCGCGAAACCCGCCGATATCCGCGTCGAAGATCTCCACGCCGCCGGGATCGGCCTGCCGAAGAGCCTCCTCACCGGCCAGCACGTGCAGAGACGCCCGCCGCTTGCTGCCTGCTTCGGTCAGCGTCAGCGTGCCCGTCGAGAAATCGAATGCCGCGAGATTCTGCCGCCCGCCGATCTTCGCGCCCGCCGCTTTCCAGTGCAGCCGTCCGGCGATCATCAGGTGCAGCACCAGCCACAGGTCGCCCTCCACGCCGATCGCAATGCGCTTGCCCACGCGACGGATCGCGCGCACCGTGCGGCTATGCACGCTCTCGATCGGCGGCGTCACCGTGCGCAGCAGAAACACGCTGCCCAGCCGCACCTGATCCAGCGTCGCGTCCAGGATGCGCGGCTCCAGCGCCGTAATGTAGGCGGAAATATCGGGCAACTCCGGCATTTGAATGCCAGTCTACTGCGCCCTCCGGCGAAGCTGGGGTCCGTTGAACTGGATTTGCCGATGTTTCACGCCTTACCCTCCTCATAGACCATGGCACTAACGGCCGCGTTTTCATGGCGGCGGCCGGGATTCTGCGAACTGCGCTTGTCATTGCGGCTTCTTCAGGCCATCGAGGCGCCGAAGCGATCGCCGTGCAGCTGCGCGTCGATGGACGATCCGTTGTTCCGCCGATTCCATCGGCTCCGATGCCTTGACGGGACATCTCATCGGGAAGACTTAGACTGGAAAGAGCGGCAGGTGGTGAAGATAGCCTGCGGCAGGAATTTCATGCATCCTCATTCGCCTTTTTCGATAGTTGAAGTGCTGTGGACGCTGACGTTTGCAGCGCAGCTTGTTTTGCTTGTCGTACTTCTGGGCCGCGAGCGCACTCGCCGCTTCCCGTGGTTTACGGCCAGCGTGATCGTCATCGCCCTGCGGGTACTTGCCGCGCGCCTGCTCTATAACCGGCTTTCGCAACTTACCTTTAGCGCCATCCTCATCGCGCTGGGCGATATCGGCGTCCTTGTCGGAATCCTGCTTCTGATTGAGCTCTCGCGGAAGGGTTTCCGCGGTGCCAGGCGTCCGGCCTCGATCATCTTCGCTGCGGTAATGCTCGCCGTCGGCGGGGTCGTGCTCCGCTACTGGGGCCCTTGGCCGGTGTGGAAGACGCTCACCGCCAACTCCGGGCTTGCGGTTCTGCTGTGCATGCAGCTGGCCGCGCAAAAAGGCGAGTTGCTGGTGGGCATATTGACCATCCAGCTTGTCCTGCTCATGGCGTTCTTTGGCCGCCGCTATGGCGCCGGATGGCGCAGCCACGCGCAGCGCATCCTCGTCGGACTTTCGACGGTCGCGATCTCTCAGTTTGCTGTGCAGGCCATCTGGCAACTCATCGCCGCGCACACCAAATCCACGTCGCAGGAACAGTACGAACGCCTCATTGGCGTCCGCGACAAGATGTCGAATGCCAACAGCGTGGTCTATATCGCTGTCCTGATCTGGTGGATCTATTGCCTTTGGAAGGACGAACCGGGCGGGGAGCCGGCCGCCGTCGCGCCGGTTCCGGCTTCGCAGCCGGGTGCGATCATTGCGGGCTCAGACAGCGAGCCTCCTGCCGAAACCTCAGCGCCGGGTGTCGAGCCCGGAACCGGCGGCGGAGCTTGACCGCTCCGCTGCACGGTCCTCCAGGTCGCAGAGTCCCTTCTCCTAGATGTGGCAACTTGCCAACCCGCGCTTCTCGAGATAGCGCTGGTGGTAGTCCTCGGCGCGCCAGAAGGTCTGCGCCGGCTCGACCTTGGTGACGATCCGCCGGGGCTTGAAACGGCCTTCTGCTGTGAGCCGTTCGATCTTGGCCTTGGCCTGCGCCTCCTGCTCGGGCGAGTGGTAGAAGATGGCCGAGCGGTATTGCGTTCCCCAGTCAGGCCCCTGCCGGTTCAGCGTAGTCGGGTCATGCAGCTCGAAGAAGGCGTCGATTAGCTGCTCGTAGCTCACCCTTTCCGGGTCGAAGTTCAGCTCGACCACCTCGGCGTGCCCGGTCTGGTCGGTGCACACGTCCTGGTAGCTGGGCCGCTCGAGCGTCCCACCCTCATACCCGACGGCTGTGGACGTTACTCCGGGGATGGCCGCAAACGCCGCTTCGACTCCCCAGAAGCAGCCGGCTCCGAATGTCGCTTTTTCAGTGCTCATGGAGCTAATGATGCGCGAAAACCTGCTCAGGTATCAAAGCATGGTAGCGAACGGCCGGCTGACTCCGCTCGCCCGGGGCGACCTCCGCGCACCATGCCGGCCATGCTTTCGCGCTGCACTGGCGGGTTTTCGTCCACCGCGCCGCAGAATTGAAACGCCGGATGCGCCCAGCGTGATCCGACATCCTCCGTATCCCGGAAAACCGCGAATTGGGCAGGAAAGCGGGAAAGTCTTTCGCACCGCAGGAATAATTCGCCGCGCCGTCAGTTCCAAGCATGAGCCCGTTGCGCTGACAGACCGCTGCCCGGCTTCGATTGAACGAAGAATGAAGTGAGCTAAACTGTGGGGGCCGTGGCCCAACGTCCTGCCGATTCTGCGCTGTTTGAAGAGCTCGCCGTGCCGCTCTTTGCGCGGCTCTACAACTTCGCGTGCTGGTTGACGCAGGATCGCGCCGCCGCCGAAGACCTTGTGCAGGAGACCTACGTCAAAGCCCTCAAAGGATTCGGTACGTTTCAGCCGGGAACGAACTTTCGCGCCTGGATGTATCGCATCCTGCGCAACACGTTCCTCACGTCGCAGACGGGCTTGAAAGCCGCGCAATTGGGTCCGCTGGACGATCAGGCCGACGAGCCCGGCACCAGCGAAACGCCAGAGTCGCTGCTGCTGGCCCGCATGGAACAGCAGAGCATTCAAAGCGCGCTCGAAGAGCTGCCAGTGCATTTTCGAGAGGTGATCCTGCTCTGCGATTTCGAAGAGATGAGTTACCAGGAGATCGCACAGGCGCTGGGCATCCCGATCGGCACGGTGATGTCGCGGTTGTCGCGCGCGCGCAAGGCAATGCGCGCGCTGCTGGCTGAAAAGCTGGAAGGGGTGCGGCGATGAGTTGCGAGCTTTGGGCCGGAAAAATCGAAGCGTACGTCGACAACGAGGGTTCGCGCGAACACTTCGCCGCCGTGGAAGAACACCTTCGCACCTGCCCCGGCTGCGCGCGCGACGCCCTCAGCCGCATCCAGTTGAAGCGGGCCACCGCAGCTGCCGCCCTTCGCTACACGCCTTCACGCGACTTCCGCTTGCGCGTCGAGAAGAGCCTGCGCAAGGATCGCAAGTCTGCCTGGGCGCTCGCATGGCGCCCGGCGCTGATTGCGGCGACAGCCATGGTCTTTGTGGTTGTTGCATCAACGCTCGTCTGGACGCGCCAAATCGAAACCCGCCAGGCAATCGCCGAACTCGTCGATCTCCACGTTGCCACCATGGCCAGCGCAAACCCGGTCGACGTGGTCTCCACCGACCGGCACACGGTCAAGCCGTGGTTCCAGGGAAAGCTCCCGTTCAGCTTCAATCTGCCGGATCTCCCCAGCACGCAATTCAAGCTGCTGGGCGGCAAGGTCGCGTACGTCGACAACAGTCCGGCGGCACAGCTGCTGTTCGCGTCCGGCAAGCACAACGTGTCAGTCTTCATCGCGCAGGATCAACCGGGTGCGCTGTCCACGGCGCTGCTCGGCGGGGCGGTCCGCGATCGCGGATTCAACATCGACGCGTGGAACCAGAACGGCCTGCGTTACGTCGCCATCAGCGACACAAGCTCCGCCGACATCCAAGCGCTCGCCGATCTGCTGAGAGCTGCTGCGCGTCAGTGATTCACCGCGGGCAGAGCCTCATCCCGGCGCAAGGAATTGCTTCTCCAGGCGATCCAGTAGAGTCTCGGTGCCATCGCAGACTCCTGTGTGAACCGGACCGGGTTGGATCGTCGTGCTTCGTGGCGACGTAAGCCAATGAAACCTCTCGCGCGGCGACAACTTCGCGATCGGGCCGCCCGCCTCATCTCCCGCGCAGATGCGCTCAATGGCCTCGAGGTGCTCCCGGATCAGGTGCACATCCGCTTCCGGCCACAGCGCTCTCAGCCTGCCCTCGTCGAGGCGAATTCGCGCGGCGAGGTATCGCTTCTCCAGGCAGAACACGACGACGCCCGCATTGATGAACTCCTCGCGTTCCACGCGCGGCACCACGCGAATTGCCGCGTAATCAAATGAGGCGGGCATGAGCTTTCCTTGCCTCCTCTTCGAAGATCTCCGATGCCGCGAGCCGCCGCACAAAGAATTCGACGTATGCATGGCGCTTTTCATCCCCGCTCTCGCTCGCGGGGATCGCCTCCAGCCAGGTGTCCGGCACCTGGCTCACAATCCCGGCGAAAACCTCGGCGTTGAGGCAATTCTTCGCAATCTCCGACGCTTTTCCGATCTCGCGCGCCCACGGCAGCAGCACATGCTGCCCAATCTCGGCGAATTGCGCCTCGGCTTTCTGCGGCATCGTTGCCCAGTTGTGATGAAAGAACAGCGCGGCTCCATGATCGATCAGGTAGAGCTTGCGGTGCCACATCAGCAGGTTCGCATTGCGCGGCGTGCGATCGACGTTTTGCGTGAAAGCATCGAACCACACCAGGAGCGACGCCTCTTCGGGCGCAACAGCGTCCCGCGCGGCCGGATCGAACATCGTTGAGCCCGGCAGATAGTCGAGCGCCAGGTTCAGCCCAGCGCTTCCTTTCAGCAATTGGCGGATCTCGTAATCCGGCTCATTGCGTCCCAGCGCTGGATCGATCTCGACAAACACAAGCTCGGGGACGCGCAGCCCGAGTGCCCGCCCCATCTCGCCGGCGATCAGCTCCGCCACCAGCGCCAGCGGACCCTGCCCGGCGCCGCGAAACTTGACGACGTAGAGACCCAGGTCGTCGGCCTCCACGATCGCAGGCAAGGATCCACCCTCGCGCAAGGGCAGCACATAGCGAGTCGCATTGACAGTCCTCAGCATCGAAGTCTCAGTTTAGCCGTTCGCTGAAGCTCGTCGAACGGCTTCGCTCGCCTAACATCTGTCTAGTGGAGAGTCACGGGAATGAAGATAGGTTTTCTCGGCTTGGGCAAGATGGGAACACCCATGGCGCTGCGCCTGATCGCGGCCGGCCATGAACTGTCGGTATGGAACCGCACGGAAGGACGCACGGAACCGTTGCTCCGCGAAGGCGCGATCGCCGCCGCCACTCCGGCTGAGGCTGAGCTGGGCTCCGGCGCCGTAATCACCATGCTCTTCGACGATGCAGCGCATGAGGAAGTGCTCTTCGGAGCAAACGGATTGATGGACGCCCTTGAACCCGGCGCGCTTCACATCTCGTGCAGCACCATCAGCGTTGCCCTCAGCGAGCGCCTAACCCGGGAGCACGAACGCCGCGGCATCGATTTCGTCGCCGCGCCGGTTTTCGGACGGCCCAACGTCGCCCAAGAAGGCCGCCTGTGGATTGTCGTCGCTGGCGCAGTGAACGCCGTGGCCAGGGCGCGCCCGCTGCTCGAGCCGATCTCGCGCGGCATCTCCGTCGCCGGTTCGCGGCCCAGCCAGGCCCACGCCGTCAAGCTGGGCGGCAACTTCCTTATCGCATCGATGATCCACGGCCTGAGCGAGTCCCTCGTTTATGCCGAGTCCCTGGGCATCGATCCCGCCGTGTTTTTCGAGACTGTCAACAGCGCGCTCTTTCAGTCGCCGTTCTACGCGGCCTACGCCAAGGTCATGCTGAACCCGCCATCGCAGCCCGGCGCTACCATCGGGCTCGGTGCGAAGGACGTCCGGCTGTTTC
>Ga0335069_10000369_pt1 | contig 75761 bp, 67 predicted proteins | sample Lox_Sample_11_FD_206714 | JGI IMG/M metagenome (GOLD analysis project Ga0335069, IMG submission 206714) | Soil microbial communities from Loxahatchee National Wildlife Refuge, Florida, United States - Lox_Sample_1.1 | ecosystem: Environmental > Terrestrial > Soil > Wetlands | place: USA...
ACGTCTCCGGCTATTCGGCTTTGGGCTCGAGCGTAGGCTTCATCAACCAGGCCTCCACCTCCTACAACTGGAAGGGCAGCATCAGCAAGGTCTGGAAAAGCCACAACCTCAAAACTGGCGGCGAATACCGCATTATCCAGACTTACGAATACAGCGGCCTCGGGACCAACGGTTCCTTCAGCTTCGGGCCTGCCTACACTCAGGGTCCCGACCCTGACACCGCCAGCAGCTATGCCGGCGATGGAATCGCGAGCCTCCTCCTCGGCACTGGCACGGGAAACGTCCAGATCTTTCCAAACATCTTCACCTCAAGCCACTACTCGGCCCTCTTCGTTCAAGACCAATGGAAGGTTACCCCGCGGTTCAGCATCGAAATGGGGCTTCGCTGGGAATATGAAACGCCGCGGAGCGAACGGTCCAACCGCCTGAGTTACTGGGACTTCAACGTTGCCTCTCCCCTCGCTCAGGAGGTCCCCTCGATGCCCAATCTTCACGGCGGCTTGAGGTTCGTCGGCAAAGACTCTTCCAACCAATTCGACCCGGACTGGAACAACTTCGGACCCCGCTTCGGCGTCGCTTACTCACTCGATCGGAACACGGTCTTTCGCGCCGGATACGGCCTGATTTATGCGGTCTGGGTCGGCACAGCGGTCGGCAGCGCGGCAGGCAGCTTGGGGTGGAAGACCCAATCGAAATGGGTTGATTCCCTCGACGGAATCACACCCTTAAACTACCTGTCGAATGCGTTCCCACAGGGTCTGGATGAGCCCACCGGATCGAGCCTCGGCTTGTTAACGCGCGTCGGACTCGACATCACCGCCACCCGTGACGGAGCGATCGATCGGCGCAATCGTGTCGGATATGTCCAGCACTGGAACACCACCATGCAGCGCCGCGTCGGAAGAAGGTGGCAGTTGGAGGTCGGATACGCGGCCAGCAAGGGTACCAAGATCCTCTTCGAAACCGGCTATGAGCTGAATCAGCTAACGGCTGCTCAGTTGCAGCTCGGGACGGCGCTCCAACAACTCGTGCCGAATCCCTTCTATGGAGTGATCCAAACTGGTATCCTTTCGCAACCCACCGTGGTCCGTTCGCAGTTGCTGCGTCCGTATCCACAGTTCCAGAGCGTTGTCGATTTCAAACCCGCAACCGGGTCGACGAATTACCAGTCCTTCACGGGCAAGCTGCAGGGGCAGTTCGGAAGCGGCGCTTTGCTGACGGTCTCGTTCACCGGAGGAAAAAACTTGGACAACTTCGGTTACTCGCCAGCCCCGCAAAATACTTACAACTTGGCGGCTGAAAAAAGCCTTGCCGATGAGGACGTGAGCCGACGCCTAGTGAACAGCCTCGTTTGGCCGCTCCCGTTCGGCGCGGGGCGTCGCTTCGGCAATCACCTGCCAACGTGGTTGGAGAGAGCCGTCGGGAACTGGCAGATCAACGGACTGATCACTCTAGCCACCGGGAATCCGTTGATCATAACCGCCGCGAACACCGCCAACGCGTACAATCTCTCCGAGCGCGCCAATGTCGTCGGCGATCCCTTGCTTCACGGACACCGCACGACGTCCGCCAAGCTCGCTGAGTGGTTCAACACAGCCGCGTTTGCTCAACCGGCGCCGTTCACATTCGGTAACGGTCCACGCACGCTGCCCAATGTGCGCAGCGACGGCCTAAGAGCCATTGATTTTTCGATCTTCAAACAATTTCCGCTGAAGGAGCAGATAACCTTCGAGCTGCGCGGCGAGTGCTTCAACCTCCTTAACAACCCGACTTTCGCGCCTCCGGGGGGCATAGTGGGAACCACCGCCTTTGGCGTGGTCAGCAGTCAGGCGAACTTGCCGCGGCAGATTCAGGTCGCTGCTCGCATACGGTTCTGACGGAAGCGTCGCTCCGGCGAATTGTTTGCATGAACTTGCGCGCAGAGGAAACGCCGGCGTGGTGAGATCTTTATTATTCTCGAAGGCGTCCTGATCAGGTCTTTGTACGTATTTGACACTAAGTAAGGAGACAAGTTTGTGACCCTCGCGCCGCGCTGGGCGTACCAACTCGTAAGCGGCGCGGCCATTTTCTGCTTGTTTCTGCTTGTCTGTGTTCTAAGCGAAGCGGAACCGGCGTTGGTGAAACTCGTCGTAAAGGATGGCAAGGATATCCGCTTTGCTCACCTGAACAGCAAGGACGGCTTGTTCCCCGGCCAAGTCCGCGGCATCCTCCAGGACGACCAGGGATTCTTGTGGTTCAATACCACGGGCGTGCTGAACCGGTACGACGGCTACGAGCTCAAATCCTTCACCCGTGATGCGGCCCACCCGAACTACCCGACCGGTGGTTTTATCCACACGATCTTTAAGGACCACTCAGGATTTATTTGGGTCAGCTCTAATGAATCTCTCGACCGCTTCGATCCACGGACGGAAACTACTACCCACTTCCCGATCGATCGCAACAGTACGCACAGTGTCCTTGGGCCGGTTACACACGTGAGCCAGGATCACGCTGGGATGATGTGGCTGTCTACTGCGAGCGGCCTGCATCAGTTGGCTCCCGCGACGGGTGTCTTTCAACATTATGGCCACAATCCGAGCGACCCGGATAGTCTCGGCAGTTCGGTGGTGAGATCGACGTATGAAGACAGGGAGGGCACGCTGTGGGTGTGCACCGTGGTGGGTCTGGATGCCTTCGACCGCCGCACTGGGAAAGTAACGGAGCGAATTCGGCTGAACTTGGCCGAATCGCGCACAATCAAAGCGTTTGAAGACCATGCGGGCGTTCTTTGGATCATTTACTCGTTCGGCAACGGGCTGGCCTCGTATGATCGCCATACGCGAAAACTAACGCTGTATTTATTCGAGAGTCGGGAGTCATCGCCTACACAGCTCAGCGGCGTGGAACGTGTCATCGAAGATGCCGAAGGCAACCTGTGGCTGGCGACCCGGGTTAGCGGACTCGTCCGGATTGATGCGAACCGGAGGAGCGCGGTCCGGTACCGCCACTCATCGTTCGATCCAGACAGCATCAGCGAGGATTTTTCGAAAGCAGTATTCGAGGATCGTGAGGGAAGTATCTGGGTGGGAATGGGCACCACTGGGCTCAACCATTTCGAGAGAAAACCTCTGCAGTTCAAACGATATAGGCATGAGCCGGATAACTTACAGAGCCTTTTGGGAACGTTCGTGATGGCTGTGTACGTTGATACGCAGGAGAATATTTGGGTGGGCAGCCCACTCGGAGTGACGCGGATCGATGGAAGAAGTGGAAGGTACAGCTTCTTTGCCAAACCTGCGGCCGATCCAGCGAATCTTTCCAACACGACGTCTATCGTCGAGGATCGCTTCGGCTATTTGTGGTTCGGCACCTATGGCGGCGGATTGAAGCGGTATGATCCTCGAACGGGAAAATTTGCCGTTTTCCGGCATAAGCCCGCCGATCCCAACAGCCTGAGCGACGATATCGTCTACACCCTGATGGTGGACCATCACGGTATCCTCTGGGCCGGAACCGACAATGGCCTCAGCCGGTGCGAGGACCCAATGTCCGGTCGCTTCCGTTCGTGGAAGGGCGACCCCGCCGATCCGTCGCCGACGGATGTGCGTGCGTTGGCTGAGGATTCGAAGGGAATGCTGTGGCTGGTCAGCAGCACTCTTGAGCGCTTCGATCCCGCGACCGGGCGCTTCACCGCCTATACGTTCGATCCGGTTGGAACGGGAACTGCAGGGCGCAAAGATTCGCCTGTTCTCGTTGAGGTAGGTAGGCGACTGGCTGAGGACAGCTTCCTAACCATCGATCACTCGGGTGTGCTATGGGTGGCTACCGCTAACGGGTTGCTGCGCTTTGATCCCGAGAGCGAGCAGTTCACTGTGTATGACGAACGCGACGGAATGCCGGCCCGAGCCGTCGGCGCCATCCTAGAAGATCGTAACGGCAACCTGTGGGTAAGCACAGCTGGCGGCTTATCACGCTTCAACCCGCATACGAAGACCTTCACCAACTATTATGAGGCAGACGGCTTGACCGGAAATTCCTTCGAGGGCTTTCCGGCGGCTTGCCGAACACAGCATGGACGGATGTTCTTCGGCAGCAAAAGCGGGCTCACGTCCTTTTGGCCGGAACAAATTGTGGACCAACCGTATATTTCGCCTGTCGTCCTAACCAGCTTCACGTTACGGAACTTGCCGGTGGATTCCGCTGCCGGCTCAACACTCGAAAACTCGATCTCGTTTACGCGGTGGCTGACACTATCACATGCACAGAACATGTTCTCCGTTGAATTTGCAGCGCTGAGCTATGTGGATCCGCAGCGTAACCAGTACCGGTACATGCTTCAACCATTCGACAATTCCTGGAACCGGGTAAACGCCCAGCACAGGCACGCTACTTTCACCACATTGCCGGCGGGCGAATACACGCTACGCATTCAGGGATCGAACAATCGCGGGGTTTGGAATGAGCAGGGTGTTGCCCTGCACCTCAGAATCCTTCCTCCTTGGTGGGGTACAACGTGGTTTCGCGGCGTTTGCGCGTTAGTCTTTCTGCTCCTCCTGTTGGCAACCTGGCGGTTCCGTGTCGGGCAACTGCAGCATGAATTCAACACGCGTTTGGATGAACGAGTCGCCGAACGGACGCGCATTGCCCGTGACCTGCACGATACGCTGTTGCAGAGTTTCCAGGCACTCTTGCCTCGTCTTCAGGCCAGCATCAATATGTTTTCGTCACGTCCGGATGACGCGCGTAGAAACCTGGAACAAGCAGCCGACCAGGCTTCGCAAGCCATCGCTGAGGGCCGAGATGCAATCCAAGGCATGCGCGTGTCCACGATCGAGAAGAACGATCTTGCCGTAGCCATTCGGACTCTTGGAGAAGAACTTGCTTCTGCTGCGACCAACCCGTCCTCACCCACCTTTACCGTGGTTGTGGAAGGAACATCTCGCAATCTGCATCCTATCCTGCGAGATGAAGTTTACCGACTGGCGACCGAGGGGCTGCGCAATGCTTTTCGGCACGCGGCGGCGCAAAACGTCGAAGTGGAAATCCGTTACGACGAAAAGTACTTCCGGCTCCGCATTCGGGATGATGGAAAAGGAATTCCGTCAGACGTGCTCAGCGGGGATGGCCGTGAGGGACATTACGGCTTGCCCGGCATGAGGGAACGAGCCAAACTGGTCGGCGGCAAGCTGACGATCTGGACGGAAGTGGATGGCGGTACGGAGATCGAGCTCAATATTCCAGGAGCGCGGGCATTCGTGAAATCGGCGCAGCCTTTCTGGTATTTTGGAAAGCGTTCCGTCACAGATGAGAAGGAGCCGATAGAACGTGAGTGAGGGGTCAGCTCCAATACGGATTCTTGCGGTTGACGATCATGTTCTCGTAAGACAGGGCATAGCGGTACTCATCAGTAGTGAACCTGATTTGACTCTGGTAGCCGAAGCTTCGAACGGGCGTGAGGCAATCCAGCAGTTCCGTGCGCATCGGCCGGATGTCACGTTGATGGACATGCAGATGCCGCAGATGAATGGGCTCGATGCGATCATCGCGATTCGGGGAGAATTTCCGGATGCGAAGATCATTGTGCTGACGACCTACAAAGGCGACGTGCAGATTCTCCGCGCACTCAAAGCAGGAGCACAAGGCTACCTGCTGAAGAATACGATCCACAAGGAACTCACGGAAATCATCCGAGCGGTTCATGCCGGGAAGAAAGCTCTTTCGCCCGAAGCTTCCTACGAGATTGCCGAGCATGCCACAGATGATGCCCTGACGCCGGCAGAGATTAACGTCCTGCGCTTGATAGCAGCGGGGAACGCCAATAAGCAGATTGCCGATCAGCTCAAGATCACCGAAGAAACCGTCAAGGGGCGAGTGAAGAACATCCTCTCCAAATTAGGCGCCAGCGACCGAACGCAGGCAGCGATGATCGGTTTGAAGCGTGGGATCATCGAGCTGTAGATTCCACCCAAGAAGCCGCCCAAGTCCCGAATCCTAAAACTCTAAAGAGTGACGATCTAACTCTCCTTGGGGTTCCCATGCGGTTTCAGAACAGAAGGAGATAGCAATGTAGTGTGGAAAGGTGCGTCCTTGCGACGCCTATATTCAACATTCGCGGGCGGTTGGCCCGGCACAGGGTTGCTCCTGATGCGCCTGGTTGTCGGCTGTCGGCTCCGCACTGGTCATACGGGCAAGTTTGACGCTGTTGAGCGATCCGCCACCCTTGAACGTGACAATTCCCGCCATGCTCTTGCTGGCAGCGGGAATCCTGTTAATCGCAGGGTTGTGGACACCCATCGCCGGAACCTCGGTAGCACTGACCGAAATCTGGAAGATGCTTATGCTACACGGGGACAAGCCGCTTTGGCTGATGTTGGCAACCACCGGTGCCGCCCTCGCAATGTTAGGACCTGGTCTTTGGTCGGTCGACGCTCGCCTTTATGGCTGGAAGCGCCTGGAAGCCACACCTCGCAAAAAGAATTCTGCCTTGCATTAAGACAACCCAGATGACTAGGTTTTTCTAGCTCAAAAGTAGGATCAGTCTGCCTCTCAAAGAGTTTGCAACTTCCCCGATATAGGGTTTCGCAGAAATCCAACCAGTTGCACAATTGCTCACGTTTAGCCAAGAAGGTTGGACAAGGAGTACAGAGATGGCAAACCTGATTGAGTTCTACATTCCAGTTCGTTACCGAAAGCCCGTGAAATGGGTTCCTCAGCAGCAGCGCGGACGAATCCTCGAATTTGCGCGGGCGCAAAAGCGAACTGCCTGACATCCGGCAGCTAGAAAACAAACTGCAATCATCAGGAGAGGACTATGGGCGGGGCCGTTGCTTTCGCAGACATCAGAGACTTGAGGGCAACCAGTTTTCCCTACGTGAGCCGGGGCGAAGATGATCAGTTCTATTTCGAACCAGAGATCAGCCCTGAGCATTGCTTTGAAGACATCGTCGGCAACAGCCCAGCCCTTCGGAAGGTGCTGGAACATGTCGCCATTGTCGCGCCTACGGATTCGACCATCCTCCTTCATGGCGAGACCGGCACAGGCAAAGAATTGGTCGCACGCGCCATTCACAATTTGAGTTCCCGCCGGGATCGTTCCTATGTGCGCATGAACTGTGCTGCCATTCCGTCGGGACTTCTGGAAAGCGAACTGTTCGGTCACGAGAGGGGCGCCTTCACCGGCGCTCTGATGCAAAGAAAGGGCCGTTTCGAACTGGCAGATAGAGGTACGCTCTTTTTGGATGAGATCGGCGACATCAGCATGGAGTTGCAGCCAAAGTTGTTGCGCGCCGTTCAGGAGCAGGAGTTCGAGCGGTTGGGAAGTGCCACTACGATCCGCGTGAATATCCGGATGATTGCCGCGACTCATCGTGATCTGCGGCTGATGATTCAGGACGAGAAGTTCCGAGAGGATCTTTTCTATCGCTTCAACGTCTTCCCGATTGAAATTCCCCCGCTTCGCGAACGGCGCGAGGATATTCCGCTGCTGGTGAGTTTCTTTGTTTCGAAATTCGCAACACGTATGCGAAAGCAGATTACATCGATCTCAAGGCAAGCCTTGGACGTGCTGACGAACTGTCCCTGGAAAGGCAACATTCGCGAATTAGCAAATTTTATTGAACGTGCCGTTATTGTTACACGCGGTGAGGAGTTGGAGGTGCCGATCGCTGCCCTTCCCATCTCTGTCGACGTCGCTGTGGCTGTTAGCTCGCCCTCCAGTTTCAGACAAGCGGAATCCAACGTGATCATCGACGCATTACGATCCGCGGCTGGAAAAATTGCCGGTAAGGGCGGCGCTGCTGAACGGCTGGGGTTAAAGCGTACGACGTTGCAAAACAAAATCCGACGCCTGGGCATTACGAAAGCGCAGTACCAGAACTAGCGACTTTTGATCGGCAGACTTCATTCGGTGCATTCAAAAAGGGAGTTGATTATGTCGTTTGAGTCAGCATGGGGATTTGATCCGAATGCGGCGATAAAAGCTAAAGATTTGACAACGTCTGAGATGGAAACAGACGAGTGCGCGTACAGCGCAGAGGAGCAGAAAGCTGCACGGATACCCTCCAATGTGTGGTCGCAGGTTTATGAGCTCCGACGACTATATCGGAAGTGATGCCGCTCGATACCCTCCGCATATCCCCACCAGATGTACTCTCTTAGGCGGCCATTTCAGTTGATGGCCGCCTCCTCTCATCCCAAGGTGCCTCTGATTTTGCTGCCTCGAGCAGGTCCAAAACTCAGCATGGAGGTACGGTCCGAGTCAACTGCGATTGACCAATTTCCTGTGACAGCTGCATCATGAGGTCGCGAGTGCGCTTGGATAAATTCAGCACACCGCTTACGGCCCGGGTTCTTCGAAGATTCCCAATGAGTTCTCCTCAACGCTGCGCGAAAGTTCGGCCAGAGGTGCACCGAGGTTGGCCAATCCTTGCGAATTTTTCCGTCAACCTGGTCCGCCAATTGGTTGAGCCAGGAAGCGCAAGCCCCCTTAAACCGAGGCTGTGCGGCCTGGATAGGAAGAGGCACGCTTTCTTCGGCCTCCCCCAGGTTCCTTGCCCACCACTATCAAAGACCCCTTCTGATAAAGGTGATCAGGATGCACGTTTCGAAATCGTCAGGCTCTTTTGGAGAGTGAAGTCTAGTAGAGTCTCGCTCGGGATCTTCACTTGATCTCCCTTGGTGATAATTTCCGAGCCGGCTCCCACAGCCGCGCCAGTCCCTGCGCCAATGGCGGCGCCTTTACCACCACCTGCAATGGCACCAATAATGCCACCAATGGCGGCTCCCCCCGCGGTTCTTTTCGCGGTACTCTCTCCTTTGGACTTTCCTGAGACTTCATATTCTCCAGTGACTAATGGCACATTCTGACCATTGACAACGATCCCTGTCAGCTGGAGTCTTAGTTGAGACCTTCCGGTGAACGTGCCGGTCTCTTTGGACTCCTCCAAGCGGCCATACACGTCTGTGCCTTTCGGAATCACTACATGCCCGTCTATTAGAACGGGTTCTGCCAGCGAAGCCTGAAAGCGATCCCCCACGTGATTCGTGCTGGAGTCGATGGAATCAATCGTGCGAATAGAAATCCGCGTGCCGGCAGGAATCGTCACCGAAGACAAGGGCTGTACATCCTCATTGTTTCGCGTATCCGACGGCGCAGTCGGGCGGTTCGAGGAAGCCGACGTCGAAGAAACCTGCGCATCAGAATCGAATCGAAGGGAACAGACATCTGCTATATCATAGCTCTGCAGTGACGACCCCACCTGAAAGGTAACTCTTGTTTGGTTCCCACCTATAAACGTCCCATTAACTAAACTCCCGTTCTTCAACTCCAGTGAATCCGCATGCCCAATAATCGCTCCTATACATACCGTAAGGATAACTCCCAAACTGCCTTTTGCATTCATCAGAACTCCTCCTAAGTGTTCGTCATGTTTCGTCACATCTGATCACCGAAGGCCTGGCAAAAAGAGTAATCATTGCTACCCACTATTGCCACAGATCAGAGTGTGCCGCGTCAAGAAAATGCGTTAATAAAGCTTTCTCCTGGGTTGGCCCGGGCGCCGCTCGTGCTGGATTCAGATTAAGTCGAGACGAGGGCATTAGTTTACGTCTCGTTCGCAGATAGCATGCACGTGATCTTCCACGTGAGCCGCCGACTTATACTTAATGTTTCACATGTCCAAACGCATAGGTCATAAACCGGCCATGCCCTTGTCCGGGCAGTGCCTCAATCTGGGCAGACTCTAGAAGGAAAGAGAACCGAAATATCGTGCCTGCTGCGGTTAAACGTCGTCCGTCCATTTGGCAGGTTGAGTGCAGAAAGAAAAAGTTAATGTGCGCACGAAAAGCCGTCTATAGAGGTGCGCCGCACCTGATCAGAACTTATGCCAGATTAGTAACGGATCAGGCCATGCGCACCTCTTCCGACGGCTTTTAATTGGCAAGGACCCCACTTTGCTGGATGCCTCCGGCGACCGCCGATCAGCCCACTGTCAGTGCCGTCCTGCACAGCTCTGCGTGAGGGGTTGTCCAGTGCGTCCAAGTTGCACTGACCCAAACTCTGTGTCTTGAATGACGATGCTCAACCTGCTGCTGGAAATTAATACGGTGAGCTCGCCGACAGCTTCCACACCGTGACAGGGGCGATGCGCAGGCGTCTTCCGTAAACACCTTGTTTGTTGACGAGCCACAATGAGGCGAGCTCATGCCCTCGGAGCAGTTTATACATCCCTCGGCATCAAATTAGGCCTTCCGCTACCTCATACCACTGAACTGAATACTATTCGGAATCCTGCTGTCGAGGATTTGTTACTAGGGAGAATGTTTCCGCAATTGTCGCCCCGTCACCGCTCCGGCGGGCCATCATAAACACATGTCCATACCGGGCGGCACCGTATCCACTCCATCTCAGATTAGCTCGCCTCGACAGCGTCATAGCGCATGGCAAGACTCGGGGGTGTTTGCCGGCTTGACCTCGATAGCGCGACAAAACATAAGAGCCCGATGCCCTTCCAAAAAAGGGACCTTGCGCGCCGGCATAATCCCAGGGACAATCCAGTGGAACCTGCAATACCGAGTAGCCGAGTGAGAATCATGTTCCCGCCCTCATAGGTACCGAAATTTCCAGGATTCAATGCGCCAACCACATTGATTAACTTGGTGAAAGCTTCAAACGCAAGCGCTGCGCAGAGCCCAGTTCTTGCGCCCATGAAGCACAACAGGAGATAAACCTCCAAGATTGCCATACCATGACATGCCACGTTGAGAACCAGGCTTGCCCAGAATGCCTTGGGTGCGTTTTGGTGGAAGCTCAAGAGATCGCTCTCGGCGGAGTCTATGACTGACTGCTTAGCTTCCACGTAATTCTTGAACCGCGGCAAACGTCCTATCATGCGTGCAGCGGCGGACAACACTGGCCAACGCCTTAGAATGGCGAGTATTGTCCCCACAAGCACTATCGCCAAGGCGCTTGCAAATAGGAGCGCATACAGTCGCCAGGTTCCAGAAAGCGATAACTGGAAACAAGCAGCAAGAAGGCCCATTACGCTCACCAACGCGGCGGTCACAATGTACAGCCCGCGATCAAGTGTCACCGACGAAATGCTATTCGCGACCGGCAGCGCGGAACCCAACAAATACACCCGTGCTGTCTCGCCGAGTACTTGACCAGGAAGACCAAAACTACCTATGGTTTCTGACACCAAACGAAGGCCGAACGTACGTGCGAACGAGACATTGCGGATGTCGCACGAGAATATGAACCGCCACGCGAATGTCTTTGTGAGATGAGAGATCCCTCCCAAAGCGATAATCAGGAGCAGTCCCCACCCAACGGTCTTTACCTGACCGACCACTGTGGACGGTCCGGTTCGACCTATGAGAAAAATCAGAAAAGCGACGCCCAGGAGAACGGCAGCAAACCGGAGCATCCGCTCTTGCCAGCGAACCTTAGCCATCGACGACCCCTCGCTCCCTTGCTTCAAGAGCCTGCGAGCATTGAACTTCGTAGGTACTGCACATTGCCTGCCAATCTGAGGTGGTGCTAAGTCGTTCAGTCGCTTGCGCTGTTCTTAATTGACGTGACGCCCCAAAGATTGGATGAGGTCAGTGCCTGAATGTGGGCAGCGCGCACGACCGCCAGTCGCTATTTGGCCATGCTGAACAACGAGTTACAAATTGGCGGCTTTGGACACCGACTTGCTTCGACACAAAAGAAGGTTTCAAATGCGATCTCGCAGTTTCATCATTGCTTACGCACTCGTTGTGGCCGCCATTTTGCTATTTGCTGATCAGCGTTCCGCGTCACGTCCGCGGGGCCACTATTCCCAAGTGGTGGACCTGACCGACACTGCACAGGTGAAGAGGGGCTTGGAGGCAACGTCGGGCACACGCATTATTTCCCCAGCCGCCCTGATCCCCGGAACGTGGAGCACGGCGCAGATTCCAGCCGAGCGGTTAATCGCACCGCTGGTAGTCATGGATTTGGATGAGTCGTCGGCACAAATCTCCGTCGATGATGTCGCGCAGTGGGAAACACAGCATGGGAATGTGCCGCAGGGAGCTATCGTTGCAGTGCGGCGTTCGGGATCCGCCCATCGCAACTTTTCCAATGAATTCCCTGTGTCAAATGATGCAGCGCGATTTCTCATGGATGCGCGTTACACAACCGCCTTCGTTCTCGACACTCCAGTCCGACTCGATTCCGACCGCACGCTATCCCGTCAGATTGCTCTGCACGGGAATTATGTAGTCCAAGAATCGGCGCGACTGGCAGCGCTACCTGCGACGGGATCGCTCATCATTGTTGCCCCGGAAAAGAACGGGATTGCTGCCGAGAGTCCAGTGCGCGTTTTGGCCATGGTGAATAGAGCGGCTCTGGGCTCTTAGGTTTCAGGGCACGGCGTTCGGTTTGCTGACGATCGTTGTCATGACCCGAGACCTCTATAAATACGATCGGCCAATTCGTTGTAAAGCATGGCTACTGCATTCTGTTGGCTGCGATGTTCGCGCACTAGATAGGAAATCAGGGGAAACCACCGCTGTGCGAAAGTGTACGACATTCGAAAGGTTTTCGGGGATTATCACAACGTGCGTCGCTGGTTAGCTGTTTTCTGATCGGAGACGGATAGGCTCGGAGTCGCCCCTGTATAGCCGATGCCTGAGCATTGCGCAAACCCACACTCCAGACTTTCACGAGTGGCTTATGTTACAAGCGTGCTGAGCCTTGAGCGAGCATCTAAATGTGGCTCAGGCCCCCAGCGTATCAGAGATCTGTATCCATAACGAGTGCCTCCACATCTTTGCGACCTGCCAAGCTTCAACCACGGCCCACTTGCATGCTCGATTGTCCAACAAACCGGAGCTATTTGCTACGGCTGGGAGGAAAGTCCTTTAACAACTTCTGCGCACCCTTATTGAGGTTCTTCTGGTTTTGCTCCTGTTTCTTGCCGGGTTCTATTGCATGTTGGATAGCACCAATCCAAAGCAGCTTCTTTGCAGCCGGATCATAGATGCCGACAACAAAAGTTCCAACGTAACTCGTTGAAGTATTCGCCGAGAACGTGCCGATGTTATTCGCCAGTGGAACGCCAGCTGCTCCGAAGCCCCAACCGCCCCAGCCATTCGAGAAGCCGTTTATTTGCTTTTCTCGATCGATCGCGAGCTGATATCCGAGCAGTAGATCTGCCTTGCCACCATCCTCCACCTTCGCAAATCCCTTTGCCGCCATTTGCAAATCGATCGCCCACTTGACCTGAGCGTCCAAAATCCCGTCGGGTTGCCCGCCAACCTTAGGCACTCCTTGGAGATCGCCGGTCCATGCATAGGTGTGGTACTGTGAAAAATCTGTTCCCGGCATATAGTTTGTTCTCACGTCTTGCGCATACGCGACGGAGAATGCGACGCATAGTAATGCTAATGCGACTCTAAGGGTTGCCAGGGAAGTTCGCCGATCCTTCATTATCGTACTGCTCCTTTCATTTATGAGCTTTAAGTTGAGTGTCTACTGCCATTCTTTCTCCCGCGTTCGTTAAGCTTCGTCTTGGATTGGACACGGCTTCACATTCCAAATGTCTGCTGTGTATTCCGCGATAGTGCGATCACTGGAGAACTTTCCTGATCCCGCTATATTCAGGATGGACTTGCGCGCCCACTCGTTGGGAGTGGCATACTCCCTGCAAAGCCGGTCATCTGCCTCGAGGTATGACGTAAGGTCGGCCAGGTGCATGTATCGGTCGCCATGGGTCAACAGCATGTCTCGCAGCGGTTGAAAAACGCCCGTTTCATGTCGGTTGAAAAACTCCGAAAAGGCTAAGTCCAGAGCATTGCGGATCTCCGGCTCATGTTCGTAGTGCCATTGGGGGTTGTACCATTGTCGGCTGCTGATTATTTGCTCTGCCGTTAAACCGAAAAGGAAAAAGTTATCTTCGCCGGCCTCGGCGGCCATCTCGATCGTCGCTCCATCCCGCGTTCCGATTGTCAAGGCACCATTCATCATGAACTTCATGTTGCTCGTGCCGCTCGCCTCGTATCCTGCGGTCGATATCTGGTTAGAAACATCACTGGCCGGGATCAGGTGTTCTGCGAGCGAAACACAGTAGTCCGGCATGAACACCACCTTGAGTTTTTCCCGTGCGAATGCATCAGCATCGATGGTAGCTGCCAGATTGTTAATGAACTTGATGATTACTTTCGCCAGTTTGTAAGCAGGCGCTGCCTTGCCGGCGAAAAAGAAGGTACGCGGCTGCACATCCAAGCCGGGGTCCTGGCGTAGTCGGTTGTAAAGCACCACGATCCGGAGTGCGTTCAGCAGTTGTCGTTTGTATTCGTGGATGCGCTTGACCTGGCAATCGAAAATCGACTCCGGATCGATAATCTGCCCCGTAGATGAAAAAAGCCAGTCGGCAAAGTGTTGCTTGGCCTTTCGTTTCGCCGAGAGAAAGTCTTCTAGGAAGCAGGCATCGGTTGAGAGGGTTCTTAGGGCGCTTAGTTGATCAAGATTTCTGACCCACTCGCTTCCTATCGCATCAGTGATTAGTTGCGAGAGCTCGGGATTGCACAATTGCAACCAGCGACGAGGGGTTACCCCGTTTGTCTTATTGTTGAAACGCTCTGGGAAAATGTCGGCGAGGTCTTTCAGAGTGGTATCCCGCAACAACCTCGAGTGAATCTCGGCAACGCCGTTCGTGCTGTGGGAACCTACTACGGCAAGATGGGCCATACGAATCTTTTTGTCGGAGGCATCATCGATTAGACTGATACGCCGAATTCGTCCTTCATCACCTGGGTATCTGTCTCTTACATCGCCTAGGAATCGGCGATTGATCTCATAAATGAGCTCAACGTGCCTGGGTAGAATTTCTTGAAGCCACGCGACAGGCCATTTCTCCAGTGCTTCCGGCAAGAGGGTATGGTTGGTATAGGCGAGCGTTTTCTGAGTAATCTCCCAGGCTTCGTCCCACCCGAGATGCACATCATCCAACATGATTCTCATGAGCTCGGGAACCGCCAGAGCGGGATGCGTGTCGTTCATCTGAAGTGCGACTTTGTCCGGAAATGAACTCCAATCCGTGTTGGACTCCTGGAATCGGCGCACTGCATCTGCAAGCGAGCAGGCGACGAGGAAATATTCCTGGATGAGGCGAAGCATCTGTCCTTTAAAGCTGGAGTCATCGGGATAAAGGACTCGAGTAAGGGTTTCCGCAGAAAGCGTTTGAGCGAATGCCTCTATGAAATCGCCGTGCGAGAACTCCTCAAAACTGAAGTAATCGGGCGCAGCTGCGGCCCAAAGGCGCAGCGTGTTGATGGTGGAACCACCGTATCCAACGACAGGACGGTCGAACGGAATGCCGATCAGAGTGGATGGGCGCCCGGGCACGGGACGCAGACTGCCAGCGCTCAGCTCGAACGAACAGCCGAGGCGGACCTCCACTTTGTCATTTGGATGGGCGATCTCCCATGGGTCGGGAGAACGGAGCCAGTTGTCCGGCAGCTCGTTTTGCCATCCATTCTGGATCGTTTGTTTGAAAATGCCATACTCGTATCTCAGCCCATATCCCATTGCTGGCAACTGCATCGTTGCAGCGGATTCAATGAAGCAGGCGGCTAGGCGTCCAAGTCCGCCGTTGCCCAGCCCTGCATCAGGCTCCTGCTCCAAGATTTCGATGAGATCCAATTTCTTTTCCTTGATGACCTGGTCCGCCACTCCGTTCAAAAGAAGATTCATCACGTTGTTTGCGAGAGAGCGACCGATGAGGAATTCCATCGACAGGTAATAAAGCCGCTTAGGATTGCGTTGATTGTAGGTTTTCTCAGTCAAAAGCCAACGCTGGGAAAGGACGTCACGCACGGACCGGGCGATGGCCTCGAACTGGTCCCGTGCAGTCGCCTGAGTCACGTCGACACCGCTGTCAAAAAGAATGTGCCGTTCGTACAATGCTTCATCGGTTCCGGAGAAATGCACGGGACCGCATCCGTATCGTGTGGCGAGCCTCTGAATGTCAGAAAACGAGATCTTTCTTGCGGCAGGGTTAGTACTCATCGTTCGCTCCTTTGGAGGGTGTTCGACGGTTGCGCACATCGCCCGGATGCCATCGGATTACCTCCTGAAATCGTCACAGCTCGAAAATCACTACTCCTGCGACATCCGCGAGCACACTTGCGGGCTGCATAAAGCACAACTGCGAACACCAGAGCACAAGCCAACCACCTTCCAGCTTGGCCAATATAAGCAACTGCCCGGTCCAGGTCATGGCTCAAGCAATATCCAAGTCCGGTATAAGCGCTTGACCACAGGGCGGCACCAGCTGTCTCAAAGGCTAAAAAATGAATACGACCGATGCCGGAGGTTCCGGCCAGCGGAGGCACGACAGCGTCTACGCCCGGGATGAACTTATCCAATACGAGCAGCGGAGTGCCATGGCGGGCAAACATCTTCCTGGATCTGCGGTCGGCGGTTTCGGGGTCTGGTGCGAACCGATGAATAAGCTGTAGGACGTTCTCACCCCATTCTCTTCCCGCCTCATACCAGATCCAGTCGGCCAGAACACAGCCAAGGACAGCCAGAAACAGAGAGCTGATGAGGCCCAATCTGCCGGAAGCTGCGAGGGCGCCGGCTGCAAGCAGGAACCCGGGGGCGGGTACCGGTAAACCGATCTGGCGTGCGAAGACAGCAGCAAACACAACGAAGTACCCATGCCTCAGGACGAAGTGGACGATAGTGGTCATTGTTGGTCGTGAGGCCACTTCCAATCGCTAATTGTGGAGCTGTCAATTCCGTTCTCATACGCATGACGGCGACATGCAATCTGGCATTCGCGAAATTCTTCTTTGGCATGCGCGCCAATTTTCTGTAGTTTTGGGATACGGTCAATCGCATCAATGGCGAGACTAAACCGGTCTGTCTGGTTGTTAATTGCCAGTTCCATCGGAGTGTTGATGTTGCCTTTCTCTTTGTACCCACGAACGTGGAGGTTCCGGTGGTTGGTGCGGCGGTAGGCGAGACGATGAATCAGCCAGGGATAACCATGAAAGTTGAAGACGATCGGCTTGTCGGTGGTAAATAGGGAATCGAAGTCGGCGTCTGTTAGGCCGTGGGGGTGTTCCGTGCTCGGCTGCAGTTTGAATAGGTCAACCACATTGATAAAGCGAATCTTGAGGTCAGGGAAACGGTCCCTTAGCAGAGCCGTCGCGGCCAGAGCTTCCTGTGTCGGAATGTCACCTGCTGCCGCGAACACAACGTCGGGTTCCTGGTTTTGATCATTGCTGGCCCAATTCCAAATACCGATGCCTTTTGTGCAGTGGGTAATGGCGTCGTCGATGTCCAGGTATTGCAGATGTCTCTGCTTATCCGAGACGATGACATTGATGTAGTTCTCCGACCGCAGGCAATGATCGGCTACTGAGAGAAGACAGTTTGCATCCGGCGGGAGATAGATGCGCGTGATTGCGGCGCTCTTATTGAGTACGACATCCAGGAACCCGGGGTCCTGATGCGTGAAGCCGTTGTGGTCTTGACGCCATACCGTCGACGTGATGAGAAGATTCAGAGAGGCGATTTTCCGCCGCCAAGACAAGTGGTTGCAGATAGACAACCACTTGGCGTGCTGGTTAAACATGGAGTCGATGACATGAACGAATGCTTCGTAGGATGAAAGAAATCCGTTACGCCCTGTGAGCAAATAACCCTCGAGCATACCCTCCATGGTGTGCTCGCTGAGCATTTCAACAACACGGCCGTCCCGAGCCAGTTCTGTTCCGTCGCCGTCCTGTGGGAAATACTCAGCAATCCAGAATTTTTTGAAGGCCTGATAAATTGCATCCAGCTTGTTAGAAGTATTCTCGTCGGGTGCGAAGACGCGAAAGCTACTCGTGTTCTGTCGCATAACATCGCGCAGGAAATTTCCCAGCGGCGGGACGTTCTCAACCTCGACATTTCCTGGCTGATCAATGCTGATGGCGTAATTGCGAAAATCTGGCATGCGCAGGCTCTTTCTGAGCTCCGCATTCGCGTGCGGGCTTGCGCTCATGCGGCGGCGCCCGGTGGGTGCGATTTTGGCAACTTCCGCTCGCAGCCTGCCACCTTCGTCAAAAAGATCTTCAGGTCTGAAGGAGCGCAACCAAGTTTCGAGCATCTGCAGATGCTTCGGGTTTTCCTTCACGTCAGCGAGTGGGACCTGATGCGAGCGCCAGGATCCTTCAAGGCGATGTCCGTCAACTTCCAATGGAGCACCCCAGCCTTTCGGCGAACGCAATACCACCATGGGCCACCTCGGCCGAGATGCGGCACCGCTCTTTCGGCAGGTTTGCCGATATTGTTTGATCTCCGCGATACAGTGTTCAAGTGTCGCAGCCATCGCCTGATGCATGCTGTCGTTCTCAGATCCCTCTACAAAGTATGGCGTCCAGCCGTAGCCACGTAAGAGACTTTCGAGCTCTTCGTGAGTAATTCGTGCCAGCAGCGTGGGGTTGTTGATTTTGTATCCGTTCAGATGAAGTATGGGCAGAACGGCTCCATCGCGGATTGGATTCAGAAACTTACTGATGTGCCACGAGGTCGCGAGCGGGCCAGTTTCGGCCTCGCCATCGCCCACTACTGCCGCAACGATCAGCTCGGGATTATCGAAAGCGGCACCGCAGGCATGCGAGAGGACATACCCCAATTCTCCGCCTTCGTGAATCGAGCCGGGGGTTTCGGGCGTGCAGTGGCTGCCAATCCCCCCGGGAAATGAAAACTGCTTGAAAAATTCTCGAAGCCCTTTTTCATCTGGGCTCTTTTCAGGATAGATCTCGCTGTATGTACCTTCCAGATAGATAGGCGCTAAAACACCCGGAGCACCGTGGCCTGGGCCGGCGAGGAACATCATCTCGAGATCATCTTTCTTTATGAGGCGACTCAGATGGCCATAAATGAAAGCGAGTCCTGGGCTTGAACCCCAGTGACCCAGTAAACGATTCTTGATATGTTCTGGCCTCAGGGGGTCGCGCAATAGGGGATTGTCTTGAAGATAGATCATTCCTAACGCGAGATATTTGCACGCGCGCCAATAAGCGTCGATACTGCGCAGCTCACTTGAGCTGAGAGGCGTGCCCGCAGCGGTTGATCTTGCCTCCCCGTCGGCGCTCAAAGAGTTGACTAAGTTTGGTGTGTGTGTGGGCGATCCCATATTCATCTTTTCCGTTGTGATTGGATTAGCGCGAACAATATCGTACGGTTGTCACAGCAACCGCACGTTTGAACTCTCTGAGGGTTCAATTGATAGCTCCGAAACTCCAGCTTTGCGCTCCGCCTCGACGTTGCAACTCGCGTTGAATTTGTTCGATCTCTCCTGCATCACGTGCAGTGATAGCGACTTCCGCAGCGAGGATGACGTACAGCATGTCAATGAGTGTGTCGGTCGGAATGTTTGTCAGTTCTCCTAGCATGACCTAGCCCCAGAGAGGAATGTGAGCATCACGCCTTCTATTCGCAATTCCAAAGCCAACGTTGAGTGCATGGATCCACATCAAAAGATGCTGGAGTTTCAGTGAGATCGGAGGCTGTCGGCCCCGCCTGGCGTGACCTGCCAAGGGCAGCGACCGAATTCGGGCACGCCGGTAAAGGCGCGTAAGAGCTGTGCTGGCATTTGGGACAGAGTTGTCGATGAGGGTTCACCTCGAGTGCGAGGAGGGTGCTTCCTGAAACTTAACAGTGGGTGTCCAATCTGACTTCCTCGTATCAACGAAGACGGTGCTGAAAGTCCCATTCGAGTCGCGCACACGAATAGTCATCATTGACTGTGCGCCTGAGGACACAGGCACCATTTTGTCGTTCATCAACAAGCAGACGCCGAGGCCGGATCCGGGGTTTGCGGGATCAACCTGTTCGACGCTTTTCTGGGTGACCCGTTCCCCTGTCGTACTAGTTTCCTGGGTGGTGGTTGCGCGTTCAACCAAGTGCAGATGTCCATCTCGAGCAGCCCCCGGGACATCTATTGAATAGGCATCTACGATCGTGCCCTTTTCTCCTGAATCACTGTTTGGTTGCTTACTTACTACACGGGAGATTTCGATCAGTTGTCCCGCAGAATCACGCCGGAAAACCCGCTCATCGGTCGTGCGGTTCGCCCCCTCTGTGCTAATGGTAGTTCGTCGTATCTCGCTCAATTCCCATTTTCCAGCGCCGTCTGCCAGGAGCGTATCCTTTCGGATTTCTGTCGTTCCGTCTGCCCGTCCTTTCGTCAATTCGTGGGTCTTAAATGCTGGCGCCAATCCGCCATTGATGTTGGGCAGCAGCACAGTTGTGTTGGTTTCATTCGTGTCCTTATCGGTCTTTCTGGCTTCCACAACCTCGCGCTGAACAGGTTGAAGTTTGCCATTTACATCGGGATTGGAAGTGACCCGCACGACAGTAGAATCACCGCTGGGCAGAACATGCTTTTCCTCTTCGGTTACCTGGATAAGTGATTTTGCTCCGTTTACGTTTCGGCCAAAAGTGCGAGTGGTAATTCGGGCCCTGTCACTGTCCACCTGCAAAGTTTCTTTTTCAATCTCCTGGTACGTTTTCAGATGGCCATCGTCCCCTTTGACTTCGATCGATCGTTCGTCCAATGTTCTATCCCCACTCTGGGTATGCTTCTCGACGATGCGTACGGGAATATGGGTAGAAAAAAGACTGTCGTTCTTCAAATCTGTTATCGCTATCGACGACGAAGAAAATTGATCGGGTGTGAGGTCTGATGTTTGGGAGAATAAACTCGGAAGACAGCAAAAAAAACCGCTAAACAGAAGCGCCAAGCGCAGTGACCAAAGTGCACAAGCCTGACTAACAGTACCCGTACCCCGACGACGAAAGCATAGAGATCGCATGCGAAAGTGTGTCCTTATTCGTTCAGCTAATGCATCTGGGCCTGTGTGTTGCCTCTCGTGCCGGTCACAAGTGCCCGGCTCATACGCAAGGGATGGAATTGCACCTTCCCCGTGTCACCGGACAGAGAGAGGGAAAGCCCACGCAGGCAATCTGGATGGGCGTCGTAGTTTCTCCGTGTCGCGTCCGCACTGTAGAGCACACGGTCGTCCCTCCAGAGTGGGCCATGGCATGTCTGTTCACCAAAGCAGGGTACCCGCAAAGCCGAGTTGCAGCCGTGAGATGTCGCCGAGGCTTACCCAATGCTGGACCTCAATCTAGAGCTTGCTGAAATGCATGGGTAAGACTCTAATGCTTTCCTCTACTTGTGAATTTATCTAGGATGAACTCCTGCGCAAGACCTCCTACAATGTGCAGGCCAATTCCAACCCCGAAATTTCTGAATAGATGCTGAGCAGTGCGATCGGAGCTCGGGTAGTATGCCATGGAGATGGAAGATGAAATCAAACTGCCGCCCCAGGTCGAATAATTGGGCTGCACCTTCCCGTTGTCCCCCCTGCAAATGAATGCAGCTAATATGGCGTGACCAGCGCGAGATCCCTTTGTCCCGTTCCCCTGGTAGAAATAACGGGGGTCCTGGTGCAGGAGCGATGGAAGGATCGCATTGCCGATTAACCCTTCGGTGGTGGCGTCGGCTAGGCTTGCTCCCAATCGCTTGCCATAACCCTCTGCTCCTAACGGCCAGTCAGGAGTATTCGCGGCCTGTTGAACTCCCGCCCACGCAGCAGCGCGAGCAAAGAAAAAGGGATTGGTGAGACTCGTGTAGGCCAGGTGAAACTTCATCCCCGTGGTAAGGGGCTCGGGATGAGGTTCATACGTCACGTAGAGATTAGGTATAAATCGCAGGACGCGCTGTTGTTCCTCGGCTCTGAGTTGTTGCGCAGCAACCTCCTTGGAGGAATAACTTACGTTGACGGCCCGCTGTACGGCCAGGATGCGAAGCTTAATGTCAGTCAGCGATCTATCTTGTCCGGGTTCGACTGTAACGGAGGAACCCCAGTCGGCGAAACCTTCAGCCGTGACGCTGAGGTGAAAGTCAATTCCTGCGGCAACGTCGCGAAAAGCAAACCCGCCATCGTCCTTAGTTACCGCTGTCCAGTGATCGCCTGCCGGCCCTTGGAGGACAACCGTCGCATTAGGAATGGGATCGTCAGTGGTGTCGACCACGGTTCCAGAGAGATTGCCTGTTTTCGTGTGTGACGCTTCAATCAGCTGGGCTGCAGCAGATAATGTAAGACTCATGCCACCCAGAGCAATGAAGATGAGTGTTTGTGTCAGAAACTTACTCCAACGACTGGAGGGCAGGGCATTTCGATTGATTCGCATAGCAATATTCCTAGTTCTTAACTTGCTGAAAGTGTGAAATTGATGGTAATTCGGGAGTCCACTTCAACCGGTTCTCCCTCGATCATGTATGGCCTGTAGCGCCATTGCTTCACCGCATTGATGGCGGCTTGCGCGAGTATTGGTAAGCCACTCTCCACGCGCACATCCTGCACGGTACCGTCCTTGCCGATCACAGCCATCAGCACAACCGTGCCTTCGATTCGCGCCCGACCAGCGTCGGGTGGATACTGAGGTGGAACGTCATGAATCAGGTTCGCTTCAGCGACCCGAGATGCCACACGGATCCTTTTGACAGGTGCCGGTTCAGGCGTTTTTGCAAGCACAGGCACGCTGTGTGCGGCGCCCAACGCTTCGCCAAGGGCTCCCCCGAGGGTCCCTCCAACAACTCCGCCGGGAACCCCCCCCGGAACTCCTCCGACCACCTCCTCTGTGGGCTCGACGGGAGCCGGGGGCAGTTCTTGCATTCTCTTTATCGGGCTGGGAATCGTCTCGCTTGTCCTGGTGTATGGGGTCGATGTAGGGGCTCTGAATTTTGCAACCCTAGGGCCAGCCGCGGGCGGCGGCGTTAGATACAACATCGTAAGGGTTTGCTTCTTCGGAAGAGGTTCAATATGGAGCAGCGGAATGACGACGGCAGCCAACAAAAGAGCGATCTGGACGGCCAAAGATCCGACTGCTGCCCATGGATTTCGTGCCCTTGAATTTCTGCCAGAAACAATGAGTTCTTGAAATATGTCACCGGGTTTTGGCTGTTCTGACTGGGAGCGAAGCTCTTTGTCGTCTTCTGCCCGAAACCGTTGAACCCGCGAATCAGTGCGCACTCCCTGCCTATCAATAGAGGGATATACGACACGCTGAACGAAGTCCGAAGGATGATCCCAAGTTGCCATAGCGCTATAGATGAAGCATTTCGTGGGCCATCTTGAACTCCTTGTGCTTGAAGGATATAGCTGCGGAAATGGCACTTTGATGCCCCAATGAGGGCATCTGCCAGCAAAAGGTCATGAGCAGGTGGGCGCAGCACAAATACAAAGCGGGCCTTCTCAGTGGTCTCAGCTGTATCGATGAAATTGAATTTTTAAGCACGCCAAAGAAAGCCGCGACCAGCCTGGCTCAGTCGAAAACTTGTAATCTCGACAGGAGTCTTCGTTAAGAGTGTTGATGAAAATGGGAGATCAAGCTTCCAGGCGACCGCTAAGCTGGGCCGTGCGCCGGCACCGGTGAGCTTGTGTGGCATGACGGGCCACCGGAAACACGCGGCAGCCTGACGGGCGCAGTCAGCCTAAGGCTAGTTGCAACTCATCAGACCGAGCGTGGTCCAACCTTCGATCACTGTCCATTCGAGAATTTGTCGAGAGAGGAGGCGACGGTTACTCCTCCAACCTGGGTCAGTTCGTAGTTGCTATATTCAATCGTCAAAACGGCCTTGCCAAAAACGCGAACCTCGGTCTCACTCCGATTTGATGCGGGCAGCCAGAAATTTCCAACTTTCCCATAACTGCGCTTGAACTCGGTGTTTAGTGTCCACCAAGATGGATTCACCGCGGGTTGTCCCTCGACGCGGGTGATTGCGAAATCCCTGGCGTCTACCCAAATGCGCCCTCGGAAAAGAAATTTGTTCTTGGTTCGCGGCTGTGCTTCGAGCACGTAGACTTCATCCTTGTCCGTCCTCTTATACTCAACGATTTGAAATGTGTAATTCTCCGGTGCGATCGCCGAACGTTGCTGATTCTCCGCCCGCATGGATTCTTCTTCCGCCTCGAGAAGCTTCTTGAATGCTCGATTTCGCACTGTGCCAGAGCCGCTCTCGGATAGGATGGTGAACGTCTTCTTATCGGGTGCTTCATAGTTGGCGCGAACCACCATGTCCGCTACTTTGTGAGATACACAGTGGCACTCCAGATGATAGACGCGGAGGCTGGAGTAGGCTTCGAGCAACTTAGCCCGGGATTCGTTCTCCTGCACGAGTTTGCTGACCACCTGGTCCGCCGTCAGTGGCGCCGAAACTACGACCTGCTGCGAGAAAACTGGAACCCGAAGTAGCATAAGCATCAGCGTGGGCACGGCCCACCGTGCACAAAAGTTTACGGCTCGCATAAATCGCATCATTGTGTGCGCCTCCTGGAATGTGAGAAGTTACCGCTACGGATGTTTGTCACGTCCGATTCTCGAGCTTCGGCCTCGAGCCTATGAGGCATGTCTTGCAACTGAGTCAGAGTCAGATTTTCTTGCTTGGTTTTTGGTTGAAGCGCAGACGCATCGAAAGCATAGATTGTGCTCGCAACCATGGGTCCCACATGAACCTCATCGTGTGACATGCCAGAGCTTTTCAGAGAGTCAAAGTAGTGCTGCGTTTCAAAGAAACGACGGGCTGGCTCAAGAACGATCAGATCTCCGTTTCGAGGAACAAAGCGGTCATCGTACAGTGGCACAACCTGAATATCCCTGCGCCCACAAATCTCGAAGTAGTACGCCAGACTCATTGGCCGAGCCGTAGCCACTCTGGTCTCAACCGGGGCGAACGGACATATGTTCTGCGCCACTTCACGCGTGTCGAACTCCGCTACTTCATCCGGCGCAAAATAACGCATGATATGCCGCGTACCTCCGCCGATTGAATTCAGGTAAAAGGAATAGTACGGAGCCCAACCTTGAAGGTCGGCAAGTGGCCATCCAAGTAAGATGATTGCGACGGCTCCCGCGAAGGTTGGCGACCACGCTTTCCCTTTTACGTTTTGCCAAAAATGTTGTACCGCATACCCGCCTGCAAGATAAAAGAAGGGCAGCATCGGGAGTGAGTAGCGAATCCACTTCGCTCCACTCAGAGACAAGCCGAGCAACTGGAGTACTCCGAGCGACAAGAAGAAGCACGAAGCGAGCGTCCGGCGGTCGCGCATGAGCAAACCACCACCAATGATGATGGCAGTCAGAATTGGAATGGGCGTCTTCACAAGGATCAGCCACAGATAGTAGAACCACGGAACACCAGCAAGCAGACGTGAAGGAAAGTTGAAGTACAGCGTGCCATCGAAATCGTAGCCGGTGTGCCGCACGCCATCGTGATGAAGCCAATGCAGAATGGCACTGCAGTTTGCTGGAGAAAGAACAACGGGGTTCACCAGGAGGAAGGTAACGCCGAGTATAATGAAGAATCGTTTGTACCGGAATCGTGAGGGGTCAGTTGTAAGGCTATGTCTGCCGGCGAATACCCAGGTTAGCGCGTTTAACCCTAGAAGGTGAAGAATGTACTGCGAAGCTAGAGCCATACCGAAGCTGATGGCACTCAGGTCGAACCATCGCTGCGCATGCTGGTCTGTGACGGCCTGTTGAGCGCGACAATAGAGATAGCAAGCCAATAGGGTGAAGACTGTGAGTGGAGTTTCTTCCTTCGCGAGACGATTCAATGCGATTGGCAATGGCGTAACCGCCCAGAACAAACTCGCGGCGAAGGAGCCGACTAACCCCATCATCCGGCGGCACAAAAGATAAAGGACCGCAGCCCCCGCAGCCCCCAGCAACACGTTAGGTACACGGAGCCAGCCTTCAGGTTGCAGCGAAGGCCAGCCATGCGCCGCGGCAATGCCATTCCAGCGCGCCCCTGCTGACAGGCTCGCCCAAGCAAGCAGCTTTGGCAACATCGGATGCTCGCTGTTCACACCGGCAAAATGTCCATGTTGATACTGCTGAACAGCTGCCCATTTCGCCACCTCGTCCTCGGACAGGCTGTTGAAATCGAGCCGGTAGACTCGCACTGCGAAAGCCAACAGGGTAACCAGGAGTAAAAGTGCCGGCTCCCGATACCGTCCTACCCAGCAGTGTTGGAATGCACTCAACACATCTCCTCCAGTTCACCGCCCGAAGACGAAATGTCGAACGCTTCAGCTACTTTTCTGTTGCATAGAACTCGTGCCGTGTTCACGAAGTCACCCCAGACACCGTTTTAGCTTTTCGGCCGCGATCGACCACTTCAGACACAGCGTAAGGTCGACGTTCAGATCGATTGAAGTACTGAAAAACTTGCAGCTCACCAAGCAATCCGAGTGCGATCAGCTGGAGCCCGACCAAGATCAGGACAGCCGCAAAGACCAGCAGTAGCCCGTGCTTCTGAAGAACATCGATTCCCGTAGAGAGTTTCCAAATCATCAACCAGAGTGCAATCATCGATCCCAATCCCATGTTGAAGGCGCCGAGCCGACCGAAGAAATGTAGCGGACGCGACATGTAACGTAGAAGAAAGCGGATCGTTAGAAGATCAAAAAATACCCGGAAGGTACGCGACAGGTTGTAATGGGACTCGCCGTGCTTCCGATGATTGTTTCGAATAGGTATTTCACAAATCGAAGCTCCATAAAATGAAGCCAACGCCGGAATGAAACGGTGCATTTCGCCGTAGAGAGGCAATTGCCGCAGGAGCTCGCCGCGGTAGGCTTTGAACGTCGTACCAAAGTCGTGGATATTTACGCCACTGAGCTTCGCCATGAGCCAATTGGCACACCGCGAAGGGATCTTTCGGAGGAGCAAATTGTCTACACGGTGACTGCGCCAGCCACTGACAATGTCGTAACCTTGCTCTATTTTTGCGAGGAATGCAGGAATTTCCGCCGGATCATGCTGAAGATCCCCGTCCATTGCAATCACGCAGTCTCCAGTGCTATGCGCAACGCCCGCGGCAAGGGCGCCAGTTTGACCGAAGTTTCGACGTAACCGCACGACAGTTACGCGGGGGTCAATTATTGCTAATTCCTCGAGAAGCTTGTAGGTAAGATCCGTGCTGCCGTCGTCCACAAATACGAACTGATGATCACATCCAAGGGCCTCCATGACGGCGTGCAACCGGCCATACATTTCGATAACATTCGGTTCCTCGTTGTGAAACGGAACTACCACGGAGACGCTCGCTATTGCCTGGACACTAGACATGCTGTACCCTTCTGCCAAAGGCGCGATCCAAATCCTTCAGCCAAATGCGGTCGTACTTGTTCAGAAAGAGAGATGGCTCAGCATCCATTTCGTTGAGTAAGTCACAAAGGTTGGCGGCGAAGCTCCAGTCTTGATCCCAAACAGCTAAGACGTTGTGCCCATCTCGCTGAATCGTCGGAATGCCATCCAGCCATTTTGCGGAGTACATGGCGGCTCCTTTATCCTTATCCTTAATCAATCCCCATGCCTTCGATAGATTCAAACGTACCCGTCAGCCATTGGGTTAGGCACGCTTCTTAGCGCATTCAACTCGCCAAAGGTGAAGTCAGGGCAAGCCTCTGAATTTAGGCAAGATGGATCTGCCTCATACGCTGGACGGGTGCCCTCATTGAGGCACTGCCCTGGAAAGGTCAGCACGGCCCATAGGAATGGCGGCACGTGCATGAAGCGCAAAGCTCGATGAGGACCGAAACCGGCACGGTCTGCAAAACTAACTTGAAGTCGGCCCTGCGCAACGGGCGATCCGGCTTACTTACTCCTCCTAGGCAGGTTCGGCGCAAGCAACGATTTCGACCGCGGGCAGAGTGGCCGGACGTTTGCAGCAGGTTCCATTATCATGAGCATTCTCGAATTTCTCTTCGGATGTCGCCACGCCCATCTGAGCCGCGTATTCACCCTACAAGGTGAGACCTACAAGGTGTGCTGCGACTGCGGAGCCAAATTCGCATATTCACTGCAAACGATGTCGGTTAGGCGCCGCGTGTCGCTTGCTGTGTTGAGCAACTTTCGCAGCATTTGAAACAGATCGCTCTCGCGATCGAATCATTTATTGGCAATCTGGATCGAGACACGATCGATCTGTAGCTTTCTCATTGCTGCTTGGCAATCAATTTGCTCTTCACACAGGCACAACGGTCATCAAAGTCCCACCTGACCACTCCCCAGTGGCGGGCACTCATGCCCGCCACCTTCCTTGGCATTCGACGGGCGCTGCTTATGAAGAGGAAGTGATCTAAGGCAACGCATTTCACGAGGATAATAATGTTTTACGCAGAGATTCTGTGGCTAAGAAATGGACCAGTGCTGATCATGAGGGGCAGGCTTGTCGGGGACCGGGTTGAGCAGCTTCGAAGCCTCCTTAGTGCCGACCTCATACCGAAAGGATTGATCGTTGACCTGACCGCCCTCGACGATGTCGATTCAGCTGGGGAGCATTTGCTGACTTGCTTGAGTAATTTCGGTGTAATATTCGTGGCCAACGGTCTCCAGACAACTGGTATTTGCAAAAAGCTCGGGCTATCGATAATCCAGAAGAGGCCAGCACCTCGGCACAATGCGAGTGTTCAGGAGCGGCCTTCAACCCATTCCCATACAGGTTGAACTGCAAGGTGCGCCTCGCCTTTTTGGTTTCTTCGCCCGCTAACAAGGACGAAAGGGCCAATAACCGCCCCAGGCAGGGGAGAGCCTCGGACACAGCTGATAAATGGTGTGAACCCCGGATCTGATTATTGCTCGGCATTGCTGATCGATACTTCAGCTACGGATGCAATGTCGTTGAGGTCTCCTGAGCTGGAACCGCAGTGCAATAGGTTGTTTGTTATGAAATCCTCGGCCGCATGCATCATAATCTTCCACATCTCAAATGCCTGCCCATTTTGATTGAAAAATGCGAGAGCCTCCTGATCGCTCATGGGGCAGCCCTGGTCATGCGCTAGTCTTATCAAATGTGAAAGCGTGATTTCCGCGGTTACTCGCTCTCTGATCTTCATTGCTTTACCAATTGGCCGTCGGCGATGCGAACATCGTCACACCATTTTCCAGTGATCCCTAGGGGCGGCTGCATTCAGAAGAAGTCGAATGCACACCCTGAGAGTAATTGGACTTCGCAATTCCAAGGCGACGGATCTTGTTTTGCAAAGTAGTTCGCTTCAATCCGAGGCGCTCGGCTGCGCCACCTTTTCCCGCGATCCGGCCAGATGCGGCCTTCAACGCATCGATGATTACCGAAGATTCTGCTTGGCGGAATGTAGAAGGCGCTCGCATGTTAGCGACCTCGGTTGAACTGGGGAGTTCGCTAATGGGCATCTCCAGTTCGTGGCCGGGCGAAAGAATGACAGCACGCTCGATAAAATTCGCCAATTCCCGGATGTTTCCCCTCCACGGAGAAGTCATCAACACTTCCATCGCACGTTTGGGGATACACCTTATCTGTCTTTTCGTGCGATCCGAGGCTTTCAACACGAAATATTTCACAAGCAAGGGAATGTCCTCACGCCGTTCGCGCAATGGGGGAATCTCGATCGGAAAAACATTGAAACGATAAAAGAGATCCTCGCGGAATTTTTCCTCCCTAATCATGGCTCGGAGATCGCGGTGGGTTGCAGCGATCAGGCGTACATTGACTTGGATCGTTTTAGAGCTTCCGAGGCGCTCGAATTCCTGTTCCTGTATGGCTCTCAACAGTTTCGGCTGGAGTTCCAGACTTATATCGCCGATCTCATCGAGAAAGAGCGAGCCACCGTTGGCCAGCTCGAATCTGCCCTTTCTTTGCATCAGTGCACCAGTGAAGGCGCCCTTCTCATGTCCAAATAATTCGCTTTCCAGCAGCCCTGAAGGAATGGCGGCGCAGTTCATGCGCACATAAGGGTGGACACGCCGCGGACTGAGATTGTGAATCGCGCTCGCAATCAATTCCTTTCCCGTGCCCGTCTCCCCGTGAAGCAGGACAGTGGAATCGGTGGGCGCAACAATCGCTATCTGCTCCAGCACTTTCTGAATGGCTGGACTTTTGCCGATAATGCCATCGAAGCAATCCTCTGAGTTATCGTCCGACTCCACGTACATGTGCTTGTCTCCGTCCTGCGCCGCTGGAAAACTTGTTGCTGAGAGGCTTTCGATGTCCGTGTGATCGATCGTTGCGCACCCCATAGTTCCTCCAAACCTTTCGCGCGTGCAGTGCTTTGTGAACTCAAATACGACGCGAGTGACTACCTAACCCTCGTCTGTCCTGCACCATCAGACGAACGTGACCTCGTGTAATTCAGACGGACGGTCTCCACGTTCATAGCCGCCATAATGAGAATCTCGCCGAGTGTGAACGTGCGGCAGGCTTTGGCAGTAATGTAGAACATGGCTACTTGCTCCGATCTGCGCTGCCCGGCGCAACCGGTTCCAGGCTTGGCGCGGGACGGCACGGCTTAAGGCTGGGCCAGTTTGGAAAAATCGCGTGCAATAGCCTTTCGGAATCTTGCAGACGCATAAAGCCGCTTTGCGTGGGACTAAATTTGAATGTCATGCTCGCTACTCCTTTCGACCGTTTGCCTCGAACTGAGCTTTTGCGGATCCGTTCTAGCGACAGTGCACATAGTCCATCTGATGCCGTTTTCCGCGCAGCCCCACTTCGGGAGAAATTCCAAACTCGTGGGAGGGAAGGGACAGCTTCTTTTGAGGAAGGAATTTTGGTAGGTGAGTCTATTAGGAAGGCAAAGAACTATCTTTTCGAGGAGGAACTTCGATGCGTTTCCATCCAAAAAGCCGAGCATCAATCGACCATAAGCCTGGTCCTAACATTGCGAGAGCTGCGCCAGCAGTCCCTAACAAGAGCCAAACCCAGCGGTCTCCGGCACTCGTGAAAATCTTCCAAAGTTCAATCAGTGCGATGCAGGAGCCGACGATTGGCGTCCATAAGCCTATGCTCAAGAGAATACCTGCTCCCATCGACAGCACGGCAACGATAGTGATATTCAGAGGAGGATCGCCCCATAGTCTCACACCGGCGCGCATGACCAGTACCGACCCGACAACCAACCGCATGAGGAGCAACCCTGTGCCGGGCCATCCGCCCGCGAATGTCGAATATAAACGCCGCAAACTGCGCCTCTTTTAACATAACCAGCATGTATGTGTAGCAGGCCTATAGAAAGCCCCAAAAGAGGCCAAATCGTCACTCTTTGGAGGCTTGAATTTGCCCCTGGAGAGGAAAAGACTCCTTGGAAAATCACAGTTCGATGATTCCCCGCTTCAGACCGATCATGGCGGCGTGGGTTCGATCGTTGGCGCCGAGTTTAGAAAGGATGCACTTGACTCGGCTCTTCACGGTTTCCTGAGTAATGGAAAGCTGATCCGCAATTTCTTTGTTCCCATTCCCAGCTGCGATTAGACGTAGAACGCTGATTTCTGCTGGCGTAAGGGCGTCATCTGTTGCGTGCGCGGCAACTTGGTAGGAGACTTCCGCAGAAAGCGTCTTCCTCCCGAGGTGCACGGCCCGAATCGTGTCGAGCAACTCCCTATGCAAAGTATTCTTGAGCAGATAAGCGTGAGCACCGGCTTTCAGGGCACGTAAAATCTGCGTGTCTCCTGCGTACGTGGTCAGCACAATCAGCTTTGCGTCTGGGAATTCATTACGAATGGTGATGACGGCATCTAGGCCGTTCATTTCCGGCATCTGCAAATCCATCAGCGTAATATCAGGATGATGTGCCCGGAACTGCTTGATAGCATCGCGACCGTTGGACGCTTCGCCTACCAGAACCATGTCCGGCTGAATGCCTATGAGTCCGGCAATCCCTTGCCGCACGACAGGATGGTCGTCAACCGCGAGAATCCGAATTTGAAAAGCTTTAGGGCTCGCTGCTGTCTCCGGCTGCATGGCTCTGGCTCCCTGGTAAGCCCTCCCGGCTAGCAGGGGTGGCCCTTGCTGTGTCGTAGGCGATGTCGGCAGGGAGCCGCACTTCTACCTCCGTACCGGCATCGATTTCGCTCCATAGGGTCAGCTTACCTCTTATAAGTGTGGCGCGTTCTCGCATACCGCGCAAGCCGTAGTGTCCATCACCGCCCTGACTGGAGAGGAGCTCCCGATCCATGCCTTTTCCATCGTCCCGCACCCGCAATCGAAATTGCTCAGGGTCATAACGGATTTCCACCTCGATCTGTGCGGCTTCGGCGTGCCGAAACGCATTCCGGAGCGCTTCAGCGGAAATTTTATAGATCTCATCACATAGGATGGGATGTAGTTCTCGGATCTCGCCCTCTACGGTAACGCGAACACTGGGAGGCTGATCGTTACCTGAGTCTCGTGTTAGTTCTTGCCCCAGGGTGCCTATGGACAGTGCGAGATCGTTGCTTCGGGTAGTCGAAGCGCGCAACCCCTGCACCGCATCCCGCCCTTCGGTGATCGCCTGCGCGGCTTGCTCGATCGCGCTTCCCAGCTTTTGTTTTGCTTGCGTCGGTTGCTCTGGGAGCAACTCGAAAACGGTTTGGAAACCAAGCAGCAAGCCTTGAAAGCTCTGCAGCAGCGTGTCATGAAGCTCGCGAGCAATCCTTGTGCGCTCATTTACTCGTGCCTCCAGCGTCATTTCGAATTGCTGATGCAATTGCCGGGAAGCATGATTGAATGCCCTCCCAAGCAGCGCCAATTCATCGTTTCCAACGACACGGACTTCATGCTGAAAATCGCCGCGCGCCAGTGCTTCTGCGCCGGCCGTGAGCTCAGAAAGAGGAACCGTAACGGATCTGGTGACATACCAGCCCAACACGGCTGCTACGAGCAAAGCCGACATCCATGCGGCTGGAACTACGATGAACAGCCGACGCCGCACGTGCTCGGTCTCTTCGTTCACTCTCGCGCGTTGTTGAAACACTCGTTCCTCAACGCCCTCTACCAGCGATGAACTAAGATCGATCAAGTCCTGGATTTGACCGGTCAAGCGGAGCTGAATAGCAGGCCAGTCGCCCGCATTCGCCAATTCGATTTCACTATCAATCTGAGAGGGTAAGGCCATCTTGAGAGTCTTGAGCGTGCCAGAAGTGAAGGCGTCCTGCGATATGTCTGGCGAAGAGCTCAGTATTTCTTCTGCAGCCTGCAGATGCCGGAGAAAAGTCTCCCGCAGGAGAACTGCCTCGTTCGTGAACCGATGCGCGTCATGCCCTCGCGTCAGTGCGGCCACCCGCGCGCTAAAACTATTGACGTCTAAGTGAAGGCGTACAACAGCCGAGGATGCTTGATCAGCCGTTTTCAGCAATTTCGTGTGCCCTTCGAGCTGGCGAAGCTGCCAGATAGACACTGCATCTCCAGCGATCATCAACAGGACAATCGTCAGGAAACACACGGTTAGATGTACGCCTAGCTTTAGGTCGCTCCGCGAAAAAAGGTTCGCGACTATGGGGCGCTCGTCTCTCACAATTCGAACCACGGTTCCAGGCAAGAGCATGGTATCTGCCTAAAACGCCGATCCTCAATCTTCCTATGCCAGCGGCAAACGCTATTCAAGAGCATCCGCCTTCGTCGAAATCGCGTTCTTCTTCAGAATGTGGGCCAGTTGCAGCTGCAAGTCAGATGCCGCTTGTGGCGCAGTTTTGTTATGACTGAGCACGGAATGTACTGCTTCAAAGTAGGCGCGCGACACCTCCGGGTACTCCTTTCCGGACGCAGCAGAGGGCCGGACCGCCGTACCGTGCCGATAAGCCGTTAAGATTGTAGAGAAGTAAGGGTTTTGCGCAAGAATGTTCGGGTCCTTGTATAGCTCGGCTATGATGGGCGGGTTGGATGATTTGCGCGACCGCCTGGCTTGTTCATTCCGGCTCGTCAGAAAGCGGACCAACATCGCAGCCTCACGCGGGTGCAAGGAATGGCGCGAAACACCGTATCCTTGTCCTCCCAAAGTTGCCGCCGACCCCGCCCTCCCCGCTGGCAGGGGTGCGACTTCGAATTGGTCTCTGGTTGGCGAGTTCACATCCCTTGCTGCCACGTAAGCGTTCGGCCAGTTCCGCATAAAAGCAGCCTTCCCTGCTTGCCAGATGTTGAAGGCATCCCACTCCTTGTAAGCCGTCACTCCCGGGGGCGAGATGGACCCAACCCAGCGAGCAGCCATCTCCCAGGCGCCAATCGCCCGCGGATTGTTCACCGTAATATTTCCGTTTTCATCGAGAATCGTCCCACCACCCTCCGAGACCTGCCATTCCAGAGCATTGCAGGTGAGAGCTTCGGAAGGCGCCCCTTGCCAGACATAGCCCCAAAAGTCTTTGTCACCTTTGGCGCGCTCGCCGGCTTGAATCCGCTTGGACATGCTCTCGAGCTCGCTCCATGTCTTGGGCGGCGCAGTGTACCCATATTTGTGCAATAAATCGACGCGATAAAAAAGCAGCCCTTCCCCGAGGTTGTACGGCAAAGCCACCAGCCTGCCATTGACTGTATTGTTTCTGATTAGTTCCGGAAAATAAGAGGCGATTTCCTGGTCAGGCACATAGGTTTTGAGATCGACCAGATTGTCTCCCAGAATTCCCGGCCAGATCACATCGATGCCATATATGTCCGGGACCTTGCTTCCGCTCTCAAGCAGGCTGCGCCAGGTTTCGAGTTGCTCTACAGCCACCTCTGGCGCGGGCAGCACTTGAACCCGGATACCAGTTTCTTTCGTGAAATGCTGGAGTTCCTCGCCGAGAAGCGCTTGAGATGGTTTGTCGAGCCAAGACTGGTCGATGATTGTAAGCACCACCTCCTCCGGCGCGGCCCGGTTGGCTTTATGGCAGGCTGGGGCTGACAAAAGCACGACTAGACCAACGACTGCTAGAGTGAACCAGATAACCCGGCAAAGGCGAAGGTGCCTGACCAAGCGAGTCGTCCCTCCTCCTATCTTCCGGATGCGGATCTGTGCCAACAACTCCTGAAACATGCGTTTGCCAGCCCCTTCTGCAAGTTAAGAAATGCCAGAGTGATAGAAGAGCACCACGGCTACTCTCAACCCTTGGCCACGAACATACGTGCCCACCAGGAAGAATTTCTCCCAGTGGCATACACAGTCCTGGCACGAATACGCAGCTCCACTTCGGTGCCTGCATCCAATTCACTCCAGACACCGAGCTCACCTCCAGCAAGTGTTGCGCGTTCCCGCATCCCAGGCAAGCCATAGTGTCCTTCCTGACCTTGGCGCTCGAGAATCGCCGGATCGATGCCCTTACCGTCATCGCGTACACGCAACCGAAACTCTTCGCCACCATAACGGATTTCCACCTCAACGCACCTCGCCTCGGAATGTCGGAACGCGTTTCGCAGCGCTTCAGCAGCGATCCTGTAGATTTCGTCCCGGACAATGGGGTGCAGTTCTCGCGACTCACCCTCGACCGATACACGGAATGCGGGCGTCCGATTGGCAGAGTGTATTTTGAGCTCTTCTCCGAGGGTGTTTATGGCCATTGCGAGATCGTTGCCTTGTACCGTGGAGTCCCGTAGACCCTGCACCTCGTCCCGCGCCTCTGTAATGAATTCCGCTGTCTGGTCAATGGCCTGATCCAATCTTTCTTTTGCCTCCATGGGACTGTCTGGCAACAACTTGGAAACAATATGGATCCGGAGGAGCAGTCCATGCGCACTTTGAAGCAAGGTGTCATGAAGCTCCCGCGCAATTCGGGTGCGCTCCGCGACCCGCGCATCCAGCGTCATATCAAACTGATGCTGCAATTGCTGGATCCGCCACTGGTAGGCCGTCCACAAAAGTGCAAAGAAGGCGGCAGCGCAGAGAGCGCGAAACCAATTCGTCTGGTAATACGCCGGGACGACGAAGAAATCGAGATTTGCGGGGGAATCGTCCCAAACGTCCTCACCGTTAGATGCCGTTACACGAAAGGAATACTTCCCAGGAGGCAGATCCGTGTAGAACGCTTGCCGCCGGGTACCCGCATCGTGCCAATCACGGTCGTACGGGTCCAGCCGATAGCGAAACTTTACCCTCTGTGGAACCGTGAAAGTTGGCGAAGTGTAATCAATCTGGATGTCACGCGGGCGCGGCGGAAGCTTGAGGTTGTCGCCGAGTTGAACTTCCCTTCGATCCACAATGACCGACTCAATGTATGTCTCCGCCGGGAGTGCCTTCTGGGAGAGCGTGGCTGGATCCACCACCTGTACGACCGTTCCTGTCGCGAACCAGATGCGGCCATCCCGAGACAATGCCGTCGAATTGTCGAATGGCGGCCGGTCTCCCGTGCGGGCTCCGTCCAGTGCATCAAAGACGCGAAGCTGTATCATCGCTTCCGGATTAGCCCACCAGCGCTCCAGCTCCGAATTGGGAAACTCAACAACTCCGCAATCCGTGGAGAGCCACCAACGCTTGTCTTCGTCCTCAACAGCGGAGATCACCGAATCGCACGGTAAGCCGTTCTTTGATGACATCCGCTGTACCTCACCCCGCTGTAATCCCACCAACCCGCCGGACGTTGTTACCAGGACGGAACCGTCGGCTAGGGTAACCATTTGCTCGATGCTCAGGCCGCTGATGTTCAATGAATACTTCTGCACAGTGCCTTTGCGAAGAAGCAAAAGATCCCCAGCGGCAGTCACCATCCAAATTCCGTCGTGTCGATCTGCAGCAATTCTACGAAGTTGTGAAAATGGGGGCACAACGAGCTCTTCTTGCACCCGGAAGTCTCGGATACGCACAAGCTTGGAGTTGCATAACACCCATATATTTCCCTCGCCGTCCTGGGCGAGGCCGAACACCATTCCCAGCGACTCGTGATGAGGGCCGGAGAATCGCTGGAAATGCCCGTTCTTCAACAGGTAAAGGTCGTCATCCACCCCTACCCAGAAATTCCCGGCGGAATCTTCGAGCATAGAAGTGGGTTGCTCACCCGGCAAACCATGACCTTGCCGAATCGATGTGATCTTTTCGCCGGCGATGTGATCGAGCGAATTGCCATTGGCGACCCAGATGGTCCCATCTCTGCCGGCTAGGACACCCAGGGCTAAGTCCATGCCCAGGCCTTCCAGGCTCGAAAACGAAGTGATGGGTGGATTGCGAAATCTGTCGATTCCGCTCGGAGTCGCGATCCAAAGAATTCCTTCTCTGTCTTCAAAAATGGCATTTACGTTGTCACTGGACAAGCCTTCCGACCGGCCATAATGCTCCACCACATCTCCCCGGATGCGAAAGATTCCTTGGCCCAGGCTGCCAACCCAAAGATTTCCATCGCGGTCGACTATCATGGTTTTGACCGGAATTTTTCTGCCATCGAAATTGGGAGTCACAAATGATTTGAGTGAGCCTTCTGTGACCCTTGCCAGCCCGGGCGGCGTTTCCATAGCCCCCGCCCAGAGGGAACCATCCGGCGCTCGCGCCAAGGCCATCAATGGTGTTCCACCGGTGATATTTTTTAACGCTTCGATCGGGTACACCTCCGACACGCCGTCATGCCAATGTGCGAGCGCTTTCAGCCCTCCAATCCAAAACCCTCCGTCCGCATCCCGTAAGAAAGAAGCTGCCACCGGGATAGGCTGCCCCTCAGCTTTGCCGAAACATTGGACGCCACGGTCCGAAACATGACAAAGGGGCCCGTTCATAGCAGTACCCGGGGGCCTCAGCAACCACAAAGAACCATCCGGGTCTTCGCTCAGATCGCGGTCGGAGAGAATATCGAAGTCGTAATGTGAGATTGGTGTTCCGCTTTTTAGACGAACAAGGTCCTGTGGTCCGACTGCCCAGAGCCCGCCTGAGCGGTCGCCAAAGAGTTTTATCACGGGGCTGATCGTTTTCCCATTTACCGAAATCGTCTGCGAATCAAACCGGACACCGTCAAATCTGTAGACTTCTGGGGCGGACGCGGAGAACCAGAGAAAGCCGTCCGCCGTTTGCGTAATCGAATACATGCCCTTCGGCAAAGAACCATCCTGTATTCGCCAGGCGGTGTGGAGATACTGAGTGACATGCTTTTTCGGATCAAGCGCACGAACGGGAACCGCTCCTAAAAAGACGTAGAGAAGATTGCTGCCCACCATGGCCACAAACGTCATGGCGGTCAGACGGAACGGATTCCGAGAGCGAGCTGTTCTTCCCATGTCCCCAGTACGACAGCGACAGAACTATGGCACCCGCTGTAACAAGAGTCAACGGTGCTTCCAGTCCTGAGCTCGCAAGAACTCACAGCAGGGGCTCGAACAGAACATGACAGCAGCTGAAGAATTTCTCTGCCGTTTAGCAAACCAATGTAGCACTCAGGGGGGCCCCCGTCAGTGTCCTAAAGAGGGGTACGGCTGCGGTTCTCCACAACTGTCACGGTCGCGTCATGAAAATTGGCAGTCCAAGCTTGTGGTCGTACTTTGGCCGGTAGCGATCGGTGTTATACATCGATGCGATGTCCACCTTGCGCGGGCCCAGCTTCGGGTCGGGAAGCGGCACCATCCGGTAACAGCCATCGTTGATCACCGTCATCAGTCCAGACTTGCCTTCCTCCAGCGCGTCCATGGCCATACCCGCGAAAGTGAACGCGACCAGGCGGTCCACAAAATCCGGGCTGCCTGAGCGCAGGTCATAGGTCAGATCGCTCACGACGGTCTCTTCGCCGCTGGCCCGCTTGATCTCATCGCTCAGGTCTTCAGCGACGCTCATCTTCTTGCGATGCCCAAACGCATCGGCTTCGCCGTATTCCTTTACGGTATAGCCTTGCCACTCCGCACCCTCGGAAAGAATGACGAGTGAATAGTTGCTCGGGTTGCTGCGCTTGTCCTGGATCAGTAAGTCGATCAGATGTTTGAGATCGACCTTGTACTCCGGAATGCAGCAGCGCACGGCAGTCACATATGCCGTGTACAGCGCGGTATAACCAGCGTCTCGGCCAAATACGCGGAAGATGCCAATGCGCTCGTGCGAGCCCACCGTCGTGCGCTGACGATCGATGGCATCCATCGCTCGCGTGATCGCGGTAGAGAATCCGATGCAGTACTCTGTGTTTCGGACGTCATTGTCCATCGTCTTCGGCACCGCAAGTACCTTCATTCCGTTTCGATCGAGTTCGGAGGCGTAGCTGAGCGTGTCGTCGCCGCCGATGGCGATCAGGTAGTCCAGGCCCAGGGTCTCTATATTCTTCAACACAGCCGGTGTTACGTCGTATAGCGTGCTGGTCACACCCTTCTTGGTCGATTCCTTGGCTTGGTACTTCTGTCCTTCAAGTGTCGGAGGCAGCTTCTTCATCCTGGCAGGATTGGTGCGAGAAGTGTGCAGGAATGTCCCGCCCGTGCGATCAATGGTACGCGTGTTGTTGCGGTCTAAAGGCAGGATATAACTCGTCTTGCTTGCCGGATCGCTTAGGTCTACATGCGTCAATCCTTCCCAGCCCCGACGGATGCCGATGACCTCGCATCCGATTTCTGCCCCGCGATAGACCACTGATTTGATCACCGAGTTCAGTCCAGGGACGTCACCGCCTCCAGTGAGTATGCCAATGCGCTTCGCCGCCATGTGTGACTCCTTATTCGAATATTGGGGTGCCTGAGGTCTTCTGCTCTGCCGAAGGATTCTCTATCGAATTCCTGCAGTTCTAGGTCGAATGAAAACAACAACGGATCGCGCGGCGACTTGGTATGTCGACTTTTGCCGCGGCAAGCCGTGTTCGGCGAAATCGTCGGGACTTGGCAAATCGGTATCCACGATTCTCACCCAATCTTTAGGGGCGCCCTCCTGGATCTCAAACTCCAGTGGTTGCCAGTACGCATTAATCATCACGTAGATGTCATCGTCGGATTGGGATGCGCCGTGCAGGCAAAACGCAAGGCTGCGTGAATCTGGCGAGAGGTCGACGGTAGGCCCAACGCCGTACCAGGAAACATCCTCGCGCCAGAACCTGCTGCGGCATAAAGAAGGATGTGACTTCCGGAAGTTAATCATGGACTTGAAAAACCGGAATACATCCTGATTTTTCTCGCGCTGGCTCCAATCCACCCAGCTGATTTCGTTGTCCTGGTTATAGGGATTATTGTTTCCAAATTGAGTATTCAGCAATTCATCGCCGGCGCGGAACATCGGGATGCCATTTGAGAGCATGAGAATACAGAAGAAGTTCTTTGCCTGTTTCCGGCGAAGTGCGAGAACCTCCGTTGGTGCGCCTTCGTCTCCTTCATGCCCGCAGTTCCAACTGTAATTCGCGTCCATACCATCTTGATTAGCATGCCCATTCTTCCAATTGTGCTTGCCGTTGTAGGAGACCAGGTCGTACAGCGTGAAGCCATCGTGGCAATCGATGTAGTTCACGGTCTGGAAGGCATGATAGGCATGCTCGCGACTGTCGGGAAATAAATCGTCACTGCCATAAATGCGACGCATCAGCTCCCCGACCATGCCCGAGTCCCCTCTGACAAAGCGGCGGAGATCATCACGGTAGCGGGCGTTCCATTGCAGCCAGCTAGTGCCTGGAAAACCAAGCCCGAGCTGGTAACCGGCCACGTCCCAAGGCTCTGCGATCAATGCCAGCCGCCCCAACTCGGGGTCAGCGGAGATTTCGCTGAAAATCGGAGTGCCTCCCCAATTCAGTGAACCATCGGCATTGCGGCTGAAAACTGAGGCGAGGTCGAACCGAAATCCATCCACGTGCATCTCGTTTTTCCAGAAACGCAGGCTGTCGGTCACCATCTTTCGCACGTGAGGCTGGCTAAAGTTGAGTGTATTGCCAGTTCCTGAGTAATTCGAGTATGGAATGTTCGGGTCGGAGGACAACATGTAATATCCGGCGGCGTCCAACCCTCGGAAACTATAAGTGGGACCACTATTGTCGCCTTCGCATGTGTGATTGTAAACAACGTCGAGAACCACTTTAATCCCAGCATTGTGGAGCGCCTTCACCATGTCCCGGAACTCGAGATGTTGGTCGTCGCCCTCGCAAGAAGCATACTGTGAATGAGCTGCAAAGAAATTCAGTGGCATGTAGCCCCAGTAATCACCTTCCTGAGGGTCGCGCTGAAAAATGGGCATCAGTTCAACGACGGTTATACCAAGATCCTTTAGATAAGGAATCTTGTCGATCAAGCCCGCGTACGTTCCAGCTCGGTCGGGATGCACGCCCGAATTGCTGTTTTTCGTGAACCCCTTCACATGAAGCTCGTAAATGATTGCATCCGACTCGGGTTGGGGCGAAAGATCTCCGGTCCAATCATACGGAAGACTTTGACCCGGCAAGATTCCCAAAGCCGCATGTCCTGCATTTCGGCCTGGCGCGACGGCCAGTTTTCGATCAAAGGATAAAGGAAAGAAAACACCTCGCGCGTACGGGTCGAGGAGAACCTTGTCTCGGTCATAGCTCCGGACTCCTGCGATCTCCTGTCCTGAAACTGAATATGCATAATACTGGGCATCACGCATCTGACTGAGTGGGAGTCTGCAGTGCCAGATCCGCCCGGATTTGTTACGGAAAGAATCAAAATGGAATGTCAAAATCGGGTTGCCAATGTCCTGAGCCGAATATAAGAGCAGTGTCACATTCTCGGCGTGCTGAGCGTAAAGAGCAAAATTAAACGCCTGCTCTTCTTCGATCCAAGTCGCCCCGAGGGGCAGCGGGAGGCCTTCTTGTGCTGCCCATGTCGAAGTCGTCTTCGATCTGGTTTCTGGAAGCGAGCGGCGATCCGATAAGCGGTCGCGGTCCGCAATCGTTTCGCAAAATGAAATATTCACCGGTTCAAGGACTAGTGGCACGCTGGGTTATCCTGGAAGCCACCGGCGGCGAACATCTGCGCCAGAAATTGACCGCAATGCATGATCTTCTGGGCTTCGTCATCGTCTCTGAGTGGGTACTCGGAGGTAGTCAGATCGGCGGCCCTCATTTCATTCCGAGCGCTAACAAAGCTTTCAGACCAAGCGTGCACGTTGTTTAACTCGTTCCTGAGCAAATCGAGCCCTTGATAGTCTGAGTCTGTAGAAGCTGCAGTCGCAGCGAGTGCGACATTATCAGCCGCTCGACCTTCGTACGCCCGAATTGTGTTGCCCGCCATTGCTTTCCCCACCGGGTATCCGTTTTCTACCATTGCTTCCAATATTCCACCCCATTCTCGAATTGAGGCCATTGCTTCGATCGCAGCCCGCGTGAACGCCGGCGAAAAGCCAGACCCGCTTGTGCTATCGAGGTTCGCGTCCGCATTGCCAGCAGCGGGCGTTAGAACTACATTGTTCCCCTCGAAACTAAGCGAACCTTTCGTAATCCGCGCCAGATCCTGAATGTCCACAAGCAGACGGCCTTGGGATCGAACGATATCCGCCTGCCCGGTATAACCTCTTATTGAAAAGACGGCTCTTTCGGGGCGCGCTTGCGCCGATGCTACAAACATCAGTATGAAAACCGCTCCGGTTACTGCGAAACGACGTTGGGTCATGCGCAATATTGAATCCTTCATCATGTGAGATCGCGACAGCATCCCTTGTCCAGAAGCAGTTCTTTACTTGACACCCTCGATGTACTTTGCCTGGGTCAGCGGGGGAAGTGAGGCCTCCACTTGCATATCCATCATTAAATCGACTCGGCGCTCCAATTGGAAAAACTTCGTCACTGTAAGGGCGGGAAGCGCCTTGTTGAACTTTTTGAAGTATTTCTTCTTTAGGGCAGCCTGCTGAGCATCGCACTCCAACATCTGTTCTGCCATCGCTTTCGCTTCGGCGTCGCTGAGTGTCGGGTATTTCTGCGCATATTCCTTGATCACCACGACACGACGATCGTCCAGTCTGGATCGTTCGTACTCGTATTGCGCATAAATCGGCCAGAATACTTTGCTCTCTTTTTCGTTAAAATCCATCCCGGCTGTGATGAGGGCAGTTCTGTTTGCCCGCATGCTAGCCCGTACGACTGCAATCATTGAATCAATCGTAGGTTCCTCATCCTGACCGTGGCCGAAAGGACAAAACGCTAGTATCGCGAATGCTAGTGCGATGAGTGCAGAATGCTTGATCATGAGTAGACTCCTGGCCCTATTTACCTAATGTCATGCGTGCACGCTGCGCGATGGAGCTTCTCGTATTTCCACGTGGGATAGAGAAGCCATTGCATAAAACGATGCAGCACTTGAACTGCCACAGTCGCGTCAGGACCGCATTGCGTTATATGTGGCCCTGCACGCGAGAGGGGAACGGTGAGAAGAGCCGCGGCCCAAATAGCGGACGCCACAAAACCTCGGCATGCAACGAGGGTCGCAATTGTGAGGCGTTCCGCTGTGCCCACCGGTGGTCAGTGCCACAATACTGGCGGAGTCTCGAATAAATCGTGAATGAATAAGACTAGACATATTCCTGAAGACGAAAATTAGATATATTCACCGTTGTTGGCTAGATTGCATACGTACTGTGCGGGGTTACCAGCGGCACACAACAACCGTCGCCGACAACGAGGTGCGGTGCGCTCAATCCCAGCACTTCCCCGAAGCATTCATTGGCTAACTTATTGTCGCAGCTCATCCGACGGTCTTAAGTGAACAACCAACCGGATCCAGCATTGACTCGCTCCTGCGATTCACAATTCTGTTTTGCCTCGCGCAGTGTCTTCGCTTGGCCTCACCACCTTCGGCCAGAAGCAATGCTGTTGTGAGCAAAGCCGGCAATGCGTCTCTCCTAGGGATCACGACTACATACGACCTTGCTTGCCACGTCCGCCGCCCTGTGCTGACATTTGATTGCACATTAGGTTGTGAAAGTGGACTGCGATCGGGCAGAGTAACGGCTACGCTCTTCGCGGTTGATGCGATCTGCAGTTGTGGATTCGGAACGACGCAAGAGCTTACGTGAATCGCCGTCAACAAGGTGAGTGACCGCCGCGAACAGAAGGCCGATAGACACGCCAGACATCAGCATGCCCACCATACTCTCGAGCGGTCCCAGCAGGCGCCATTTAGATGGAAGCATAACATCGCCATACCCGACGGTTGCGTAGCTGCTTGCCGAGAAGTAAAAAGCCGACTCCCAAGTAGGAAGACAAAGCCAGCGATAGCAGCTGGCCCAGAGCAGAATGACAGCTCCGTGCAGAACAATCACGGTGATTGTCGTTTGCATTACTAGGGCGGCACAGTGAAAGATGCGCACTCTGCGGCGCTCTCTTGGAATGCCTCGTATCCAAAGGATGAGCCTTGCGGAGCCGCCGCATTGTAGACATAGCGTGATAAGTACAAGCAAAATAGCTACGCCCGTTTTTTGGCAGAACGTAATCATCCAAGACCGCTTTTCTCCCTTGAGGCTTTGCGGCAGGTTCGCAAATGGATTTACCTCGTCGGAGGGCAAAGGCATTGCTAACGATGTCGGCCCTTCTCGCCAAAATAGCATCTTAGCAGCGCACGATGTTGTCTCCTTGAATGCCTCTCATCGCGTTGCGCGTATCCACCACCAACGATGCGTGCTGCGCGATCCACCGATAGTCATAGTCGGAATGATCGGTGACGATTACGACGCAATCGTATCTCTCGATTTCACTCAGGGGCGAGCATTTCATCTGAAGATCATACTTCCTCCCTTTGCCGATGAAGGGGAAATAAGGATCGTTGTAGCTGACGGCGGCGCCTTCGTTCTGCAACAGCTCGATGATGGTTAATGCTGGTGATTCACGCAGGTCGTCAATGTCTTTTTTGTAAGCTACACCTAATACGAGTACGTTTGAGCCTTTCAACGCTTTCCGTTGTTGATTGAGGCCCTTGCCGACGGATGAGACTACGTGATACGGCATGGAGCTGTTGACGTCCCCCGCCAATTCGATAAAGCGTGTTTGAAAATCCCACGCTTTTGCTTTCCACGAGAGGTAATACGGATCGACGGGGATACAGTGTCCGCCCAATCCCGGGCCGGGGTAGAAGGCTTGAAAGCCGAATGGCTTGGTCGACGCCGCTTCGATCACTTCAAAAATGTCCAGTCCCATACGCAATGAGAGAAGCTTCAATTCATTGACCAGGGCAATGTTCACGCAGCGGTAGATGTTTTCAAGCAACTTCGTCATCTCGGCGACTGCCGGGGAAGAAACTGGAACGACCCGGTTGAAAATTGATCCGTACAATGCCCCGGCCAGTTCTGAGGCCTCTGCGTTCAGGCCGCCGACAACCTTCGGGATGTCGCGACGGGCGACGGTATCATTGCCGGGGTCTTCTCGCTCTGGAGAGAATGCAATGAACAATCTGTTTGGTTGATCGAGGCCGGTCCCGCGTGCCGCTTTCAGGCCTCGCGTATTGCCGCGCTCTAGAATAGGGATGAGAACCTCCTCCGTTGTGCCTGGATAGGTCGTGCTCTCGAGGACCACCAATTGACCAGGGCGTAGGTGCGGGGCAATAGCTTCCGCGGTATTTGTAATAAACCCGAGGTCCGGTTCTCGATATTCGTCAAGCGGTGTGGGCACACAGATGATGATCGCGTCCATGTCGGCAAGCCGCGAGAAGTCTCCAGTAGCAGAGAAACCACGCGAGCGTGCTGCCTGGATCTCCGTGGACGGGATACGATAAATGTAAGACCCTCCACTATTAAGAGTCGCGAGCTTACGCTGGTCAATATCAAACCCGGTCACGCGAAACTTCGCTTCCGTGTAGAGCAGAGCAAGTGGCAGGCCGACATAACCGAGGCCGATCACGCCGATTTGCGCCTCGCGCGTCTCGATTGTTGTTTTCAACTCTGAAAAGAGACTGACAGCTGTAGTAAGGGTATTCACGAATCATCTCCTAAAATAACGATCCTGGTACATCTGAACATTCAACACATGATGGGGCGCGGTACTTAGCCAATCGAAAATCGATGGCCATTCATCAGGAGTAGTTTGTGCCAGCATTGGTAGCTGAATTAAGCTCGTCTACTCCTGCTCGATGCGATCATGTCTGCCACCCGCCACCGAGATTTCTATATATCTCGACAAGGCCTAAAAGCTCATTCAACTGGGCCTGAGCCAATCCCAATTCGGCGTTGAAGGAATTGGTTTCATTCGTGAGTACTTCCAGGTAGTTTGTCGCACCACCCTTGTAGCGCATTTCCGAAAGTCGCGCTGCGTCCTGAGCGGCAAGCACGAGTTCCTGTTGACGTTCCCGAAACTCACGATCTTTTTGATACTCCACCAGCGAGTCTGAAACCCCGCGAAAGGCTTGCTGGATTGTGCGTTGATATGTGAGCAACATCTCCTCTTTGCGGGCCTCGCTCAATTTCACGCCGGAGCGGATCCTTCCTCCAGCGAAAATCGGCTGGGTAAGTGATCCTCCGAAATTCCAGAAGCCCGCTGGGCCCGTGAATAGACTAGTTAGCGCGGAGCTCACAAATCCACTTTCGGCCGTCAAAGAAATTTGCGGGAAGTAAGCTGCTCTCGCCACGCCGATCTGAGCGTTGGCAGCGATGAGTTGCGATTCTGCTTCACGGATGTCAGGTCGTCTTTCAAGCAGAGCAGAGGGAATTCCGGTGGGCACGTCAGGCGCATGAGGTTGTTCTGTTAATTTCAGTCCGCGAGCGATCGGCCCTGGATTGTTTCCCAGCAAAGTACTTAAAAAATTTTCCTCCTGTTGAATTTGGCGCTCCAGACTGGGTATGCTTTCCGCTGCTGTGGCAACCAACTGTTCTGCCTGGCGCACATCGAGCATGGTGACAGCGCCACCATTGGACAAAGTACGAGTGAGTTGCAGGGACTGTTGGCGAGAGACTAAAGTTCGGCGTGAGATTTCAAGTTGAAGGTCATATGCACAAAGCTGGAAGTAGGAAGCAGCGACGTCGCTTACCAGACTATTGATGACGGCGCGACGAGCCCACTGTGTTGCCAGCAGATTCGCCCGTGCTGCTTCGGTGGCACGCCGGTATTTCCCCCAGAAGTCGAGTTCCCAAACCATTGAAGCGCTCACTGCGTTGAAATTCGTTTCAGTCGCGGGACTGAATTTCGTTTCCGGGAAGCGGGTGTTTAGACCAGCAGCCCCGGCGCTAATCGTTGGGAGCTGATCAGCCCTTGTGATACCTAACTGTGCTCTTGCTTCGAGAATTCGCGCCGCTGCAATGCGAAGGTCGTAGTTCTGGTTCAGGGCCGTGCGTATCAGTCCCTGAAGTTGTGGATCCTTAAAGACCTCCCACCATTTTTGTTCGGCCAGAGACGTCTCTGCGGCTGGCGACGGTTGTTGTGCTGGGGCGCCAGCGGGAGTAGAGCCTGACTCTGCAGAAGTTGACTTGGACGGCGCCTTTTCCGAAGGATCTCCGCGATACGTCACTGGAACATCCACCTTGGGCCGTTTGTAGTTCGGCCCGACTGTGCAACCGCCCGTGAATAGGATTAGGGCCAAGAAAGGAATTGCATTTCTCACGTTAATCAGCCTCCATTGGACGCGGCTCAGGAACCGCGACAGCGTGGGACTTACTGCTCCAGCGATAGGTAAGCGTCTCGACCAGTACATATAAAGCGGGGATAATGAAAATCGCGATTGCCGTAGCGGCTGTCATCCCCCCGATGACGGCGGTTCCCATGATTTGGCGCGCCACGGCCCCCGCGCCAGCTGCGGTCCACAAAGGGACGCAACCTAGGATGAATGCAAACGAGGTCATTAGAATGGGCCGTAGCCGTAGTTTGGCTCCCTCCAAAGCTGCATCTACCAGTGGCTTGCCATTTATTTCATGCTCCTCTTTGGCGAATTCCACGATCAGAATCGCATTTTTGGCAGCCAGACCGATCAACATGATCAGGCCGATTTGTGCATAAACATCGTTCTCGATTTGCACCATGAAGGGCGGCAGGAAAAGACCGAGTACCGTGCGTCGCAGCCAGAGCACGGCGAAAGCCCCGAACACTGCGATAGGCGTGCTTAGTAACACGCTGAAGGGTAAAGACCAGCTTTCGTACAACGCTGCCAGGATTAGGAAGACAAAGAGGAAGGACATGCCGAAGATAACCCACGTCGGCACGCCTTGCCGCGCCTTCTGTTCTTGAAACGACATACCCATGTAATCGAAACCCATTTCCGAAGGCATGGTTTGATGAAAGACGGCTTCCAGCGCCGCTGTGACTTGGTCGGAACTGTAACCGGGTGCGGCGATCGCGTTGATCTGCGCGGACCGATATTCGTTGTAGCGCATAGTGAATTCGGGGCCGACACGCGACTCAAAGTTCGTCAGCGCAGTAAGTGGAACCATGTCACCATGTTTATTCCGTACGTAGAACTGTCCGATGTCCTTTACCGTGGCACGATATGGAGCTTCCGCTTCCACATAGACCTGCCATGTGCGTCCAAATTGATTGAAGTAATTGACGAACAGGCCCCCCATGTAGGCTTGAACAGCTTGGTAGACGTCGTTGAGAGGCACACCCTGCTTCAGTACCTTTTCTTTATCAACCGTCAAGTACTGCTGCGGAACCCTAGGCACAAAAGTGGTGCTTACCATCCCTAGCTCGGGCCGTTTCCGTGCCACCGCCAAGAACTTGTCCACATTGGTTGAGAGGAATTCGATGTCCTTTCCGGAGCGGTCTTCCAGAACAAACTGCGCTCCGCCCGACGTTCCGACGCCGGGAATGGGAGGTGGTGAGAATGCGAACATGGTCCCTTGTGGCATCGTCATCAGTTTTTGGTTCAATCTCGCCCAAATGACCTTGTACAATTCCTCCGTCGTTTTACGGTCTTCCCAGGGTTTCAATTGAACAAAATAGAAGGCGGTATAGCTGCTGCGGGTGAAACTCAACAGACTAAAACCGATAACGCTGGTGTAATGGTCAACCCCAGGGGTAGAACCCAAGATCTTTTCAACCTCTGTTGAAGCTTCTTGGGTGCGTTCAAGGGAAGCGCCCTCCGGAAGTTGCATGTTCATGTACATGTAGCCCTGATCTTCGTCAGGCAGGAAACTGGAAGGGAGCTGGCGACCAAAAAACATGGCGCCAGCGGCAAACGCCACCAGGACGACTAATGCGAGGGCTCCTTTCCGGACTACCATGCCCGACGCACTCACGTACGCGTTGGTGGCGGTCTCGAACTTTCTGTTGAACCAACCAAAGAACTTGGCGAGCGGGCCGTGGCTTTCTTTTTTGGGGCGGAGTAGAAGTCCGGCCAAGGCCGGACTCAATGTCAGAGCGTTGAATGCCGACAGGATCACTGAAATCGCAATCGTAATAGCGAATTGTTTGTAGAGTTGCCCTGTGATACCTGGGATAAAAACGGTGGGCACGAACACCGCCGAAAGGACAAGAGCGATGCCAATTACAGGGCTAGTGAGTTCCTCCATGGCCTTGCGTGCGGCATCCTTGGGTGGTAATCCTTCTTCAATGTGCCTCTGTACGCCTTCGACAACGACGATGGCATCGTCTACGACCAGACCGATCGCCAGCACGAGGCCAAACATGGAAAGCGTGTTTATAGAAAAACCGAAAGCGGGGAATAGAATGAAGGTTCCAACTAGTGAAACCGGCACGGCGAGTAGCGGGATGAGGGTGGCTCGCCAGTCCTGCAGGAAGATGTAAACCACCAGGATCACCAACGCGATCGCGATGACCAGGGTAAGAATAATTTCTCTCATGCCCTCCCTGACTGCTGCGGTCTGGTCGAGAGAAACCACGTACTCGACGTCTGCCGGGAATCTCCCTTTCATTTGCGCCATGAGCTTGCGGAGCCCATCTACTGCTTGCACTGCGTTCGACCCAGGCAACTGGTAAACCGCGATTGTAGCGGCGGGTTTACCGTTTAGCCGGCTCACCATGCTGTAATCCTGAGCGCCGAGCTCGGCATGCGCCACATCGCCGACGCGCACAATGCCGCCGTCCGGATTTTCGCGAACCACTATGTTTTCAAAATCCTCGGTAGATCGTAGACGCCCTTGCGCTAGCACCGACATGGTCAGTTGCTGCCCGGGCACTGCCGGCTCGCCGCCCACTTGGCCAACGGGATTCACCTTATTCTGTGCCTGAATAGCATTGACAAGATCCGTGACGGTGATCCCCAGTTTTGCCAACTTGTCGGGCTTGATCCAGATACGCATGGCGTACTGGCCCGCGCCGAAAACATCGGTCTGTCCAACACCGTACGAACGCTGAATCGGGTCTTTCAGGTTGATGTGAGCGTAATTTGCCAAAAACTTCGCGTCGCGAGAGCCGTGTGGCGAATACACGGAGATAAGCATTAGCGGCGAGGTCATCGATTTCTTGATGTCGATTCCGTAACCGATAACTTCTTGGGGAATCTGCCCGTTCGCCAATTGCTGCCGCGATTGAGTGAGAATCTGATCCATGTTTGGATCAGTATCGAGCTGGAAATCAACGAAGAGCTGCGTATTCGAGTTGTTGGTGGCGTTCGTCGAATACATGTAATCCATCTTGTCTACGCCGTTCACTTGCTGCTCAATCGGTGTCGCTACGGCTTCCTCAAGCGTCTTCGCGTCGGCGCCTACGTACACCGCACTGAGCCGGATTTCGGGCGGCGCTATATTCGGGAATTGGGCGACAGGCAAACCCACAATTGTGACGACACCCACGATGACCATCAGGATCGCGATGACCAGTGCCACGATCGGACGGTTAATGAAGAACTTCGACATGATCACTGTCCTTCCTGAGTTCGAGTTGGCGTTTTCACAGCGACGAGACTTGGATCTGCCTGTTTCACGACGACGAGCGCTCCTTCGCGAACTTTGTCCTGGCCCTGCACTACAACTTGCTCACCAGCTTTAAGCCCCTCCTCAATGACCCATAGTTGTCCCAGCTTTTCGCCAGCCTTGACGGCGCGAGTGCTGACCTTGTTGTCGCTACCCACGATCGCGATCTGATAGCCGCCCTGCAACTGTGTAACAGCGCTCTGCGGGACCAGCAATGCATCCTTCTTGATGCTGGTCTGGATGCGCACACGCCCATACTGACCCGGACGCAGAATATTGCCGGGATTCGGGAACGCCGCGACTAAGCGAATGGTTCCGGTGTTGACATCGACCTGCCTGTCTGTCAGCAATACTTTGCCCCTGTGCGAATAACTCGTGCCATCAGTCAAGATCAGCTCCGGAGAGCTTTCGAACAGATCCAATCGTTGGCCGCTGGCGACGATATGCCTTGCTTGCAGGTACTCTTGCTCGCTCACGGGGAAATACACCTTGATCGGATCGACCTGAGAAACCGAAGTAAGTGTGGAATTGGGACCGACCAAGTTACCGATCTGAACCTGTGCAATTCCGGCGATACCGTCAACCAGTGATGTGACCTTGGTCCATCCAAGATCGAGTTGCGCTCGTTCAACTGCTGCCTTGCCCGACACGACGGCCGCCTCCGCAGCACGTTTCGCTTGAGTTTCAGTGTCCAGTTTCTCCTGGGCCACAGCTTTCTGCTCCGCCAAAGGAGTATCGCGTTCAACATCCTTCGTGCTCTTTGCCAACAGTGCTTCTGCTTGTGCGAGATCGCCTTTCGCGCGGTCGAGCGTTGCCTGGAACGGCCTCGGATCGATTTCGAACAGAACCTGACCCTTTCGGACACACGAACCTTCTTTGTAGTGCTGGCTGATGAGGTAACCCGAAACCTGCGGCCGAATTTCGGCATTGACGTAACCATCGAGTGTTGCGACCCATTCGTTGTGAACTGGGACGTCTTCCTGCACGGGTGGTGAAACCACGACCTCGGGCTTCGGCAGCTGCATCACGGCCTGACTGTGCCCACAGCCGATGAGAGATACGCTGGAAAATATCAAGATCACGAACAGGGTATGGACAGGCATTGGGTTGGAGGATGTATCAGCAGCAGGTCGACGCCTAGAGCTGAAACCTGCCTCATCTTGACCTTTGCACAGCCTGTGGATAGTCCTGCAAATTTCTTTAGCGATCGACATGCGATTTGCTCCTATTACAACGTGCGAGAGGGCTCAGCTTAATTTCTTGCACTTGAACTCGAATGTGCCCCGAAGGCATTCTCAGCTAGAGCGAATACTCATCTCGCTCGTGTCCACAGAGATTGCAGGTCCTATACCAAGCTCGAAAGACTTGCAAGTTATTGAATCGGAAATGTGAGCGTGTGAGAACGCTCCAGAATGCCCAAATCTGGTCGAAGCGAGTTGCCCTCATTTGGGCAGGTCAGCCGGTGATGGTTCGCAGGACGTTGAGGATGGCTTGATCCGCTCTAATGGCTGCCGAAGTTGTTTGATGACGTCTCCGGAGAATGTGCCAGGCGGATCACGGCGTACGGATAGAGTGAGGCTCGTACAGCACTTTTATGCGCGGTAAGTGCTGTACGTCATTGCAGATCGAGGGGATTTAGTGTCCGGTCGAGCACCTGGAAACATTGGTGACAGATATCAAATCTACTATTAGTTTTCAAGTTTGTGGGTCCACTTGTGGAGGACAAATTCCTGGACAAGGCTCCCGATGATGTGCTCAGCTGTGCCGAGTGCAAAGTTCTTGAACAGCGGACCAGCACCGCGATTGGACTCAGGATGGTACGCGTTTGAAATAGCTAAGGAGGCCAAATCTCCACCTAAGCTGGAGTAGTTCGGCTGCCAGATTCCGTTGTCGCCTTTGCAGACAAATGGATGCAGGGCCGCATGCCGGATTCGGGATTTGTACGTACCTGTTCCCTGATAGAAGTAGCGCGGGTCTTGGTGCAAAAGTGAGGGCAGTACAGCTCCGCCAATCATGACACTCGTGAAGGCGTCCGTGGTGTTGGCGCCGAACCTTTTGGCGTATCCCTGAAAACCTTGGCCATAGTTGGGGGTGTCCCCTGCCTGCTGCACCCCGGAAAGCACACCAATTCCGATAAGTGTGACGGGATCGATGCTCCCTTTTAGCGCAAGTCGAAACTTTAGCCTGGTCGTGAGTGGCGCAGGATCAGGGTCGTACACAACATTGAAGTTCGGGACGATGCCAAAGACGCGCTGCTTTTCCTCCATTTTCACCTGCTCGGTCGCGACTTCCTCGGATTTCGGGGTTACCACGACACTGGTCTGCACCACCGCAAGTTGAAGTTGGATGTCCGTGAGAATCTTGTATTGGCTTGGCTCGATCGTTACAACGGGCGATGTCCATTCGGCGAATCCCTCCGCATTGACGGTGACGTGATAGGGAACTCCCGGCTTGACATTGTGGAACTCGAAGAATCCATGTTCATTAGTCACTGCGGGAGTGCGATCATTCGCGTCGAGGCCTTTGAGTAAAACGTTGGCTGCCCCCACCGTATCCCCGGTCATACTAATTGTGGTACCGACAATCGTGCCTAGCTGCCCCGTCAGCTGTTGGCTACTCTGTCCTTGCAATCGTTTTGAGAGCGCGAGCGCAAGGACCATCAAAATGACGATGTAGATAGGCGATGGCAGCACGATTAGCCTAATTTGGCTGGAACCAATCCGACTGGAGGAAACTGAGTGACTCATACGGGACCGCCTGACGTTGAGAAGATCGCAGGCAAGTGCGGCTCGCAACTCCGATTGTGAGCACTCCGAGTCTATTTCCAGGTGCGCGAGGGCTCAGCGGCTAACAACTCGCGGAGCTGCATTTACCGGGCCAAAGGAATTGCTTCAAGCCGTGTAGTTTCAATGCAAAAGCAACTGGACTTCTGCGAACTCTGACCAGATTCGGGCAGGGCAGTGTCACTGACCAGCGGAGGGTAAGCCTCGTCCGTGTACGCGCTGCACCGGCTGTAATCACAGCGTGGGTCTTCGTCCGCTCGCGCGCGTACGTGTGCGACGACGCCAACCGAAATACTCGAGGACGGTGGTCGTCTGCGTACTCGGGGAATTGGTCGTAAGAAAGGAAAGGTCGGAATACATCGCCGTTGCAGCGATTGCCTCCGGTAACCGGCGGGCACATCAACCACAGGATGATCGTTCTTTATCGTTCGGATTCCTTGACAACTGCGAATTAAACTTGGGATTGCGAACCAAAGGAAGATAGAGCCGTTCGCAAATGTCCCGGGAATATGCGGTATCGGCGACAAACAGTGCGCCAAGTTTCTTGACAAACGACAGCACCTGTTCGCCGATGGCATCGATAAAAAGCACCTCGGTGAGATCCATAACTAGTTTCTGCTCAGTGCTAAAACGGGTGACAAGCAGGCGAACCTGCTCAGCTCCGCTACCGGTAAATCGGCCTTCGAGCCTGCACATCAAAACATCATCTTGTTCTTGTGTTTCGACACGTAACATAACGCGCCCCTTAGATTCGTCGTGGCATAAACCGACTGCTATTGCGAACCGTTGCAGCTGTTCTGCCAGAGGAGCGCAGGGCAAGTTTATGAAATGAAATGGAAATCAGTTGGATGTTTCCTCTCAAAACGGGCACTGCCAGCATGAGGGCACCATTATGTACCGGCTCAGGCTGAGTAATCAGCGCGAGTGATATTCAGCCTCCGCATCTTGTTCTGAAGCGTAGTTCTCTTCAGTCCGAGGCGTTCTGCCGCGCCACCGTTACCGGCGATCTTGCCGGAAGCGCTTTTCAAAGCATCGAGAATCGCTTGCCTCTCCGCTTGTTCGAATGTTGTCGCTGCAGAAAGAAAACCACGGACTCCAGGATTCCGTAGTTCCGTGCGCGGCACATTCAATTCGTCCCCTTGCGTGAGAATGACGCAGCGCTCTATGAAATTTTCGAGTTCGCGAATGTTTCCCGGCCAGTCTGCGTTAATCAGGGCCTCCATAGCGTGCTTCGGTACAGACCGGATGCGCTTTTGCATTCTGCGAGAGAGTCGCGACACGAAGAAGTGGACCAGCAGCGGGATGTCTTCGCGCCTTTCGCGAAGCGGTGGAATTTCGATCGGGAACACCCTGAGCCGGTAAAAGAGGTCCTCGCGAAATTGATTGTTGCGGATCATGCCCGCCAGATCGCGGTGCGTAGCCGCAATTAAGCGTACATCAACACTAATGGTCCTGGTGCTTCCTAATCGCTCGAATTCCTGTTCCTGCAGGGCCCGCAGGAGCTTTGGCTGCAAGTCCATCGTAATGTCGCCGATCTCGTCGAGAAAGAGAGTACCCCTATCCGCTAACTCGAACCGCCCTCGCTTCTGCATGAGAGCCCCAGTGAATGCACCCTTTTCATGGCCAAATAATTCGCTTTCAACAAGCCCGGAAGGGATGGCCGCGCAGTTGAGTCGAACAAAGGTGCGTCCCCGCCGTGGGCTGAGCGTGTGAATAGCGCGGGCGACCAGTTCTTTGCCAGTCCCGGTCTCACCATGCAGGAGTACTGTCGAGCTGGTGGGCGCAACGATCGCGACCTGATCTAGCACCTTGCGGATAGCCGAGCTCCTACCGACGATATCTTCAAAGTTGTGTTCAGCCTCTATTTCGGACTCAAGATAAAGCCTCTGTTCTTCGAGGTCGTCGCGCGACGCGCGGAGCCTCCCATACGCGATGGCATTCTCCAGAACCAAAGATATTTGAGTGCCAACTTGAGAAAGCAGATCGCGGTCCGCCTCGCTAAATGCATTCACCCTATGACTGCACATAGTCAACAGTCCTAACGGGCCATCAGAACCCAGCAGGGCCAGAAACACGGCCGATCGAAGCGATTCAGACAGACATGCTTCGCGGAGGGCCGGAGGTATGTCGGCTTCGACTGGCGAGTAAAATTGCGGCGTGCGGACTCGAGACCACTCGCTCCAAAGCCGGACCGGCTCCACGACCGCCACCTTTTCCAGGAAGCCCTTGCCAGTCGGAAAATCAAGATATTTACGTTCCAGCCAGCCCGTTTTTTTGTTGAACAACCACAACGATGTGAGATCGTTACTCAAATGCTTGCGGAGTGACCTCGCGACAGCAAGAAACAATTCTTCGGCTTCGAGTTTGCTGACAATGTGATTGTTGATTTCCAGCAGCAGGGTGAGACGATCTCTCTGCTTCACAACCTCCCCGTGATAACGCTCTACTGCGTCCCTTGCAAGAGCGCATTCCAGTGCGACCGCAACATGCGAGGCCATCGATTGCATCAGCAGGACGTCCTCGGGAAGAAAGCCCTGTCCACGATCTTTCGTCAATGCCAGGATTCCGAAACGTTTCTGCGCAGTGGAGACAGGAAATAAATATGTGCTTCGACCAACGGACTGAGGAGCGTACGACACCAGCTCGGGATGTTTCGACATTTCTTCCGCAACATCCGAGAGGAGAACCGGTTTTTGTTCGTGAATGACCTGAGCGAGGGATCCGATGCACAGAAGTTTGGTCCCAATCTTGATCACTGGGGCGTTCGGCTCTTTGTCGGCGTCGAGGAGTTGCAGGGTATTTCCGTCTTCGCTCAAAATGTAGAGGTCCGCGCCGTGAAGTGCGGAGACGTTGGATAAAACCTCCCGAAGGCTGCGCAGGACGGCTTTAATCGTGGGTTGATCCGTCAGGGCGTTTGATGCGTCCAACAGGGTGCGGTAATGCTCTTCAGCGATGGTCATGGCGGTTGCGCTTCTTGCAGCCTATTCCTTTCCTTTTTTTCACTGACTCGCCAGTGAACTTGGAACCGTAGCGAGCAGCTTGTTAATCGCTAGCTCCACAGTCCGATTCATCTGCGATACGACCCCGGACATATTTTTGTGAGACACCGTTCCAACTTCAGCGACACCATTGCTCCAGACCATTGCACCAGTCTTGGCTGCCGTGACCTGTGCAGAGATTGCAACTCTCACCTTAACTCCAGCCTCGTAATCGACTTCCTCCAGTTGTTCCAACTTCCCGCTGAGAACATAATCGTTATCAGCATGCCCGTTATATATCGCGACTGTGGAATACTGGCCGCTGGCTCGCAAGTGATCGATTACCGCACTCGTGACAAGCGAGCGTGGATCGGCCGCCCACCGATGGTATTCGTAGAATCCGACTTCCTCAGGCGTGCGTCGGTAGACAATCGGACCTTGCCGCAGATAAGCAGGCGCTTGGAACTCTCGCACTGCAATAGAGTGTCGGACGGGTTCCGTAGGCGGCGGATCCGGGGGCGCCGGAATGTTCAGCGTGTAGTAGGCCGGATATCTTACCTTCCCTCCACAACCGGTCAGGCAAGCGACAATTGCCACAATTAGTACGAGTGCGCTCAGAATGTTCTTCATGTGTGTTGTTACCCCAACTTATTTCGGAACCTGGCGTTCTTCAGGTTGTTTCACTCGGACCAGACTCCAAGGACGCTGTTTCAGCGAATTTGTGAACTGATTAAGGTTGTCGGTGGCCTCGCGCAGGTTTTCCATCGTGTCGTTGATTTTGTAGTCGTTAGCTCGCACAATGATTTGCATCGACTGCAGTAAGGCCTTGGCCTCTTGAAGAGTTGACTGCAATTCCGCCAAATCCTTTCGCATGGGATCACGCACATCTGTCACGACACCGTTTATATTCTGAATGGTGTCGTCCGCATGCTCACTAACCTTGAGTAGCTGGTCAGTCAGTCGATCAAGTTTAGGGCGCTCATCCCCGATCAGGCCGTCAACGTTCATCAGAATGCCCTCGACTCTCTTCTGATTCCGCGGTCCCGTCATCGTGTTCAGGTTGCCAAGCAAATGGTTCACATTGCCAGTGATATCAATTAGTTCGCCTTGGACTTGGGTGATAAGCGTATTGGCACTCTCTGCGACAGTTGCTACCTTCCCTGCGATCTCATCCAGGCTAACCGCTTCTTTTGATGGGATGATAGAATTCGGTGCTAGACGCTTCGCATCGCTGCTTCCCGTGGTGATCGACAGGGCAGCACCGTTCATCACACTGACAATTCCCAGTTTCGCCACTGAGTTCTCGTTAACCGGGGTATCTTTTTTGATGTCCAGGAGGATCTCGATGCGCGTTGGATCCTGAGGCCAGGGCCTCACAGCCACTACCTTCCCAACATTGATGCCTCCATACAACACGGATGCTCCAGGCTCAAGGCCGCCGGCATATCGCAGGTAAGTGCGGTACTGCATCATTCCGCCGCTATATTGCGCGTTTAACAGGTAGATCACAGTGAGTGCGAGCAGCGTCGTGCAGCTAAGAATAAAGGCGCCCACCTTTGCTTCTGTGGTCATGCCTGTACCTCCCGCTTATGTAAGTAACTGTCCAGATAGGCAGCCATCGCGGGTGCATGCACCGGACTGTCCGGCAGGCGATTGAGAAACTGCACCACGCGTGGATGTTTGTGTTGGCGTATCTCATCTTTTGTACCGATCGCAAGAAGCTTTCCATTGAATAGCATCGCGATCCGGTCAGCGATTCGGAAAGCGCTGGAAAGTTCATGGGTGACAACAAGCGCGGTGATCTGGAAGGTTTCCTTCAGAAACAAGATAAGTTCGTCGAGTTCTGCTGCCACAATGGGGTCCAAGCCTGCCGATGGCTCGTCCAGCACCAATATCTCCGGATCAAGTGCGAGTGCCCGCGCAACTGCGGCTCGCTTCTTCATGCCGCCCGAGAGCTCCTGGGGGTGCAGTTTGCCGAAATCCCCTAAACCCACCACCGCCAATTTCATCCAGACGATCAAATCAATGATAGAAGGCGCGAGTGTAGTATGCTCCCGCAGGGTGAGGGCGACATTGTCTGCCAGCGATAATGAATTGAACAGAGCGCCGCTTTGAAAGGCTACTCCGATGGAACGCCTGACTTTGTTTAATTCTGCTGCTGAGCAGCTCGTGATATCAGTGCCGCGGATTGAGATATTGCCAGATTTCGGCCGCTCGAGGCCGAGAATGTGGCGTAGTAAGGTGCTCTTTCCTGAGCCGCTGCCCCCCAACAAAACCGTGATCTGGCCTGGCTCGATGTCAAAATCTAAGCCGTCGAGCACTCGGCGGCCATCGTATTCCACCAGAAGATCGCGCACAGAAATGATTGCCATTAGGGTCTTCCGATGAAGTAGAAGATGGTGGTGAATACCGCATCGGCGACGATAACCAGAAATGTTGATCGCACCACCGCCGAGGTGGTCGAGCGCCCTACGGCTTCAGGTCCGCCGTGTACCCGAAATCCCTCTAAGCAACCCACTTGGGCGATGATGGTCGCGAAGGCCAAACTCTTGACTAGGCCCGCGAGCACATCCCGCAACACGATCGAGCTGAGCACGTACCGTAGATACAGAATGATACCAAGGCGAGTACTGAAGAACATGAACAAGCCGCCGGCAAGAATCCCAAAGAAGTTCGCAACAGTACTGAGACACGGAACCGCTACGAGGGCCGCTAGAAACTTCGGCGCGACAACGAACTCTAAGGGTTCAAATGCCATCACTCTGAGAGCATCGATCTCCTCTGTCACCTTCATCGTCCCGATTTCGGCTGCAAATGCGGAGCCCGAGCGTCCACTGACAGCGATTGCCGTTAACAACGGACCAAGTTCCCGTGTGAAACCGACTGCGACCAAATCAACGACATAGTGCATGGCCCCGAATCTCCGCAGCTCAGAAGCACCTTGCATCGCAAGGATGAATCCGCTGCACATTGCCAACAGCGCCACCATCGGCAGTGCATCAACCCCAATGTCAAGGATTTGGTGAATCGTAGCGTTCCAACGATGCCGGTTTCCGAGCAAGGGCAACGCCCTTCGCATCTGGCGCAGCGTGGCACATAGCTGGATGCTGAGTCTCCCCATGTAGTCAAACTGCTTAAGAGTCTCCCTGCCAGCAATTTCCAAGAAATTTGCCATCAGACCGCCCTCGACCCGCACTCGCCGTTGTTCCGCGGGTCCGCATCAAACATCGCGAGAATGCCTGTTGAGCCGAATAACCGTAATAACCGGCCTTCCAGGCCTTGCAACCGCAACTGGGTTTTGTGGACGCGAGCGATTCTCAGAGCTTCGATCAGCGTGGCCACCCCGGAGCTGTCGATATGGGTTACTGCCGATAAATCGACGCTCACTGCCTTGGCATGAGGTGCTTGGAGAAGCGCGACTAAGCAGTCGCGCAGGGCTGGCGAGGAATCGATATCGATGCGAGCGTAGAGTCGCACCAGAGTGCCGTCTTCTCCAGGGAAGACCTCGAACTCGAGCTCATTCGCGCATTTGTCTTTGTCTCTGATCACTAGAATCAGTTTCCTCTTTCGCGCAATGAAATGCGCCTCACGATTGTCAGAGCGATACGAGTATGGCGTTGGCAAGAGGATGGCCATTATTCAATGGTTGTCAATTCCGCGCTCTTCAAGGCTTTACCGGAAGATGCCAGTTCCTGCTGCTCCCGAAGACAATATCCGGGCAGGGTCATGCCCTAATGCGGTCACGCGAGGTCAGGGCGATACGCCCTTATTGGGTCAGATGATCGGTTCAGATTTTAAAACGTCTAGCCAAAGGAATGCGCTAACAGATTGATTTGAGCCGGAGTTTTTGCGTGACCGGACCTGTTGCCCTGAAATCGCTCACTGTAAGAAGGGAAGCAGTTTCGCCTTGCACAGGTGTCCATGTGGCTATTTGCGTTGAGGTGTATGCCCAGGAGGGCGCCTTGCAGGACAATATGCGAGCGGTTTGAATTCTACCTGGATGCAGCCGGCGATGTTGGCATCGGGACTAGCAAGATTTCGTCTGAGCTGGCGGCTTTAAGAGAGTTTTTCAGTCGCAATGTTGCTTCGTCCATGTCGTGTTTCAGGACCTCATGAAGTGCGCTAAGCACCTGATACTGCATGATAGCCGTTTGGTACCGCTGCTGTAAGAGGTATTCTGCTTGTTCACGGGTAATTTGACGTGATTGTTCGGCCTCGACGATAATCTCGAAGTCATTCGAAGCTTTATTTGCAATTAAGCTCATCGCAATTTCATAAGATTTCAGAACATCCTGTGGCCCCAAGGGCATTTCCGGTGTGAAGGCGATCACGCTGGATATTGGAGCCGACATGCTGCCTCGCAGAACACTTTCAGGCGGAGGAGCATCCACCTGCACTCGTTTCTTCGCTTCGCCAACGGCATTGTGCCACACTGTGGCTAGAATCACGATTGTGATAACAGTATTCCTGGACTTCATGAGTTCTCCTTCGTGGGAACCACATAAGACGGCTGATAATCTTTGCTGCGGCGCTCGGTCTAGGATCGGCTTGGTGTGGTGTTTGCCCGTACAGTGTGATGTTGAAGCTATTTCATGTGTTTGGGATCGGTAACGGCTCTTTGGCTTTCTATCGGTACCTCATGAGGGTATCCCAATATGTCGTTGTAACTAATTGTGTCCTTCCTCACGAGCACAAGCAGTTCACGTCCCGCCGCGTACTTTGGGGCAAGTTCGCCTGTAGGTGTCGTGTACAGCACAACATAGGCGATATCACCGACCACGACGGACACGTCGAAGCTTGTAGCATCGGTCGCGGACGCTCCAGCACTTGGATGCGGCTTGACCTCTGTAATAGTGCCTATCCGGTACTTCGAGGTGGACTGACTGAGAGCCGGATATGTAAAACAACACAGTGCGATTAGAGCGATCCACCTCTGCATGTACATGTCTCCTATTGCTCCTTCTTGGCAGGCGATGGATTACAAGCACTCTACTCGCGAGCAAGACTGGAGTGTATCGACGCACTGGATCTCGCAATTCGAGTACCAGTTCATTCCCAGACGCTAAAGCCCCATGATGGAAGCATTTCGACTCTCCCGAACGAGCGCGGCTTCGGATCTGACTACTCGGAAGCTTCGATTTTGTGCCCGAATCTGGGCAAAAATGGCACTTGTGCCCCATGCTTGGCTGCTGAGACGTCTACACGCACCTTGAACTGGTCCCGCTGCACACACTTATGCGCAACTCGGATTGGCATTCGGTTTGCAATTTCCATTTCTGAGCGAGGGGCAGTTTAGTTGAGGTGGCCGAGACGGACTCCGCAGCCAACCAGTTCGGAGCGCCCGGAGCGCGAAAAACCCGCGCGGCAACTTCCGTTGTTTCTGGCCGGATCTGTCCCTCGCGAGAATCCCAATCTCTAACGCGGAGCGCGAATTATGATTGCAGCTGACAAACTACCGGGTGAGTCGAACGCGCAGATCATCTCATCTATCATCAACCTGGTGTGTCCACAATGCGGTGGGAGAATGGCGCAATTTCAATGTGAGGGGAGATGTCGGAGAAATTGGCTTGCAGAGTGGGAGTGGGCGAATCAAGCTACGAGGGGTTCAAAGCCGCGAATTCCTAGCCATCCACTCCGTTAACTTGCCTTACGACAAGCAGTGCAACACCCGCTGTTTCGCTTCGAGCACGTTGAGCAAGGGGTTCCCGTAGCTTCGTGTGATCGACGCCCTCCTGAGTAAGCTACAGCTTCGGCCTACGAGAGAAAGTCACAACAGTGTAGTGGTCAAGACGCCCGAGGGTGAACTCGGCCACATTTCCACGTAAAGACAGTCCTTCGATTTGAGGCCGCTCTGCGTCAGGGGAGAAGACGTTCAACTCCCAGCGGCTTATGTCCTGAACGCAAGCATCACAAATGAGCCCATTCAAATCGAGTTTCACTTTCACGCTTTCGGCCGGAGCTTGCAGATCGTAATTGAGTAAGTGAAGAATCACAGTGTGACCATCGGCTTTCCGGGTCAACTGACCCAATACATGGCGTCGCGGCTCGAGCGTGACGCGAGCGCCTCCCGCGATGCCCTCTGCACCCTGAGCGATACTAGCCTCCCCCTTCGCTGCCCTCAGGATGATGCCACCTCCGGCAACAAACGCATTTAACTGGGCCCTTTGATCGGCAGTAAGGCCAGGTAAGTCATCGGGTAGCACGACGACTTTAAACCGATCCAACGGTGTGCCCTTATCTAGATGGTTCAGCACCTTGGTTTCAAAGAAGACGCTCTGCCTGATGAATGTATCGGCCAGCGAATTATGTGGTTCCGCGGAGATCAAGGCAATCCGTGCTACTGGGATGGTCTGGTGGTACAGTTCCCTATGCTCAACTAGGAAGTGATTGTATTGAGCGATAGCGGTCCACGCTTCCCGGGCGTTTGGGTCGCCTTTCATTAGCCCGGCAAGGAATCGGCCCTCGATGTTGCGAGAGGTAGCCGCCCCAAATGCGTAGGCCTCCGCAATCGAAAGCTTTTGCTCTGCGGGACCAGGGATGCAGCGCTCGCGCGGGCCACAATGATAAAGGTCGTTCTCATACATTAACGGCTGCCAGGACTGCTTCTCGCCGTTAAGGAACTTGATCTTGCGGGCATTGTCCACCTGCCAAAGGCCGCTCCATACTCCCGGAGTGTCCTTCCCGTCCTCTTCCCAGACCACTTCATTGATGTCATTCATTGCAAACCTGTCTGGGGGGATATGGAGATTGGCAGATACAATGACCTTGGGGCGGCCGGTCTCCCTCGCCTTCCGCTGCGCCATGTGCTGAGTATCATCGAGCAACTGGGCTAGACCGTCCTTGTATCCGATCATGTTGTCCCAGACGATTGCATCCACTCCAGCATCCACGGCGAGTTCGGCTTTTTTCATAAGATACGCGCGCCAGCTGGCATAACGCGTGTCGGCCAACCGACGATCCCATGAGATGTGCAGATCTGTCATGGTTGGGCCAGCGTAGAACATGGGTATGCCATGCATCCACAGCCCGTAATTCTTGGTTTCCGGATCGTCGCGATAGGCACTGTCGCGAAACATGTTAGAAGCAGAAAGATAAGCTGAGACGTGGATGCCGTTCTCATGACAGCGCGCGATTACCTTTTTCAGTTTCTCTCGGTTCTCGGCTTCGTCCCTAAAGGACCAGCCACTGCTCCAGGTGACCCAGATCCAGTTGAAATTCGCTTCCTTGAGCAAGTTGAGGATTTGCTCAAAGTCCCGGTCATAGGTGTGGCTCAGCACATCCTTCTCTTCGGCGCTGAATTTCCTGCCCCACCATGTCCGCTCCGCCTTCCAACTCTCAATTTGTCCTCCATCCAGCCGGATGAAACGAAAATTCCCCTGCTCGGCCCACAGTGGCACGTCTTTGGGCGCAGCCCGATAGAGTCTTGTGTCCGGTTCAATGGGCTGCGCTGTGCAGAGCAGCAGCAGGGAAACGGTCACCAAAGCCAGCAGATCAATTCCTCTAACAAACCCGGCACGGTGCATGATTTCCTTTTGCCATTCTTCAATCTACGAATCGGGGCGGTCCCAATAGCCCTTTTCCGCCGCTGGCACTATTGATCTCAGCGGCGAGGACTGGAGTTGCGTGTCGGACGTGCAGCTTGCAATTGGGCGGTGTATTGGCTCTGATCGGTTGAGCGGGAGCAAACCGCCTCGCGCGTCTGCTGCAGAGATGTTGACAACGCGCTCTTAGAAACCCTCCGAACGATCGGATCGACCATCCAGCGCAAGGCTGGAGGGACATCCCGACTCAAGGCGAACGCTTCCAACTCAACGTAGACACCCCCATCACGCTCCTCAAAGCGCGTGATGCTATACAGACGCCAAATGTATCCCGATCCCTGCTCAGGGGGCAGCTCCTTCTGTTCCGGACGCCCGTAGTCTCGGATTTCCCGAATACGTGTCGTATAAGCTATTCCGTACCAGCGGGTTTCGTCGACCTTATGGTAAAACGCCTTATACTCGCTATCCAGTGCAGTTAAGGCGACAACCTGTTTGTTGACCAAAACCATTGAGAACTGGTCGGCTTCCCCTGCCGCTTGGAGCGACTTGGATTCCACCACAGACGGGTGATAGAACTCGTGGTAGCAGTCGTAGTCGCGTACCACGCCCAATACTTGTTGTAGATTGGTGTGGGGAATGTACGCAGCCCCAATCCAATCGTGAATCAGCCCTGCGGGCACGGGCATCGGGACACGTGCTCCCCCGGGAGCTATCAGAATCTCGCCAGTACGTACCCGCCGTAGGCGATCTGGATCTTCATCGAGCCACAGAAACCTGCCCGAAGCGCCGGTTCTGCTATTTAATTGAAGCGTGGTGACCTGAATGTAATTGTTCCAACTGTTTAAGGTCTCGCGTTTCAGTTCTGCAGCCCAAGATAGGCAACTGCTCATCACAAGACTAACGGCCAAACCACTTACCAGGCACGTCCTGCGTAATGAAATCGATCTTGTAGTGCATCGACATTCCAGCCCCAACATTTTGAGTATGGCAAACCTGCTGCGTGATTTGTTTGATATGAGAATCATAAGTTTGTTGCCCTCATATCGTCGACTCGTGGTTCGGCGGAGCGCGTCGAGCACTCGGACGCTACCAAACGCAATATTGCACGGTTTCGGGCTAGCCGGATTTCCTGCCGTGAACAGGTCAAAAGCAGAGCACACTCATGAAGAGACAAATTCTCTAGAACCGACATGATGAACACAAAACGATCGAAGTCATCGAGCGATAGGATTGCATTGGTCTCCGTCGTTTCTGTCAGATAATTTCTTGGGTTCAAGGCGGTAACCGCCGGGATGAAGAATCGTGCTGCACTCGAACGAGGCCCGAGTTCGCAAATCGCATTCTGGATGAGCGTGCGTTTTGCCCACGAGTGAATCCAGTCCTTGAAGATATACTTCGCCCCGAAACAGGTTTCAAGTCCCGCTAAGAGGCAGCGCTCCGCCTTGATGTGATCGCCAGTGAGCAAAAACGAAAGCTGGTAAAAAGCATTGATGTCTTCGCTAAACACTCGAAAGAAATCATCAGGCGTTGCGTATGGGCTCATTTCCCGCTTGTCAGCCCCAATATTTGGCAGAGACATTCTCGATCGGTTCCTATAAGTGTTCCACACTCAGCGGGCGGGCGCCTGATTACACAAAGTCCCGCTCTTTCGCACGCGAGCTGGAATTCCATATCACTCAAGGGCATGACAAATGCCAAAGTGAATGTAAAAGTAAGCGACTTCGATTCTTCACCTTAGCGGTTCTGTGGAGGACCGGCACGCCCCTTGTGACCGACCGCATGCGGGCAGCTGACTGAATCGCCTCTTCCGGTAACAGCATGGGGCGTGCCGGTATTGAATACTTGACAAAGGCGTGGCGAGCAGAAGGCAAGGCTGCGCCCTCTTCAGAGATCGGTAACAAGCTTGTCACCTGCGACTACGTAGGAACCTGCCCGTTGGAACGAACATTCTCAAACAAAAGTGAAGTTGTCGGCAGCGCTCATTCGGCTCGCTGTCGGGGCCTGGCATCGATGTGCCAGCCCGACCGAATGACCGATCGTGGGCAGTGACAAGATGTGGGCACGTCGTCTGCGCCAGGAATGCAGAAGTCGCTTGTAACAGGCCACCTTAGAGGATGTCGCCCTTTGGCTACCTAAATGCCTTTGCGCTGTTGTGCCTTTGGTTTTGGGTCGGCTCGGGAATTGGACAACACCGGAGTGGTGCAACAAAAGGGAGCGTTGAAATGTACTCTACAAAATCAATCAATGGTATTCCGATTATCCAATGCAATGGACGAAATCTTCTTGGCGTGTGGGACCGAGACTGGCAGTATGCGAAAGAACTCTGTGACAAGCTGAACAAACTTAGAAATGAACTTAAGTTTCATCTTGAAGGAGAGGAATCGGCAGTCGTTGAAAGCAGTGAACTCCGCCTCCTATAGATGTTCGAAAATCCGAATGCCTTGGTCGGAGTGTTAGAGGGACACACGTCTGAAGCGGTCATGAGATTCGGATCAAATGGGGCGGCAATCGCGATGCACTTGAACCCTCTCGCGCACCCGTGATTAGCGACGACGCCGAGTGGTATCGTGCGCCCCGCCAGAAACATAGTTATACGCTCTGCTTTTACGAATCACGGTTGATTGAAGGCTGATTGAGTGAGCGTAACCCTGTGAGAGCCAAAAATTAAAGATGGACAAAAAAGAGTGAAGAACGGCAAGAAATCAAAGGCAACCCGGGACGGCAAGACTCAGGGCATCCTCCTCCGCGGACCGAAAATCGGGGGAAAAGAGTACGAGGCCGAAATCTTCAAGCTACAAGTTGAGCTGGTCAAACTCCAGGAGTGGGTTAAGACGACCAAGGCGCGCGTCGCCATCCTCTTCGAAGGCAGAGACGCCGCCGGCAAAGGCGGCATTATCAAGCGCATCATGGAGCGCGTGAGCCCTCGCATTTTTCGTGTGGCCGCTCTTCCAGCCCCAACCGAAAGGCAGAGAACACAGCTCCATGCGCAACGCTACATCGAAGCACTTCCCGCGGGAGGTGAGGTCGTTATCTTCGACCGAAGTTGGTATAACCGTGCCGGTGTGGAGTACGTCATGGGCTTTTGTACGAAGGAAGAGCACACGCAATTTCTGAGGGACTGTCCATCATTTGAAGGATTTCTGGTTAGCCAGGGAATCATCCTGCTGAAGTATTGGCTAGAAGTATCGAAAAAGGAGCAGCACAAGCGCTTTCTCGCGCGCATCAAGGATCCTTCTAAGCGTTGGAAGCTCAGTCCTATGGATCTGGAGTCACACAGGCGCTGGTACGACTACTCACGGGCGCGGGATGTAATGCTCGCTGCGACGGACACTGCAGCTTCACCTTGGTACATCGTTCCGTCAGATGACAAAAAACGTGCCCGCTTGAATTGCATCGCACATATACTCAGCAGCATCGCGTACGAGGAGCTTGTGTACAAACCGCCTAAGCTTCCCAAAAGACAGAAGCCAAAAGGATACGTACAGCCGAAGCAGGCCCATCGAACGGTCCCGCAGATCTGGTAGATCACGCCATGTCAGAGAATCGATGGCTTCCCCTCTTCCCGAAGTGGGGTGTCTCCTACCGCTGGGACAGCCTCCAAGCCGACATCGTGGCAGGGCTGACTACCGGAGCAGTAATCATCCCTAAGGCGATGGCGTATGCAATGATTGCGGGACTGCCGGTACAGGCCGGCCTTTACACCGCTCTAATCCCGATGGCGGTCTACGCCATACTCGGCACCTCACGAGTGCTCAGTGTCAGTACAACCACCACGTTGGCTCTTTTAACCGCCGCTCAGCTAGGACAGGTGCTGCCCAATGGTGCCCCCACAACATTGCTAAGAGCCTCAGCGACATTAGCGCTTCTCGTTGGCGCTGTACTTATAGCGTCCTGCTTTCTGCGCCTGGGATTCGTGGCGAACTTCATTTCGGAGCCAGTGCTCGTTGGTTTCAGATCCGGCATAGGGTTGGTCATCGTCGTGGACCAGATTCCAAAAGTTCTTGGGGTCCACGTCGAGAGAGGGGCATTCATACGTACTGTCATTTCGGAGGTTCACAGCCTTCCCAGAACCTCCATGTCAACCCTTGCGGTCGGGCTGACGACGATCGCGCTTCTGCTGGGTATGAAGCGCTACATGCCAAGAGTCCCAGCCCCCTTGCTGGCAGTAGCTGCGGCGATTTCCGGTGCGTACTTGTTCAAGTTGCAAGGCCGGGGTGTGGAACTGGTTGGACACATACCGGAAGGTCTGCCGTCTTTCGTTCCGCCAGATTTTTCGTTGCTAGGGATTTTGTGGCCTGGGGCATTCGGGATTGCACTGATGAGTTTCACTGAGACGGTCGCGGCCGGCCGAGCGTTCGCGCGAAATGATGAGCCCCCCCCTCGAGCAGACAGGGAGTTGCTTGCTACGGGACTCGCAAATGCAGGAGGGGCGATCTTCGGCGCAATGCCCGGCGGCGGCGGGACAACGCAAACGGCAGTCAATGTCCTCGCTGGGGCGCGCACGCAATTAGCAGAGCTCGTAACGTCAGCATTGGCATTAGTGACAGCTGTGTTCCTCGCTCCATGCATCGCTATGTTGCCGCAATCTGCACTAGCGGCGCTGGTAATTGTTTATTCCTTTGGGCTTATCAAACCGGTCGAGTTTCATCACATTCTTAAGGTTCGCAAAATCGAATTCTCATGGGCGATCGTGGCATTCGCAGGTGTTGTCCTGGTCGGCACGCTCAAGGGAATCGTCGTGGCCATAGTCGTCTCCCTAATTACACTGGCGCATCAGGTGGCTGATCCTCCCGTGTATGTGCTGCGGCGCAAGCATGGAACTAACGTTTTCCGGCCGCAATCGCCAGCGCACCCGGAGGACGAGAGTTTTCCCGGCCTATTGATTTTGAGACCGGAGGGTCCAATTTTCTTCGCCAACGCGGCACAGATCGCACACAAAATTGAGCCGTTGATCAGGGAACTCAAACCTAAAGTTGTTGCAGTGGATGCCAGTGGAGTTCTTGATATGGAATACACAGCGCTGAAAATGTTCGAGCAGGTGGCCGAGAGGCAACGCAGGGATGGCACCAAACTCTGGCTGATTGGCATGAGCCCAAGAGTTTTGGCAGTGGTACAGCGATCCCCGCTCGGACACATCCTGCCTTGGGACGGGATGCACTTCAATCTGGAGATCGCAGTTGCGCATTACCTGCGAGGCAAATTCGGATGTGAGCAGCCTCGAGATATGGATACAAGCGGAACCCGACGAAGTAGTAGCCTGTTAGAGAGGGCACCTCTGCACGAGGTTGAAATCAACCCAGGTTAGTCAAGAGATCGTATTTGGCGGCGCCTCACTGCGACTTTAAGTAGGTGCGCGCAAAACGAGAAGAAGGCCATAGAATTGCTCGCTGATTGCTCAGATGCGGCGCCTCATAATAAATGCGGACGATTTCGGATTCACATCGGGCGTGAATCGGGCAATCGTTAAGGCGCACACAGATGGAGTTGTAACCTCCACCACACTGATGGCTGCCGGCTTGGCATTTCGCGAAGCCAGCGAACTCGCGAAGGAACTTCCGAAGTTGGGTATCGGCTGTCATGTGGTGCTGATCGATGGTGCGCCAGTCCTGCCGTCGCCGATAGTTCCTTCGCTGACGCAATCGGGTCGATTTCGTGATAGCCTGAAAACATTCGCCGCTCGGGCATTGACCAGACAGCTTGATGCAATTGAGATTAAGGCCGAGGCTACGGCACAAATCCGAAGCCTACAGACAGCAGGGGTGTGCGTCTCGCACTTCGATACCCACAAGCATACGCACATTCTTCCGGGCGTTTTGCGTCCTCTGTTAGCGGCTGCAGCCGAGTGCGGCGTGCGAATGGTCCGAAATCCGTTTGGCATACGCTTTCCACTACGATTGGTTGAACTTATGAAACGACCAAATCTCTGGACCCGCTGGGCGGAGATGAGGGTGTTGGGAAGCCTTGCGGGAAGATTCCGGGAGTTAGTGTCGAGGCACGGCTTTCTCACACCCGATGGTACCCTAGGGATCGAAGTTACCGGGACCTTGGACGAGGCCCTGTTAACGGCAATCGCAAGCAGTATTCCTCAGGGGACGTGGGAACTCGTCTGCCATCCGGGATACTATGACTCTGATCTGCAATCAGCGAAGACACGACTGCGAGAGTCACGGGAAGCGGAATTGCGTGTCCTTACAATGCCGAGAGTTCGAGAGATTCTTGCGTGGCGAGGTGTCCAGTTAATCTCCTACCGAGATTTGGCAGAACGCTGAACAGTTGCTGTGGCGGAGAAATTGTGGTGATCCGCTACGAGGAGAGGTCCCAGTTAGTCTCAGGCAAGAAGATAGTGTGTCGATGCAGTGCAGCTATATCCCGCTGACGCACGAACTCGCGTCCGAAAGTGACGCGGCAGATGTCAGGCCCACAACTGACTTCCTCCCCCCAGGGTCGTCAGGATCGCTGTTGCAGGATGCATCAGTAGTTAGTCGGGCTTAACTACTGGATCGGGAGTGTGCCTCTGGTACCCACACCGGGCACACTCTGATTGCGGTTTCAACCAGCTCGTGGATCTTGCAGTTCGCACTCCCGGTTTGATCCCCTTCTTGATTGTTCGACAACTCCTTTTGGGGGTCTCAAGATTCCAGCGGCCTCTCGAGGGCACTGACCTAATATGGGCAGCCAGTGGAGGCTCAAGGGCGAGCCAAGTCACTAGAAGATCATGAGTTGCCACCAATTGATGCGTGGTCACAAATTTGCTTAATCAACACGTCGAGAATGGTCCCATGAGTCGAAGCCAGCAGCCGCAGAAAGAGCCGCCCAAAAAGCTGACATTGCGGAATACCTGGATTCTGATTTGTATGCTTGCGATTCTCATCACAATCATCGGTCTTATTGAAATCCACGTTCGCAGATTGACCGTGCACCTAAGCCTGGTGGAATTCCAACAGTTTCTGTCGGATCTGCGGTTTGGGTTGTTCCAGTGCAACAAATGACACTGAGAGAACGGCGTACTCTGACAAGTACCACAATCTGCAGACTTGCTGCCCTGAGCGGCCCCGCGATTTTTAACCCAGTTCGAGAGTGAGTTTCCGGCAAAATCAAAGAACCAAGAAGGGAGATTTGCCGTGAAACGGGAGCGCTATTCGGTGGAGCAGATCGTAGCCATCATGAAGCAGGCCGAGGTGGGGATTCCGGTTGCGGTGTTGATTAGTCAGGCAGGCATCTCCGAGCAGGCGTTCTTAAAGCGCATCGTGGATGAACGTTGGATAAGACGATGCTGCAGTGTGCTGGAAAAAAAGCCCTCGCGGCGACGGCCGTGTGTGGCTTACCTGCAGGAAAGTTATCAGGTACCTACATCAACGCTAATAGTGAGTGAGAGTGGATCAAGCTGGTGGGCGCGAATGATCTCAGCAAGCGCAGAACGGTCAATCTTGCACAGTGAACTCCGGTAGATATTGAAACATCGCGATGCGATTATGCTGCCGGGGTTTTGAGTGCTAACGGATTACAACGGTTTGTCGAACTGATTGGGACGGTTTTAGGCTGTCCTATTTGAACGAATCTGGACAAGTTCATCGCCTTTCCCGTTTCCGGCTTGCATGTTCCATCTGGTTGGCTTCTCGCCAGCCTTGCGCAAACGGTTCAACAACGACCCAACTGCAACCGATCCCTTCACCAAATGTCTGATTTTCAGCGGACCTGCGACCCGGACTGTTTGTGCGTAGTGCAGCCCGGAGGAGATGACGCACCCGCAATTTGTGCAGTCCGGCGTACCCCCGAAAATACACGGCTCGACGCGCGACTTCAGGTCCGCCGAGTAGTTCGTAGACATCTTCGAGAACAGGCATTGCTGGGGATTATTCGGTGGCTTCAATAGTGCCTGTGCAATGCCCGGACTCATGAGGAGCTTGGGATAACGCTGCCGCAGCGGGGGCATTGTCCTCGCCAGTAATGCCCGATCCTCCGGCAACAACATCTCCGGTGTATTTTCACCCTGCTGGGGAGTGTACAGACTCACCCAGATGCGATTGATCTCGGGCCGCGCGCTCCAGAACGATAGGTATTCTTCTAGGTATCCGGTGCTCTTCATCATCGGCCGGGTAATGGTCCAATGGATGTTGACTTGACGGTCGTGGATGTTGTCCAGGATGCGAGCATAAGTCGCGGGCTTACGGCGTTCATCATGATGCTCGGGCAGTCCATCCACAGATACCGCTACCCGGCTTCGAGGCAACCCGATCCACTCCTTAGGGATGGGGATCACTCCGCTCGTGACAACCAGCGTGAAGACTCGGCGACGGCTCAGTTCGGGTAAGATGCGACTGAGTTCGCGGTGCCGGATGAGAGGTTCGCCGCCGACCAGCGATACGTGCAGCGCACGATGCCTTGCAACCAAGTCAACCACGCCCGACACCAGCGCATCGCCGCGCAGGTCCGACAGATCGCGTAGCGTGCGCTGCTCCCCGAGGTGAGTATTACCGTAGGCGTAACATCCCGGGCAGCTAAGCGGGCACTCGCGCGTGATCTCAATAGAAAGCATCGGGGCCCTGCCGCTAAGTACACGACCCCACGCAGCCATCAATTCACCCAGAGTGAGTCCCGGACGTGACCCTGTAGACATGATTGATTTGACGAGTTTACCAGCTCCAACAAACCTGCAGCGTTGATATTCAGTCTCTGGCCGATTTGGGGAACAGCTACGGCGCCGTGAGCGAGATGCGAGTCGTGCCCTTCGGTTGGACGACATAACCCGCCTCTCCACAGCCACCGCCGTGCCGCTCCTGCCCCTCGGCCTTACGATCTTTTCCCTCGAAGAATCGGTGATAAAGATTTCTAAGATCTTGCTCTGAAAGCAATGACTGCCAACTAGTTCGGCCAGATAGTAGCGGTTTCACGCTCGTTCAGCGAGACGAGGTTTCCACTCCCGCAGAACCCACAGGAGCGGGCATTGAAGACTCTTCTGCAGGATTACATACCGACAATCAAACCCGATTAATGTACGATATGACCCCGAGGGAGTCAGAAGAATGAGGATCGCAAGCGCGGCGAGTGCATTCCCGAAGCATTACTACTCCCAGAAGTTTCTTCTGGAACGCCTCCAGGACTATTGGGGATACCAACTGAAGAATCCTCTGTTGCTGGCACGGCTGCACCGCAACGTGACTGTGGACGGCCGTTACCTCGCCATCCCCGCAGAGCAGTATCTGGACATCAAGACCTGGGGGCAGGCCAATGACATCTGGATCAAGGTCGCACAAGAATTGGGGGAACAGGCGCTCTGCCTCGCACTGCACAACGCCGGTCTGAAGCCACACGATTTGGGAGCCTTGTTGTTCACGACAGTCACCGGAATCGCAAGCCCGTCCATCGACGCTCTGCTGATCAATCGTATGGGACTTCCAGCCAACATTCGCCGCACTCCGATTTTTGGCTTGGGATGCGTGGCTGGCGCCGCCGGAATTGCGCGCGCCGCAGATTACGTTCGCGCCTACCCTTCGCAGGCGGCGGCTCTGGTATCGGTAGAGCTCTGTTCGCTCACCCTGCAGCGCGAAGATCTGTCGGTCGCGAACCTAATCTCGTCCGGCCTTTTCGCCGATGGCTCTGCCGCCGTCATTGTGACAGGAGCGGAATTTGAGTCCTCGGGCTCTGAGATTTCTGGGCCGAAAATTCTCGCGACCCGGTCGGTCTTCTATCCCGGCACAGAGGAAATGATGGGCTGGAATATTTCCGAGAAAGGCTTCCGCATCGTGCTGTCGACCGAGGTTCCGAATCTGATTCGGCAAAACCTAGGGCGGGACGTGGACGCGTTTCTGGCGGACAACGGATACCGGCGAAGCGACCTTCAAAGCTGGGTTCTACACACCGGAGGACCGAAGGTGCTCGAGGCCTGCGCTACAGCACTCGGGTTGCACGATCGAGAGCTGGACGCCTCCTGGGATTGCCTGCGTAAGGTAGGAAATCTTTCTTCGGCTTCAGTGCTGGTTGTGCTCGAAGATGTAATAAAGCACCGCCGTCCTGAGCCGGGCGCGATGGGTCTGCTTGCCGCCATGGGGCCCGGTTTTTGCTCCGAGCTTCTACTCCTGCAATGGTGAAGTATCTGGTTGTTGAATTCGGCTGATGACTTCGTGATTGGTGGCTGCCCAGCGAGGATTACGTGGGGTTCCCGACAGGACCAAGCCGCCGATTGATCAAGCCCTGCAGCGAGCTCCCTTACCGCCGCTGCGGTTCACGGTGGGGCGGACCACACTGCCTCGCATCATGACCCTAACGTGCCGTCGGGCTGGGGATCGATCTCCTTTGGCAGAGCGTAGGAACGGGGATTTCCATCCAGGGAATCCAGCTAGGGAAGCGCAGGATCCGCAGCTAAGTTTTCGATCTCTTTTCTGCACGACACGCCGTAGCGAAAGGGAAGGAACCAATCGATGCGCGCCCGCTCTGCCGGGATACCGGCTTCGGCCAACAGGCGCCGCCAGTCATCTGATGAAAAGGCTCGCGCTACCGAAACGGGCCCATCGTGCCGCGCCATGCGGTGCACGGGCAGAAACCGCGTGGCAGATTTTATTAAGAAATAAGGCAGGATGTGACGCTGCAGGTCGTTGATGAACCAGCCGTGCACGGCATAACGGTCCATCCAGCGGATAAAACGAACCAGATCCGCGTCTCCGAGGTGATGCGTGAACGACGAACTGACGATAAAATCTGTCCGGAGCGGGTCCATTCGAGCGAGGACGTCGGCTGTTTCAAAACGGATGGACATCTCCGGCGGCGTAGACTCTGCCGCCGATCTCGTCGACCATGGGTTGACATCAACACCTGTCAGATCGAGCCTCAAATTCTCCCCGCGCGCCCATTTCCTCAACTGCCGCAACATGCCGCCACCGCCGCTGCCGACGTCGAGAACCGATATCGAGCGCTCTGCAGGAAAATCTGCTAGGGCGCGCTTTAGCCAGAGTAGGGTCGGACGGTAAGCGAGCGTCAAAACGTTTATGCGCTCGAGATCACGCAGATAGTCATCGAAGTCCTCAAAGGAGACCGGATCGGTATCCATCAGTTCGGGCGTCGTGCTGCGCCGGCTGAAATCCTGCCGGTTCACGATTCACTTACCCGCTGCTTCGAACACCATGCTCTCGACGGGCGGCGGCATTTGGCGCGGGACCGCGCAAGCAATTCCTTCGGCAACCCGGTGCTCTTTTCCACGGCATCCAGGACCGCGTGCTCGCCGGCAACCGCCCAGTGCAAGAAATCCTCTGCCCCTCCGCCATTAAGAATGTCATTCATGCAGGCAAGGAGTTCCAGCTGCAATCGTGGAAGGAACCCGACCCTAATCGCACCATATCGAAGCCGGGGGCCAGCGGTGGCGATACGATTCTGATAGGCAGCGCTCATGGCGCATCGCCATGCCGCAGTTTCTCAACCATTAGCAGTTCGGTGACCCCCCCAAAAAAGAGACGGGAATCGATCACAGAAAATCCTTTGTCCCGGAAAATATCCCGCAAGTGAGGGCGGTCGGGAAAGCGTTGGAGGCTTTCGGCTATGTAGCTATAGACTTCATGATTGCGGTGCAGAAGCGTACCCCACAGTGCGGTCCATGTCTTCAAACCCCAGTATTCCATCTTCTGTGGGATCTTTCCGCCCGGTTTGGAGAAATCGAGAAAGGCCGCCACGCCGCAGGGCCTTAGAACGCGGCTGATTTCGTCAATAGCTGTTCCGAGGTCCGGTGCATTCCGCAGGGCGTAGCCACCGGTGACGATGTCCACGGATTCGGCAGCGATGTCAAGCGATCCCATATCCTGGTTGGCGAAACTGACATTCGGATGGCTATTGCGGTGACGGGCGATATCCAGCATCGGCTCGGTGATGTCCACTCCGGTGATGCGGCCACGCGGGTATTTGCCGGCAAGCAAAAACGCGATGTCGCCGGTGCCGCAGGCGAGATCAACGCAAACAGGGGATTCGTGAGAGGGAAGCAATGAAATCAGAAGGCGCTTCCATGCCGCGTCGCGTCCGAAGGAAAGTACTCT
>Ga0335069_10000371_pt1 | contig 75719 bp, 58 predicted proteins | sample Lox_Sample_11_FD_206714 | JGI IMG/M metagenome (GOLD analysis project Ga0335069, IMG submission 206714) | Soil microbial communities from Loxahatchee National Wildlife Refuge, Florida, United States - Lox_Sample_1.1 | ecosystem: Environmental > Terrestrial > Soil > Wetlands | place: USA...
AATCGGCCAAGCCAATCAGTTCCTGATCGCGAATGTCGTAAGTGTTGCCCGCCGGCGGGTTGCGCAGCCAGAACGCTTGCGAGTAAGCGGCGTCGGCCGGCGCCGTCCACGTCAGCTCGCGATGCGACATCTCGTTGTATGCCATCGGAGGCGCGTCGACCTTTCTCACCTCCTGGTTGTGACCCTGCGCCGTCAGCATATCGCCATGCCACGAAACCTGGTGGTGCGACCGATTGATGGCATCCAGCGTAATCTTCACCGTCGATCCGGGAACCACCGCGTAGCGTTCCGCCGTCGCGTCCACCCATAGCCCCGAACAGAGCGCCAGGGTCTCATCCAACTCTTCGAGCTTGCGTCTGGCCCACCAATCATCCATCGCCGCGATCAACGGCCGCGCCTTGAGAAGCAGCGGAATCGTTTTCTCCGGCTCCCCGGGAACGAACGTCTTCTGCGCTTCCGCCAGAATCGCCGCGACGACCGCGCCTCCCGGCACGCGATTCCACGTTGTATCGATTCCGTCAAACGGGTCGTGCTGCGCGGGATCACCCGCTACCGTCGCCAGGAAATTCTTCGCCGAGCCGCGCCGCTCCGCTGCTCCGAAACCCTGGCTGCGATGTTGGCTCCGGCTGACGCCGGCGATCTCTGCATACGATTTCCCGAGGATCGGGTTGAATTCGCCCGCGTCCACTTCCACCTTGTTCGGCAGCGCCGCGGCTTCCTTCTCCTGCTCCGGCGTGAAGCTGAAAACGTTCCAGAAGATCCGTTTGGCCTGCCACGGCTGTACGTAGCGCAACTGCTCTGGGAACCGGTTCTTATCGGCCGCCGCGAAAAACGCTTCCTTCCCCAGGATCGCCGACGCCTGGTGGTGCCCATGCCCGTCGCGCGGTGTTCCCGAGAACCTCAGAATGATGATATCCGGGCGGAATTTCCGGATCACCCAGACGATATCCGAGAGCACCTTCTCGCGCCCCCACTTCCCCAGCGCTTCATCGGCGGTCTTCGAGTAGCCGAAGTCGATGGCGCGTGTGAAGAACTGTTCGGCACCGTCGATGCGCCTGGCGGCCAGCAGTTCCTGTGTCCGGATGACACCGAGCAGCGCGCCCTGCTGGGGCCCGATCAGGTTCTGACCGCCTTCCCCGCGCGTTAACGAAAGGTAGCCGGTCCGCATCGACCGGCCGCGAGCCATGTACGCCAGCACCGCCGTATTCTCGTCGTCCGGATGGGCGGCGATCATCAGCACGCTCCCCAAAACATTGAGCTTATTCAGAGCTAACTCGATTTCAGGCGTACCCGAAAGCGCGCGCTGGCCGTAGGACGGGACGATAAGACTGATATGAACTGCGACCAGAAGCAACCAATATAAAGAGGGCCGAGGAAACCTGGCAGGGAAAATGCTCATCGAAACTAATGGTAGACCATTCGGGGCTGGTTACCGGAGGAGGTGGCGCCCGTGAGATCTCCCATCATGCGCTCGCTCCGTGCCGCGTGGCGGCATTTGGCCAATGCCAAGCCCGTCGGCGCCGTTCTGCCCGACCTTCCCTCGCAGCCCAAAATCGGCCTCGCGCTTGGCGGGGGTTTTGCCCGCGGCGTCGCGCATGTCGGTATCCTGAAAGTCCTCGAACGCGAGCACATTCCCCTGCACTGCATTGCCGGCGTGAGCGCCGGTTCCATCGTAGCCGCGGCTTATGCCAGTGGGACGGACATTGCCGAGATCGCCCGCATCGGCTGTGCCATGCGCTTCAACGATGTCGCCCGCTGGACACTATGCCGTCTGGGCCTGGTCGAAAGCGAGCGCATGGCCGCATTTTTGAAGCGGCTCCTTAAGAAATTCGCGTTTGAGGAAATGAAGATTCCGCTTGGCATACTGGCCACCGATCTGGGCACCGGCGAGTCCGTCTCCTTCCGCGACACCGGCGACGTTATCCTCCCCATCCGCGCCAGTTGCTCCTACCCTGGTTTATTTCAACCGATCCGGCACCAGGGCCGCTTGCTCGTCGATGGGGCCATGTGTATGGAAGTGCCCGCGCAACTCGCCCGGAAGATGGGAGCCACGCACGTCATCTCCGTTTGCCTGCCTATGCAGGGGCCGGCGGTTACTCCGAGTAACATGCTGCAAGTCGTGAATCGTTGTTTCCAGATCCTGCAAAGCCGCGCCGAAGAGAGCTGGCGCCGCCACTCCGATATCACTGTCACACCCGATGTTACAGGTGTTGCCTGGGATGGCTTCCGCAGCGGTGTAGAAATGATTGAGGCCGGCGAGCGCGCGGCAGAGGCCGTCCTTCCGCAAATCAAGAAGTGGATCGAGCCGGCCTACGTGCAAGCCGCTGCTCACCCGCTACCCGCCGAAATCGCCGGTTGAGCCATTCGGCTTTAGGCATTTCGGCCTACTCAAGACAACGCGATGCACGTCCCTAAATAAACCGCGCTGCGTCACAAGTGGCTGACACACACCACCGCTACTACAAATGTTGTTAGGGGACTACCGTGATCGCTGTATTCTTACCGGCTCGCACCCGGCGCACCATATAAACGATCGGCAGGTGGCCAATGCGCGCCCGGAAAAAATCAGATTTAGACCAACGGCTGGAAGCCTATTTCGCCACTTTTCGGTCATCCTCTCTGAGAGAAACACTGAAGCGCCGCGCGGCACATTGGCAGATCTACGCCGCTGTCACAGGCTCAGCTGTGGCGATGGCGACAACCTCCACGGCATCCATAATCGGCAACCCTGCGCGAAACAGTCGTGTCGATCCCGTGGCTAGCGTTCTGGTGACGAACCGGCGTTTCGCGAGTTCAGGAAATCCACCCTTGATGAACGCGATCCGCTTAGCCATGGCCAGGCAGGATCCGGTGCCAGGTCCGGCTCATGGCGGCGCGCGGAGTGAAAAGGCGGAATCCACACTGGGTCCTTCGATTTCCCACAACGGCATTGTGCCGCTGGATGGAACGCAAGGCGTCATTGCGCCGGGAGAGCTGGTAACGATCTATGGAAACAATCTCGCCAGCGAAATCGTTTCCTCGAACGGCAACTATCCCACGTCGCTGGGCGGTACGAAAGTGGAGATCGATGGCAAGGCCGCATATCTTACCTATGTCAGTCCCGGGCAGATCAATTTGCAGGCGCCCGACGACAAAGCTCTCGGCTCGGTCCCCGTAATCGTCACGACTCCACACGGTCGCGCCACATCGCACGTGACGCTCAGCAAGTTCGCGCCGTCGTTCGCCCTGCTGGATGTGCCTCCGGGCCAGGCGCGATTCGTTTCTGGAATCATCATCCGTGCGGACGGCACCGGGGCTTACGGCAAAGGCAAATCCAGTTACGACATCCTTGGCCCCAGCGGATTCTTCTTCGGCTACCCGTTGATTGCTGCGCAGGAAGGCGACACCGTTGAGCTCTATGGTGTTGGATTCGGGCCGACGAACCCAGCAGTCCCGGCCGGAAAGCCGTTTTCGGGCGCTGCACCGATCACGAGCCCGCTCGATCTTTACATCAACAACATCTTCGTCAAGCCGTCCTCTGTCGCACTGACCAACGCCGGGCTCTATCAGATCACGCTAACCATCCCCCCGGGACTGGGCGAGGGCGAAGTCCCGATTCTCGTAGTGATCGGCGGCATGCAGTCTCAAGCCGAGGTGTTTTTTTCTCTCCAGGCCTATCCGGCCACCGCGAGTGGTGGCACCGTTGGCGGTACGCCTGGAAATGTCGGCGGCACGGTTGGCCCGCCGAGCGGAACCGCGGGCCCGCCCGGAGGCACCGGAGGCGGAACCGGTGGAGGCTCTGGCGGAGGTGGGGGCTCTGGCGGTGGTGGCTCTGGCGGTGGTGGAAGCGATGCCGCCAGGCGCAAAGCGTATTCGCCGCGCCTCCGATTTCCCGCGCCGCCATCGAACCCTGGCTCAAAAACGCCGCCTTCAGGCGATGAATGATGCCACGTAAGGTTCTCCTCATCGGATGGGACGCCGCGGATTGGAAGATCATTCAGCCGCTCGCGGATGCAGGCGGAATGCCCAATCTTCAGCGCCTGGTAGAAAACGGCGCTTCGGGTCACATCGCCACCCTGCATCCGCCGCTCTCGCCGATGCTGTGGACCTCCATCGCTACCGGTAAGCGACCATTCCAACATGGCATCCTCGGGTTCTCCGAGCCTACCCCCGATGCACGCGACGTGCAGCCTGTCTCCAACCTTTCCCGCAAATCGAAAGCGCTGTGGAACATTCTCAACCAGAACGCAATCCGAAGCGTCGTGATCGGTTGGTGGCCCAGCCATCCCGCCGAGCCGATTGACGGCGTGATGGTGTCCGATCATTACCACCGCGCAAACAGGCCGCTCGATGAGGGCTGGCCGCCTGTGGCGAACGCCGTGCATCCGCCGGAGCTCGCGAAAACTCTGGCCGATCTGCGCGTGCATCCCGACCAGTTGGCGCCCGAAATGATCGGGCCATTCATTCCCCTCGCAAGCCAGATCGACCAGGATAAAGATCCCCGCCTGGGGCTATGTATGCGAACGCTCGCTGAATGCATGAGCATTCAGGCCGCCGCGATGTGGCTGGTCGAAAATCAGCCCTGGGATCTATTGGCCGTCTACTACGACTCGATCGATCACTTCTGCCACGGCTTCATGAGATACCATCAGCCGCGACAGTCGTGGATCAGAAAACGGGACTTCGATCTCTATCACAACGTCGTCTCCATGGCGTACCAGTTCCAGGATCGAATGCTGGGCGAACTGGTGGACAAAGCCGGCCCGGACACTACCGTTGTTCTGCTCTCGGATCACGGCTTCCATCCGGATCATTTGCGGCCGGCGTCCATTCCCGAGATCCCCGCGGGACCGGCCATTGAGCACCGTGATCTCGGCATTCTCGTCTTCAGCGGACCAGGAATCAGGCACGGCGAAAAGCTGCACGGGGCATCGGTGCTTGATGTGGCGCCCACCATCCTGACGCTTTACGGGTTGCCTGTGGGCGAAGATATGGACGGCAAGGTGCTTTCGCAAGCCTTTGCCGAAACCCCACAAATCACGCTGATTCCGAGCTGGGAAGGCGTCCCCGGCACTCATGGCTGCCATTCGCCTCATACCCGGCTCGACCCGGTTGCGGCGCACCTGGCGCTGGAGCAAATGATCGCGCTCGGCTACGTCGAACGGCCGGATGAGAATCGCCAAGCGGCCGTCGAGATGACCATCCGCGAGCTGCGCTACAACCTCGGCGAGGCTTACCAGGATGATGACAGACACATCGAAGCCCACGAGATTTTCGCCGAACTCTGGCAGCGCATCCGGATGAGCAACGCTTTGCGGTCCGCCTGTTCGCTTCCTGCCAGGCTCTAGGGTTGCGCAATGAAATGCAGCGCATCGTCGAAGACCTCGATGGCCGACGTAAGCTCGCGCACTTTCAGCCGGTGGTACTCGATTATTTGAAAGCGCAGTACCTAACCATGGAAGAGCGTTACGCCGAGGCTCTCGCGGTGCTTCAAGGGTTGACCTCAGCCTGCATGGTACGGCCGGGCGTGCTGCTCGAAACCGCCGAGCTAGATCTGCGCCTCGGCCGGCCGCACGAAGCGCGAAAGGTCTACGAAAAGGCGCTGGCCATCGATCCTGACAACGCACAAGCGCACGCCGGCCTAAGCCGCCTGGCTCTCAGGCAAAAGAAATTCAGCCTGGCCGCGCAATCTGCCCTCAATGCCCTACAAAGAATGTCTCGCTATCCGCTCGCCCACTTCCTGCTTGGACGTGCGTTAGCGGGAATGAAGGAATACGAACAGGCTGCCGAGGCCTTCCGCGCCGCCCTTTCTTTCAATCCGAATTTCGCTGAAGCCCATCTGCGGCTTGCTTCGCTGCTGGAGAACTATCTCGGCAACATCGAGTCCGCACGTGAGCATCGTCGCCTCGCGCGCCTCATGCAGGGCCACAAGAAAGCCCAGCCCCTGCCGAAAACCTTGGCAACCGACACCGTTGTGTCAGCTTGCCCAAAGACATCCTCATCCGCAACAACCCAACAGATGCCGCCGCTCGATCAATCCCTCATCGTCGTGACCGGCCTGCCGCGCTCCGGCACATCTATGCTGCAAATGCTGGCAGCCGGCGGCGTCGAGGTGCTTACCGATGGATTTCGCCAGCCTGACGAGGACAATCCGCGCGGCTACTTCGAATTTGAACCCGTGAAAAACCTGCTGCGCGATTCGACCTGGCTATCTCACGCGCGAGGGAAAGCCGTCAAGATCGTCGCGCCTCTCCTCGATCAACTACCGCCCGGCCTGCCCTGCCGCGTGATTCTGTGCGAGCGCAATCTCGATCAGATACTCGATTCGCAGGAGCGCATGCTCGCGCGCCGTAGTCAGCCGATCGCAACCCGCGCCCGCCGCCAAATGCTCAAAGACGAATACGAGCGCATGCTGGAGCGGATTAAGACCCTGCTGTCCGCCCGCCCTGGTACGCAACTATTGATCGTCGAGCACCGCCACGCGATTTCCAATTCGCTCGCGACCGCCGAGCAAGTCAACGCATTCCTCAACGGAGCACTCGACAAGGCGAAAATGGCCGCCGCGGTTGACCCCGCCCTTCACCGCAATCGCAGCGTCACTCAAAGTTCGTGACGCCCTGGAACCCTCGCACCGCCTGCTGGAAAAGCCACCGGATCACCCGCGCGTCGTTGTAACAATACCCGACGATGTGGTTCAGCGTCGAGAAGCAATGCGGCTGGCAGGAATGCTTCATCTCCCGGAGCTGTTCCGCTTCGAACTTCGGCTGCTCCACCGTTCCCGAGTCGTGCTTGGCCGTGTACATGGGGAAGCACGGCGCAAGCGTGCCGTCCGTGCGAATGATCAACGTGTTCTGGCCGGCTCGGCAGTTCCATTCCTGCAGCTTCCCGCGCGCGAACTCCTTCATCTCGCTGATGCGCGTCGCGGAGTTCACCATCTTGTACCCCTGCCGCTTCTTTTCTACCAGCCAGTCAATGAGACTGTCGAATTGCGGCATATCCTCCGGCCGCAGAAACGTATCGTTTTCTTCCGCGTGTTTGAATTGCGGCTGTTCCATCATGGGCGACTCGTTCACGTGATAATCCGTCGCAATGGCGTGCTCCCGCGCAATCTCCGTCAGCCGGATCACATCGTCCATGTTGCGGCGCGTGATGTTGATGTTCAAGAAAACTGTGTATCCGTACGAATACTGCTTCTTCACCAGATAATCGAAAAATTTCCGGATGGGCGCCAGCGCCTTGGGCAACCCCGGCTTTTCGTCCACCACATCCACTGCGAAGTTGAACGTCGCCATCCCCGCATCGGCGAGCCGGTCGATCACGTCCGGCCGGAGCAGCCGCGCATTGGTCGATACGTACGGCCAAAAGCCCTTCTTCGACGCGTAATAAACCACCTTGTGCGCAAATTGCGGCCGCAGTAGCGGCTCGCCGCCTTGTAGCGCCAGCACCCGGCACGGCGTGTCGTGAAGCCAATCAATCGATCGCCTCGCCGTGTCTTCCGTCATTCCCGGCACCTGGTTGTTGAAAGCCCAGCAATAGTGACAGTCGAGATTGCACTTCCACTCCACAAATAGGTAAGCAATGATCGGTTGAAAATGCCCCGGCAGGACCCGTGACTTCATCCAAGGAAACATCCACCCCTTCATCTGCCGGTAGATCAGCGGCGCGCTCCAATGGCGCTGCTCTTGGAAGTCGTGGGGAGCGAAGTTCTCGCTCCCCAGCAGATCTGCGTATTGCGGAAATACCGGTTCTGGCAGAGTCTTCGGCTCCGCAAGTGGAGCGAGCCCTTCGGATGTTGAGGCAGAACGCAAGAGATTGTTGACGGGGACATCTAGTCGAAACGACCGGTTCGAAGTAGGCTGCACGTTCGTCTGCATTCAGCTGCTCCTAGTGAAGTGTCCTTGTGATCGGTTGATGCCGAACGCGGGTGGACGATTCACCAGCTTGACGAGAGCAGAGTGATCTTTCTTACGGACGCCTTGAGTGGCTTTCTACGGTGCGTAATGCGTGAAGACGAGGTCCGTAGCCTTCGCCTGATTGTGGCAGGGGAAGCAGCCCTGCATCGATGCCGTAGGGGCGGGTTTGCCGTCAATGAACGTCGCGAACCCCCAGCCGCCTGTCGCGGCGTACTTCGCGGAGTCCTTGACCATGAACTGAATGTTCGTCGCGGTGCCGGCGACGAAGGATTGGGCCTGACCGAAGACTTTGTTGTTTTCCTCCGAAGGGGTGTGATGGTAGTGCAGAGCGGCAATGATCGTTCCGTCCGGATATGGTAGCGTCCCCTCACGGTAGGCCTTCACCGCCACGTCGTTGCCCAAAACGGCGCCGATGCTGTTCAGGCTGCCGGCTTCGTGGGAGATGGAGATTAATCTCCAGTCCCGGTATCCGGGTGGGATTTCTGTGACGAAGATCGGGTCGGCCGAGCCGGCGGCGCGTACAGGCGCCGTCGCCGTAAACGTGAAAATCCCTGCCAGTAGCAAAACGGCAAACAGCAGGAACGCAATCCCTTTCATGTTGGCTCCTCCTTCAGGGAAATAAACATGACCAAGAGTCGGCGCACAAAAGGAGACACACTGGTTGGGCCGACGGTTTGTAGATGCGGGGCGCTTACACCGGATTCGAAATTTGGATCACATTTCCGCCCCGGCCTGGAATTCTTCGCTCGTCCGCCGTCAGTGAAACGGACGCACCTCGACAGACGCACGGCAGGCCACCACGGCCTTGCGACCCCACTCCAGCGCCTCATCCATGTCGGCGGCCTCAAGCACCCAAAAACCGTCAATGAATTCCTTGGTCTCGGCGTATGGCCCGTCCGTGATCAGCACCTTACCTGCCGTCTGTAATCGCAGCGCCCTCGCTCTGCTTTCCGGTTGCAGGCCCCCAACAAAAACCCTGACACCGGCAGCCACCATTTCGTCGTTGAGCGCGTCGATTTCGCGGCCCATCGCTTCGTCCTCTGAGACGGCCGGGTCGTAATCCTTGGGACGGTAAATAGCCACCAGATACTGTGCCATGAGTTCTCCTGTATTTGGTCTTCGGGCGGGCTCTCCGCCCTCGCTATATCGTCGAATGGCGGGATCGGAATTCGACAAATCTTCCGGCTTTGTTGCGGTGGGCGTACAACAAGTTGGGGGCGAGGCATTGCCTCGCCTGTTACGCCAGATTCAAAACTTGCATTACGGTGCCGCTCTGGCCTTGAATCTTGTCCTGCAACATCATCAGTGCGTGAATCAGTTGCTCGGGCCGCGGCGGGCATCCGGGAACGAACACGTCCACCGGAATCACCTGGTTGACCGGAACTAGCGCGTAATTATTGAACACGCCCGTCGACGTGGCGCAAGCGCCCATCGAGATCACCCATTTCGGCTCCGGCATCTGCTGATAGAGGTGCCGGATCACCGGCGCCATTTTGTTCGAAACCCGGCCCGCAATAATCATCAGGTCCGATTGGCGCGGTGAGCCGCGGAATACTTCCGCCCCGAAGCGCGCAATGTCGAAGCGCGAGGCACTCATCGACATCATCTCGATCGCGCAGCAGGCCAGGCCAAACGACATCGGCCAAATCGAATTCTTGCGCGCCCAGTTGATGGCTTTGTCCAGTGTGGTCAGAATGAGCCCTTCCGACGCCGCCGACCGTTCGCTGAACTCGTTATCGATGCGCGCGAATAGCTCCGGGGGGCCGCTTGCCAATGGACTGTCTGCCATATTTACATTTTCGCACGGAGTGCACGCGGTTTCGCCCAGGGGCGCTGCTAGAATCGAAATATCCGCGTGCCGATCACCTCCTCCACTTACGACGAAGCTCTGGACCGGGCCGCCAAGCTCTGGGGCATCCAGCCTGATTATTGGGACATTTGGGGAAAACATCACATCACGCCGGCCGAAACCAAGCGTGCGATTCTGCACTCTTTGGGCGTCGCCACCGGAACCAAAGAGGAACTGGATGAGGCCCTGGCGGCCCGCGCTCGCCAGGAGTGGACGCGCCTGGTCGCACCGTGTCTCGTACTCAGCCAGACTCAGCGCCCGCGACAGTTCCCCCTCAATCTACCGGCGGATCTCGCCGCTCTGGACGCTCGCCTCACGTTGCAGCCGGAGAACGCCGAGCCTCAGATCCGTGACGTCCCGCTCCGGGATCTTCCGGTCGCTGCCACGATGGACTTCAACGGCGTAAGCCATGTGCGCAAACTCGTGCCCCTGCCCGAGGAACTGCCGCTCGGCTACCACGATCTCGAAGTCCGGGTCGGCGGCGCCTGCGCCTCTACCCGCGTCATCGTCGCGCCTGACCGCGCGTACTTGCCCGATGGATTGCGTGCCGCCGGCGTCGCCATTGCGCTTTACGGGGTCCGATCCGAACGCAATTGGGGGTGTGGCGATTTTCGCGATCTGCAAGGCGTTGTGGATTGGGTGGCAGACCAGGTGGGCGCCAGCTTCGTGGCCCTCAATCCGCTGCATGCCATCCACAATCGGCGCCCCTATAACACCAGCCCCTACCTGCCGAACTCCATCTTCTACCAGAACTGGCTTTATTTGGATGTCGAAGGTATTCCCGATTTTGCTGCCTGCCCGCGCGCCCAGCGGCTCTGGGCGAAACCGGAGATCCAGCAGGAAGTCGCCGCGCTTCGTGCTTCCGAGTTCGTCGAGTACGAGCGCGTTCAGGCCCTCAAGATGCGGTTCCTGAAGCCGCTCTTCGCCACCTTCTTACGCGAATATCATGCCGGCTCTGCCCGCGCTCGCGAGTTTCAACAGTATATTGACTGCGAAGGCGAACTGCTGCGGCGCTTCGCCACCTATTGCGCACTCGACGAGTGGATTCACAGCCGAAATCCCAACGTCTGGCTCTGGACCGATTGGCCGGAGCCGTTTCGCAATCCCGATTCGGCGGAAACCGAAGCGTTCCGCAAAAAACACTGGCGCTTGGTTCTCTTCTATCAATACCTCGAATGGCAGATTAACCTGCAACTCAGCGCCGCCCAGCAACACTCTCGGGATAAAGGACTGTCCATCGGCCTTTATCACGATCTCGCCCTGGCTACCGACCGTTTCGGTTCGGACCTCTGGGCGCATCGTTCCTTTTACGCGGCAGGCTGCCGCGTCGGCTCGCCTCCCGACGATTTCTCGCCGCAAGGCCAGGACTGGGCTTTTCCCCCGCCCAACGCCGCGCAGCACCGCGAGTCCGGCTATCGACTCTTTGTCGAATCGATTCGCAAGAATAGCCGCTATGGCGGCGCCCTGCGCATCGATCACGTCATGCGGTTCTTTCGGTTGTATTGGATTCCCGATGGAGCCGATGCCGCCCACGGCGCCTATGTGCGCGACCATTGGGATGACCTCATCCGCATCGTGGCCCTGGAGAGTGTCCGCCACAAAGTAGTCGTCATCGGCGAAGATCTTGGTACGGTTGAGCCGGAAGTGCGCCAAACGCTGGCTCGCTTCGGTATCCTTAGCTACCGGTTGCTCTACTTCGAAAAGGATGAGCAGGGCACGTTTCGCAAGCCGGCCGATTACTCGCGCCAGGCGCTGGTTTCCTCCACCACCCACGATTTACCGACGCTCGCGGGCTTTTGGATTCACCGCGACATTGATGAGCGGCACCGCGCCGGCGTTATCGACGATGCCGGTTACCGCGCCCAGCGCGAGGGCCGCGAAATCGAGAAGCAGAAAATGCTCGACGCTCTACTGGCAGCCGGACTGCTCCCCGCCTGGTATCCGCGTTCGGCTCGCGACATCCCCGAACTCACCGGGGAATTGCATAACGCGGTCATCGGATTTCTCGCCTCCACGCCCTCCATGCTGCTGCTGGTCAATCAGGAAGATCTGACCAAAGAAACCGCGCAACAAAACCTTCCCGGCACCACCTGGCAATATCCGAACTGGAGCCGCAAAATGCATTTCCGTATCGACGAGCTCTACTCCGCCAAGCAGGCCACCGACTTCGTCCTCATGTTCCGGAACTGGATCGATCGCAGCGGCCGCCACAACCGGCCCTGATGCCTTACTTTTGCAGCTCCCGAAGCACCGCAGGATCATCCATGCGTGGCGATGGCTTCGGATCCAGCGGATCCCGCGCCTCGGCGGGATTGAAAAGACGGCTGTCGACGGGCAGAACCTTGTACGGTGCGAAATCCGGCGAATAAGTAAAGCAGTCCGACAAGTCCGAAGCGGTCGCGTCATAAAGATTCAGCGGAGGCAGCCCCAGGATCCGGAAAATCGTTTTCAGCAATCCCGGAAAACTCGCATGCACGTGCGAAACATAGTTTCGCTTGATGTACGGCCCCGCAGCCATCAGCACGGTGCGGTGTGAATCGATATGGTCGCGACCGCCCTGCGCGTCGTCCTCCGTAATAAATACCGCCATCTCCTTCCACCACGGCGTGTTCGATAAGAATTCCATGATCCGGCCGAGCGCGTAATCGTTGTCCGCCACATAGGAAGTCTGAAACGGGTAACCGTCCTCCGGCCGTGCTTTGGCCATGTGGTCGTTGGGAAGGTGAATGTAGATGAATCGCGGCAAAGGCTCGCCGCCCTTTTCGTATTTCTCCTGAATCTCGTGGATGAACGCGTCCGCGCGAAACTGGTCCGGAATGTTCGTGTTGAACACCGGGTACTCGCGTGACGTGTTTTCGTAAAGCGGCAGAGGCATGGGTACGTTGGTCAGGAAACGTCCGCCGGTTGGCTTCTCGCCTGGTTCTTCCTCGATCCCGGCAAGCTCGAATCCCTCACCGTAATTGCGGAACGTGATGCCGTGTCGCGCCAGGTGGTGCCACAGCGTCCCGCCCTCCGCCTGCTCTTCGGGGTGTACCGACGAATTGCTCTCCGCGAACAGCAACCGCCCGGGCGCGGTCGTCGGCAACCGGTAATCTTTTCCACCCGTATACGCCGCCATGAGCGAGGTCTCCGTCCAGATGTCCGGGTAGGCATCCACCAGCCAGTGATGCCCATCCACGCTAACCTCTGAGTCCGCGTAGAAGTTGTCACTGAACGACCAGCGTTTCGCGATTTCGTGATGGTTAGGCGTGACAGCAATCTGCTTCAGGCTGAGCCGTTGCTTCCCGCCGTTGGCAAATCCGTACATGCCGAACCGTGCTAATGCGGGCATTCCGGCCACTGAGCCCGCGCTCCCCTGCGCCAGATCGCCGAAAACTTCATCAAACGTACGATTTTCTTTAACGATCAGCACCACGTGGCGGATCTCGAGCGGCACCGGCAATGGAGCCCCCGGCTGTGGCCGGAACCCGTTTGCTTCCATAACGGTAGCGGTGGATTTTTCAAATGAGGCAGCGTCCGGAACAGGAAACATGGAAATCGAGCCCCGGCGCATCACATCGATGAAACCGTCGTCCTCGGCCAAACGTAAGTAAACATTGGGCCCGGTGCCGTGTCCCTTTACGTTGGACACGTAGAGATTGTCTTCATCCAACAGAATCTTCGTAGGAAACCACGCCACCGGAATGTGTCCGATTACGTGCAGATCGTGCACATCGATCACACCCACCGCATTGATTCCTGCCTCCGCCACGAACAGCCACCCATTTTTCGGCTCGTACGCCATGCCGACTGGCATCACGCCGCGATAGGCTTCGAGGCCCGGAATCCGAATTTCCGCTTCTCCGACCACTTTTCGTGTCTTTGCATCGACAACTGTCACGGTGTCATCGTGGGCGTTGGAAACAAAGACCCAATCGCCTGCTGCCAGCACCGCGCACGGGCTGCTGCCGCCCTCGCTTCCGTTGCCAAACGGCTTTCCCGTGCGGATTATATTTTCGACATGTGGTGTCGAAGGATCGTCCAAATTCACGATGTAGAGCGAATTGGCTTCGCGCACATTCGGATCGCCGAGGCCCGGTACGTCCACCGAACCCCGCGCGGTCGCGCGCCGGGCTCCATTCACCGCCTCCGGCGAAGGAAAACCGAACGCAGGGAACGGTAACCCCGTATCCTGAGGATGTTTCCGGTCCGCGCCCGGCACTGGGCTGTATTGAAACATGCCGATGTTGGTGATGTAGGCGGTACGTTTATCCCGCGAAAGTGCAATCGCAAAAGGCAGCCGGCCAACCGGCAGCGATGCAACAATCTGGCCCTTGCGCGTCTCAATGGTCACGAGGCGAAAATTCGCCTGGTCCAGCACATACAGCAAGCCGCGGTCAGCGTCGAAGGCGAGGTCGCCCGTATAGCTATCGGAGAAACCGTTCTGGTTTAAATCGAACAGTTTACGGCGATCTCCAGTGGTGAGATCCATTAAACGGATGCGACCGGAATTTCCTTCCGAAACGTATGCCGCGCGATTTCCGGAAAACGCCACTCCCATAAAAACGCTGCGCCATTGCTCTTGCTCTTCGCGGTCGCCGCTTCTGGGACGTCTTATGGAGGCAACAAAGTTCCTGGTTACGGCTGCGCCTTTGTCGAGTTCGATTACCGTGACCGAGAAACGCTCGGGCCCGCTGTTGATGGAGACAAGAGTCTTATGGTCGGGGCTGATGGCGAGTCCGTACGGGCCAGGGCCGGTCACGAACTGTCGGCCTGTTGGCACGATTACGCGTCCGCCGGGCAAAATGCTCGGCAACCCACGCCTCGCAATTGCCGGCTTCGTTCCTGCCGGCGCGGTGTAATCCGCGCCGTTTCCGCACAGTGAGAAGAATGCGGCCAGCAAAAGCGGCTTCATCGATGATCCTGGAAATAATCAGCTTATCAGCACCGGCCAAGACCGGTTACCGATCGTGTAAAAACGGACGGTGTGTGTGCGCACGTTATGCACATGGAACTTGTTGAGCGAACGCAAAAGCCGTAAAAATCACGCGGCTAATCGGCTTCAGATCTGATAGATGCCGGTAATTAGGACGGAAATTCTTGCCTTTTCCGCCGGGAAGGCGTAAGATTTGGCACATCACATGCTTTCTAGCCGGGAGTACTGCCCGGCCGTGAAGCTTCAGCGACACGGGCTGCGTCCGATATATTGCCGGAGTTGCGCTTGGGAGGCCGCCGACCGGTGATGGCGGCGCTAAAATGGAGAATACGATGGTAACCAGCCCTACCACGTTCAGTGTTTCGCAAAGGCAGTTGGAAGATCCGCTGGCACATCTACCTTGTTCCAGCATCCTGGAGTACCGGAAAGGCCAAGTAATTTATGGCCAGGATCAACCGTCCAGCAACATATATCTCGTCATCGACGGTAAGGTGAAAGTGTGCCGTCTGGCGGATGACGGGCGGCAAGTGGTGGTAGACATCTACCAAACGGATGAATTCTTTGGGGAATCCGCCTTCCTCAGCTCGATACCGAGGGATGAACAGGCCGTGGCGATCGAGAACACCAAAGCCATGACCTGGAGCACGAACGAGATCGAGGATCTGGTGTCACGCCGGCCTCGACTGGCCGTGGCTCTGTTGCAAATCCTGGCCCAGCGCTCGCGAGAGTACGGGCACCGGATCGAGAGCTTTTCCGTTGACAATATCGCGCGGCGCCTGGCGCGCACCCTGATCCGCTTCTCACAGCGATTGGGACAGAACACGGACGACGGATCGGTGCAAATGATGCCGTTCACGCATGAACTGCTCTCACAATACGTGGGAACGTCACGCGAGATTGTCACGCACTACATGAACCAGTTCCGGCGCCAGGGTTACTTGCGTTACTCGCGCAAGGGGATCACGCTATATCGCGATGCGCTGAGGGATTGGCTAAGGCAGCCGGTGGCGTAGCCCGCGAGCGGTACCCCGATCCATTTATACTCTAAGGCGTGGACCGGGAATTCATAGGAAAGACGGCGCTTGTTACGGGCGCTTCACGCGGCATAGGCGCCGCGACTGCTTTGGCGTTCGCCCACCATGGCGCGAGCCGCCTGATACTGCATTACAACTCTCACCGCACCGGCATGGACGGCGTCATCGGTGAGGTGCAGCGGGCGGGAGTAGAAGCCACGGCGATACAGGCGGATTTAAGCAACTCCGCCGGCATCGAGCGCTTTCTGCGCGACCTGAAAGCCACGGGAGCCGGCATCGATATCCTGGTGAATAATGCCGGATCGCTCGTGCAGCGCGCCAAGCTGGCCGACTTTACTCCCGAGCTTTTCGACCGTGTGATGACGTTGAACGTCAAGAGCACCTGGTTCATCGCGCAAGCGGTGGCCCCGCACATGATCGAGCGCAAAAGCGGATTCATCATAAATGTCAGCTCGATTGCGGCGCGCAACGGCGGCGGCATCGGCGCCACCATATACGCATCGGCCAAGGCGGCCGTGGCGGCCATGACGAAGGGGATGATGAAAGAACTGGCGCCGCACGGCATTCGGGTCAACGCGGTTTCGCCGGGGACGGTGGACAACAATTTCCACGCGCAATTTTCCACACGCCAGATTCTGGACGCGGTGGTGGCAGCAACGCCCGCGGGCACGCTGGGCACCAACGAAGAAATCGCCGATGCGATCGTATTTCTATGCTCGCCGGCCGCGCGCTACATCCACGGCCAGACCATCGAGATCAATGGCGGAATGTTCACTATTTAGTGAAGTAGACCTTGGTGGAAGGCGAGACGCCGGCCGAATTGGTGACCTGAATCTCGACGGCAGCCACCTGGTCCGGATTCCCGGCAGTCACAGGAAAAAAGGCGTGAGCCGCGAACATCCCGCCATCGCTCGATGTGGGGAAGAACTGCTGGAAATCCGCGGCTCCATCCACGGTAATCGCACCGCCGTTTAGCGTCGCTCCACTAGCATCTAGAAACGTGAAGGCCAGGGTGGAAGCGGTTCGCGTGTTATCGAATCCGGTGATTTCAACATCGAGGCCGCCGGAAGTGTATTGCGCTGTGGTGGTGTCGATGCCCGGCGGCGCGGCGGGAATGGTTACAGAATAAGTCCCGGAGAAACTCCCCAGCGTGAGGGTGAAGACGATCGTGCCCGCGGTGGTGCCGGTTTGAAACGTGACACTGTCGGCATTGCCGAACTGCCCGGAGGTATCGCCGACATTTACGCTGAACGGTACGCTCTGGCTGCCATTTAACAGAAAGACAATCCCACTGTCTTCGTTGGCGCTGGACGAGCTCGGAGTAAACGCCATCTGCACCTGGCCTGTGCCCGATGCCTGAGATGCCGTGGGCAGGCTCACGGTTAACGTGCCTTGCTGGGAACTGGCGGTCGAGGGAAGGCTCACCAGGATGACGGGCTGTGGAAACGGTGGCGCAAGGCCCACCCCGGTCAGCGTGATACTGCGCTGATCGATTTCAAGAGCGCCTTGTTGCGGGCCGACGCCGGATGGAGTGAAATCAACCTCAATAGTGACGGAGCCGCCAGGGTCGAGCGAAATCGGCAGCCCCACAGGCGGCATCTGAAATGATGAGCCCTGCAAGTTGATCACGGCGATGTTGTGCACGGTGAGGGCGGCCTGCGTTGTATTCGTCATCACGACCTGGAGAGACGCCGTAGATCCTTGGGTGACGCTGCCGAAATCGATATTCGTGCCCGCGTACAAGGGGACGGGCGGATTGGTTCCATCGCTCACCGAGATCGCGACGGCTGAGGTCGCTGTCCCCACCACCACCAGAGACACACCGTCCGCGGCCAAGGTGCTGCTGAAGGATCCCGCAGCGGTCGGGGAGAAACTCACGGTGAAACCTATCGCTCCGCCCACGGGTACGGTTTGCGGAAGGATCGGCCCATTCAGAATCGAGAAGGGCGCGCCCACGGTGAGAGTGGTTAGCGGAGTGGGTGCTGCACCGTTATTGATGAGGCTGAATTGCACGTTGCGGGAATCGCCGGCCGAGACCGTCCCGAAACTGTACTGGGGAACGGTGATCTGCGCCTGATAAGTGCCCTGCACATAGTAGAGCTGCAGTTGCGCGGAGAGGCCGCCGGTGCTCAAGCAAGCAAGAAGAATGAGCCGCCGCATCATGGGAGCTCCTTCGCGGCAGGCAACTGAAACGCTCTTTCGCCATAGCTGGTGATCTGGATCATGTGGGCCGGGCCGCCCGGGGTTTCTGCTTCCACCCAATGTTGTCCGACGCGCGTTACGTGAGTGGCGGATATCGGAATCTTCCGCTCGAGTCCGGCCGTCGTTTGCACGAGAAGGGCGCGAGCGGTAGCCAGCAACATTCGATCAGCCAGCAGCACGAGCGAACCACCGCCGGAGGGAATGCACGCGTGCTCACCGATGGTTCCTCCGAGTGCAAGTTCCTGCGTCACCTGACCGTGGGTTGTGTCGACGGAAAGCAGCCAGAGTGCGTCTTGCCGGCAGACCGCGAGTTGTACGCCGCGGCCGCTTACCGGCCCCAATGCCATGACGCTGCCGGCAATCACTGCGGGCTCGACCGGCACTTTGGTCACGTTGTTCGCCGCGGCCAGCCACAATTCGTGCGTCTCTGGAAAAAACGCACTTTGCGGACCTAGTACAGCTTCCTGCTGCGCCGAGCGGCGCGCGACGACCCCGCCATTGGCGCCGATCAGCAGCAGTTCCGCATTCGTTTTCACTAACCCGCTATTTCCGTCGAAAGCCCAATCAGCAACGGTTGCACCGACGACGTCGCGCAAGATGAAGGTACCAGACACGGCGTGTACGATACGGAGCTGCTGGTGGGAATCGCGAACGATGCCGGCAATGGGTGCGGTGAATTTCGGTTGCGCGACGCCGCATGCCGCGCACACAAGGAGAGTGGTTGCTGCTCGGTTCATCAAGGTTTCCCAATCGTGATCGTTGGAGCGCCAATGGTGATGCCGGAAGACAAACCGACAGACGTTGCCCCTCCGGTTGATTCGCCATGCTGCCCTGCTCCGGCGCCTAGGCTCTTTTCCGCGAAAAACGCGCCGGCGCCGCCGGCGGCAAGCAGGCCAATCCAGACCAGTTTCTTGTGCGATTTGTGCGGGCTATCGGCACCAACCTCGGTGATCGACTTCGAAGTCTTCTGTGTGACGATGATGGTCGGCACGCCATGCAATAGCTCAGGGGCTGGTTTGATCGTCGGGGTTGGCGCTTGCTGAGTCGCAATTTTGACCGGGCCAGTCGCCGTGGTTCCCGGCACCGCGATGGTTGGCGGCGGGGTTGCTGGACGTTGCGGCGCCGGTTGTTGCGAAGCCGGAGCCGGCTCCTTGCTGACTGGCGCGGGTGCTTTGCGATCCGCACTTTCAGTAACTGCTTCCGCGCTGCCGGTGGATTGGCGGGCGATGGTTCCCGCGCGCTGCTGATCCTTCGCCGCGGTAATGCGGATGGCGAATGAGCCGGCCACGCGGTTGAGTTGCAAGCCGTGCTCAGTGGCGCGGCCGTTGGAATCAGTGATGGCGATATCGGTTCGCAAACCGTTGCTGAACAGGCCGCCTGGGCCATCTTCGGGAACCTGGAAGCTGACGCGCGCCCCGGCGACCGGACGTCCGGTGGCGTCGGTCACTTCGACCGTGAGCGGTTTTGCATGTGAGCCTGCCGTGTGCTGTGCGCCATCGCCCGACACGATCTTGATGTGGAGAAGGGAATCCTGTGCAACCGCGAAGCTCGCGAGGATGCATAGCATCGTCCAGGCACACTTCGCGTGTGCTGATTGTAAGGTCTTGGACACCTGTTATTCCTGTCTTTAAAAAGACAGTGAAAGAAGAGCGGAAAAGTTCTCATTGGGCCGAGCATGCCCGGCCCCTACGGGGATTGGTGAAAAGCCGCAGGTACCCGCAAAGGCGCGCGTCCCTGCGCTACGCGAACTTGGTTAGGCGCTGGTCCACATCGGCGCGCAGTTGATCGATGAAGCCGAGGGTATAGCCGGAGATCGACAGGTTCGGATCGTCGATGAGCGGCGTGAGGTCCATCGCGTAGTTGAGTGCGGTCTCGGTATCGGTGGCGTGCGACGCGTAATACGTTGCGTGGGCGAGGCGGCGGCCCTCGGTGGCGAGATCGTAACGCTTCCCGCCGGCCACTTGCGAATCGAAAAGTCCAACCAGAGACATGGCGATGTTGGAACGCGCGGAGACCGGCAACGCTTGCTTGGATTCATCGGGGAGCCAGTCGAGATCGCGCCAGACCTCGCAGCCGTAAACCTTCTCGGGCCGATACTCGCCGTGTAGTGCACGCAACGCGCGGATGCATCGCAAGGCCACGCCGACGTGGGTGTCGTGCTTATCGGCGAGGTTGTGCAGATAGACGACTCGCGGCTTGGCGGCGCGGAAAATCGCCGTCAGATCCCCGACGACGTCCGGGTTTTTGCCGTCCTTGACGGCGGAACTCGAATAGCCGAGCTGGATCTGGCATGCGTATTCACCGACGTATGCCGCCTTGCGTTGTTCCTTCAACCGGACCTTCTGCATCTCGTCGTCGGTGTACTGTCCATAAATGCCGGCACGCGGGCTGCCTGCACCGTTCGTCACTACGACGCCGGTGAACCATTGGTCCGCACGGCCGAAGCACTCGGCGACACCGTGGTAGGCCATGATTTCGATATCGTCCTGATGCGCGGAGACGCAGATATGGGTGGTACGCGCGACAGCGGTATCGGGAGCGAGCTCGTCGGGAACAAATACATCGGCATGCGAGTTATGAAATTTCATGAGGTCCTCTTTCTTGAAGTCACTTCTTCAGACTCGGCAGGCTGGCCGCAGCCACCGCCTGGCCGTGCCGTTTCTCGGCTTCGCCGGGAGTATGGAAACGAATCGCGCCGGCAAGCTCGGGGAACTCGGCCTGCAAAATCTCGCGGGCGATGGAAAGGATGATATCGCCGCCCTCGCCTGTTGTCACGCGGCCGAGCACGAGAAGGTTTCGGATTTCGTAGAAGTCGGCGTAGTGAGCGATGCTGTAGCCGAGATAGGTGCCGATGGTCTGGTAGATTTTGCGGGCGCGTCCATCACCAGCAGCCATAAGCTTCTGTACTTCGACGAGTTTCGCGGCGAGCGGCATCTCGGCCGGCAGCGCGATTCCGGCGGCGGGAAGCAGACGCCCGACGGCCTGTTGCGAGAAGTAAATGGCGCCGACGCCCTGATCTCCCGACCACTCATCGGCCGGCGCACTCTCGCGATAGTCGATGGGAACGAAGGCCAGCTCATTCAGCCAGCCGGTGATGTTGCCCTGCGGCGTGACGTATCCAGCGGCCAGGCTGCTGCCGAACGCGATACCCAAAACCGCGTTATCATTCAGCGCCATGGAACCGGCGAGTGCGGTCACCTCGCCGTCATTCACAACCTCGAATGGAATGCCGCCCCACGCCGCTTGCAGTTCGAAAAACAGTCGCCGTATGCGGCTGTCAAAGAGATTCTGCGGCACCGCGCGGTAGAGCGAGCCGACGCGAACCTCGTTGTTTACATAAACGCCGGCCGCGCTGCCGCCGATGGCATCCACGCGCGGCAATTTCGCCGCCGCCCGTTTTAGCGAATCGTTGATGCCGTCGAAGTGATATTGCGGATCGGCCTGGCGGCTCGGATCCCAAGGCACTTCCTCACTGAACACCACTTCGCCGTCGACCACGGCTGCGCATTTTCGATCGCTCGCGCCCAAATCGAAACCGATGCGGCAACCTTCGAGATGGCGTCCCAGTGGCGCAACGGCTTCGTGCTCGGCGGGCAATTGATCGTACGAAGTGTGCTGAATAACCATGGGGCGGCCATAAACCCGGTCACCCATGAATTGATGATCGAACGCCCGCTTGCCCGTGGGAGAGTAAACACCCTGGAGAAAGCGGCAGAGCGCGGCGTCGCCGCCGATGGAGACACGATAGCCGCCTTTTTGCCACAACAGAAACTTCAAGAGCCGCTCGACGTAGCGTTCGTTCAGCGGGATGTTCGAGTTCTCGTGCGGCAGCACAGCGGTGCGAAATAACGATACGGAGCCGTCGGAGCGCTCGAGCGCGATCCCGAGGGGGGTTGACTTTCCATTCTCCACCGCCTTCGCACGAAAGCATCGATTCCACAGCGATGCGGGGACAAAATCAGGATCCAAAACAGGGCGGAACTTCGGCGCAATTTGTATGAGAACAGACATTTATTTTTAGTCTTGCATATCGTCATGGGCGCCGCCATTGCTATGGACATACTAGGCGGGCTGGACGAAGCGGGACTCGCCGCTACGGTTTTTGGTCGCGAATCACGCGGCGCATGGGCCGCGCGGCGCCCTGCGTGAGAGGCCAGTTTTTGTACTCGCGAACTTGATGGAGAAATGCCTGCAGCACGGGACCTTCGCGCTGCGGGGACCATGCCATTACCAGGCCGATCGCGGCGCCCGGATTGGTGAGAGGGCAGAACCGAAGATTCTTCGACGCGCCGTGCTGCAAATTACTGGGCAGGATGGCGATGCCTTCGCCCGCTTCCACCAGCAGCGCCACGCTGGCCCAGGCCACGCCGGTGCCGACGATCTGCGGCGAGAAGCCCGCTTCGGAGCACAACGCCAGGATCTTGCCGTACAGCGACGGCGACGATTCGCGCGTCACGAGTACGAAACGCTCCCGCGCGAGACTCTGCAAATCTACAGGCCCGCCGGCGAGCGGATGATCCTTCGGAAAAACGGCCACCAACGGGTCAAGATAAAGCAACTCGGAACGCAAAAGCTGATCGAACGGAGTTTCAAGCGGCCGCGTGAAGGCGACATCCATGGTGCCATTGATGAGCGCGGTCGATTGCAAGCCCGGCACCATGTCGGCGATGGAAACACGAACATCGGGGTGGAGGCGCCGGAAGTTCTTGATGATGGAAGGCACGTCGGCGCCGGTTCCTCCATTGAAGAAGCCCACGTTCAGGGTCCCGACCTCGCCGCGGGCAGCGCGCCGGGCCATGTCGACGGCGTGATCGGCGGCGGCCAACACTTTTTTCGCTTCGCCCAGAAAAATCTCGCCCGACAGGGTCAATCCGGTTTTGTGCTGACCCCGAACCAGCAGCGGGACACCGACTTCGCGCTCCAAATCGGAAACCTGTTCGCTGATGGCGGATTGCGAAATGTGAAGGGCGCGGGCGCTGCTGCTAAATCCTTGATGGGCCGCGACGGCGCAGAAGTATCGCAGATGACGTAACTCCATGAATCCAGTCTATCGGTTCCGCCGATCACTCTTCACTGAATTAACTGTGATTCCTGGAACTGGCGGTTTCCATCCAATGACCTAGTTGCGAGGCTTCGAGTATGTGGATTATCAAGGTTGCGCTGGATCGGCCTTATACCTTTATCGTCCTTGCGGTTCTGATCCTGATCATCAGTCCGGTGATGATCCTGCGCACGCCCGCGGATATCTTCCCCAACATTAATATTCCTGTAATCGCCGTCGCCTGGACGTACACGGGGCTTAACCCGGAAGAGATGGAAGGGCGCATCACGACCGTCTACGAGCGCGTGCTCACCACGCTGGTGGATAACATCGAGCACATTGAATCGACCACGGTGAACGGCACGGCAGTGGTGAAGATCTTTTTGCAACCGAGCGCCAGCCTGGACACCGCTAATGCGCAGGTAACGGCGGCATCGCAAACGATTTTGCGGCAACTCCCGCCGGGAACGCAGCCGCCTCTGATCATCAACTTCAGCGCTTCGAGCGTGCCGATTCTGCAGCTCGCACTTTCCGGCAAGGGCCTGACGGAATCGCAACTCAACGATATCGCGCTGAACTTTTTGCGCACGCAACTTGTCACCATCCCGGGCGCGGCAGTTCCGTTTCCTTACGGCGGCAAGCAGCGGCAGGTGATGGTTTCGCTCAATCCGCAGCGGTTGCAATCGAAAGGGCTATCGCCGTCGGACGTGGTCACGGCGGTGAACCTCCAGAACCTGGTGCTGCCTTCCGGCACGGCGAAAATCGATCAATTTGAGTACGACGTAGACATGAACACGGCGCCGCGGACCGTTGCCGAGCTAAACGATTTGCCGGTGAAGGTGGCGAACGGCGCGACCATTTATCTTCGCGACGTGGCCCAGGTGAGCGACGGATTCGCGCCGCAAACCAACGTGGTGCGGCAGGACGGGAAGCGCAGCGCGCTGGTTACGGTGCTCAAGGCGGGCAATGCGTCCACGATTGACGTGGTGAACGGTGTGCGCAAGCTGCTGCCGCGCGTGCAAACCACGCTGCCGCCGGAGCTGAAGATCCAACCGCTCGCGGACCAATCGATTTTTGTTCGGGCCGCCGTCAGCGGCGTCATTCGGGAAGCCATTATCGCCGCGTGTCTCACCGGATTGATGATCCTGATTTTTCTGGGGAGCTGGCGCAGCACGCTGATTATCGCGGTTTCCATTCCGCTATCGATTCTCACCTCGATTGCCGTGCTCGGATTCCTGGGCGAGACCATCAACGTGATGACGCTTGGTGGGCTGGCGCTGGCAGTCGGCATTCTGGTTGACGACGCGACGGTCACGATCGAGAACATCGAGCGCTATCTCGAGGAAGGCGCCGAATTGCGGGAGGCGATCATCGAAGGCGCCGGCCAGATCGCGGTTCCGGCGCTGGTTTCGACGCTGTGCATCTGCATCGTGTTTCTGCCCATGTTTTTCCTCTCGGGCGTAGCTCGCTACCTGTTCGTGCCGCTGGCGGAGGCGGTGGTGTTCGCCATGATCGCCTCTTACATCCTTTCGCGCACGCTGGTGCCGACGCTGGCGATGTATTTGCTCAAAGCGAACACGAGCGGGAAGTCAAAAAATCCATTGGTCATATTTCAACGCGGGTTCGAGCGTGTTTTTGAGCGCCTCCGCCTGACCTACCAGCTTCTGCTGACGACACTCGTCTACCGACGGTTCATTTTCGTTCCAGTATTTCTGGGGCTGTGCACCGCTGCCTTCGTCCTCGTTCCATGGCTCGGGCAAGATTTTTTTCCGAGCACCGATAGCGGCCAGTTCATTCTGCATTTGCGGGCGAAAACCGGAACCCGCATCGAAGAGACAGCGCGTCTTGCCGATCTAGTGGAGGGTTCCATTCGCCGCGAGATTCCGCACAGCGAAGTGCGCAACATTCTCGACAACATGGGGCTGCCGATCAGCCAGTTGAACTTCATGCGCTCCACGTCGGGCCTGATCGGCGCCGCGGACGCCGACATCTTTGTTTCGCTCGCGGAGAGTCACCATCCCACCGCCGATTACATTCGCGATCTGCGCAAGAATCTGCCGGGCCAGTTTCCGGGCGTGACGTTTTACTTCCTTCCGGCCGACATTGTGACGCAGATCCTTAACTTTGGACTTCCCGCGCCGGTGGATATTCAAATTGACGGCGCCGACGTGCAAAGTAACCGCGCCGTGGCCAACCGCATCCTGCAGCAGCTCCGCCGCGTTCCAGGTGTTACCGATGCGCGCATTCAGCAGGATTTCGATTATCCGAAGTTCCACATCGCCATCGATCGAACCAAGGCCGCCGAGGGCGGATACACACCGCGCGATGTCGCCAATAGCTTGCTGGTTTCGCTTAGCGGGAGTTTTCAAGTGACGCCGACATTCTTCCTGAACTGGCAGAACGGCGTAAGTTACAACCTGGTGGAACAAACGCCGCAGTACGCGGTGCAATCGCTGCAGGATCTGCAAGACATTCCGATCACGTCCTCTACAGCGACGCGCCCGGAGATCCTGGCCGACGTCGCGTCGATCGCCCGGTCGAATGAAATGGCCGTGCTGAGTCACTACAATATCCGCCGTGTGGTGGACATTTATGCAGCGGTGCAGGATCGCGACTTGGGCGGCGCCGGCCGTGAGATTACGCGTATCGTCGACGCTAACCGCCGCGCGCTGCCGCGCGGGAGCTTCGTTACGGTTCGTGGACAACTGGACACAATGCGCACGTCATACATCGGCCTGCTCGCAGGCTTGGCCTTCGCCATCGTACTGGTCTATCTGTTGATCGTTGTCAATTTCCAATCCTGGCTTGATCCCTTCGTCATCATCACGGCGCTGCCGGCGGCTCTGGCGGGGATCGTGTTGTTCCTTTTCCTGACGCGCACAACGCTTAGCGTGCCCGCGCTGATGGGCTCAATCATGTGCATGGGTGTGGCGACGGCGAATAGTATCCTAGTGGTCGCGTTCGCCAAGGAGCGGTTGACGCATCACGGCAATGCGATTGAAGCGGCGATTGAAGCGGGGTACACGCGCTTCCGGCCGGTCCTGATGACCGCGCTCGCCATGATCATCGGCATGATTCCCATGGCTCTCGGATTAGGAGAAGGCGGTGAGCAGAATGCGCCGCTGGGGCGCGCGGTAATTGGTGGCTTGCTCTGCGCGACCGTCGCCACGCTGGTGTTTGTGCCGGCGGTATTTGCGATCGTGCATGGCGGAGGCAGCCGCGAAGATTCCGAAGCCATGGAGGAAATGCCGGCGCACGGGAGGACACTATGACAGTCGAAGAACTGAACAATCCTGGAACAGAATCTCCCCCTTCAGGCACGCGGTCCGGGTTCCGGATCGGCCCGGTGCTTTTGGCGGTGGTCGCGGCAGGTGCCCTGGGCATGGCCATCCTTAACGGCATCCACGCACGCACCACCGCTAGTGAAGCCCTGTCACATTCCACCGAGGTGGCCGCAACACCCGTGGTGGCAGTGGTTCATCCTACACCGGCCGCGCCATTGCAGGAAATTGTTCTGCCCGGAAATACGCAGGCGTTCACCGACTCGCCGATTTATGCGCGCACCAGCGGTTACCTGACGCATTGGTATTTCGATATCGGTGCCCGCGTGAAGAAGGGCGATCTGCTCGCCGAGATCGAGACGCCGGAAATCGATCAGCAACTGCAACAGGCGCAGGCGCAGCTCGAGACGGCGGAAGCCAATTACGATTTGGCTAAAACTACCGCCGACCGCTGGCAATGGCTGCTCAAGACGAACTCCGTTTCCAAGCAGGAGACGGATCAAGCCGTCGCCAACCTGGCTGCACAAAAGGCCGTGGTCGATTCGAACGCAGCCAATGTGCGGCGCCTGCAGCAACTGCAATCTTTCGAAAAAGTTTACGCGCCGTTTGACGGTGTGATCACCGCGCGCAGCACGGATATCGGGGCTCTGATCGACGCGGGATCTTCGGCGCAAGGTAAGGAACTTTTCCACCTGGCCGCGACGTCGACTCTCCGTGTGTTCGTGCCGGTTCCCGAAGTGTATTCGAGCGCCGCACGGCCGGACGCGACCGCGACCCTCACGCTCGACGAGTACCCCGGCCGCGTGTTTCAGGGCAAAATGGTCCGCAATTCCAGCGCGATCGATCCGGCCTCGCGCACGCTGCTGGTGGAAGTGGACGTGGCCAACCCGGATAGCCTGCTCCTGCCCGGCGCATATGTTTCGGTTCACCTGAAGCTGCCGTCGACCATCCGCTCGGTGACCGTGCCGGCCAATACGCTGCTGTTTCGCAAGGAAGGATTGCGCGTCGGCGTGGTGCACGATGCGAAGGCAGACCTGGTACCGGTCACGATTGGCCGCGATTACGGTTCAAAAGTCGAGATCGTGTCCGGACTTCGCCCGTCGGACTCAATCATTCTCGATCCGTCGGACTCTCTCGAGAACGGGGCGCCGGTCCGGCTGCAAGGGGGAGGCGGGCAATGAAAGCGCGGTTGATGCTGGCGCTGTTCTCCGCTCTTTTGCTCGCTGGCTGCATGGTTGGTCCGAAGTACGCGAAGCCCAGCACGCCCATGACGCCGGCTTTCAAGGAAGCGCCGCCCGAAGGCTTCAAGGAGACGAAGGATTGGAAATTCGCGCAGCCGGGTGCCCCTTCGCTTCCGGTGAAATGGTGGGAGACGTTCGGCGATGCGCAGCTGACTGCGCTTGAAGAACAGGTTGTGGCCGGCAACCAGGATCTGAAAATCGCCGAGGCGCGTTTTCGCCAGGCGCGAGCGCTGATTCGCGTCAATCGCTCCGCTTTGTTCCCGACTATTTCCACTAGCCCCAGTGTGGCAGCTCTTCGCGACTCTGCGAATAAGCCGTATTTCCCTCTGCGCCCAACATCCACAGGCGATTTTGTCCTTCCCTTCGACCTTTCTTACGAAGCGGATTTCTGGGGGCGCATCCGGCGCACCGTGAATGCGTCGCGCGAAGAGGCACAGGCAACGGCTGCCGACCTGGCGACGGCGACACTCAGCATTCAAGCCGAGCTGGCTTACGATTATTTCGAACTGCGCGCGGCCGATGCGCAGAGGCAACTGTTGGATGACACGGTAAAGGCCTACGCGGACGCGCTGCAGCTCACTAAAAACCGATTTGAGGGCGGCGCTTCGCCGAAATCCGACGTGGCGCAGGCGCAGACGCAGCTCGATACCACGCGTGCGCAGGAAACGGATATCGGCGTCACACGCGCGCAATTCGAGCACGCTATAGCAACCTTGCTTGGCAAGCCGCCGGCGCAATTCAGCGTGGCACCCGAGCCACTTCATCAGAAGCCACCGGTGATCCCGGTGGGATTGCCGTCGCAGTTGCTGGAGCATCGCCCCGACATTGCCGCAGCCGAGCGGCGTGTGGAGGAGGCGAATGAGCAGATCGGCATTGCTCGCGCTGCATTCTTCCCCACAGTTACTCTGGGCGCTTCGGCGGGCTTGGAGGGCAGCTCGATTCTCAACTGGCTGAACTGGCCGAGCCGCTTCTGGGCCGTTGGACCGACTCTCGCGGAAACATTATTCGATGCCGGCCGCCGACGTGCCGGCTCGGACGCTGCCATCGCCGGTTATGATGCCGCTGTGGCCAGCTACCGCGAAACTACACTGAACGCATTTCAACAGGTGGAAGATAACCTGGCCGCATTGCGCATCCTGGAAACCGAGGAAACACAGCAGCACGATGCGGTAACGGCCGCGCAGGAATCACTGCAGCTTTTTGTCAATCGATATCAGGGTGGAGTCGATAACTATCTTCAGGTCATTACGGCACAGACCATCGCGCTGAGTGATGAACGGGATGAGATCGACATTCAGCGCCGGCGAATGGATGCCAGCGTTCTGCTCATCAAGGCGCTGGGTGGCGGGTGGAACGTCACAGATCTGCCCAGCTTGCCTTCACTGCGTAAAGGTTGAAGTTTCTAGAGCGCCGTATAGCCGCCATCCGCCATCAGGCACGTGCCGGTGAGAAACGAAGCGTCATCCGATGCCAGAAATGCGATGGCCGCGGCGATTTCGCCGGCTTCGGCAAATCGCCCCAGAATGTGCCGGGAGCCGCCGTCGCGCAGCGCTTCCTCAAATGTCATGTTTTCCCGCGCGATGTCCCTTCGCAATTGCGGCGTATCCACCCAGCCGGGCGCGATGGCATTGACGCGGATGTTCCATCGCGCGAGATCGACCGCCAGGCAACGCGTCAGCCCCAGCAGTGCGGCTTTCGACGTGCTGTAGGTCAAACTGTTGGCCTCGGCAATAAAGCCGCTGATCGACGACAGGTTGACGATGGCGCCTTTGCCTGCCTTTTGCATTTCAGGCAACACGTGCTTCACGCAAAACGCCGCTCCCATCACGTTAACGGAGAGCACACGGTTCCAATCGGCGGCGGTAGCCTCGATGGAGCGGAAGACGAAGGCTGCAGCATTGTTGACCAGCGTATCGATTGGCCCCAGCCGCGATGCGGCGTCTGACACCGCGGCCCGGATCTGTTCTTCATCCGAGACGTCGGCGTGCACGAAGATGCACTCGTGTCCGCTCTGCTGCAGGGCTTCTGCCACCGATTGACCCTGGGCTCGGTCGATATCGAGCAGCGCGACGCGTGCTCCCTCGCTCGCGAGACGCTCGGCAGTGGCCCGGCCGATGCCCGAGGCCGCACCCGTTACGAGAGCGATTCGATTTTCAAAACGCCGCATCTGCTGAGCATACCTGCTTGACGCACCAGTTTCTTGCATTTTCAATCGCCCGGAGGAGGTAACGTTCGGGATGCATCATCTAGCACCAGCACCCAATCTCCCTCTGCCGGCGGAGCGAATTTCTGTTTCGCGCCGATCGGAAATCTTCCCGCCGGATCCGCTTTTCCCGTGTGCGGGTTGTACCACCAGGCTCGCACCGCCGTTCCCGCCATCTTGCCCAGATCCACAGTGAAAACCCGAGGGGTGGGCAGATATGCAATGACGGTGCCGCCGTCAACGGTCCGCGCAGCCGCCAGATAGTCAAGACCATTGAATTCGCCGAGACCATCGATCACGACCTCGTGCTTCTGATCGGGAGTCAATTCGTACCATGGTCGAGATGTGAACAGTGCTTTCAGACGCACCATATCCTGGGAACCCGTGGCGTCCATCGCCTTTTCCCATCCCGGATTAAATGCCCAAATTGGCAGGTTTCCAAAAAACTGCCCGACGGCTCCGCACAATATCGCCCAGTATGCCTGCCGGCGGATCTGTACGGGGGAGGCGTTGTGCTCGCCTTCGTAAGTCGTCTCGAGCAGGAAATACGGCATCACGGGGATCCTGTTGTAGTCGGCAAGAAGCTTCTGGTGCACGATCCCGTAGGTGTACGTGCTATTCAGGTTGAGCCAGCCGCCGGCGCTGTATCGATCTACGGCCGAATATTCCGGCTCGCTGCCAGCCGTAAACAAATGGCGGCTATCGAATTCTGTGATGCCTAAAGCAACGGCGTCTACATCCTCGCGGGCCTGCTCGGGATTGCGATCGGCGCCCATCAGCCAGACCAGATTGTCAAAGTCCCGATAGCGTTTCCCGACGTAACGTCCCCAATTCCGGCACTTTTCGGGCCCATTGGCGAGCGCCTCTTCAACCCAGCCCTCGTCAGTGCCTTTGTAGCCGAGATAGATCGGGTCCAGAAACACCTGGATGCCTTTCTGCCCTGCCCGGCGGATGACCCAGTCAGCGTGCTGAAAATATTTCTCATTGGGTGTCGAGAAGTCTCCGGGAGTCGTGAACGGCCCCTCGCCGTAGCGATTCACCGGGCCGTGAAACTTGTGCTCGATCAGATTGACGACGATCGAGTTGAATCCCTTCTGGCGGCGGTTTTCGAGGTAGCGTTCCGCCTCCTCCTCGGTAACGCCAGAGATCAGCGACCAGGGCATGTCGCCATGAACTAGAAACGGCAGCCCACTTTGATCGACGACGTGCCGATGGTCAGGGCTGACGCGGATCGGGTACGGACCGGCGCATACTGCCAGAGCGCGGAATGTAAACGTGCCCACCAGGGCTAGCCCCCAAGTCCGGATCCTCATTTTTCTGCCCTTAGATACAGCACTGCGTCGCCTTGAAATGGAGCGGTGAAAGACTTGCGTCCGTTCTCGGCGGTAAACGTTCCTTCGCCCGCTTTGCTTCCAGCCACCGGGTTGAACCACTCGTAAAGGTACTTCCCAGCGGTCAAATCGACTGTGAATTCCCCGGCAATCGGCTGGTAGACCAAGTACTCTGATCCAGGATTTGCCAGGCAGTAGCCGGTCGACGCCAACTCAAGGCTTGGTGTCATCGACGCGAGGTCGACTCTGTCAGCATACGAGCGCGTGTAACCCAGGTTGCGGCGGACCTCCTCTATGTCGGGAAGCAATCGCTCCCAAACCGGCGGATCGTGATAGGGGTCCATATAGAGCGGATTCAATCCACGTAGGAAACTCTTCCAAACCCACGGCCGATCACCGCCATTGCCCCAAAGATGATCCGTGTCCGATAGCACGACCTTCTTGCCGTCGGCCACCGGAGGGTTGTTGCGGTAATTGTATTTTCCAATGCGGCTGTCTGAGTTGGGAGAAATCCAGTCAGCCGGGCTGTTAAACAGCGTGCTGTTACTCCCCCATTGGTATTGAAAGGACATACCGACCGGGTGCTGCTTCGGCTTGCCGGCTTCATATGACTTAATGAACTCGATCATGTCGTATTGCCAGTCCGTTGAATATGGTCCACTCTCGTTGGAGATTTCGTAGAGAACATTGTCGAGATCGTTCACGGTGTCGATGACTTTGCGCACGTAAGCCTTCTCCAACTTCTCGACACCTGGTGGCGGCGGCCAACTCTCAATCTCGGTGCCGCGTCCATCCTTGTCCTCATCCCCATCGATCCCGTTGATATTGTTCTGCGCATTGAATGGATGGCCGGTCCAGTTGGAGAACTGAAGTTCCCATCCGTTAAAGAGCATGACCGAGACATAGATTCCGCGGTCGCGCGCCATTTCTACCCGTTTTCGCATGCGCGCAAAATAATCCTCATTGAACGCCGTGAGATCGAACTTCGGCTTTCCGTCCCAGGCGGTTCCCGGGCCGGTTCGCTGCCACGGATGAGGCGCGCTGTACCGGACGATCCCGTCCTTCTCGATATCCTTGGGCGTCTCCCAACGCCAAAGCCGGATGTAATTGTAGTTGTGCTCCGCAATGAAGCGGAGATAAGCGTCGAAGTCCGCGGGGACCGGTGTATCCGTCAATCCGATGTCCGGAAAGTTGTCCCACGTGTGCGCAGCCGTCAGATAAATCGCCTTGCCGGAGCCATCAGTGAAGTAGCGCGGATTCTTTGCGCACACCCGCAACGGCCCCTTCGCAGGCGTTTGAGCTCCAGCCGGCGGAGTTGCGAGGGCGATTAGGAAGGCGAGCATAAACTGCAGCTTCGGGTAAACTCTCATAAGTCTTGGCGCTCCGATCTTGACAAGAAAAAGATAATAGCATAGCGTATGCAGTATTACTAACGAGCCAACAAAAAGCATTCACCATATAGTTATTTGTTTAAATTCAATATGTTAACCGAAGGAGCCGGAATGCAAGCAAAAGAAAGTACTAAGATTGCCATCACACGAATCGCCGATACCGAACTGAGTCCATGGCCGCTGCCGGCCGAGTGGGTGGAACAGGGAAATCCGCAGGCGACCGGAGCGGTTCTGTCGAAGTCGGCGGATTCGCGAATTATCAGAGGCGTCTGGGCTTGCACTCCCGGCCGTTTTCGCTGGATGTTTACCTACGACGAAACGGTGATCGTGATCCAAGGCACGGCGACCGTAGTGATGGACAACGGCAGCCAGGTTTCGCTTCATCCTGGCGACATGGCCTTTTTCGGGCGCGGCCAAGGCGCCACCTGGACGGTTCACGAGAACTTTCGCAAAGCCTTCCACGCCGATTCTCCGGACCCGCTCCCGTTCTAAGACCGCGCATCCGCAAGGAATTTGCGCACGACGTTTTCAGTGATTCGCGAAACATTGTTGCTGTAGTGATTGTGGGAGAGCGATCCCGCCCAGGCGATGGATCCTACGGAGAAAACGGCGCCGCCGCCCGGATGCTCGTAATACGCCAAGTGGGCCTTCACCTTTTTTGACCGTGCGCCGCACTCGTGAATGCCTGGAATGGAAATCTCCTCCACCACGTGCCAGTATGAATCGTGCATGGGCTCCGAAGACGCCAGCATCAGCGTGTGCGGCGGCGTTCCCAGGCTGTAATCCAAGCGGTCCACTTCAAACCCGCCGGCCGCGCCGGTGCTCAAGCCGAAGTTCCCGATCAGCTCGTCGTTCCCGACGCCCTCAAATATGAACGCGGCGCGTGGGTTGAAGCTATCCGGTTCCCGGCGGTAAGCTGAGCCGGGTGCGCCGCCCTGCGCGCTGAAACCCACGCCGAGAAGCTTCTGCGGAGCACGTCCGCGCACACGCCAAATTCCGCCTAACTCGCCGGTCGTGCTGTGATACAGCTCACCCTCGGGCGCCCGCGTCAAACCCGTACCCATCGACCGACGGACTTCAATCACCGGGCATTCCGCGTGCATCGAGGTCACCCAATACAATCCGTTGCCGCCAAGATACATCAGATTCCCGCCGCCGTTCATGTAGCCTTCCAGACCATCCAGCATCTGGAGAGTCCAGTATTCCGGGTGAGCTCCTGTGATCAATGCGCGATAGCCGGCAACCGCCTCCGCGCCGTCAAAATGTAGATCTTCATCCGTGATGACGTCGTAATCAATGCACTTCTTTTCCAGCCAGTCGACGATGTAGAGGTCGGCGGCGAAAAGATGCGGGCTATCCAGCGCCGCATATTTGTACTTCGGCCCGCCTGAAAGATTCGGGCGCAATCTTGAAGAATAGAACGGCGTGCTGCCGTCACTGTGATGATCGTAGAGGCTCAGCCCCACCTCGGGATGGCTGGCAATGAAGAGGTCTTCCGGTAACCACGGCGACGACTCCGTGGATTCCAGATTGAACTCGTTCGTCACTTCGTTGAAGTTCGTGTACGCCTGCCAGGTCAACGTGGGCGCCAGAAGTACGACCTTCGCCTTTGGGCCCGATTTCTTCGGCTTAACGATTAGGGGGATGTAAAACTCGGCCCCACCCGCCGTCAATTTCATCCCATAAACAGCGCTCTTCAAATCGTGCGGAACGTGAAGCGCGAAACTCTCGTCCCAACCGGCGTCCTCGAGATCGTCATCGTGGAAATGAATCGCTCCGTAGGTGTGGGAGCCGTTCACGAACGACGTAAACATTTCTCCGTTCCAGTTGTGCCCGGTCACAGCGCGCGCGGGCATATTGATCAGCGTTCCGGGGTGCTGGTGCGAGGAACGGTCCGTGGTTTTCCTGCCGGAAATACCCTGCGAGAAGTCCCACCAACCCAGCACGGATCCGGCAAATGAGTCCGGTTCGCTTTCCGCGCGAAGCTCATTGAGTTCTGCGGTATTGAGCGCGCGGTTGAGAAGTTTCGGGCTGTCGATCTTGCCATTGAAGTACCCGCTAAAGGCCGGCTTGGGCGACAATCGCTCGGTGAATGCAGCAAAACACACGGCAGCCTCCGACTCGCGAATCTCTCCCGCAGGCAAATTTCGTTCGATCACCGGCTCATGCGAATCGGCCGGCCAAGCATTCAGTTGCCGCTGATACAGCGCGGCCCGCCCCGAAGCAGCATCATATGTCGCGGCGACAAAATGCCAGCAGTGCGCACGCAAAGGCCGGTCCCCCTGAATCCATTCCGTGGGTCTGCCCTCGGCGGCAACCGCCAACGCCAGGCAGCCGCGCTCGTCGAGAAACAACCCATATCCCGCATCGTTGGCACGGCACCACTTCGTCACCAGGCCCTGAAGTCCTTTGCCCGGTGTCGTTGGATAGATCCATGTCTGCAACGTGACCCCCTTCGCCGCTCGCAGACTCGGTTGGTCCGGCACTTTCCCGTAAGATCCGATAGGAATCGGCTGCACACGTCCCGGGTAGCTTTGGTTGACGGCGTTCGCGATCGGCTCTTCTTTGAAGCCCGGCCCTTTCGCGCTCGGGTCGCCGTGGATCAGACGAACCAATTGGGCATCGAAGCGGTCCGCCGAACAGCTCACAAAAAACGAAACCACGTCACCGGGAGCCGCGCCTGGTTGGCCGGCATACCCGATCAAAAGTATTTCTTCGCCCATCGCCCGTGTACTCACAACAGTTTCCTCATCGAAATGGAATCTAACTTTCCTGCTCGCCTAAAGCGCACGCCTCCGGCGCAGCCACGCTCTTCGCAGTTTGGTCGCTCTCGCAGCCCAACGCAGCTCCCGCGGCGAGCGCCAGCACAACCGAAATCGCGCGCACCGCACCGATAGGTTCCTTCAGCAGCGGCACGGCGAGAACAACCGTGAGCGCCGGATAAAGTCCGAGAATCGGCGTCACCACCGACGCCTTGCCCCATCGGTAGGCCGCAAAGGTCACCAGGCTGCCTACGCCGATCAGCGCTCCAAACAGCACCGAAAGCACCCAGCCCGTCGTGGACAGTTTCAGCGAAAGACCCGGCACCAGGAGCCAGATGCCGATCGCCACCGGAATCCAGACCATCGCGAAGACGATTGTGCTCAGCTCGCTGGAACAATAGAAGGTCGTGATTTTCTGCAAGTACGCGGACACCCCATACGTCGCGAGCGCAGTGAACGTCCACAACATCCACGGCGTGGTGAGCATCTCCGTGCGAATGCCGCGCAGCGCCTCCATGGCCGAGGCGCCGGGAGCCTGCCCGCAGAGATAGATCGCGGCAGCCGCTAGAAAGAAGCCCGCGATTTGCACTCGATTGAGCCGTTCGCCAAGCAGCAGCATGGCCATCAACGCGGTAATCAGCGGGAACATTCCCGCCACCGGCAACACAATCGAAACCGGACCATCCAGGCTCAGGGCCCGCAGCATGCACAGATTTCCGGCCGTGCCGGACAAACTCGTTAGCGCCGCCAGCACGATTCCGAGCTTGAGGTTTGTCCCCTGCCTCCAGCCGGACGAAAGAAACAATAGCAGCGCCGCAGGAACCACCCCCAATGTGGAGACGATCTGCGTGGCCAGCGGCGATACCTCACGCGCAACCACCGCGGAGACCAATCCCCAAAAGCCCCAGATGGCGATGCACGTCAAGGTGTAGGCGAGCCAGCGCGGCATGGATCACTGTTCAGGGCTTGGACTCGGCACGGTCACCGGCTGCGCCTCATCCTCTTTACTTAGCGCCATCGCGGCGATCAGAGCTACTGCAATCGCAGCAATTTTTGTCAGATCCAGATGCTCGTTGAGAAACGCCACGGCGAGGATAACAGTAATCAGCGGATAAAGCGCGGTCAGCGGCGTTACGATCGACGCCTTCCCTCGCCGCATCGCGGCAAACAATGCCAGCGTGCCGATGGCCATTAACAAGCCCACGGCAATCCCGGCGGCCCAATCCTTCCCGCTGAGATTCCATGGCGGCGAGCCAACCACCCAGATCACCAGCGCCAGCGGTATGAACCCGACGGTAAAGAAAATTGTCGAGAGCTCATCCGAGATGTACCGCGTGGTGAATTTTTGCGTGATGCACGACATCCCAAACAGCAGCAGGGTCAACAGCGCGTAGCCCATCCAGGGAGCGATCAGATCCTGCCAGCGGGAAAATCCGTGCGTGCTTTGCTGTGCGCTAAATAGATATATCGCTATTAGCGCCAGCGCGATACCGAGGGCCTGCACCCGATTCAGCCTCTCTTTGAGTAACAAGCGCGCCAGAACGAGCGTTACCAGCGGATACATGCCTGTCAGAGGAAAAACCACCGAAGCTTCTCCGCCGATCCGCAGCGCTTGATACAAAGTCAGATTGCCCGTGCCGCCGATCAGCCCCGTTGCCATGGCCAGCAAAATGCCGCGCTGGAGATTCGCGGCATGGTGAATGTTCTTGGAAAACATCAGCACCAGGGCCACGGGAAACAGGCCCACCGTGCTGACGATCTGCAATGTCAGGGGCGAGACACTCTGGCTGCCCAGTGACGACACCGCGCCCCACACTCCGTAGGCGAGCATCGACAACAAGCTGTACCGCAACCACCCCGACACTCAGCGCTCCCCGCCCGTCATGGGTAAATCCGATTCGCTTTGAGCGAATCCAGGTCACCCGTCCAAACCTCGATGATCATGGGCGAGCTGTCCAGGTAGTAGAAAAAGACCTTATCGATCCACGCACTCATCAGCACGGGCACACCGCGCGCCGCGAACAATTGGATAATTTGTTCGGCCTCTTCCATCGTCTTCGCCCAATAGCCGATGTGGTGGAGTCCCTCGCCGTGTTGATCCAGAAACTCGCGAAAGATACTCGGCCCCGTCAGCGGTTGCAGCAGCTCGATGTACGTATCGCCTACAGGCGTCTCCGCCCCGATCCACGTGCACTCAACCGCCGCCCCACGCACGGTCGCGTCATGCAGCCTCGGCGACTTGTATTCGTAGATCTTCCACGGTCCCCAACCCATCGTTTCGGTGTAATCGCGCATGGATTTCTCCATGTCCTTAACCACAAGCGCGACTTGAGAAACGGGCATCGGAACATTCGGCAACGTCATATGCCACCCCCTGATTTCGTCTGGTTCATGAGGCAGTCTGCACGCTGGCGTCAGTGCGCGGCGGTTTCGCAACGGCGAGCTGGGAATGATACGGCGCTACTTCATCCAACAGCGGCAGGTACAGGTCCTTGTAAGCCCTCGTGTAAAACTCGGTCAACTCAGCGTTCGGGTGGATTTTGACCGCAGGTCGCGCAAAGCGATCCGCCGCTTCCCGGAAATCGCGAAACACTCCGATGCCGATTCCCGCGACCATGGCAGCCCCGCGCGGAGTTACATCCGGCGTCGTCACCACTTCGAGTTCGCGCCCCAGAATGTCCGCCTTGTTCTGTACCCAGAAACGGTTTTTCGCTCCTCCGCCCATGGCTACCACGCGGCCAGGCGGCTTGCCGATGCCATCGATCAGCGCCTCGAGTGCGTGACGCGTCTGAAAACTCAGCCCTTCAAACACCGCGCGCGTCAGCTCCGGCCGGCCGCACGGACCGGAAAGCCCGATAAAGGCGCCGCGCGCGCGATGATCATGGCGCGGGCCGTAACTGCCAAAAACATGCGGGAGAAAAATCAAGCCGCCGCTGCCTGCCTCTGCCGCTTCGGCCTGCTCGATCAAAGGCTGCCAGCTCGCGTCATTTTCCTCGGAGCCAGGATTCTGCGAGCCGCTAATCAAGCGGCGATACCATTCCGTGACATCACCCGAGAGATTTTCGATGCGGATCGACCATCGCTCGGGCGCCACGTGCGCGTCGCAAATCGCGCCGCAGTGCATTAGCGCCGTTCCCAGTTGAGGCCGGTCCGAACACATCACCACGTTTTCCCACGTCCCGGTGAGAATGGCCGCGTCTCCGGCATCGAGGAAACCCGCCGCGTACGCGCCGCAAATGAAATCCGCCCCGCCCAGTACCACTGGCATACCCGCGCGGAGCCCGGTTGCTGCGGCGGCGCCAGTTTGCACTCGGCCGAGCGGCGTTCCTGCCTGCTTGGGAGCTGGAAATATTTGTTCGTCGAGGCTCATGGCGCGGAGCAGATCGGGACGCAGCGTCAGGCTCTCTTGATCAAAGAGCGTGGTCTGCGAGGCCATCGAATAATCGAGGCTCATCTCTCCGCACAGCCGGTAGGCCACGTAATCGCCGACATTCAACCATCGCGCCATACCTCGTGCGTACGACGGTTCGTGTTCCATCATCCACGTGATCCACGCCGGCGGATAGATGGGGCTCAGATGATTTCCCGTGCTACCGAATAGCGCCGCGTTGTCGATTCCGCAGCCGCTGAAGGCGCGTGACGGCGGCGCCGCCGGCTCGATCCACGTCACCCCCGCATAGAGCGCGTTTCCCGAGCCATCCACCGGATATCCGACCAGGCCCAACTCGGCGATTGCCAGCGCGTCCACGGCCGGATCGGGAAGAGCCTCAACGGCGCGCCGGATCAGCTCACACATGGTGGCCCACAATTTTTCCGGCCGCCACACGGCGACGCGATAGCCATCCACCACAATCTGCTCGTCCGGCGTCGAAACGCGCGAACTCGCCAGTGTGTTGCCGTGCTCGTCGTAGACCACCGCTTTGAACGTTGTGGTACCAAGATCGATGCCGAGCAGGCGTGGCATCCCGGTCTACGATCCTTCCCGCGCTACATCGATCCTGGTGACGCTGTATGGGGCAAGGTCCAGATTCAGCGTCGCAGCGGCAAGCCGCACCCATTCGCGCTGCGAACGAAACTCTTCGGGCTGCGCCATCGCCACGGGAGCGGTTTGCGTATCGAGCGTACGCACGGAGACTTGATCGCCAGGCAGCGGTCCAATCTTGCAGCTCTGCTTTTCCGCCGTGAGGTTGGCGATCAGCAGGCGCAGGTTTCCGTTCGCGCGCAGCGCCAGCCCTTGAACGCGCAACGGATCGCCGGATATGCAAGCGACGAGCTCCGCAGCTTTCAGATCGGCGATGTCGGCGAAGACATGGTAGACCGGAAATACCAGGCCAGGCCGCGAGCAGAATAACTCCGGCGCGGGGCAACCGTCGTCGGTCTCCTTGACTCCCCGCCAGCCCGTCGTTTCGTAATAGGTGACCGAGTTCGCCCCGCCCTCAGCCAGTTGTTTGATGCTGGCCAGAGTCCAGGCCGCCGCGAACAATGACATCTGCCGCGGGTCCACAGCGCTCGGCAGCTCTCCAGCGAGCGGAGCCGGTTCCGGACCCACTACATCCGGATTGAAGCGCGGCTTGAGTGTGACCGGGCTGACAATCAGCGGCAGCTCATCGCAAAATGAGCGCGCCGTCACGACCGTATCCCGCTGCACCTCCAGGTTCTCCACGAGCGATTGCTCGTCGCTCGCATGCACCTGCGGATTAATCGAATAGGCGACACCATCGAGGGCCGTCGGGCCCGGACGCGACCGGTTCAACTCTGCAAAGTAGAGATTCGTTCCCCCGCAAAACGGAACCCCGGGAAGCCGTGGCTCCAGCGCTTGACGCGCCTGCTCCACCCATCGTGCGGAAGTAACCTGCTCGTTCTCGTGAAACACCAGCACGCGCGACACCGGCGCCGTTAGTGGACCGCGTTGTAGAGCGGCAAGCTCCTCGCCGGCATTGTCCGTTACGAAGAGCGCGAGCTCCAGACCGCACCCGATCGCACTGCACTCCTGCGCTGCTCTCGCCAGGTGTGCCATCGCGTCGGCACGGCTCAAGTGCACATCGGCACGGAGATGATCTAAATGAAGCGCGCCCAACAACTCTTTGTCGTGCTCAGAGAGTGCAGTGTCGTGCGTCGCAATCCCGAGCCCGATTCGAGGCAGCTTGCGCCCCAATAGCTCGCCCAGAGAGACGGCAACCAGATCGGCTGTGGATACCGGCGACGTTGGCCGGCCGCTCGCCGAGAGAGCCACTCGCTGCGCAAAAGCCTGCCCGGGGACAGCCGTATGCGGGTATCCGAGCGAAAGAGGGGTGCAGTATGTTTTGAAAGACCCGTCCGTCCAGTTGCGTTGGTCTTCCATTTCGAAAAGGTCGCCAACGAAATCAAACTTGGCTTCCACGCCGCTGGTTAGGGAAACCGTCAGGTTTGAAACGGCATCGAAGAGCGGAAAATAGAGGCCGCCTTCGTAACGCTGTGGACCAACTGTCGTCGGTAGTTGCCCGGCAACTGGCCCGTTGGAGGTTCGCCCGCTGAACGGCCGCCCTGCATACTCCCCCGGCGGATGCAACACACAGAAGCCGATACGGCAATAGCGAAACGTGGAGAGCGCGGAGCCGCTCATCGTGTAGCTGATGTTCGTGCTCGCGTCGCCCCGGATCATCCCGTGCCAGCGAAAATCCAGATCGCGGTTGCGATGGTGCGAATCGAACGAAATCAGGAAGCCATCCGCACTGGTTTCGACCGAAACGTTCTCCAGAACACCGGGGATGGTATCCCAGTTTTCATCCCGCAAAGCGAAATACAGCCGCCGCACCAGTTCGACTCCACCCAGCCGCACGTCGCGCAAGTCTGCGCCTTCCAGATACGCAGTGAACGAGCCGGCGCGTAAGGCAACCCGCTGCGAGGGAGGCATATTGCGCCCATACCAGAGTTCGAATTGCGTTAACTCCCGGCTTCGAGCGGCCGCCGCAGGCGCCTGTCCCTTCATCTCGATGTTCTCCTTACGTTGCGGATCCACGGCCGTCGCCTCGCGCCAAAATCGGCCAGATGTCTACCACCCGGTCTCGCTCCACCACGTGATAGACATCGTGCAGGTTGACCGTGCCTCCGCAGTAGCCCACCGTCAGCTCCACGGTGTCTCCGAACCGCAATGGGTAATCGGCGGCCACGTCCACTAGCGTGTGCTCCTCGTGCACCTCGCGAACCTTGATGTTGGGATCCTTGGACAGAGGCAGCGCCAGGTCGATCGCCACCACCTTGGTACCGCAGTCCAGCACGGCTTCGGCTCCGTGCCGGCTCATCACGGTAGCCATAATCGAAAGCGCCGGCTGAAACTTGGGGCTCAGCGGCGCGTAGCACGAGTCCATCAACGCATAAGAACCCGCCTGCAGCTCCGTGACGCGCGGATGCATGCCCGTCATGTCATGCGTGTTGGTGCCGCCCGCGGAAACAATCTCCATCGCAAAGCCCTCTCGCTCCAACCGCTCGACGCCTGCCGCGAGATGCCCGATGGCTTGTTCCGCTTTTGCTGCGCGAACCTCCCGATCCGGCTCCATCACCACCCAACCTTCGTAGCCCATGGCGCCGCGCAGCATCAAACCGGGCAGAGAAGACACCGTTTGCGCCACGTGTAAAGCTTCATCCTCGCTGCGTGCACCGCCCCGGCGAAGACCGACGTCGATTTCCACTAACACGTTAATGCGCGCACCTGCACGTTCCATCGCCGCGGAAAGCGCTCTGGCGCCATCAGGATCGTCCACGCCGACAAGCAAACTGCGTTCGCGCGCCAGTGATGCCAACAGCGCCAGCTTTTCTTTGCCAGCCACCTCATTGGCGATCAGAATGTTGTCGAAGCCGGCCCGTACCATGGCCGCGGCTTCCCAAACCGTCGCTGTGGTGAGGCCGATGGCGCCGGCCGCAATTTGCAGCCTGGCAATCTCCGGGCACTTGTGAACCTTCGTGTGGGGTCGGATCTTCGCGTGTGTTCGGGTCCATTCCGCCATCGCCGCGATGTTGCCGCGCAGAATCTCGATATCCAGCAGGAGAGCGGGTGTCGCCAGTTCCTTGCGCGCTCGGCCGATGGCAGACCGACGCGCCTCAACGTTACGAGTCGACGGCGCCTCCGTCTGTGGCTGCATGGTTGTCCTATTCTAGCCGCAATGGTGGTTACGAACTCGTCCGCGGAAGCGCTTTCGAGCCCACGCGCTCGCCTTTCGCACCATTCTTTAGCGATCGGTAAAGCTCATACGCCTTCTTGGGAGTCTCTCCATCGTGTACTACTGCGCGCACGGCTTGAATCATAGCGGCGGGTGCCTCCGCTTGGAAGATGTTTCGCCCCATGTCCATTCCCGCGGCGCCGGCCTGCATAGCGCGATGGGTCATGGTCAGCGCGTCGAGCTCCGGCACCTTGTTGCCACCGGCCACCACTACAGGTGCCGGGCACCCGGAGACAACCGAATCAAAGTTCTCGACAAAATACGTTTTGACAAAATGCGCTCCTAGCTCCGCGCAAATTCGGCATGCCATCCGATAGTACTTGGCATCTCCCATGCTCTCGTCCACTACGCCCGTGACCGCCAGCACCGGGACTCCGTGCCGGTTTCCGAGATCCACCAGCTTCGTCATGTTCTGTACGGTCTGCGTTTCGTATTGGCCGCCTATGAAAACAGTGACCGCAAGGCCGGAAGCGTTGAGACGCAGCGCATCTTCCAGGTCGAGGGCGATTCTTTCGTTGGACAGTTCCTTGAGGACACTGGCCCCACCCGATGCGCGGAGAACCACGGCCTGGGTAAACGATGACGGAATGCTCGTTCGCACCACGCCTCGCGTAGCCATCAGCGCATCCGCGTATTCCGCGAATGGCGCAATGCTCTCATCTACCTTTTCCAGGCCCGCCGCCGGACCTTCGAAATACCCGTGATCAATCGCCAGCATCACGGTCTTTCCGCTTTGCCGGCTGAAGATCCGCGCCAGCCGGTTTTTCATTCCCCAATCGAGGGAACTTGCCCCTTTAACGCCACTACTGTTTTCGTGATTAGACATGTGTTCTTTTCCGCCTGGCATCCGATCGCTATCATAGGCAGAAAAGTAAAACGTGTCAACGAAAAACAAGAAAAAGAAGGCAGGCAGATACCAGAAATGGTCAAACCAGAATGACTTCTACACCTTGCTGCTTGAGCGCCTCCACGCATTCGGGATTCACTCGAGAATCCGTAATCACGCGATCCAGATCCTCGATTTTTCCGCTCAATGTCAGACTGTGACGACCGAATTTACTGGCATCGACAACGGCCGTCACTTCTCGCGCCAGCTCGATCATCCGAAGCGCGACCTGCGCACCGAGAATGTCCGGCGTCGTCAGCCCTACCGCCACATCGATCGCGTCGGCGCCTAAGAATAGATGGTCGGCGTTGAGATTTCGCAAAGTCTCATGCGCATGGGGCCCGGTGAAGGAACCGGACTTGTGACGCAGAATACCACCCGTCATAATGAGCGAAATCCATTCCAATCCGCTCAATTCATTGGCGATATTCAGCGCGTTGGTGATCACCGTAAGGGACGGTAAATCCATCCTTTTGATTTGCTTAGCGATCTCGCAAGTTGTGGTTCCGGAGTCAAAAGCAACCGTGTCGCCGTCGTGAATCAACTTGGCCGCCGCCGCTGCAATTCGCACTTTTTCCGCATGATGCAGCGTTTCTTTTAGCTGAAGCGGATAGTCGCTACGCGGGTCGAGCGGTTTGAGCGCCCCGCCGTGCGACCGGACCAGGGCACCTTCCGCGCCTAGAGAATCCAAGTCGGCCCGGGCGGTTACGCGCGAAACCCCCAATCTTTCCACCAGGTCGGACACCGTGATCGATTCGGCCTGGTTGAGCATCTCAAGAATGCGCCGGCGGCGCTCCTCCGGCAACAGCCGCCCGCCCTTGGCTCTTGGCGCCACCTGCCTGATTGAAGGCTGGTTAGGCTGCTGCACGCCATCAGTCGACCGCACATAAACTCCGGAGCCTTTTCGTGCGTCGATCAGACCTTTAGCCATCAAAAAACGGACAGCTTCGCGGATCACCGTCCGGCTAACGCCAAGTTGTTCTGCCAGTTTATCTTGCGGTGGCAGGCGCTCGCCCGCCCGGAGAGACTGCTGAACAATTAAGGCTTCGATCTGCTGCTCGGTTCGTTCCGTCAGGCTGAGATTCCGCTCAACTGCCTTAAACATTTTCCGTCCAATGGATAAGAAAACCCATCTTACCCACGTCTTTCTCGATGCGCAAGGTTAAAACATCTTGACAACAAAAAGATAGTGTAATACCGTTTCCCGTATTACTGATTTGGGGCGAACCGCATGGGAAGCGATCCGTCCAGACCGTCTCTGTAGACCGGATGCGACCGAAAGGGAGGAGTGATCGTGAGAACACTGGTGGCTTTTACGGGCGTGATGATCTTGCTGGCTTCGTTTGCGGCCAAGGCGCAGGACCTTGCCAACATAGTCGGGACAGTGACCGATGCCTCGGGAGCTGTGATCCCGGATGTGCAGGTGACGGTTTCAAATCCGGAGCGCGGCTTACTCCGGAGAATCACCTCCGATTCAGCAGGCGAGTATCAGGCACCTCGCGTTCCCATCGGGAACTACACGATTACCGTGGAAAAGACCGGCTTCGAAAAAATTGTTCGCTCCGGTATTACTCTGCAAGTGGGCGAAACTTTGCGTGTGGACTTGCAGCTCAAAGTTGGGTCGGCGACGCAGGAGGTCGTGGTGAGTGCGAACGCCGCTCACGTGGAAACGGAGAACGGCGCGATATCGGACGTAGTGACCAGCTCGCAGGTGAGCGAACTCAACCTCAACGCCAGAAGCTTCTCCAACCTGGCTCTGCTGGTTCCCGGCGCCGCGAGCGTGGGTACCGGTTACGATCCCACATCCATCGGTCCGAATGCCCCCGCGGCGATCGCATTTAATGGCCTTCCGGTCAACGTGCAGAACTGGGAGATTGATGGCACCAACAATATTGATCAAGGCTCGGGTAGCGGCTCCATGATGACGTATCCCAGCATTGATTCCATTGCTGAGTTCCGGGTCTCCACCGCGAACTACAGCGCGGAATATGCGAAATCAGGCGGTGCGCAGATCGAGATCGTCACCAAATCGGGGACCAAGGATTTCCACGGCGATCTGTTCGAGTTTGTGCGAAACGACGCCTTTGACGCGAACGATTGGTTCATCAACCGCACCATTGAGCCAAACGGCGGCTCCGCACCGCAGACACCCCTCAAGCGGAACAACTTTGGATTTACCTTGGGCGGCCCGGTATTTATCCCGGGACACTACAACACCGGCAAGGACAAGACCTTCTTTTTCATCTCCGAAGAGTGGCGTAAGAACCGCGAAGGTACGGTACTTAACTCGAATGTTCCAACGCTGCGAATGCGCCAGGGCGACTTCACCGAGTGCGACCCGAACTCGAAAAACTACAATCCGGTCGTCGCTTCCGGTTGCGCCGTGCCGGTTAACCCGGCAACGAACATGCCGTTCCAGAACGACATCGTTCCCATCAGCCCGAACGCGCAGGCGCTGCTGAATGCGCTCGTGCCTTTGCCGAACAATGGCGTCAATTTCTATACCGCGGCCCCCAGCTTGCCCTATAACTTCCGCGAGGACATGTTCAAGATTGACGAGAACATCACCGACAATATTCGGGCCTTCTTCCGGTACACGCAGGATGCGAACGATCAGGACTACGTGCCGAGCCTCTACTCGGGGGGGACATTCGGCACAGTCCAATCCACGCTCTTGATGCCCGCTAAGTCGGCGGTATTTCACCTGATTCAAACCTTGCGACCGAACCTGTTGAACGAAATCGTCATCAGTGACTCAGATGATACGTGGGGAGTGAAAAACTCGGTTGGCTTCGACTCACCGGCTGGGTCAATCACGAAACCTCAAGGTTTTTCGATGAAATCTATCTTCCCAGGCAATCAGGAGCAACCTTATCTTCCCGGCATTTCCGTCAGCGGGGGCGTTCCTTTCTCATTTAACGTATCCACAGGTTTCGGTTTCTTCTACACGGATCCTCAACCTGCGCTCAAAGACAACTTGATCTGGACGCACGGTGCGCACTCACTGAAGACGGGCTTTTTCCTTCTCTACAATCACATTGACACGACGACCAACATTAATTTGTTCCCTCAGGGGTTCCTGAGTTTCAGTAACGGGTCGAGTATTACCACCGGGAATGCTCTGGCGGACATGTACCTTGGCCAGATTGCTTCCTACCAGGAATATGGCCGGGTTGTGAATGGTCAGCCACTCGGTGGCGCTGCGCTCGGGCACTGGCGTCAGTGGGACTTTGAACCCTACGTCCAGGATGATTGGCGGGTGACATCTCATCTCACGGTGAACCTCGGTCTCAGATATTATTGGTTCACTCCAATTCATGATAGTGTAAAGCCGACTAATGATTCGGTCTTCATCCCGTCGCTTTACAATCCAGCCAAGCAGGCGCAGCTCGATGTCAACGGCAACCTGATTCCGGGCACGGGAGCAAACTACCTGAACTATGGCAACGGCCTGGAAGAATGCGGCGCTGGCGGGGTTCCGCTAGGGTGTTATAACTCGTTCCACGGCACATGGTCGCCTCGCCTGGGATTCGCCTGGGATCCGTTTGGTGATGGCAAGACGGCCGTACGCGGCGGATACGCACTAACCTGGGACAGCGGCAATCCGTTGCAGAATGGCGCGGGTTTCAACGGTAATCCGCCCACAGCCACGAACCTGTTCGGGTATAACATTCCCGGCTATCAGAACGTGGCGCCGGGGCCTGCCGGGCCGGCATATTTCTCCAACGTAAACGTCACTAAGTGGCAGGAAATCCAGCAATTCAACCTGGGCGTACAGCGTCAATTCCCTGGCAATAACATCCTCAGCGTCAGCTACGTTGGAACCTTGGGACACCATTTGCAGCAAGCTGTCAACATCAATCAAGTTCCAATCGGCGTAGGCACGCAAACTGTTCCGGAACTCGCGAATACTCCCGGCTGCGATGCGCACGGAAACTGCAATGTGCAGAACATCCTGATGAACACACTGGAGCCAAATATCTTCTTCGTACCCTACCGCGGCTATGGGACCATCTCCCAGCGGCAAATGTCAGGTAACTCGAACTATAACTCGCTTCAGGCCAGCTTCCGTCATTCGTTCAGTTATGGTCTGACGTTCCAGGCGGCTTATACTTGGTCGCACGAACTCGATAACATATTCCAGGCTGGCGGCTGCAATTGTAATGGCACTAACGGAGTCAATGACGAGAACCTTGAACGCTGGTATGGCACAGGGGGGCTGAATCAGACACAGATGCTGGTGATGAATTACGTATATGAACTGCCCTTCCTGAAGAAAGCAGCGAACCCGGTGGTTCGCCACGTTCTTGGAGGCTGGGAAATCAGCGGCATCACGAGCTTTCTGGCCGGTCATCCGATTTCCGTAAGTTGTGGCATAGCCGGAATGGCGTCGGGTATTGGTGGACCGGTGCAGTGCAACTCCTTGGGAGCGCTCGGTGTCAAGAAAGGGGTGGTGGACGACCCGCAATTCGGTCCCACGCCGACCTGGTTCGACCCTAGTCTCGTCGGCCAGGTTACCGTTAATCAGCTAGCCGCCAACAACGAACCCGGCATGTTCGGTTATATGGGTAAGTACGCGCTAACAGGACCCGGCCGCAACAATTGGGACCTCGCCATTCTTAAAAATTTCCAGTTACCTTGGTTTCGCGGCGAGCATAGCACCGTGCAATTTCGCGCCGAGAGCTATAACACCTTCAATCATCCCCAGTGGTCGGGCGTTAACCTTTTTTGCAGCAGCCTGACGGCGCCTGGAGCTCCCTGCAACGGAGATCAGAACATCGGGAATGGCGAAGTCAGCTCTGCGGCATTGCCGAGGATATTACAACTCGGCTTGAAGCTCAACTTTTGAGCCTAGAATGCGAGTTAGGTTCTCCGAAGTACTTAGGAAACATATAAAATAACGGAATAGGATGCAAACTTTGTCTATCGCCAAGTGTGCCGCCATTTCTCTTGCCTTAGCGTCCCTGTTTGTGCCCGGATCGGCGCTAGCTGGCGCGAACACCAACATCAGGATCAGCGGCAATAGCCGCTATTTTGTGGATTCTGACGGCAAGCCGTTCTTCTGGCAGGGTGATACGCAGTGGGAGCTCTTCCATCTGTTCTCTGTGGCCGATGCCAAGGAACTGCTGTCTGACCGGCGCAAGCAGGGGTTTACCGTTATTCAAGTCATGGTTACAGGTGTGTATCCCGAATGGGACGCCAGCAAAGGAATGAAGCCATGGCAAGAGCAGCAAGCGTGGTTGAATAATAATCCCCTCACTCCGAATGAAGAATACTTTAAACGTGCCGATGCGATTGTAGCGGCCGCAGACGAGGAGGGAATTGTCTTGGTGCTTGGCGTCTATCACGGGAGAGATAACGATTTCAATAGAATTAACGCATCCAACGTGAAGATATGGTCCAGATGGCTGTCTTACAGATACAAAAACGCGAAGAACATCGTTTGGAGTATGTATCCCCACGCCGATCCTACGTCTGAACCGGTGGTGAGAGCTGCTGTGCGTGGCCTTCAGGACGAGGATGGCGGCGCGCATCTGATCACTTTGCACCCGGATCCGTCGCCAACTTCATCGAGTTTCATGCATACGGATTTCTGGCTATCGTTCAATACATTACAAACCTGGAGCACGGATCTGATGAACTACGATATGGTGAGATCCGACTACAAACGCACGCCCGTGAAACCAGTCGTCGATGGTGAAGCCCGATATGAGGAAGAAGACGGGACGACGCCGTTTCAGGTGCGCCGCGCCGGTTACTGGGCCTACCTTGCCGGTGGCTTTTACTCCTATGGTCACCGGGACAATTGGGCGTCTCCCCAGACATGGCGCTCCTGGTACAATACCCCGGGCGTGAAGCAGATGCAGATCATGGGTGATCTATTTCGGTCCCTTGAGTGGTGGCGGCTTGTCCCGGACCAATCCCTCTTTGTGGACTGGACCAAAGGTGATGTGGCTGCGCGCTCCTCAGGCGGGGACTGGATAGTAGCTTATTTGACAAGCAAGGACCCGGTAAGTATTAAGCTATCGGCTATCACTGCTTCCGATTCGGCGACCGCGGCGTGGGTGGACCCCGTAACTGGCGCCAGAACAGCCATTGGGGTTTTCCCTACCTCGCGAACGAAAGAGTTTTCACCACCGGCCGGTTGGGAAGATGCCGTATTGCTAATCGAAAAGAAAGTGCATTGAGCGTTTCATGTTTTTCAGGTTTACTAGCTCCTGCTCCAGAGGACCATCTCACATATATGGTATCGTTTTCCATGAATCATAACTTTCACTTACTGGTGGTAATAGGCTTAGCAGTAACTGTTCTCGAAGCCGGACCGTATCCTGTACGTATCGCTACGGATCACCGGCATTTGGTAGACCAGAGCGGTCAACCATTTTTGATCCATGGTGACTCGCCGTGGTCAATTATATCGGGCCTGACGCGCGAAGAGGAAGAGCAATATCTCGAAAACCGCCGTCAGAAGGGCGTTAATTCCATCATTGTAAACCTGATTGAGCATAAGTTTCACGGTCCGGTGGACCGGTACGGCGAGGGACCCTTCACCACTCCTGGGGATTTCACAACTCCAAATGAAAAGTACTTCGCTCACGCCGACTGGGTGATCCGAAGAGCTGGGGAGAAAGGGATCCAGGTATTTCTCGCACCTATTTACCTTGGCTACATTCACACAGATGAAGGCTGGGTAGAAGAAGCGCTGGCGAACGGTCCCGAAAAGTGTCGTGCCTGGGGGAGATATGTAGGCAAACGATACCGCGACTTTGACAATATAGTCTGGATTATCGGAGGCGACCGCAATCCTGAAAGCGCTAGACCTGATGTGGATGCGGTTGCCGAGGGAATCAAAGAATTCGATAAGCGACATCTTTTCACGGCACATTGCCACCCGGAAAACTCCGCGGTAGACCAATACAAGAGGGATGGGTGGCTGGACGTGAATGATACATATACTTATTCGATCGTTCATGCAAAGCTGCTGACCGATTATAACCGCATGCCTGTGATGCCCTTCTTCTTGATTGAGACGACATACGAAGGCGAACATAATGCCTCAGAGGTTCAGATTCGGCGCCAGGCGTATTGGGCGATACTTAGTGGTGCTACAGGGCAGTTCATGGGAAACCGCCCGATCTGGCTTTTTGATCCCGGGTGGCAGGCCGCAATGGATGCACAGGGCTCGCAGGATATGGTTCGGCTCAAGGCGCTGTTCACTTCGCGGCCTTGGTATGACCTGTTACCTGATCAGAAACACGAAGTAGTCGTCGATGGTTTAGGCGAATTTCATGGGTTAGATTATCTGGCTGCCGCGCGCACGGCTGACGGCGGTACGATCATAGCTTATCTGCCCACTGCGCGCGCTTTCACGGTCGATTTGAGTAAGGTAGCTGGAACTTCGGCCCAGGGTTGGTGGTATAACCCGCGAACCGGGAAAGCGGATTCTGCCGGAAAGTTCACTACCGGGGCGAAGCAGAAGTTCACACCTCCTTCGGATGGAGACTGGGTTCTAGTGCTGGATGAGGCATCACGCAATCTCGCGGCACCGGGACAGCGTTAGAATCGGACTGACTAAGTTATTGCCTCGATTCCGAAGCTAGCTGAGGATCAAGGAAACTCTCTCCACTAACCTCCCGCTCGAATTTGGCGGTGGCCAGCTTCTTCATTCGCTCCGCGTTCTCTAACTCTGCGCGACCTTCGGTAGCTCGTCCGACCCTGACTAGAATTTGCCCCCGAAGATAATGGACCGTGGGGCTCGTAGGATCGAGGCGATTGGCTGCGTCCAGCGCATGGAGGGCTTCCGAATACCGGCCTCGCTCTTTGTAAATTTTCGCCAATCCCAATTGGGAACTCACCAGGTGATCGTCGCGACGCAGCGCCTCCTGGAAAAACCCTACGGCTTCGTCGTACTGCTGGAGCTCAGCGCACACGGCCCCCAGTTGATCGTAATTGAAGGGCACATCCGGCTCAATCTTCATATCCTGCTGGAACTCTGCCCTGGCGCGGTCCGCATCGCGTCTCTTGCGGTAGGCCACTCCTAGAAAATAGTGAACAAACGGCAGGCTGGGGTTACCCTTTGCGGCCACTTCCAATTCACCGATCGCTCGTTCCGTATCGGCGTGCTGTAGGTAAGCCTTGCCAATGAAAAAGTGCAGTTCGGCCGAATCATTACCTATTTCGACCATGTGCTTCAGCGCTCGCTGCTGTAACTCCTTATTATCCGACCGCGCCGCAGCAGTAGCCATGACGTATAAGTACTCAAGCTTGCTCGACTCGCTCGGCCATAGAGGCTGCAGTGCACTAACAGCATCACCATAGCGTTCGCCGAAGTAGTAGCATAACCCTAACAGGTAACGCCCCTGAATTGATCCAGGATCGTCGCGGATCACTGACTCAAAGGACGGAATGGCACTGTGGAAGTCATTTTGGCGGAAATAAACTAAACCGATGTTGACCCGGATTCCCACGATTCCAGGGGCCAGTTTCCTAGCGGATTCCAATTCGCCCAGAGCAGTGATCCACTGTTTACGCCGCATCGCGATCACACCCAGGTTCGCATGGGCTGCAGCGTCGTTCGTCTGTGTCGCAAGAACTCGCCGGAATAACGCTTCAGCTTGCACCAAGTCCCCGTGTTCCAGCGCTTGCTGTCCCCGAGCAAACAAATCTCTTGCGTCGCTAGTGGCTGACTGGGCGAACATACCAATGCATGCCGCAGCTACCCACACGGCCGTAGCTGACGAGGTCGCACGGGGATTAAGACGGTACACAAAGTAAGTCTACCTACTCCAAAAAAGTAGCGCAAATTGGTAGCTTTTCAGTTGCGTTGACCTCAAGCCAATCGTACGATAGTCATCGGTCTAGCTTATCGAAAACTCCATATCGTCATGAGACTACAAGTGAATTCTCTCCGCCCAGCGTTGTTACTTTTCGCGTTGTACTTAATCGATGCCACGCGAATCGCGACCGCACAAAGTGCACGCCAGTTCATGGCGCTCGATCCTACTGGAAAGTTCCTGATGAATCCCTCAACGGGCCAACCCGTTTGGATGCAGGGAGACTCCCCACAGGCGCTCGGCCTTCAAGTCAGCACCGCCGATGTTGAGACCTACCTTGCCGACAGGCAAGCCCGCGGATACAACACGGTATGGATCATCCTACACGACGAGGGAGACCAGTCAAACAAGCCCAACAACTTCGATAACGACCCGCCATTCGAGGGCGAACCCTTCACCCATTTCGGATCGAAGTACTGGTCGCACATGGATGACGTGATTCGCAGATGCGCCGCCCATGGAATGACGGTCATCGCGAACGCAACTTTCATCGGGGTTAACGCAGGCTCGGGATATTCACTCAACCATGTACTGGCCGCATCAGATGCCACCATGACCGCGTTCGGAGCGTTCCTGGGAAAACGATACAAGAATTACAACAATATTATCTGGATGCTTGGCGGTGACGCAGACCCGGGCATCAAAGGATTATTTGACAAGCTCCAGGATATCGCTATAGGAATCCGTTCAGCCGACACGGTCCATCTGATTACTTTGGAGGCTTGCAGAGGTTGTGGCGGGTCCAGCAGTGCCGCGCATTCGAGTGTGGAATCCACGCGCTTCGTTTTCGGCAAGACGCCGTCCTGGCTCACATTGAACTGGGTGTATGAACAGTATGCCAATGCCGCCGCGGGGTGCAGTCGGGCGATCAATGAGGGATTGCCGGCGCTCATCGGAGAGGATTGGTACGAGCTGGAGCACGACATGACCAGCCTCCAACTGCGGAATGAAACCTATTGGGAAGTGTTGAGCGGCTGCAGCGTTGGCAGAGTAATGGGTAACATGCCGATCTGGACAATGGGCAGCCCAAGAAACGAATCCGGGAAATCATGGCAGTCGCAGCTCGCTTCGCCGCACAGCGTGCAGTTCGCACTTACAGGCAAATTCATGCGTTCGCGACGGTTCTGGAAGTTAGTGCCAGACACGGCTCATGCATATCTCACCTCAGGGTATGGATCGGGCAGGGACTTATCCGTGCTCGCACGAACTTCTGATGGACAAACGATGATTGCCTATGTCCCGAATGGAAACACAAGTCACCTAACGATCAACATGGCAGGAATTACAGACTCGGGCCGCACAGCTAAGTGCTGGTGGACCAACCCATCAACCGGCATTAGTAGCTTGATCGGCACATTTAAGACTGAGTGTAAGCAAACCTTTACGGCGCCGGATTCGAAAGACTGGGTACTTACCCTTGATTCGAACTCCGCCAACCTCTGTGCGCCGGGAACCTGTATTGCTAGGCAATGATCCCAAGGCAACTTGCCAGAAGGAAGAGTCACCGGGCTATGCCGAAGGCTTGTGGTGTTGAGGTAATACACCGCCACTTTTGCGTCGTAAAAGTACTGCCGGTATCCGCGGCGAGAGTTACGCGCTCGCTGGTGATCCGGCACCGCGCCGTCTTTTGGATTACGATTGACGCGTGAACTGGAGCGTTGGGACGATCGCGTTCCTTGCTGTGTGCCCGGTGTTGTTAACGCCGTTGCGGGCGGAGAGCGGCTACGATGCCTGGCTGCGTTACGCGCCCGTCGACCCGGCGGCTGAGAAAATTTATGCGCATCTGCCCTCCGTAGTCTTCACGTCCGGTAGCTCACTGGTACTGGAAACGGCCCAGGCGCAGTTGGTGCGCGGAATTCGCGGCATGGTGGGCAAGACTATCCATGTGGCCGCCAAGTTACCGGACGGCGATGCCATCGTGCTGGAGACCTTCGATGCGCCGGTTGAAGGGAGCTACCTTCTGAAGACAAGCGGGCACGACGGCCACTATGTCGTGAGGATCGCAGGCGGCGGAGACAGGGGCGTTCTCTATGGTGTTTTCGCATTTCTGCGTTGCATCGCTTTCGGTCGCGAAATCGAGAATCTCGATGAGCACGGCGCGCCGCAAATGCCTGTGCGCTGGACCAACGAGTGGGACAACCTGGATGGGAGCATCGAACGCGGCTATGCCGGCCGCTCGATGTTCTTCGCGAACGGCCACGTTGTCACGGACCTCACTCGCGCCAGCGATTACGCGCGGCTGCTGGCTTCTATCGGCGTGAACGGCTGCACGGTGAACAGCGTGAACACGGACCCGCGAACGCTAACCAGCCAATTAATCTCAGAGTTGGCGAAGATCGCGGACGTCTTCCGTCCGTGGAGCGTGCGCATGTCCATCGCAATCGACTTTAGCAGCCCGAAAGCCATTGGCGGACTGGATACGTTTGATCCGTTGGACGCAAGAGTCGCCGCGTGGTGGAAGCAGAAGGCTGACGAGGTTTACCGCGCGATTCCGGACCTTGCGGGATTCGTGCTAAAGGCCGACTCGGAAGGCCGGCAAGGGCCCTCCGCGTACGGCCGCACGCACGCCGATGCGGCCAACGTGCTGGCGCGGGCTCTGAAACCGCACGGTGGCCTCCTGCTCTATCGGGCTTTCGTTTATGACCATCACATGGATTGGCGGAACCCGAAGAACGATCGGGCGCGGGCGGCTTACGACAACTTTCAACCCCTTGATGGTCAGTTCGATAGCAACGTCATTCTGCAAATCAAACACGGGCCGATCGATTTTCAAGTGCGCGAGCCGGTGTCGCCTCTGTTCGGGGCGCTCGAGAAAACCAATAAAGCCATTGAGTTGCAGATTACGCAGGAGTATACGGGCCAGCAGCGACACCTTTGCTATCTGGTTCCAATGTGGAAGGAAGCCCTGAGTTTTGTGGGTCATGTGAACGGATTTATTGGCGTGTCGAATGTCGGCCTCGACGCGAACTGGCTGGGCAGCGACCTGGCGATGGCCAATCTCTATGGTTTTGGACGACTTGCGTGGGATTCGAGTCTCAGCGCCCGCGCGATCGCCGACGAGTGGACCCGGCAGACGTTTGGCGATAATCCGCGCGTCGTGGAAACCATTGACAGTCTGTTAAACGAGTCATGGCCGGCGTACGAAGCCTACACGGGGCCGCTGGGAGCCGGTACCCTGACCGACATCATCCAGGCGCACTACGGGCCGGGAATCGAATCTTCGGAGCGCAACGGCTGGGGGCAGTGGCACCGCGCCGCGGCGGATGGCATCGGAATGGACCGGACGGTCGCAACGGGAACCGGTTACATCGGGCAGTATCCGCCGGCGCTTGCGCGGACCTACGAATCACTGAAGGATTGTCCGGACGAGTTGCTTCTGTTTTTTCACCACGTACCGTGGACCTACGTCCTGCACTCGGGAAAGACAGTAATCCAGCACATCTACGATTCGCACTACGACGGAGCAGCGCGGGCACAGACCTTTCCCCAGCGCTGGAGCGAGTTGAAGGGGCAAATCGATGAGCAGCGTTACCAAGCGGTGCTGAAAAGGCTCGAATATCAGGCCGGGCATGCCATCGTCTGGCGGGATGCGGTATGCTATTGGGCCCTCAAAACGTCTGGGATTGCGGATGCGAGCGGGCGGGTAGGCCATCATCCGGGAAGAGTGGAAGCGGAGTCCATGGTTCTCAACGGGTACGCGGTCGAGCCGGTGACGCCGTGGGAGACCGCGTCAGGCGGGAAGGCGATTGGTTGTTTGCAACCGGCGTGTTCGGCCAGTTTCCGAACGAAGAACAATGCGGGCCGGTACGATCTGGTCATCCAGTATTTCGACGAACGAAGCGGAGTGGCCCGCTACAAGCTGACCGTGGCCGGCAAAACGGTCGCGGAGTGGCTGGCCGACGATACCTTACCTTCTGACCAGCCGAACGGGCACACGAGCACGCGCAAAACAGTGCGGGGCGTGGCACTTGTGCCCGGCGACGAAATACGCGTCGACGCACAGCCTGAAGGCAAAGATCACGCCGATATCGATTACATCGAGATCACCCCGGTAGGGATGTAGACAGGCTACAGCTTTAGATGTAGAATCTCTACATCTAAGCGGAATGGAAGACGCCAGCAAATAAACAGCGCGCGAAGTGTCACCAGCTGACGCCTGGGGGCAAAAAGCATCTGGCGATGGGCAGTCGCACTGAGCGCAACTGGTGGAGGCCATGGCCGCGCTAATGCGGCCGCGGTGGGAAGGGGCGGGGGATGACGCCCGGCGTGCCCGGCAACTACAAGCGCACTGACGGATCGAGAGGAGGTGAGGAGCATGAGGTGGGATTTCTGGCGCAGAAGGGATGACGACATCAACGAAGAGATTGAGGCGCATCTGCGGATGGCGGTGGAGGATCGCATGGGGCGCGGAGCAACGGCGGAAGAGGCAGGGCATGCGGCGGCGCGGGAACTGGGGAATGCGATGGCAGTCAAAGAAGCCGTGCGGGACGTGTGGGTTTCGCGCACGCTCCAGGAGATTTTGCAGGATCTGCGTTTCGCGGTGCGGGTGTTGACGAAATCCTCTGGGCTTAGCGCAGCGGCAATTGCGCTGATCGCGCTGGGGATCGGCGGCAACGCCACGGTCTACACGATGGTGAATGCCGCGATGTACAAACCTATGCCCAGCATTCATGCCGACAACCTGATCGCGCTGGGGCGCATGGAGAATGGCGAGCAAGCCGATCCCGGGAACAGTTATGCCAATTACCTGGATTATGCGCAGAGCCGGACTCTACGCCCGATGCTGGCGCGCGGATGGGACCGGTTCACCGTGACGCTGGACAAGGCAAGTTATGGCGTGCGGGGCACGCTTGTGACCACCAACTATTTTGAAACCCTGGGGCTGAAGATGGCGAAGGGGCGGCCATTCACAGAGGCGGAGGGACGACTGGATGCATCGGGTCTGGTAGCGGTGGTCAGCCACAGTTTTTGGCAGGAAGCGTTTCGGGGCGCCGAGGATATTGTCGGCAGGGGAATCATACTCAACGGCCATCCGGCGACCATCGTCGGTGTGGCTCCCGAGGGTTTCCATGGACCGCAGGTTGGGGAACAGAATGACATCTTTGTTCCGTTACTGAGTTATGCCCGTATTCATCGCATGGAGGCGGCATTAGCTGTGCGGTCCATAACCTATGATCGGGACTCGCTGGGAGTGGAAATGATCGCGCGCCTTGCGCCGGGTGCATCGCTTTCCGAAGCGCGCACAGAGATGGACACGATTTCGCGGCGCCTCGAAGTCGCCTATCCGAAAACTAACAAGGGCATGTCAATTCTGCTGGTTCGCTATTCGGCGCTGGGCCCGGGCATACAGAACGTCCATCTGTTCATGAAGATTCTGCTTGTAGTGGCGGTTCTGACGCTTTTAGTGGTTTGCGCCAATGTGGCGAACCTGATGCTCTCGCGGGCTGTATTTCGGCAGCGCGAGATCGCAGTGCGGAAGTCGCTAGGTGCGCCGCGCGGCCGGATATTCCGCATGCTGGTGGCGGAAGGCCTGTTGATTTCAATGGCAGCGCTGGGCATGGCCTGGATTTTCAGCCGTTGGGCATCGAAGGGACTGATGCACGTGATGGCGGAGGACGCGGGCCGAACGCTGGATCTGGATTTCAGTCCCGACTGGCACGTGGCGGCTTACGGGCTGGCCCTAGCGGTTTTCAGCACACTAGCGTTCACGGCGGTACCGGCCATTCGTGCGTGGCGGCAGGATCCGCTGCCCTGGCTCAAGGCCGGGGAGCAGGCGGTGTTGCAGGGGCGATCGCGGCTCTCGAGTGCCTTGGTGGTCATGCAACTGGCCCTATGTGTCGTTTTGATCACGGGCGCGGGATTGGCGTACCGCTCGCAATATCTCATCAGTAACCTCGATTTCCACTACGAGACGGACCATCTTGTATTGGCTACCGTGGGCACGGCGAGCGCGACCACCAAAGAGCAGCACGTAGCGATTCTGGAACGGCTGCGGGACAGGCTGACAGCAGCGGCGGGCGTTTTAGTGGTTTCTTACGCGCGGGTTCCGCCGCTGCGAGGGAGCGCTCCACTAGGGCCGGTGAAGGCAGGCGCGGCACTGGAACCGATTCCGGCCGATGGGAATTCGGTGGGGCCGCATTTTCTGGCTGCGATGGGCGTAGTTCCGCTGCAGGGGCGGGATATCCTGGAGTCGGACCGTGCGGGGACGAAGCGTGTGGCGATCATCAACCGGAATCTGGCGCGGGCGTTGTGGCCGGGGAAATCGGCGATCGGGCAAAGCCTGACGATGCCGAGCGGGATGGCGGAGGTGATTGGCGTTGTGCCGAACGGCGCGTACACCGACCTGAGAGACGGCGAACGTCGGAACGTCCTGTTCCTAGCCGAGCGGCAAGGCCCGGCCGATCCGGGAGAGACGACGCTTTATGTCCGTTATGCGGGACGGCTGGATGCGCTCGCGCCCGGTATCCGCGCTGCGATTCGCGAAACCGATGCCCGCGTGCCAGTGTTCGGTTTGGGAAGCATGGAGGCGCAGATTCGCAACCAGACGGGGCCGGTGCTCATGATCGCGACGCTGCTATCGGTTTTCGCGGGCGGCACGCTGGTCCTGGCGGGGATAGGGCTTTACGCAGTGATCGCGTTTAACATATCACGCAGGACGCGCGATTTTGGAATTCGCATCGCGCTCGGGGCATCGTCGCGGCAGATTGTGGAAGCCGTGCTGAGGGAAGGGCTGCTCGTTACCGCCATCGGCCTGGCTGTCGGATTCGTCCTCAACGTCGCGGGGGCAAAAGCTCTGGGGAGTTTGTTGTATGGGATTACCGCGACGGACTTGCCGACTTACCTGGGCGTATTCATATTGCTGAGCGTCGTTTCGCTGGTCGCCTGTTACCTCCCGGCACGGCGCGCAGCGAGGACCGATCCGATGCATGCGTTACGGCAGGAGTAGGTTCACGAGCCCTTTTGCGATGCATCCAGCAGATCGATTCTGCGTTGGTATCTCCGGGCCAACCGAAGGTTAAGCGGTACCGCCAATACAGCTAACACCAACAGAGCCGCCAGGTCCAGCCACATAAATGGGGCTGCGTCTGGAAATACTTGAACAAAACCCATCATAAAGATAATCGGGCCCGGAAGAAGAATCAGCAGGCGCGACCAAAACCAGCTTCCTCGGTGAAAATCGCGCTGGCGCTCCAATTCACCGCGATAGAACTGTACGCCTCCGGCCTCACCCACATCAGGCAAGACTCGCGCCGGCCGCAATCGAAGCTGTACGAGCATATACCCAGCACCCAGGACTGTTAGCGCGGATCCAATGCGCTCCAAAGCGTTCGAGAAGATGAAAAAGAAAACCACGAATGCCGCGATCACAAACCAGGCAGCGCCACCTCCGATAATGGACCTTCTGCTAAGGCCAGCCCGGAGTTTGTCTGCTTCTTTCCGAAGTTGGTCGGGTGAAAACACAGGCGGACTCATTTCCATCTCCTTCCAAAGAGTCTTCAGATCGTAGGGCAGATAATCAGTTCGCATCGCCGACTCCTGTATGAAACTGGCGAACCAAGAGATTCTTGATTCGGTGCACTCTGGTCCAGACGTTGGCTGCGGATAGGCCGGTTATCTCGCCGATCGATTCCGCGTCGAGGTCTTCGAGGTAAGCCAGGATTACCTGGCGATCGACGAGATCCAGCCGATGGATCAGTGCCAACAAACGCGCGAGGGCCTGACGGCGGTCTGCAGACACTTCGACGTTTTCGCGACTGGCCTGGGCCTCAGCCTCCTCCAAAGTGAGATAGGCCGCAGTGTTTCTCTTCCACCGGCTCTGCCGAATAACATGGGATGTCGCCACGTTATGCGCAACCCGGTAGATCCAGGTCCGCAAGGAACATCGTCCGTCAAACTTTTCGAAGCTGCGCCACAACGCCAGGTGAATCTCCTGCAAGAGGTCGCGCCGGCGGTCCGGATCGGCTTCGTAGGCATGGGCCAACCGTTCGAGAGCCGCACCATACTCGCTAACGGCCTGCCGGTAGGATTCGTCCTGGCCTGGGCGCGCAGCGTCTTGGGGCTTCATATTCCCCACATTAGAGGTAGTCGTGACACGGGGGACTTCCTTACGCTTTCAAATCGTACGCCGCTTTCCCACAGGAAGTATGCGCACTATACTGATTCATCGTGGGAGCACAGAGATCACTATGACGAGCCGAATGATGTTCGCGTTCTTGCTGACCACGGCTGGCTTCGCGCAGAACTGGCCTTCGTTCCGTGGTCCGGGCGCGACCGGCGTGCTCGACACACCTCGCCGCGTTCCAGTCTCCTGGGATGTTGCGACCAATCGCAACATTGCGTGGCGGACGGAGATTCCGGGCTTGGGACACTCCAGCCCGATCGTATGGGGAGACCGCGTTTTTGTAACCACGGCGATATCGAGCGATCCGAAGGCGGTCTTCCAATACCCATTGGCAGGCCAACTGGATCGCAGGACTGATCTCGCCAAACAACAGTTCAAGATCTATTGCCTGGACAGGCGAACGGGGAAAATCCTCTGGGAGAAGGTAGCGGCGGAGCGGGCGCCGGCGGTGGCGCGCCATCCGCACAACAGCTATGCTTCGGCAACGCCGGCTACTGACGGCAGGCGAGTGGTGGCGTTTTTCGGCTCCGAGGGTTTGTATGCGTTCGATCTGGACGGGAAGATGCTCTGGCACCGGGAGGTCGGGCCGCTCGATCAAGGCGCCTTCGACGTGCCCGATTACAAGTGGGGCAGCGCAAGCTCGCCAATTATTTATAAAGACCTGGTGATCGTGCAGTGCGACCAGCAGAAGGGATCTTTCGTAGCGGCGTTCGACGCGGCCACGGGCGAACCGCGTTGGCGCACGCAGCGCGACGCGATCCCATCCTGGGCGACACCCACGGTTTACGAAGGCGAGAAGCGAGCTGAGCTGGTCACTAATGGTGCGGAATATTTTCGCGGCTACGACCCGGCCACCGGCGCCGAACTATGGAAGATCAAGGGCACCTCGATGATCTCGGTTCCTACGCCGTTCGCGGCGCACGGTCTCATTTACCTGGCGAGCGGTTACTATCGATTCATCCAGCCGATCGTCGCCCTCAAACCCGGCGCCACGGGCGAGGTAACCGCGGAACGTATGGCTTGGCGAACGGAGAAAGGCGCTCCGTATCTGCCTACGCCGATTGTCTACGGCGAATATTTCTATTGCTTCAACCACCGTGGTATTCTGACGGTTTACAACGCAACCACGGGAGAACGGATATACGAGCAGCGCCTGGGCGAGGGAGCAGCGTTCTCGTCATCGCCTGTGGCGTCGGACGGCCGGCTATATGCGGCCAGCGAAGATGGCGACGTTTACGTCGTGAAAGCCGGGCCCACGTTTGAGCTGCTGTCGGCTAACAAGATGAACGAGGTGGTGATGGCCACGCCCGCGCTCAGCGACGGCATGCTGATTGTTCGTGGGCTGAATCACGTCTTCGGGATCACGGAGTAGAGTCACGGCGCGACGAGCTCGCCTCGTCGACTCCTACTCTCCGCCAACCAAGGTCTCCAGCCGCCCGACCAGGGCACGTAGCGTTTCCGATTGCGCGCTGAGTTGCTGGCCGGCGGAGGCGGATTCCTCCGCGTTGGCAGCGGTAGTCTGTGTTACTTTTTCCATCTGAAGAATAGCCTTGGCCACCTGCTCGATTCCGCGTGCCTGTTCGTGACTACCCTGATTCACGTCGTCCACTAAGGTTTTGACGCTGTCGGCACTGGCGGTGATCGAGCGAACCGCCGTGGCCACCTGATCGAGCGCAATCTTACCCTCGTTCGATTTGGTGATGGACTCTTCGATGAGCCCCGCGGTGTCCTTAGCGGCCTGCGCGGAACGCTGCGCGAGGTTCCTTACTTCGTCGGCAACCACGGCAAACCCCATGCCCGCTTCGCCCGCGCGAGCCGCTTCCACGGCTGCATTGAGGGCTAGGATATTCGTTTGGAACGCGATCTCATCGATCACCTTGATAATCTTCGAGATTTTTTCGCTCGAGGCGTTGATCTCATTCATGGACAGGACCATCCGGTCCAGATCTTGATTGGCCTCCGCGATGCGGCCGGATGCTTCGGTCATGTTGTGGGCCGCGTTTTTTGAGTTCTCGGCGTTCTTTCTGGTCATGGAATTGATTTGCTCGCTCGAAGCCGAGGTCTCCTGGAGGCTGGCCGCCTGCTCGGAGGAACTCTGCGCCAATGACTGGCTGGCGGAAGCCACCTGCGATGCCGCGCTGGAGATCTGGTCGGCGCCGGCGCTCAATTCGCCGGCAATGGATCTCAATTCGCCGGAACTCCGTCGGATGATGACCGTAGCCGCTACCGCCATGGCGATGCTCAACACGAACAGCAGAACCATAGCGACGCGGCTATCGCGGGCCATGGCATCGGCCCTCGCTTCCGCTTCCAGATTGAACTGCCGCTGTAATGCCAGCAACTCATCGATAGCCTTGGTCACGGCCGTGCCTAGGAGCACGAGTTGAGCGGCGTCCATTTGAATGGCTTCCCGCACCTTTCCGGCCGCGCACAAGGGTGGGACCGCCGACTGAATCTTCGCATATTCTGCTATGCCAGCATCAATTCGATCCGTCAGGCGCCGTCCTTCTTCGGCGATGAGCAAAGGCCGCAAGACGGCGACCTTTTCAGCCGCGCCGGCGCGCGATTTGGCGAACAAGTCCACATTCGTTTGCACCTTCGCGTGGTCGTTGATGCTGGAAAAAAGGAGGATCCCGCGCTCGGCGAGCCGCATGGTCAGCACGGAGGTCTTGATGTCGGATACGAGTTCGACCTTCTTCGCGGTGTGATGCACGATGTCGGCCAACTCATGATTCAGTTTGGTCACATAGACCCAGGCGCATATCCCCATGGCTCCGGAAAGCAAGGCGGTGATGCCAAAGCAGATCCCCAGCTTCTTCCCCATGGTTATTCCCGATTTCATGAATTGGTCTCCCGTTGCGTCACGATACTGGGCCGCAATATGCAGGCGGTTACTGGCGGCTCCATATCAGGCATCGGCAGATAGCCGGCACAACCTTAGGCCAAGACGACGAAATCACGACTTTTTAAAACTGCCGCGTTCCTGACCGATGAGTCCATTGCAACGGTGCTCCGCGCGGAAGCGAGTTTGTTCGGTCCGATGCGGGCGCAGCGAGCCCAGTTCGCATCAACGAACCACGACCAAAGAAAAAGGAGCACTAGAATGTCCAATAAATTCAGACAAATCGCGCGTCCGCTGGCGGCGGGCGGCGTCATCTTGTTTGCGATGGCCTGTAACCCCGCCTCCGCACAGATAGAAATAAAGAACGAAGATGTAGACGTGAAGCTGGGAATACAGGGCCAGTTCTGGGGCGATTGGACGCAGAACCCGGAAACCGGCGGCTATGCCCAAAACCTCTACTTGCGCCGCGGACGCCTGATGTTCGGCGGCGACATCAGCGACGACATCACGTTCTTTTTCCAAACTGACGACCCGAACCTGGGCAAGACGCCGAAGACGCTGAGCAGCGGTTTCATTATTCAAGACGCGTTCCTCGAGTGGAAGATCAACAATGCCTTTCGTGTGGATGGCGGACTGATGCTGGTGCCGTTCGCGCGGCAGCCGTTGCAAGCGACCACCAGTTACTATCAGATCGACATCAGCAATATCTCGACGGTCAACAACTCGTCCACGTCGTCTTCCGCTTTGCGGGACATGGGTTTCCAGGCCCGCGGATTCTTTCTCGATGACCACTTGCTCTATCGGATGGGAATGTTCGACGGCGAACGCGACGCGAATGCGCGCAACTCTCTGCGCACCGCGGGCTACGTACAGTACGATTTCTTCTCGACCGAGACCGGCTACGCGTTCCTCGGCACCGCACTCGGACAGAAGAAAATCCTGGCGGTAGACGGCGGCTTCGATAAGCAAGGCCGGTATCGTTCCTGGTCGGGCAACGTGGCAAGCGACACGCCCGTCCACCACGGCGACGAAGTCGGAGTGAACTTCCAGTACATCCACTACGACGGTGAAAACATGTTTCTCACTATCCCCAATCAGAACGACTTGCTCTTAGAACTCGCCTATTATCTGCACCGCGTCAAGTTCCAGCCGTTCGTGGCTGTGTCGTCGCAGAATTTCGTCACTTCCGCTGAGCAATCCAAAGACCTGGAGCGCTACGGCAGTGGCATTAACTATTACATCCGCGGCCAACATTTGAAATGGACCGTGCAGTTCAACCGGATCGTTCCGCGGAATTCGACCACCAGGCCTTCTAATGAAATGACGACGCAGCTACAGGTCTTCTATTTCTAAGATCTGCGCATGTGCGAGCGCGGCGCGCGTCGACCACGGCGCCGCGCAGCAATCGAGGAGATGAATGAAACTGACGATCGGACAGAAAATTACCGCGTGCTTCGCGAGCATGCTGTTACTGGGCCTGCTAGCCGGCTATTCCGCCGTATCCACCGTCCGGGCGGTGAAGGAGGTCGCTGATCAAGGGCTTACCCGTTCGGCCAAAGCCTTGGATATCGTGGGCGCCATGAACACGGGCTTGGCCAATGCACGGTTCGCCCAACGAGGCGTGATCCTCTATGCGATAGGAAAAGATCAGAAAGAAGCGGCTGCGCAGGAGCAAAAGCTGCAAAAAGAGTTCGTCGAGGTGCAGAACGCCATCAGCCAACTGCGCCCGCTGATGGATTCCGAAAAGAAAATTCAGGCCCTCAACAGCTTTGAACAGGCGCTCCATTCGTATATGGAGCTCGCTCAGGAGATCGTGCAGGACGCCAAGGCCGGCAGGACCGACGAGGCACTCAACGTTCTCAAGACCAAGAGCAAGGTCTACGGGGCCCCAATGGAAAAAGCAGCCGCCGAGATGGCGAACGGCGAGCGCGAATGGATGGCCGGCGCCGTGACGGTGGTGCAGAGCGTGTGCAATCGCGGTAACTGGATTCAGTTCGGCTCGTTAATCGCCTTGGCCGGATGTGGCATAGCCGTTTTCCTGGTAAACCGGTCCATCATCGGTGCGCTGCGACGTGCGGCGTCAGAGATGTCGGGAGTGGCCGAACAAGTTCGCTCTGCCGCGGCGCAGGTGTCGGCGGGCAGCCAGCAACTGGCGCAGAGTGCTTCCGAGCAAGCCGCATCACTTGAGGAAACATCCGCATCGAGCGAGGAGATCTCTTCCATCACACAAAAGAACGGAGGGACCGCTCAAACTGTGGCAGGGGTGGCGGAGCAGGTGGACCAGAAACTGACGGTGGCCCAGCAATCTCTGGATTTGATGGTCGCGTCGGTACAGCAGATTGATAATTCAAGCCAGAAAATCTCGAAGATCATCCGCGTGATCGACGAGATTGCGTTCCAGACCAATATTCTCGCCCTGAATGCCGCTGTCGAGGCCGCGCGTGCGGGAGAGGCGGGAGCCGGTTTTGCCGTCGTGGCGGACGAGGTTCGCAATCTGGCGCAACGCTGCGCCCAAGCGGCGAAAGAGACCACCTCACTGATTGAAGAATCGATCGGCAGCACGGCAGAAGGCCGGAAGAACGTCGATCGGGTTGCCGAAAGCATCCAGACGCTGGCGGGAAGCGCGGCAACGGTCAAGACCCTAGTTGACCAGGTTAATATCGGCTGCCAGGAGCAGACTCGCGGAATCGCGCAAGTGTCCAAATCTATGGGCGAGATGAATCAGGCGATGCAGGGAGTTGCTGCGAATGCCGAGCAGAGCGCAGCGGCGAGCGAAGAAATGTCGAGTCAGGCCGAAGTCATGGCGCGCATCAGCCGCGACATGCGGGGAATGATTCAAAGGCAGCCTCAGTCGACCGGAGCGTAGTAGCCGTGGCGCCAGTAGGCCGAGAGCTTGGGCTGACCGGGTGATCGCAGAACCTTCACTTGTACGCGCCGGTACTTCCCGTCGCGCCCCGGATTCGTAGAGACGTAGCCCAATACGTACTGGTGTCGCAGTTCCTCCCCAATGCGCTGAGCTATGGCAGGCAAATCTCGCACGTTATCGATTCCATAATAGCGGCCGCCACCTTGCTCGCTCATCTCCGCGAGCAAGCGGGCTCCCCGAGATTCTTCGAACTCTCCAAGACCTGGACCGGCGGAGTCAGGAATGCCGACCGTATAAACCTCCACATCCGACTCTCGCGCCAGATCTTCCACCTCGCGCGTCGTAAACCGGCTGTGGTTGTCTCCACCGTCCGAGACGACCAGAAGGGCTTTGCGCGGGTTTCGCGCCTTCTTCATCTGCCGCAATCCCAAATGCACGGCATCAAGCAAAGCCGTATGCCCCGCCGGGTTGGCGAAAGCGACGCGATTCTGAATATCCTCCGGCGCCCTGGTGAAGCCGACGGAAAGCTCCGCGCGATCGCGAAACTCGATCATGCAAAACTCGTCGTCCGGGTTGGCGATCTTCAGGAACTGCGCCACGGCTTCCTGAAGCCGGGGAAACTTACTGGTCATGCTGCGGCTGAAGTCCAATACCAGTCCGACGGATATTGGTAGATCCTCGGCTGAGAAGTAGCGCACGGACTGCTCCGCTTTCTCTTCGAAGATCTGGAAATTCTCTTTGTGCAATCCGGTAATCGGATGGCCGTGGCCATCGGTGATCGTGACATTGACCAGCACAACGGTGCTGTCAGCCTTGAAATCGGCTCCAGTCGCGGTCATCGTACCGGACGGCCGCCTCTGCGCGACGGTATTCTCGGAACTATCGGCAGCCAAAAGCGAGCCAATAACCGCAACTAGCAAAACGACTGCGATCCGGCACACTTTGTGCATCCCGCAAATACGATATCTCGGTTAGGAACGCGCTACAACACCTAGAAGGCTTCAGGTGTACCAGTACGCCCATTCGTCGGGAGCCGGCCGAGGGGACGAATCCGCACAGTTAAGTCCCGAGATTCGGCGTATCCGTATCTCGGCAGCGGACTTGTTCTCATTTTCTTCGTCGGAACACTTATAGTACGATACCTGTTAGGAGCGTTTCTGAGCCGGAGCGAACGACCCCATCCCGAAATTCCCTCGTGGTTAACGGCAGTGCGCGCCGCCGAATCGAAGAAAGCATCCGATATCAAGGTACTCGATCTCACCGGTATCACGTCTTTCACAGACTATTTCGTGCTTTGTACCGGGGGCAATACACGCCAGAGTCAGGCGATCAGTGACGAGATCGGGCTGCAGCTCAAGGAAAGGGGCGAATTCCCCATCAGTGTGGAAGGCTACAACCAGGCGGAATGGATCCTGCTCGACTACGGTGACTTTCTCATTCACGTCTTCTCGCCGCATGCGCGAACCTACTACGATCTCGAGCGGCTCTGGCGCAACGCCAAAAACCTCGACATCCCCGCGGCGTGAAGGTTTTCCTCTATTTTATCGGCAAACCGCGCAGCACGGAGGCCAACCGCATCGCCGCCGATTTCGTCGAACGCACCGCGCACTACGCTTCCTGCGAGATGCGCGAAGTGCGGCCCGATCGGTTCGACCCATGGGAGCGGCACCCCTCGGCGCGCAAGATCCTGCTCGATCCGGCGGGACGCGAAATGGATTCGCGCCAGTTCACATCGCTGGTGGAAAAAGCCGAAATGGAGGGTCGCGATCTGGTGTTTGTGGTGGGTGGCGCCGACGGCCTGCCGTCCGAATGGAGCGCTCGCGCCGACCTGTTGCTTTCGCTCTCGCGAATGACGTTTCCACACGAACTGGCGCGCGCCATGATCGCCGAGCAGATATACCGCGCCTTCACGACGTTGCGGGGTCATCCATACCCGCGCTAACGTAGGTTGGTTCATGTCCTGGTTCAAACGGGAAAGCGGCGGACCGGAAAAGAAACCGCCCAAACCGGAAGAGGGTGAGCGCAAGGTCAAAACCGAAGGCCTTTGGCTGAAGTGCGAAAGTTGCAAGGAGATCATCTGGAAAAAGGATCTCGAAGACAACCACAACGTCTGTACCAAATGCGGCTCGCATTTTCGCATCGATGCCACAGCGCGGCTGCAGTTGCTGCTGGACGGTCCTTACCAACAGTTCGATACTGACCTCGCATCCTCCGATCCGCTGGAATTCGTCGATCAGCGCTCCTATCGTGAGCGTCTGGCCACAGCCCAAGAGGCCACATCGATGGCGGACGCCCTCATCTCCGCCGCCGGCACCCTGGACGGCCGCAAGGTGCAGATTTGCGCCATGGAGCCGAAATTCATCGGCGGCAGCATGGGCGGTGTGATGGGCGAAAAAATCACACGCGCCATTGAGCGCTCCCTCACCAGCCGCCAGCCGTTGATCATCATCTCGGCATCGGGCGGCGCGCGGATGCAGGAAGGCGCCATCAGCCTGATGCAACTGGCGAAAATCTCTTCCGCGTTGATGCGGCTCGATGAGGCTCGCGTACCTTATATCAGCGTCCTTACCGACCCAACCACTGGCGGCGTCACTGCCAGCCTTGCCATGCTGGGGGATCTGAACATCGCCGAACCCGGTGCGTTGATCGGTTTCGCCGGTCCCCGCGTCATCGAGCAGACCATCCGGCAAAAGCTCCCCGAGGGCTTTCAACGCAGCGAGTTTCTGCTCAAGCACGGCATGCTGGATGCCGTAGTGCCCCGCCTGGAACTGAAGACCTACATCTCGAAAGCGCTGACATTCTTTACTGGCCCGGTGCAGTAATGACCTATCCGGATTCCGTCCGGTTCCTCTACTCGCTGGGAAACGAGGTCAAAACCGCCAAGTACGGATTGGAACGCATCACCACTCTGCTCGCCGCGCTCGGGCATCCGGAGCGCCTGCCACGCATCGTGCACGTTGCCGGTACGAATGGCAAAGGTTCCGTTTCCGCCATGATCGAAGCCGGCCTCCGCGCTGCTGGATTGCGCACCGGCCTGTTCACTTCGCCGCATCTAGTCGAGCCAACCGAGCGCGTTCGCATCGGCGGATGCCCTGTTAGCGCAAGCCAGTTCAGCGCCGCGTTTGACCGCGTCCACCTCTGCGCCGAGCAGCTCCTCAACGAAGGCGCCATCGATTTCCACCCCACGTACTTCGAAACCGTGACCGCCATGGCCTTTCTCCTTTTTCAAGACCAGAAAACCGAGGCGGTAGTGCTCGAAGTCGGCTTAGGCGGCCGGTTGGACGCAACCAACGTGGTTCATCCCGAACTGTGCGTCATCACGCCGGTAGATTTCGATCATGAAGCGCTGCTCGGTAAGAGTCTCGAAGCCATTGCGGGAGAGAAGGCCGGAATTCTCAAGCCGGGCGTGCCGGCGGTGTTCGCAGCACAGCGGCCTGAGGCGCTCGAGACGCTCGATCGTCGTGCGACAGACCTACGCGTTGACGTGACCCACGCGCCCGACAAGTGGCACGTCGAAAACCTGGTGCTTTCCGCCCAGGGCAGCGACTTCACCGTGCACGATGGTTCCCAAATGCGCATCCATTGCCCTCTCGCGGGCGAGCATCAGGTGGCGAACGCCGTGGTGGCCGCCGCCGCTCTCCACCGTCTCAGCATCGAGACTTCAGCCATCGAGCGTGGCATCGCATCCGCCCGCTGGCCGGGACGCCTCGACCACATTTCCAGTTCTCCCGAGATCATCCTGGATGGCGCCCACAATCCCGCGGGTGCCCGCGCCCTTGCGGCGTACATCGGGCGCTTCTACTCCAATCGGCGCGTTGTCCTCGTGTACGGCGCCATGCGCGATAAAGCCGTCGAGGAGATTGCCGGCATACTGTTCCCAGAGGCCGACGAAGTCATTGCCACCGCGCCAAAACAATCCCGAGCTGTAGATCCGGAAACCGTCCGCGAGCTTGGCGCCCATCCGAACCTGCGGACCGCACCAAATCTTGCCGCCGCTCTCGATCTGGCTCGCAACGGCGATGCCGGCCGCGTTATCTTCGTCACCGGTTCCCTTTTCCTGGTGGGAGAGGCCCTGACCCTGCTGAACGGGTAGAATACTTTCACCGGCTATGTCGCTCGGCCACCTGCGGTCGCTCCTGTTCACGGACCCCCTGATCATACTGGTGACGATCGCTTTTGGCACGGTTTCCTTCATCGTCAGCTTCTTCGATTCCACGGGCCGCCTGCCAAATAGGCTCGCCCGGCCCTGGGGACGGTGGCTGCTACGCGTATCCCGCGTGCGCCTGACCGTTGAGGGCGTGGAGAAAATCGATCCGCAACAAAGCTACGTCTTCGTCGCCAATCATCGCAGCTACATGGATATTCCTGCGATCCTGGCCTCCATTCCGGTCGAGTTCCGCTTCTACGCGAAGCAAGGCCTGTTTCTGGTTCCCTTCCTCGGAACACACCTCAAGCGCGCCGGCCATCTTCCCGTGGTTCGCGGCGATGCGCGAGCATCAGTGAAGAGCATGACGCTCGGCGCGCACCTGATTCAGGAGCGCAAAATTTCCATGCTGTTGTTTCCGGAAGGCGGACGCTCGCGCGGCGGCATGCGTGAATTCAAGGAGGGCGCCGCGTATATCGCGATCAAAGCCGGCGTTCCCATCGTGCCGCTCGGCCTGACCGGCACTGGATACGTCCTCCCCATGGGCTCCAACTACGTGCGCGGCGGCCCGGTCATTCTGAAGATAGGCGACCCCATTCCGACGGCTGGGATGAAACTTCAAGATCGCGGGCAACTGACCGAAACCCTTTCGCGGCAGGTGGCGGAGCTTGCAGGAGAGGCGCTGGAGCCGGTGGAGAGCCCACGGACCGCGTGAAAGAAGTACACTATACACATGAAGCGCACAAATCTTGTGTTGGATGCGCCTTTGCTTGAGACCGCCATGCGTGAGCTCCAAACCAAGACATATTCAGCCACCGTGAATCTAGCACTTCAGGAAGTCCTCCGAATGCGGAGGATTCAGACACTATCTGGATTCTTCGGCAAAGGTCTGTGGCAAGGCGACCTCTCGGAGATGCGCGAAGACCGTCCTGCCGGTAAGCGCCGTTCCAGGGCGCGGTGATCCTGGTCGACACGTCCGTTTGGATTGAGCTGATCAACGGCCGGCTCAGCCGCACTCTCGCCGCCGATCGAGTGCTCGAGTTTGTGACATGTGGTCCAATCGTTCAGGAGGTGCTTCAGGGCCTCCGCCATGTCCCTGCCGGCGATTCCTTTCGTGAAGGCTTCCTCGCCGTCCCCTGCCTCAGCGACCCCTTACCGCGCGGCCTATTCCTGCAAGCAGCCGAAATCTATCGGCAGGGGCGGCAGAAGGGCTTTACCATTCGTTCGTCGGTGGACTGTCTGATCGCGGCCATTGCCATCGAAAACAGAGTGCCCGTTTGGCACAGAGACCGAGACTTCGACGCGATTGCCAAATTCACCGCGCTCGATGCTTCCCAATACCTCGATCGCCTGGCGGCAAGGTTGAGTTGATCAGTGCGTGACGATGTTCCGCGTGACTGTCACAAAATCGACCGAATGACGCCGCCGTCCACGCGCAGCGCCGCTCCATTCGTGGCTGAGGACAGTGGACTAGCCACGAACGCAACCATGGCAGCCACTTCGTCCACCGTGGCGAACCGCTGCAAAAGCGAGCTGGGCCGGACGTTTTGAAAGAACTCCTTTTCAATTGCCGCACGGCTTACGCCGCGAGACCGCGCCATATCGCCCAGGAATTTCTCCGCGCCTTCAGACCGCGTTGGGCCTGGGAGCACGGAGTTCACGGTCACACCCGTGCCCCCCGTCGTCTCTGCCAGGCCGCGCGCGAGCGCCACTTGCATCGTCTTGGTCACTCCGTAGTGAATCATTTCGCGCGGTATGTTCACTGCCGATTCGCTCGAAATAAATATCACCCGACCCCATCCGGCCGCCTTCATCTTGGGCAGCCAACCGCGACAAAGGCGCACTCCGCTCATGAAGTTCGTTTCGATAACGGCGTTCCAGTCCGCGTCCGTTATCTCTTCGAACGGCTTTGGTTCGAACGTTCCGAGGTTGTTGATCAAAATGTCCACGCGTTGGAACTGGTGCAACGCGGCATGGGCCACCCTCGGTTCTGAAAGATCGCCCGCGAACGGCACAATTCGTGACGAAGGATGCGACTTGCGGATTTCGTCCACCGCCTGCGCGACCCTGGATTCCGTGCGGCCGTTTACAACGATTTGCGCACCTTCAGCCGCCAGCGCTTTGGCAATTGCCATCCCAATACCGGCCGTGGAGCCGCTCACAAATGCTAATTTGTCTTTTAGTTGCAAATCCATATTTCGTAGATGCGACGGACGGTTCGGCCGGTTCGCCGCTCCGTGCTAGAATTCGTCAGCCGAACCGAAATGCCCGAGCTTCCCGACGTCACCGTCTATATTGAAGCGCTCGAGTCACGCATCCTCGGCCAGACCCTCGAGCGCGTGCGTTTGGCGAGCCCGTTCCTGCTGCGCACAGTCGATCCGCCGCTCAATTCTGCCTACGGGAAGAAAGTCCGGGCGCTGCGCCGCGTCGGCAAGCGTATCGCCATTGGCCTGGAGGACGACCTCTGGCTGGTGCTGCATCTGATGATCGCCGGGCGCCTGCACTGGCGCGAGCACGGCGCGAAGCTGGCGCGCAAAAATGCTCCGGCGGCGTTCGATTTCACCAACGGTACCCTTTTGCTGACCGAAGCCGGCTCGCAGAAACGCGCTTCGTTGCATCTGGTTCGCGGTGGCGAAGGTCTGCGCTCTCTCGACGCCGGAGGCATCGAAGTTTTTGGATCGAGCGTCGCCGCTTTCTCCGGTGCCCTCACCTCCGCCAACCATACGCTCAAACGGGCCCTCACCGATCCGCGCACATTCAGCGGAATCGGTAACGCGTATTCGGACGAGATTCTGCATCGTGCCCAGCTTTCCCCGATCGCACTCACCCAGAAACTCGATCGGGAACAGATCCAGCGCCTCTACGATGCCACACAAGCCGTTCTCACCGAGTGGGTCGAACGCTTGCGTGTCGACGCTCATGGCGAATTCCCTGAGAAAGTCACCGCTTTTCGTGAGGGCATGGCGGTGCACGGCCGCTACGGCCAGCCGTGTCCAAGATGCGGAGCAAAGGTGCAGCGCATCCGTTACGCCTCGAACGAAACCAATTATTGCGCACGATGCCAAACCGGCGGAAAGCTCCTGGCGGATCGCGGCCTGTCGCGCCTTTTGCGTGAGGACTGGCCGCGAACACTCGAAGAGCTCGAAGCTCTGCCCCGGCGTGCGTCTCCGTTGTAACACGCGCTCGGAGGAGGCAAAGCGGCCGTGGTAGCATCTTTCCGATGGCCGACCGCACCGTCTTCCGTGTCCTTGAAGAAGCCGCCGAAGTGTTTGGATATGCGCCCGCCCTGCACCAGCCTTACACCGAAGACGGCAAACGGAAGCTGAAGACCGTCACCTGGGTTGAGTACAAGACCGCCGTCGAAGAGATCGCCGCTGGTCTGCGGACACTGGGCATCCGCAAGGGCGATATCGTGGCGCTCGATTCCGAAACGCGCCTCGAGTTTTATCTTGCTGATCTCGGCATCATGGCCAACGGTTCGGTGGCTGCTGCCATGTACCCCAATTTACCGGTCAAGGAACTCGTCCGGACCGTGCAGGCATGCGACGCGAAGGCGTTGTTCGCCGAAGATCCTAAGACGCTCAGGCAGTTTCAAGATGCCCCCATTCAGAAACGATTTCTTCTCACCGGCGATGCCCCTGGTGCGATTACGCTCGATCAATTGCGCGAATTCGGCCGCGCCGCTATTACGCGCGATCCCACTCTGCTGAGCACGCTGCGCGCCGAAGTGCAGCCCCCCGACGACGCCATCCTCTATCTCACTTCGGGTGCCACAGGAGAACCCAAGATGGTGGTGGTTTCCCATCACGCTCTTGTCTCCAACATCGAGATGGGGCCGGCGGCGCTGGGCCTGACTCCCAAGGACCGCACCGTCGCTTTTCTTCCCTCCGCTCACATCGCGCAGCGCGTGGTGGTCGAGTTGGTTCCTCTCCGTCTTGGCATGCCGGTGACATTTACCGAAAGCCTGTTGAAGCTCCCCCAGGAAATCAAGACCGTGCAGCCCACTATCTTCCTCGCGCCGCCACGGTTGTGGGAGCGCGTCTATGCCACCATTTGCACCGAATTGAAGAAGAAGCCCGCGGCCATCCAGAAGCTTTTCTACACCGGCCTCGCGCTTGGCCTGGCCGCCGCTCGCCACCGGCGCAAAGGGGAGCGTGTTCCATTCCGCATTCGTGCTCCACTCGCGGTGGTTGACCGGCTGGTTTTCGCCCAAGTTCGCGGGCGTCTCGGCGGAAAGCTGGGCATCCCCGCATCGGGTGCGGCTCCCCTCGGCACCGATCTCGCCGAGTTTTATGAAGCCGTCGGCATGCCGCTTGTCGAGGGTTACGGTCTGACCGAAGGCGGCGTTGTCTCGTTGAACCCGCTGGACGATCCGAAGCCCGGCAGTATCGGCAAGCCCCTGCCCGGCGTTCAAGTCCGCATCGCCGAGGATGGCGAGTTGTTAGTCCGAAGCCCCTGCCTGTTCTCCCGTTATTACAAGGATCCCGAAGCAACCGCCGAAGTGCTCCGCGACGGCTGGCTGCACACCGGCGACATCGCATCCATGGACGATGCCGGATTTCTGTTCATCACCGGCCGCAAAAAGGAGATGATCGTCACCTCGAGCGGAAAGAAAATCTACCCCTCGCACGTCGAGAGTCTGTTCAAGTTCGAACCTTTGATCAGCCAGGTGATCCTCATCGGCGACCGCTTGCCCTACCTGACGGCGTTGTTCACCATCAACACGGGAATCGCCGAGTTGCTGGATGGCATGAAGGAGTATCGAGGGCAGCCTGCCGCCATGACCGACGCGCCTCCCGTACGCGCCGAGTTAGCCCGCATCGTCCAACGCGTCAATAAGCAGTTGGCGCCGTTCGAACAGGTTCGCAAATTCCGCGTAATCAGCCGCGAGTTCTCGATCGAAGAAGGCGAGCTCACCGCCACAATGAAAGTCCGCCGCATGCGCGTGCTCGAGAACTTCCGCGAGCACATCGAAGAGTTATACGCGGGGAAGGAAGAATCGCACTAAGGGGTTGGAATACAAATAGAATAGCTGTAGCATGCTCCTGAGCTCGATCACGCTGAAGAATCTGCTCTCGTTCCGAGAGGTTTCCCTCGACCTGCAGCCGCTCAACGTCCTTATCGGGCCCAACGGATCAGGCAAATCAAATTTCATTGAAGCTATCGGACTGCTTCAAGGTGCACCGCTGGATCTCAGTCGCACGATTATTGACGGCGGTGGAGTGCACGAATGGATCTGGCAAGGGATCAGTCGTGCGGAAGCGGTGCTGCCTCCACCTATCCCGAGATCACCTGTTGCCACAATTGCTTGCACCGTTACAATCAACATGCAGCCCAGCCCTCTCATCTACGCCCTTGAGTTCGCGGAACAAACACAAGGCCTCGTCATCCAGACCGAAATCCTTCGCGCCGCAGGTCCGGGTCCTCAGCAGGGGAAGGTGTACTTCCAACGAAGAGCAGAAGACGTCTCCTTTCCCCCGCAGTCGGGAGCAGGACCCATCGCTGTTCAGGAATCCGTCTTCCGAATCTATCGAAGCCCGGTTGACCCAACACCGATCTCCAGCGTTGGGAGAGAGTTCGAGAGGCTCAGGATCTACCATGAGTTCCATACGGGTCCTCGATCGCAGACTCGTTGGGGTATCGCTCCCGGAGCGCTCAAGGAGTTTTTGGAAGATGGCGGCGCAAAC